>Ga0209284_10000038_pt1 | contig 163998 bp, 135 predicted proteins | sample FRY03_FD_187211 | JGI IMG/M metagenome (GOLD analysis project Ga0209284, IMG submission 187211) | Freshwater microbial communities from Lake Fryxell liftoff mats and glacier meltwater in Antarctica - FRY-03 (SPAdes) (version 2) | ecosystem: Environmental > Aquatic > Freshwater > Ice > Glacier...
AGGAATGGGCAAAGAAGGCATGGGCAAAGAAGGCGAAGGTAAAGGCAAAGAAGGCATGGGCAAAGAAGGCGAAGGTAAATCCTCTGGTAAGCCAAATGGTGGTGATAAGCCCGGGCCTGGTGGAAATGATGATCGCAAGCCAAATGATGCTTCGGGGGTTGCAAACCCTAATGCGAAAACGGAACCAGAAGCTGCGAGCGAAGAGAATAAGCGCAAAGCTGTTCAGCTTCAGTTGGATAATTACAAAAAGAGGCTAAGTCCGGATGTGCTGAAGGATGCCAAGATCTCTCCAGAAGATTTGCAACGATTTTTGGACGAAAAGAAGCGCAGAATTGAAGCAGAGCTAGGGGTCAAAGAAAAAGATGCCCCAGCTCAGTCTTCAGGGAAGGGCCCCAGCTTAGGCGGTCGAAGGTACGAGTCCAACGGGGGCGAGAAAAATGATTCGAAGGCACCTAATTTGGCGAAACCCCCTGCGCTTTATCGCGATGCCTATAAAGAATTCACCAAGAAGCTGGCTGAACCTGAATAATCAGGGTTCTACTTCGGTTTTTATTCTAGAATTGCTAGCAAAACATGGAAAAGTCTCATGTTTTGCTCTATCCTTGAGGTATGGCTTTTCCGCAACGATATCTGGTCCGCTTTCATCCTAAGCATACCCCTCATGTCTTTACAGACATTCTGGTTATTGGTGGTGGCATTGCTGGTTTAAGATCGGCATTGTCTGTTCCAGATGATCTGCGGGTTCTTGTTGTCACCAAAGATAAAATAACCCAAAGCAACTCAAGTTACGCTCAAGGGGGGATCGCTGGGGTTCTTTCGCCCGAAGATCGATTTGAAAACCATGTGGAAGATACAATTGTTGCGGGCGTCGGGCTTTGCGATCGGTCAATTGTTGAGATGGTGGTTCGCGAGGCGCCCGGCCAAATCAATAACCTTATCAATATGGGAACCAAGTTTGATTTAGATGAAGGGCATATTGCATTGGGTAAAGAAGGTGGACATAGTCACCACCGTATTATTCATGCCTTGGGAGACGCAACGGGGCATGAGGTGATGAGAGCGATTATTGATCGAGTTCGTGAAACGAAGAATATCGAAATTTGGGAGAAGACTTTTACCCTTGATCTAATCACGCATAAAGGCCGTTGTGTTGGGGTTTTAGTGCACAGGCATCGCAGGGGAAAACTACTAATCTGGGCCAAGCAAATCATCATAGCCAGTGGTGGCGTTGGGATGGTTTATCGTGAAACAACAAACCCATCCGTTGCAACGGGAGACGGCATGGCTGCCGCCTATAGAGCAGGTGCAAAGTTGAGAGACATGGAATTTATGCAGTTTCATCCCACGGTTCTTTATGTTGCGGGTTCAACTAGGTTTTTAATCAGCGAGGCGGTTCGAGGCGAGGGTGCATATTTGCTGGATAAGAATGGGCATCGATTCATGCCCGATGAAGATTCTAGGGGAGAGTTGGCGCCACGCGATGTGGTTGCTCAGGCGATCGTTCGCACTATGGATAAAACCCAGCATCCCAATGTGTATCTGGATCTTTCCCATATTAATCCTGAAAAAGTCATGATGCGATTTCCTGGTATTGCCAAAGTCTGTATGAACTTTGGATTGGATATTCGTACTGATCGCATTCCGGTAAGGCCTGGTGCACATTACATGGTAGGCGGAATCGAAGTAGATGGCCTAGGGCGAACCAATATTCCCGGTCTTTGGGGTGCGGGAGAAGTAACCTCAAGTGGATTGCATGGTGCAAATAGGTTGGCATCGAATAGCCTTTTAGAAGGTTTGGTTTATGGAAAGTTATGTGCGGATGGGGCTGTAAGTGAAGCAAGAAAAATGTCAGACCGTTTCGAAGTACCCCCGATTAAGTTAAACATCAATCCCGATAACGAAGGCGAACTTGATATCACCGATGTGACTAATTCGCTACGAAGTTTGATGGTTCGTTACATGGGAATTGTACGAAATGAAGAGGGGTTGGCAGAAGCGGAACGCACGGTCGGATTTTGGTGCAGATATGCGTTGCGCAGAGAATTTCAGACTAGGGAAGGGTGGGAGTTGGCGAATTTGCTTACCGTTGCTCGCCTTATGATTTTTTCAGCAAGGCAACGAATTGAATCGCGAGGTACGCATTTTAGGCTGGATTACCCTAAAAAAGATGATGGGAATTGGCTTAGGCATCTTGTTTGCCCGCCTACTTTTGTTGAATCCAAGCTTTCTCTTGGTTAGGCTTATGCAGGCTAGTTGTCCCTCCTTACGGTTAAAGTTTATTTCCTGTAGTGGACAGATTTATACTCGCTTGGTTTAATGTCTTTTTGTGGTTTTTCGGGCTTTTGTTCCCGAATCTGTTTTTCTTCTTTTGTGGGATGGCTTTACGATGATGCGCGTCTTTATTTACGACACCACTTTGCGCGATGGCAGCCAAGGCGAAGGGGTTAATTTCTCCTTGCAGGATAAACTGCACATTACCAAAAAGCTTGATGACTTGGGTGTGGATTTTATTGAAGGCGGATACCCTTTGTCGAACCCCAAGGATTTTGAATACTTCAGGGAAGTACGCAAACTCAACCTTAAGCACGCCAAGGTTTCTGCTTTTGGGATGACTCGCCGTAAAGGCGTTCTTCCTGAAAATGATACTTGCATTAAAGCTTTATTAGATGCTGAAACTGCTCTTATAACGATTGTGGGTAAAACCTGGGATCTGCATGTAATCGAAATTCTAGGCACCACGCTTGACGAAAATATCGCAATGATTTCTGATTCCATCCGCTATTGCAAGGATCAGGGGCGCGAGATCTTTTACGATGCAGAGCATTTTTTTGATGGGTTCAAAAACAACCCCGATTACGCCATTAAGACTCTTCAAGCTGCTGAAGCTGCAGGCGCAACGGTTCTCATTCTTTGCGATACCAATGGTGGCACCTTGCCCGATGAAATTGCTTCGGGAGTTGCTTCGGTTCGTGCTGCATTAAAGCCACAGACTCAAGTTGGTATTCATTGCCATAATGATTGTGAACTTGGAGTTGCTAATACGCTTGCAGCGGTTGCCAAGGGCGCAACCCAAGTACAAGGAACAATCAACGGGATTGGTGAAAGATGTGGTAATGCTGATCTTATCAGCGTTTTGGGCAATCTTTCGCTGAAGCAGAATTACAAGGTGTTGTTTGAGGGCAGTTTGAAGCATCTTTCCGAGTTGTCGAGGTATGTGTATGAAACTGCGAACATGAATTTTCGAAATGGGCAGCCCTTTGTGGGGGCCAGCGCTTTTGCACACAAGGGTGGCATGCATACTCACGCAGTTGCCAAGGTCTCACGCAGTTATGAACATATCGATCCATCGATCATAGGGAATCAAAGGCGGATTCTTGTAAGTGAGCTTTCAGGCATAGCCACTATTCTCAGCAAAACCTCAAAGTTTGACTTTACAGGCGATCGAGCACTGATGACCAAGATTCTAAATCAAGTTCAAGACCTTGAGAATGCAGGTTATGAATTTGAAGCAGCGGAAGCCTCGTTTGAAATATTGGTGCGTAAGGCTGCAGGAATGTATGAGCCATTGTTTGAAAGACTTTCTTATCGCGTGAATATTGAGATGATGAAGGATGGGTTTCCCGCAACCGAGGCCACGGTGAAAATTCGCCATGGTTCTTCAGAGGTGCACACGGTGAGTGAAGGTGATGGCCCAGTCAACGCCCTAGATGGTGCGTTAAGGAAGGCCCTTCTTCCCTTGTTTCCCAACCTTTCGGATCTGCATCTTGCAGATTACAAGGTGCGTGTTGTAAATGCCCGTGCGGGAACTGCTGCAAGAGTTCGAGTCATCATTGAATCCCAAGATAAGCGCGATGTATGGTCCACCGTTGGTGTAAGTGAAAATATTGTGGAAGCCTCTTGGCTGGCCTTGGTGGATAGTATCGAGTACAAGTTGATCAAGGATCGCGAGCAAGCCGAAGCAAAGTAGGTATGCAGTTCTCCTGTTACTTTTTCGAAATTCATGGTTTCAAAGGGATAGTTTAAATGTCGAGTGAATTGCCCAAGCAGTATGAACCCCATCAGGCGAAGCAGGATTGTCTGAAGTTCTGGGAAGATAATAAATTTTTTCATGCCAACCCCGATGCCAAGGGCGAGCCTTATTGCATTGTTATTCCGCCCCCAAATGTTACCGGGGCTCTTCATTTGGGCCATGCGCTTAACAGTACTCTGCAGGATATTCTTGCCCGTTGGCGTAGAATGCAGGGGTATAATGTGCTTTGGATGCCCGGAACAGATCATGCAGGTATTGCAACACAGGCCGTCGTTGAACGAAGGGTTAAGGAAGAAGAGGGCAAGACCCGGCATGAGCTTGGCAGGGAAAAGCTCGTCAATCGAATATGGGAGTGGAAAGATCAATACGAGAAACGCATTCTGGGCCAGTTGCGCGAGATTGGTGCAAGTTGCGATTGGGCCCGTACCCGTTTTACTCTCGACCCTGTTTGTGCCCGTGCTGTGCGCTCCACCTTTTTTCAAATGTTCAAACAAAACTTTATCTACAGGGGTAAAAGGCTTGTAAACTGGGATACCCACCTGCAGACTTCGGTTGCGGATGATGAAACTTTTACTGAAACAGTTAAAGGCGGCTTCTGGACTTTTCGCTACCCTGTATCGGGCTCTGACGAATTTATCCGATTTTCTACCACTCGCCCCGAAACCATGCTAGGCGATGTTGCTGTCGCAGTTCACCCTTCCGATGAGCGTTATGCCCACCTTGTAGGCAAAAAGGTTTTGGTTCCGCTTGTGGGGCGTGAAATACCCATCATTGCAGATGGTATTCTTGTAAAGAAAGAGTTTGGTACTGGTGCTGTCAAGGTTACTACGGCTCATGATCGCAATGACTACGCCTGTGGTTTAAGGCATAACCTACCCATGATTAACATCCTCGCAAACGATGGAACTATTAAGGATGGCTTTGGTGTTTATTCTGGCCTCGATCGCTACGAAGCAAGAAAGCGTGTCACCGAAGACATGGAAAAACTTGGGTTCTTCGAGGGGCGGGAAGACCGCGACATCGAGTTAGCGCATAGCGACCGCAGCAAAACCCCTATCGAGCCATTTCTTTCCGATCAATGGTTTGTCAAGATGGATCACTTGGCGCAGATTGCAATTGATGCGGTGAAAGATGATAAAGTTAAATTCACTCCTGACCGCTATGCAAGCACCTACCTTGATTGGCTGGGGGAAAAGCGCGATTGGTGTATTAGTAGGCAACTTTGGTGGGGGCATCGAATCCCAATCTGGTATGCAAAGTGCGATGAATCTGATTTAAAGAAGGCCTTTGCTGGCCGTGATGATGTTTGCTGGATTTGGGATCATGAAAACAATCAATGGTTAGTTTGCGCTTTGACTGATATCCCGGAAGATGCTTTGGGCGGGGATCTCAAAATTGTTCAAGATGGTGATGTTCTCGACACTTGGTTCAGTTCTGCTTTGTGGCCTCATTCTACCCTAGGTTGGCCCGAGCAAACCAAGGAACTGGCAAAGTATTACCCCACTAGTGTTCTTGTTACCAGCAGAGATATCATCACTCTTTGGGTTGCACGCATGGTGATGACCGGGCTTTTCAACACAGGCAAGATTCCCTTCCACAAGGTTTACATTCATCCCAAAATCCTTGATGGATTTGGCGAAACGATGAGCAAGAGCAAAGGTAACGGTATTGATCCGCTTGATATCATTTCTCGTTATGGTGCCGATGCCTTGAGGTATCAGATGGCGCACCTTGCAACCGAAACGCAAGACAGCAGAATGCCGGTGGGCAATATCTGCCCTCATTGCGAAACTTTGGTAACGGTGAAGCAAGAGCATATGTACATGCGGACTAAGAAAATCGCATGTCCGAGTTGCAAGAAAACTTTCAGACCCGGTGGCCCTTGGCCTGCACCCGATCCTGAATTGCCTACTGCGACCCAAGGGTCTGAACGCTTCGAGCAAGGGCGTAATTTCGCAACCAAGCTTTGGAATGCTGCCCGCTTTCTCTTCATGAACCTCGAAGGTTATCAACCTGCACCGGTTGATATTGCCTCTCTTCCTTTGGAAGATCAATGGTTGTTAAGCAGGTTGCAGCGAACTACCGAGGAACTAACCACCCATCTTGAATCCTTTCGTTTCAGTGAATCGATTCGAACGCTGTATGAATTCATCTGGACGGAGTTTTGTGATTGGTATGTTGAGATGAGCAAGGGAAGGCTTAAAGATGAATCCAAGCCTGTTGCCCAAAGAGTTCTTGCAGGGGTTTTGGATGCAATTCTGCGATTGATTCATCCCTTCATGCCGTTTCTTGCGGAAACCATTTGGAAGGCGCTAGGCGAGGTTGCACCTTTGCGTGGCTTGCCTGTACCCGTGAAGGCGGAAATAAGCGTGGTCATTGCTGCATGGCCTAATTATCCCAAAGCTTGGCATCAACCCGAAATTGAATCTCGAATTGCGCAGATGCAAGAACTGGTTCGGGCGATCCGGGATGTTAGGAATCGATATCTTCTTGATGCAAAAAAGACACTTGATATCAAGGTGCGATGCTCTGATGCAGTTGCTTCAGATCTTAAGTCTTTAAAGCCATTTTTAGCACATTTGGGCGGGGTAGGTGAGTTGGAATGCGGGCCTCAAGTGACTCGCCCTTCGCAATCTGCATCCCATGTGCACCCTGATTTCGAAGCCTATATCAGCCTTGCGGGCTTGATAGATGTAATTGCAGAGATTGTTCGCCTTGAAAAAATGATGGTTGAAAAACAAAAACAGATTCAATCCATCGAGGCAAAACTTTCCAACGAAAGCTTTGTCCAACGGGCACCCGTTGAGGTTGTTGCGCAACAAAAGGAAACTCAGGCAGATTTGGTCTCTCAAGTTAAATTGATTGCTGAAAACATGGTCTCCCTAAAACAGGGTAGCTAACCTAGGTTGCTTTTAATAAAGCCTTTTCTGCTTGCTTTATCCGGGGGTAATGGCCATAATCTATTACCCGATAGGTGTACCCCATGATGCATTTGATTGCTTTTTTAATCACGCTAAATTTTAATCTAACCCCGGATTTCGACCGGGAGATCAAGCCATTCGTTGTTCGTTCCTGCGTAAGTTGCCATAACGCTGAAAGTATGCGTGGTGGGTTTCGAATGGATAGTGCGCGGGCAATTCTTAAAGGCGGAAATAGTGGCCCTGCGGTGTTTCCGGGTAAAAGCGGTGACAGCCTTATTATTCATGCTTTGACAGGCAAAGAAGATGTCGAGCAGATGCCTCCCAAAGGCCCAAAATTGTCCAAGGATGAAATCGCACTCCTTCGCAGTTGGATTGATTCCGGCGCCAAGCTTCCTGTTTCTGAAACCCTCGTTGTTAATGATGTTAAAAATAATAAGCATTGGTCTTTTTTGCCTATAGCCAAACCTTCGCTTCCCACCGTTGCCAATCAAGATTGGTGTAAAAACCCGATCGACTATTTCGTAATGAGCAGGCTTGCCAAAGATAAGATGACTCCGTCGGCCCAAGCCGATCGCTCGACGCTTATACGCAGGGTTTCTCTGGATCTTACGGGAATTCTCCCTACGCCGCTTGAAGTCGAATACTTTCTTAACGATAAATCCCCAAATGCCTACGAGAAGGTGGTGGCCCGGTTGTTGGATTCGCCACAATATGGTGAACGATGGGGCAGGCTTTGGCTAGATCAGGCCCGCTATGCCGACTCGAATGGCTATAGCATCGATGGCCCGCGCTCGATCTGGAAATATCGAGATTGGGTTATTAGTGCCTTAAATTCGGACATGCCTTTTGATCACTTTTCCACCTTGCAGCTTGCGGGTGACTTGGTTGCGGATGCTACCTTGAACGATAAAGTTGCAACGGGTTTTCATCGCAATACCTCGATCAATCAAGAGGGTGGAATAGACAAAGAGCAATTTCGGGTCGAATCGGTGGTGGATCGGGTGAATACCACGGGCACGGTTTGGCTGGGCCTTACGGTTGGGTGTTGCCAGTGCCATGATCATAAATTTGATCCCCTTTCGCAGAAGGAATATTATCAGTTCTTTGCATTCTTCAACACGGTGGATGAGCCAAACTTGGAATTGGCCCCGCAGAATGAGATTAAAAAACGCGATAAGTTGAAGCTGCATTTAAAAAAACTGGAAGCGTCCCAAAAACAGTTGGGCTCTTTGACTCCTGCCAAGATTGCATCGCTTGAATTGAAAATACAGTCTAAAGAGCGCGAGTTTCTTCCCCCTTTAATTAACGAAATTATTGGCATAGCCCCGAATGGCAGAACCCCTTCGCAAGAGCGCGATATTGATGCCTATTTTCGGCTGGTAGATAGGATGAGCCACTTAGTGGGCATAGTCTTTTCGCCCAATGCCTTTGGAGCATTAACTCAGGTGGTCATCAATGATAAGCGGGCCGCTTTGGATACCGAAATTTATAAGACGAAAGAGGAAATTCCTGAAATTGATTCGACTCTTGTCGTTCAGGAAATGGTAAAGCCAAGGCTAACGAACATTCATCTCGGAGGCGAATTTACACGCAAGGGCGCCCCGGTTGAATCAGGCGTTCCTCAGGTCTTGCATTCGCTTCGCAGCCCCAAACCTAATCGGATGGATTTCTCAAAATGGCTGTTCGACAAGGACAATCCTCTGACTTCACGGGTTACCGTTAACAGGTTCTGGCAGGTGTTCTTTGGTGTGGGCATTGTTGAAACTGAGAATGACTTTGGTACCCAAGGTTCCTTGCCTACGCACCCGGAATTGCTTGACTGGCTGGCTACAGAATTTAGAAATCAAGGATGGAGCATGAAATCGATGCACCGCTTGATGGTAACTTCAGCAACTTACATGCAAGCTTCAAAAAGCAGGCCCGAATACGAAAAGATCGATGTGCGAAATCGAATGCTCTACCGCCAAAATCGTATTCGTCTTGATGCTGAACTTGTTCGTGATGTGGGCTTGGCTTCTTCGGGGTTGTTATATAGCAAGATTGGTGGGGCTAGCGTTTTTCCACCCCAGCCTGAAGGCGTTTATAGCTTCACGCAGGTTCCTAAAAATTGGAAATCCAATAGTGGGGTTAACCGCTATCGTCGTGGCATGTACACTTATTTCTGGCGTTCTGCTCCGCATCCAAATCTGGTTGTTTTTGATGCGCCTGATGCGGTTTCTTCCTGCACCCGCAGAAACCGTTCCAACACTCCTCTTCAAGCTTTGACTCTGCTTAATGATGAAGCCCATGTTGAGTTTGCAAGGGAACTAAGCAACCGGCTTGCATCCTATTCCTCTTCGGATGTCGAACGCATCAATCAAGCCTTTATGATTTGTTTGGCAAGGCTACCCAAGGCTTCTGAACTTGAGATTGTTACACAACTGCTTCATCAGAATGGTTCTGTAAATTTGTCTAATTCTGACTGGTTCTTGGTGGCCCGAGCTTTGCTTAACCTCGATGAATTCATAACCCGAGAATAACCTTATGCCTGATCATAATCCCCTTTTAGATCAAACCCGAAGGCACTTCTTCAAGGATTGTGCCATCGGCCTTGGCGGAATTGCTTTGTCTGAAATGATCAAAGGTTCCAATGCCAACGCTTCTTCCCTTGGGGGATTGCATCATAAACCCAAGGCAAAGAATGTCATCTTTCTTTTCATGGCAGGCGGTCCTAGCCAGTTGGATCTCTTTGATGAAAAACCCGAACTGACCCGCTGGCATGCGAAACCCATCCCCCAAGAGTTTATCAAGGGCAAACGATTCGCCTTCATGGATACTTTTTCTAAGGAGACCCCTAAACTTCTTGCGACCCCGAGAAAGTTCAAAAAGTATGGACAAAGTGGTGCTTCTATCTCTGAACTTTTTCCCGCCCTTGGTACTGTTGCAGATGATATTACCATTGTGCGTTCTATGGTTACCAATGTGTTCAATCATGCCCCTGCCAAGGTATTCATGAATTCTGGTTCGGCCCAGTTTGGCAGACCCAGCATGGGATCTTGGGTGACCTACGGCATAGGCAGTGAATCGCAAAACTTACCTGGGTTTGTGGTTCTGCAATCTGGCCCCCGAGGTCCAAGAGGGGGATCTGCATGCTGGTCTAGTGGATTTCTGCCCACCTCTTTTCAAGGTGTTCCCTTGCGCGGTTCAGGCGAGCCAATTCTTAATCTTTTAACCCCAAAAGGTATCACCAACAAGGATCAGCGCCTTGTTATTGATGCAGTCCGTGATTTAAATTCTGTCAGGCTTTTAGATTCGGGGGATCCAGAAATTGCAAGTAGGATTGCATCGTATGAAATGGCTTATCGGATGCAATCGAGTGCCCCAGAGTTGATCGATCTTTCCAAGGAAGATCAGCGCACACTCGATCTTTATGGGCCCAATGTTTCAAAACCTTCCTTTGCAAGAAACTGCTTACTTGCACGAAGATTGGTTGAGCGTGGCACCCGATTTGTACAGCTTTACCATACTGATTGGGATCATCATGGGGGTGGGGATGCGAACTTGGAAACCGGGATTGAAAAGGTTTGTGCCGAGGTAGATCGCCCTTGCGCTGCATTGATCTCTGATTTGAAGCAGCGGGGTTTGCTGGATGATACTTTGGTGATTTGGGGTGGCGAGTTTGGCAGAACGCCAATGTCTGAATTACGCGAAACCACTGGTAGAAATCATCATATCGATGCTTTTTCGATGTGGCTTTCGGGCGGAGGCATTAAGCCTGGTGCTCATTTCGGGAAGACCGATGATTTTGGATTTTCTCCTGTGGAAGACCGAGTGCATGTGCATGATCTTCATGCTACCATTTTGTATTTGCTTGGAATTGATCACTTGAAATTAACATTCAAGTTTCAAGGTAGGAATTTTCGCCTAACGGATGTTCATGGCGAGGTGGTTCAGAAGTTACTTGCTTGAAAATCAGGAATTTAATGACAGATAAACTTAATACTTTTGTTCAGATTGATCCGGGCCACTTTCATTCTGCTCTTGTTTTAAAAGAGCCTTTAGAGGGTGTTTCATCGACGATCCATATCTATTCAGAATTAGATCAATTGCTGCTTAATCATTTGAGCTTGGTATCAGGGTTTAACCAGCGAACTGAAAATCCTAGCAATTGGCAAGTGGAAGTTCATACCGGCCCAGATTCCCTTGCCCGGATGATTAAAGAAAAAATGGGCGAGGCGGTTATCATTGCAGGCCATAACCGGAGTAAAATAAAAACTATTCTTGGCTGCTTAGAAAACGGTTTTCATGTACTTGCGGATAAGCCTTGGTTGATTGAGGCAGTGGATTTTCCCCTTTTGGAAAAAGCACTGAAGGTTGCGCAGGAAAAAAATCTGGTCCTTATGGATATTATGACGGAAAGATGCGAAGTGGTTTCATTACTGCAAAGGGAATTAAGCAACTCTCCCGAAATCATGGGCCCCTTTTTAAAGACAGGCCGACCCGCCCTTTCTCTTCGCAGTAGCCATTCTATTTGCAAAAAAGTAAATGGCTTACAGTTACGGAGGCCGGTTTCTTTTTTTGATATTGCAGAGCAGGGCGAGGGGCTTACAGATGTCGGGATTCACCTTGTGGATCTTTCCATGTGGTTGTTGTTTCCTGACAAGGCGGTCTCCCATAAAAATGATATCCGCATAAAAAGTGCGACACGCTGGCCAACGATTCTTGATTTGTCGCAGTTTCAGGCCGCCACTGGGCAGGAGAAATATCCCTCCAGCCTAGATGAGTATGTTGAAGGGGATTGCCTTACTTATTTTGGAAACAACACGGTTGATTTTGAAATTAATGGGCTTACCATCCATGTAGATACCCGCTGGGATTTCATGGCAGGGCCGGATGGGCTGGATACCTATAGTGCAATCACTCGGGGCGAAAAGGCCAGGATTGAAATCAGGCAGAATGAAGCGACGAAATTTGAATCTGAAATATTTGTAAAGCCCGTGTCTCATACGATGGATCAATTGCAAATTCTGCTCGAAGCCAAGATAAAGGAGCTTTCTCAAGAGTATGATTCCTTGGGCTTAATCCGGCATGAATTAGAATTTCAGATAAGTATCCCCGTAAAGTTGCGAACCAGCCACGAATCGCACTTTGGCACCATAACAAGGCATTTTTTGAGTCATTTACGCAAAGAATCACCCATTCCAGCGTGGGAATTTGCCAATCATCTTTCTCGCTATTTCATTACTGTTGAAGGGGTAAAAATATCCCGTGGAGCCGTTTGATTCACTCTTAACATGCATCACCCTTACAATCGATTCTGCCTGCAAACTTTGCCTGTTTGATTTTCTCGCCTTCATTGTTCGATTTGAACAATATACCCATTTTAAAACCTTACAAATCTAAACCCCTTATTACGGTGGCCTCGTGGTTGTACCGATTGATAATTCAGTAATGCTTTTGTTTCACACCTAGGTTGTTCAGAATTGTTCAACGCATTGGAAACGAACCCTATACCGATGGATAATTTCAAGCAACTACTCATTAAGTACTTCAAGGAATTGCCCGAAGAGCGCCAGCACTGGCAACCTAGGGTAATGGAAGTTTCCGGGGTAGAACAAAAAGAACTTACCCACTTGCATGGAATGCTAATAGCCTATGGCTGGATCGAACAAAATAGCGGCTATGCAGACCAACTAGAAAGGGCGGAAAAGGTTGTGGGTTGTTACCGCATCACTTCACTTGGTACCCGGGAAGTTCGTGGTTTTCACGATTCATTGGAAGAGGTTTGATCCTTAGGCAAGGGGTTTTTGGCAACCATCAGATTTTCTAGGGGCGTCCCATTGATAAGATGGCTTTCTACAAAAGCACCAATATTTTGTTTAGACATATTTGCGTACCAAATACCTTCGGGGTAAACGGTTGCGATGGGCCCCGCCTCGCACAAGCGTAAACACCCGACCTTGGTTCGATAGCATGCATTTTCACCTGAATCTAAACCATGCTGTTTAATTTGTTTTTTAAGTTCCTCCCATGCTTCAAGGCCTTCTTTTTCAGTGCAACAGGTAGGCCCAGTACATAAAAGCACATGCCGTGAGTATTTCCCAATCCCCAGTTTCTCTGCAATTTCCTGCAACTTTATTTTGTTCATACCATGGCTTTCAAAGTGTTAGGCGGTGGTTTGATTTGTACGAATGCGTTGAAAAAATCTGAATACCTCAGCTTTGATGATTACTACTGAAGTTGCTGCAAGAATGAAAAACCAATCTAAAAGGCCCAGTGGTTGTACTTTGAAAACCGCGCCACCAACTTGAATGATAAGGATCTGCCCTAGAAGAATAAGGAGCATGACTGCGATAAATGTCGGGTTGTTAAGCACCCCTTTCAGGCCACTTTCATAAGCAGATAAAGACCTGCAATTAATGATGTTCCAAACTTGAAATATTACATAGGTGGTGAAAAATATGGAAACTTGGTGGGCGTTGAGAGGGCTGAACTCCCACTCGGTATTCTGGGCCATTTCGCCTGCAAACCAGCCGTAGTTCTTCATTCCCAACAGTAATGTAAGCATTGCGATGACAAAGAAAAAAGCAGTGGAGATTATTTCCCATGCCATGATTTTTGTGATGATACTTTCAGAGCGCAATTTTGGTTTTTGTTCTAAAAGGCCCTTGCGGGGTTCTTCGGAACAAAGTGCGATCGCTGCGAAACTATCCATGATCACATTGATCCAAAGAAGCTGTAATACGGTGAAGGGTGGCCTTACCCCGATAAACGGGCCAAGGAATGCTATTACCAATGCGCTCAAGTTTATGGTCAATTGAAATTGTAAAAATCGCTGGATGTTTTCGTAAAGTGCACGACCCCAAAGTACTGCTTTGACAATCGTCGAAAACGAGTCGTCCAGCAAAACAATCTTGCTTGCTTCCTTTGCCACTTCGGTGCCGGTGATACCCATAGAAAGCCCAACATCGGCTTTTTTCAACGCAGGGGCATCATTGGTCCCATCCCCAGTCACCGCAACTACATGTTGCATTTCCTGCAATAATTTAACAATTCGGTATTTGTCAAGAGGCTTTGCGCGTGCAAGGATGGTGAGTTTTGGCAGGTGTTCTTTTACCTGTTCATCTGTCATCTGAGCCAGCATGTCGCTTGTAAGTAATTCAGTTTTTCCCTCGGTTGCGAGGCCGGCTTCAATGCCAATTGCGTTGGCAGTGATCGCATTGTCGCCTGTGATCATGATTACCTGGATTCCAGCGCTTTTGCAATCTGCAATGGCATTGCGTACTTCAGGCCTTAACGGGTCTTGGATACAAATAAATCCGCATAAGGTAAGATCACCATCTTTATCATTCATTCCCTGCTTGATTGCAAAACCAAGAACACGCATGGCTTGCGAGGCTGCTTGCTCCATAGTTTTCCTGATGCTTATGAGGTCTATTGCATCTAGGCTTTGAATGGAGCCATCTTCGTGCAGCATGAATTTGCATAAGCCAATAATTATTTCAGGCGCACCCTTATAAAGTGTGACCTCTTCTGAACCATGCCTGATGGTGGTCGACATGGTTTTTCGTTCGGGTGAAAAAAGGCCTTTGTGCTTGATGATGGCATTTGCCCTTATTGCTGCATAATCCTTTTTGTTTTCTTTGAGCCAAAATAGCAGGGCGCCTTCGGTGGAATTTCCTATGCTTGCAAATTTACCTTCTTTTTCTTCAAGATGTGCAGAGGAGTTGACTGCGGCGTTAAATGCTATCCATTCGATGGGGGAACTGGGGGCTTCCACCTTTTTGGATGTAAGGATTGTCCAGTTGGAGTCGGTTTTATTTATAATGAAATCCCGGGTAATGATCCTGCAAACTGACATTTTGTTTTGAGTCATTGTGCCTGTTTTATCGGTGCAAATCACCGTGGCAGAACCAATGGTCTCGCATGCAACAAGTTGCCTGACGAGTGATTTTGCCCGTGTCATTTTCTGCATGGCAAGAGCTAATGATATCGTCACGCTCATGGGTAAACCTTCAGGAACTGCAACGACGATTATGATAACCATGTAAAGAAAATAGCCGACTAGGGCGTGTGTAACCTGAAGAAGATCGGGCATGGAGTTTGGTATGAATACTTCAGCGGGCGTTACAAAGAAAAGCCCCCTAGTCAGCATTGCCAGGAAGATCATAATTGCCGCGATGTATCCCCCTTGGCTGATTCTGTTGGCCAGAACGCTTAATTTTTCTTGGAGAGGGGTTGTTTCCTGGTGGGTCGAAAATCGTTTGAGCAATCTATCATTTTGGCCGCTTTGAATATCCTCTGAAACGCCAAGTTTACTGGCGATCTGGCCTATCATACTTTCATCACCCACCTCGGTGATCATGAAAGAGGCGCTCCCCTCAAGGACTTGAGTGCCTCGAAAAAGGCAGGATGGGTTTTCCGTGCCATCAGCGAATTGGTTGGCGGATGTCAGATGTTTTTCTACAGGTTCTGATTCACCAGTGAGCAGAGATTGGTCGATAGAAAGGTTTTCGGAGGAAAGGACTTTGCCGTCTGCGGGAAGCTCATCTCCCATTTCAAGAAGAATGAGATCACCAACTACAAGTTCTTCCATGGAGAGTTTTTTGACAGAGCCAGAACGGATAACTTTAGCCTGGATTTGTTCCTTTGCTGAGTTTAGTTTTTCGAATTCCTTGCTGCTTTTCCATTCGCTTATAAAAGCAACGCCTGTTGCGAGAATTACAGCAATCATAACCGCCAATCCCTCGTAAGAGGGCTGGCCAGAAGCGAGGCCCAAGAAAAAAAGAGGGAAGGAAAAGAAAGCAAGGCTGGCGGGGATGAGGCTGCGTAATTGAGGAATCAAAAATTCGGGAATCACGATCAATGCAAGTAATGCAAGCCCTAGAAAAGCATAAGAAGAAGAGTTGGCTTTAAAGAGTTCGATAAAAAAGGAAAGAAGGGCAGCTACAAGAAGAATCTTAATGATTGCATCATCAAACTTTCCCAAAAATTTCAGCCAGATTGATTCGGTAAGAATTGGACTAAGAAGATTTTCACCAAAGGTCGCACGGCTGTGGTTGACTTCATCAGTCGAAAGCCCGGTGGTTGCACAGGAGGGGAAAAGAGTTTGGATTTCTTGGATCGTGCGCATTGGTTGTGTCTTTAGTAAAAACGATGCCCCGATAAAAACAGCGGGGCAAGGGGTAAAGACTAAAAAAACGAAAGCGTTTGCGTTTACTGTTCCAAGATTTCCTTGGTTTTTTTGTCTGCAAACTCACCGACTTTGTCCTCGTATTTTTTAAGGATACCCTGAACTTCGGTTTTGCCATTGGTGCATTCATCTTCGGTCATGGTTTTATCTTTTTCACCATTTTCAAAATGTTTATTGCCATCACGCCTGATATTTCTACAGGAAACTTTGGCATCTTCGCCCATTTTTTTGATGCGAGTTACCATTTTTTGCCTTTGATCACCGCTCATTGAAGGGATTTGTAGCCTAATCACTTTGCCATCGTTGTTGGGTGACATTCCCAAATCACTGGAACGAATTGCTTTTTCGATGTCTTTGAGCGCGGTTGCATCGAAAGGCTTGATCATGATTTGCTGAGGATCAGGGGTGCTGATTTGAGCAACTTGTTTTAATGGGGTGGGCGAACCGTAGTAATCAACTTTGATATTATCGACTAATGCCGGTGTGGCTCGACCCGTGCGCAATCCTTTGAGTTCCTCGATGAAAACATTGAGGGCTTTTTCCATGCGGTCTTTAGTGTCTTTAAGAATTTGATCGCTGTTCATGATGGTTTTCTTCGTATGGGTTAAGGGAATTATTCGCTTACAAGAGTTCCGATTGTATGCCCAGCAATAGCGCGTTCGATATTACCATCGCGTTTGAAATTAAAGACAAGGATAGGCATTTTTCCTTCTCTGCACAAACTAATTGCAGACATATCCATGACGCGAAGGTTATCGCGTAGAATCTGGCTATAGGTTAAATTTTCGTAACGAACCGCATGAGGGTTTAATTCAGGATCTTCGCTGTATACGCCATCAACACGAGTGGCTTTAAGCAGAACTTCAGCAGAAAGTTCGCGGGCTCGAAGTGCTGCAGCTGTATCGGTTGTTACAAAAGGGTTTCCTGTGCCCCCTGCCAAGATTACGATCCGACCCTTTTCAAGGTGCCTGATGCAACGCCTTCGTATATACGGTTCTGCAAGAGTTTCCATGCGAAGGGCAGTTTGCAACCGGGTTTCGCAGTTTAAACTTTCCAAAGCTTCCTGAAGAGCGATGCCATTAAGCACCGTGGCAAGCATGCCCATGTAATGGGCGGAAGCTTGTTTGATTACATCGCCTCCAGCGCTAAATTGTGCACCGCGGAGGATATTTCCAGCCCCTACCACTATCGCAAGTTGCACGCCGCGTTGAACAATTCTTTGAGCTTGCCTAGCAATGTTTAGGGTTTCATCAATACTAATACCCGACTTACCAGCTGGGCAAAAACCCTCGCCGCTAATTTTTAAAATAACCCGTTTATACTTCGGCGTTAGTGCTTCTGAGGAAAGATCGTCATCCATGAGTGGTCTCGCTAGTATCAAGTTCCGTGATTCCAAACCTTAAGGCATTATAGGTTTTCTAGGGCATTTTGGCAGCGAAGAATTTTTAACAACCCAGATCTCGATCCCGACCAACGATTTCCCATTTTCCTACGACCTGATTATTCGAAAGTGCTAAGGCGTAGCGATGCAGAGCCGTGGTGGGGCAAATATGAACAGGAATAGCAAGGATTGGGTCGCCCAGTTTGAAAATTTCGGGATTGGGATGCTTTAGCATAAGATGTTCTTCGCTGTGGCCCACAAATTCGAATTCGGGATTGTGTGGGAAAATGCAGCGTTTCCCCGGTGGCTGATCACCCGAAACAGCTTTATACCCGAGGTCAACCGTGATGCCGTTGGTTCCCTGCTTGCTAATCACCCGAGTTAGTAATCCTGCCCCATATTTAAAAGGTTTGAGTTCGGTGTAGCGATTGCCGTAGCCAAAATCATGGAGCGTAAGTGTGCCGGGCGAGCATTCCAAACCAGAGACATTTAATTTGCTGTAAAGGATAAATGTTGGAGTACCTCCGGAAATAATTTTTGGAACAGCATGTCCGCTTTTTTCTAAAGTTGCCCTCATCTCAAGAATTTGATTCCAGACCCTGTCGAGTTCGGCCAATCGATCTGCATAATTTACCAATTGATTGTGCCCATCGTAGGTGTGAAATCCCACAGCGCAAAGCCCAGGGGTTGAAGCCATAGTTCGGTAAAGATCGATAGCGGAAGCTTCAACGGGAAAACCTGTGCGCTTAAAGCCCATATCAAAGTCTAAAAGAACATTGATAGAAAGGCCTTTATCAGCCATTGCTTTGCCCAGCAAGGAGGCAGCTTCAGGATGATCAATACAGGTGGAAAATTTTGTAGCAGGGTATTTCTGAATGAGGTTAGCCAACCTTTTTAGGTTAGGCCCTACCATTGGGTAGGCGATAAAAACATCTGGGGCACCGCACATCGCAAGCATTTCTGCTTCTGCAATGGTTGCCGCCTTGTGCTTGGTTAAACCTTTTTCAAGCTGAATTTTTACCACTTCGGGGCACTTGTGGGTTTTCACATGCATCCGTAATCTCTCGGGTTGATTTCCAACCCAAAATAAACAAGTGTCGATGTTATGTTTGATTTCGTCAACAAAAAAAAGAAGTGAGGGAGAGGGAGTTTCCTCAAGTATGGCCAAGTCGAAACTCATAAATCTGCTCCAGAAGTCGAATAAGGTTTTAGTATGGTAATCGTTTTTCTAATAGTTTGGAAGAATTAGAATAAACATTTTTGGAACCTTTCAGCCGATTGCAGTCAACTAAATGTAACTAAAATAAGAACAGATGCATAAAACATTCTGCAGATGGTGTTGCAAATAAATGTCTGTCATAGTGAAGCTGAACTATGGCAAACATAATTGCAGAAATTGACAGGGAATCGATCTTCTACTGCGAAAACGGCATCGCAACGCCTCTTCGTGAAAATTTCTGCCGCCGAACGCTAAAGCTCAGCCGGGGGGGCCGCTGGCAACGGCTCCGTGTCACGAGAAACCGGAATGGCAGCCCCAGTTGGCTGCAGCGTCTGGTTCGGCACAACCCCATCGTCAGCAAAGGAAACATATTGGCGGCCGCTTCGCCTTTCTTGCTCTTTGATGTCTCGGAAAATCGCGTCCGGGTCGTAGTTGAACTTGGCTGCATGAGCGTCGCGAATGCGGCGTACCTCATCAACGATAGGATCAGTCATGGTTTTCCCCTTCTAAGTTCCTCGGGCGTACAAATAATCGGTGCTTTGTAACCTTTGCTGGCACAGACCGTCTCGATCAGGGGCCGCATGGTCGCGTTTGCCATGTGCCGAAGATTCCAAGTCAAAAGGTAAGGAATCTTCTGATGGGCTGGTCACCTAGGCTTCCTTAATAAATGCCTAACGCCCGCATTCAGCCGCGGGCCGAGGATCGTCGGCTGGAACGCCTTGTTAGGGCGCAGAGCCCTGCGAGGTATCTATGGCTTGCATTGCTTCGCGGCGGAATTGAAGCGGCGAACAATGTTTGGAATCGGCGTTTTTCCGCCACCGGTCCCGTTAACGACAATCGTGCCAAAACCGAAGATTCTTCCCAAAATGCTTTGGTCGACGTTGAGGCTTTCAACCTTGCTGTGATTTAGTTCAATCGTATTGAGTCGAATGAGGCCAACCTTCGCAACCACGCGCTTCGATGTCACGGCAAGCTCGGTTGTGACTTGTTGTATCCATGCCTTCAGTAGCAGCACGATGCCGAACGGAAACGCGAATACGCCGATCATGATGGTGATGGTGCTACTCTCGCGGCCCGTCGTGATCCAGAAGTAAATGGACATCGCAATTAGAAGGCCGCCAGGAACATAAATGAACCAGTGTATTTTGGCTGAATGGACGATCCGTTCCCCGGGTAGAAGATTACTTTCAACGTAGCTCATGAGAACCAGCCCTTGTTGTCTACGCCCTAACAATGATTGGATGGAATTAATTCCATCTATCTCGGCTTTTCATTCTTGCTAATCCGGATTCGATTCAATCTAACTAGGAACAGCATGTCGCCGGAACGGAAGAGATTCCGCCCCCTTCACGATAGTAGCATTTTAACCGGCGCGCGCCGCGATTGCAAAGAAAAATCAAATGGATTCGCCGAAAAACACTTCCCCTCATCTCCGAGTACAGGGGAAAGGGAATAAGTCGACGAATGCTAAAGCTCAGCCGCCGGGGCCGCTGGCAACGGCTCCGTGTCACGAGAAACCGGAATGGCAGCCTCGGTCGGCTCCAGCGGCTTGTTAGGAACAATCCCGTTCAGGTCCTGGTGGATGCCCTAAAAACTTATGCCCGCTCTGGAAAACTACCGCCCCTACCACCGAAAATCACGCCCGTCGGCTGAAGAATAAACATTTTGGCTTTTCCTTTGCTTGCAATAATGTTGGGAATTACCATAAGGATTCCTGCCGACCCCACCCAAAGGAAAAAGAAAATGAAGCAGAGCCTTTTAAAAATCATAGCAATACTTGTAGGTTTTTTTGCTTCTTTCTCGGTTTGTATTTCTCAGGAAGAAGTTAAGAAGGGGAATGAAATTCGGGATGCCTACCTTCGTAGCGAGGTAGAAAAGATTCGGTCGAATGCCTTGGCAGACATTAAGACAAAAGCGGATTGGGATTTGAATTCAGGAAAAATGCGCAGGCAATTACTAGAGATGTTGGGCCTTTGGCCCTTACCCGAAAAAACAAATCTAAAGCCAGTTGTCACCGGGAAAATTAGCGTTGAAGGTATTACAATTGAAAAAATTCATTTTCAATCTCTACCCGGACTTTATGTCACTGCTAATCTTTATCTACCACAAAAAATCTCAGCAAAACTCCCCGCTATCCTTTATGTTTGTGGCCATGCTAATGTCGTGATCCCCAAGGTAATCGACGGCAAAACTATTCCTGTTTCTTACGGTAGCAAGGTTCATTATCAATATCACCCTATCTGGTTTGCTCAGACTGGTTTCGCTTGCCTCGCACTTGATACCTTGCAATTAGGCGAAATTCAGGGTGTTCACCATGGAACTTATAACCGTGGCATGTGGTGGTGGCAAAGTATGGGCTACACCCCTGCTGGGGTTGAATGCTTTAACGCTATGCGCGCTCTGGATTATTTGCAATCTAGGCCCGAAGTCGATTCTGCACGGTTGGGCGTTACAGGGCGAAGTGGCGGTGGGGCAACTTCTTGGTTTATTGCTGCCACCGATGAGCGAATTAAAGCCGCAGTTCCTGTTGCGGGTATTGCTGATTTGCAAGCACATTTATTAGAAGGCGTTGCACCTCGGGTGAAAAAGGGTGTAATCACAGGCCATTGCGATTGCATGTATTTCATTAATCTTTATCAATGGGACTTTACGCAGTTGATAGCCTTATGCGCCCCCCGTGCAGTACTTTTAGGCAATAGCGATGAAGACCCTATTTTTCCGAAGCAGGGGTATGTGCGGATGGTAGAAAAAGTGAGGAAGATTTATAGCCTTGCTAGCGTTTCTGAAAAGTTCCAGTTGTTAGAAACTAAGGGTGGGCATGAGGATACGGTAGAGCTACGCAAGGGAATTAATGCTTGGATGAATCGTTGGTTAAAGGGGGATACCAATCCGCCTGCACCAGAAAGGCCATTTAAGATTGAAGCGGCCCAGTTAAAAGTTTTCGAAACTTTGCCCCAAGATGAAATCAACACTCATATCCATGAAACATTTACAAAGAAAGCAGTGTGGGAAATTCCCCAGGAAGAAACGAAGTTTCGGGAAAGTTGGGAAAAGAAAAAAGACCAGACATTAGCAGAACTACGAAGCAAGGTATTTCGTAATTGGCCTGACGAAAAGTTGCCTCTTGAATTAAAGCCCTCGGGTGAAAAAATTCACGATGGTGTCAAATTGCAATCATTCGACTTTACCAGTGAAAAAGAAATTCCCCTTCGGTTGTTTATACTTTCTTCAGAAAAAACCGTTAAACCAAAACTCCTTGTCGCTGAAGTACTTGATGAAAGCAACTGGAAAAAGTTTGTCGAGTTACTCGGGGATGAGTTCGCTGGCATTCTTAAAGAGGGCGATAAAATAAAACGAATCGAAAAAGATTTTCAACAACAAAAACAAATGATGCAGGCCAATGGCTGGGCCTTTGCCATGATTATCCCCCGCGGTTTTGGCCCAACTCGCTGGACCGACACCTTTGAACTCGATGGAAAAAATAACGATTTTCAATTGCGAAGGCGCTATGCTTTGCTGGGCAAAACCCTTGACGCCCAAAGGGTCTGGGATGCACGCAGAGCAATTCAGGTTCTCAATTCTAACTCGGAGTTAAAAGGTGTTCCTTTGTGGTTGGTGGGGAAAGAAGAAATGGCAGGGATTGCGCTTTATACCGCACTTTTTGAACCATCCATCCAACGGTTGGATCTTTGGAACTTATCAAATTCTCATCGTAAGGGGCCAACTTTTTTAGAGGTTTTAAGTGTGTTGGATATTCCTCAGGCGATGGCTTTGTTCTACCCAAGAAAGGTTAAACTTTATTTCAGCAATCAGGAAGAATTTAAGCCATTCCTTTGGGTCGAGCAGTTTCAAAAAGCAATGGGTAATGAATTTGTACAAATTCGGGTGGTACCCGAAAAGAAGTGATAGTAGCTAGATTCTACCGATTCAATTTTTGCGAATAGGGTACTTCCATCCCGTGGTTGCTTAGAAGGGATGCATCAGAAAGAATAGTTTTTGCAGGGCCATCAGCAAAAATTTTACCCTGATCTAGCAGAATGGCCCGAGTGCAAGTTTCTAGCGCCATTTCAAAATCATGGGTTGCAATCAGTTTGGTGTGCGTGTTTTTATTGAGGATATTGATCAGTGATCTTCTAGAGCGATGATCTAAGAACTGCGAGGGTTCATCAAGGAGAAGAATATCTGGGTTCATTGCAAGTAAGCCCGCCAAGGCGGCCCGTCTTTTTTCGCCTCCTGATAATTGATGAGGAACCTTGGTTCTTTTTTCGAGCAGGCCAACTTCTTCAAGTGCAATTTCCACCCGTTGCTTCACTTCGGATTTGCTTAACCCCTGATTCATAGGGCCAAATGCGATATCTTCCTCCACGGTTGGGCAGAATAATTGATCATCACTGTCTTGAAATAATAAAGCAGCTTTCGAAGGAAGAAGAGATTTGTTGTTTCCTTCCAATGCATTGATCCCGGAAATGTTAAAGGTTGATGCCTGAAAGGAGACAAGCCCAGCAAGGCAAAGAAAAAGGCTGGTTTTTCCTGCGCCGTTCGGCCCAATGATTGCAACAGATTCGCCCGGGTTGATCCTGAGATTGAGGTGATGAATAGATTTGGTGCCATCTGCGTAGGAGTGCGAAAGTTGAAGGATATCGATAATGGAATTGATCATGAATTAGTTACCCAGCCAAAAATCTAGGATTAAAAGGAGGGATGGGAGTAGAAGCATTGCAAAGAAAAAGCCAAGTTCATGCAAGGTGGTTTTGGGTGTTTCGATGGAAGTAAAGACTCCATGGAATCCGCGCGCCTTGATTGCCAAGCCCACATGCTCACTGCGATCCAACGCCCTGACAAGCATGTTTGCACTAAGCCAAGCAATGGTTTTATAGGAACCAAAGCCTGGTTTTATTTTGTAACCTCTGGCGCGAAGAGCAATGCGCATGCGCTTGAACTCGTGTGAAAGAAGATCGAGATGCCTGAACCCCAGCCAGAATATTGAGCCTATTTTAGAAGGTAGCCCGAGGCCGTTTGCTCCTCGAACCAAATCGTAAATGGTCGAACTTCCAATCAAGGCAAGGGCAAGGGTGCTGATTGCAAGACCCCGCAAAAAAATCAGCAGTGAGGTTTCCAATCCTTCTTTGCTCGCTTTTATTATCCCCCATTCGAATATGGTTTCACCCGGTGTTAGAAAGGGGGTTGGTAGAATAAAAACAAGAAGGCTGATGACGATCCAGCAAATCCTTGGCAACCACCAGCCTAAATCCGGCCAAGTGCCAACTAATAAAATCAAAGATGCCCCAAAGCCCACTACAGCAAATGTTGGTGTTTTTAAAAAGGCCATACAAAGCATTGCAATGAAAAATCCTGCAACTTTCCAGCGGGCATCTAGGCTTTTCAGCTTTGAGGTGCGGTGATCTGGGTAGTCAAAAGTTGAAGTCATGCCTAGGTTTGTTTCCCTTGGTGGTTTTGGCTACTGGCATAAGGCGAGTACAAATAAAACCTTCATGGTTATGTTTTATTAAGATTGGCATTCATTTTCTTGCAATGATACTCAAACAATCTAAAATCGTGACTTATGTTGAATGTTAAAACTTGATTAGGAAAAATGATGGTTAACTCTCCTGTGTTTTGGGCAGTGGCTTTTATCCAACAGCTTGATCCCTTAGCTGGCTTGGTTTCAGCATCAGTTTTCTGGTCTACTGCGGTCGCAGCTTTACCTGTAATTGTTCTTTTTTGGTTGCTGGTGGTTTCGCGCTGGTCTGCGCCCCTTGCTGGTGCAGGAGCAACACTTGTAGCGGGACTTCTTGCTTATTTTGTTTATGGCACGCCCTTGGTTATTGTTTCGATGGCTTTTGTGAACGGGGCGCTATTTGGTTTGCTGCCCATTGGCTGGACTGTTTTTAATGCAATGCTGCTTTACAATATGACCGTAAGCACTGGGCAATTTGAAATTTTGAGGCGCTCAGTTGCGGGTTTGTCGAATGATTGCAGGCTGCAGGCCATTCTGATTGCTTTTGCTTTCGGGGCATTTCTTGAGGGCGCTGCTGGGGCTGGGGCACCTGTTGCTATTTGTGCCGCCATTTTAGTCGGCCTTGGTTTTCACCCTTTGCAAGCTGCGGTTTTGTGTTTGCTTGCCAATACCTCGCCTGTAGCTTATGGCGGATTGGGTACCCCTCTGATCACCCTGACTGGCGTCACTGGAATTCCAACGGAAGTTCTTAGTACCATGGCAGGTCATCAATTGCCTTTACTTTCCCTTGTTGTTCCTGCGTATATGATTTGTTGCTTATGCACATTCAAGCAAGCCTTTGAAGTATGGCCCGCATTGCTGGCTGCGGGTGGATCTTTCGCCCTTTTTCAATACTTCTTTGCAACCATGCATAATTATTTCGAAGGATTGATTCTTTATCCTATGACAGATATCGGGGGTGGTTTGTTTTCGTTAGTTGTAACTGCTTTATTTCTGAAAGTGTGGAAACCTAAAGAAATACTTCCTGCTAAAGGTGGGAAGGCCATTCAATTCCATGCGGAAGAGTTGACTACAGGCAAAGTTGCTAAAGCTTGGATGCCTTATGTCTTAATGTCGGTTCTTTTGCTTCTTGCTGGAATTGTAAAGCAGAAGGAAGGGCAGGGGCCTGTTGAAATTTTTGGGCCTTTGAAGTCAAGTTATAAAATTACTTTGCCCGGATTGCATGAAGAAGTTTTACGCGATGCCAAATTGCATGACTCTAGTCTGGGTGAACAAAAAAAGGAAAAAGGAGAGTTTAACTTTATCTGGTTGACTGCGCCTGGCTCTAGTGTGTTTCTTGCCGCATTGATTTCCATCCCTTTGCTTGGCATGACGATTAATCAGTTTTTTAAAGTATTGCGTCAAACGATAGATCAAATGACGGTGCCCATTCTTACCATCATGTTTATGCTAGGCCTTAGTTATTTGACTCGCTATGCAGGCATGGATGCCACGCTTGGGGTTGCGTTTGCCCAAACAGGTTTTATGTATCCCTTTTTCGCTGCAATTTTAGGTTGGCTTGGGGTGTTTCTTACAGGGACGGATGCGGGTAGCAATGCCTTATTTGGCAGTTTGCAAAAAATTACTGCTGGTGAAATTCATACTGCGGGAATATTCCAGCACCTTTCTCTCCCACAAGCCGAGGTTCTTATTTGTACTGCCAATAGTACGGGTGGCGTAATGGGTAAAATGATTGATGCTCAAAGCATAGTTGTGGCAACTTCGGCAACGGGCCAATTGGGCAAGGAAGCAGATATTTTCAGGGCCGTCATTTGGCATAGCATTTTTCTTGCAAGTGTTATCGGGTTAATAACATTACTGCAGGCCTATTTGCCCCCATTCACCTATCTTGTGCCGGGGTATTTGCGGTGATTGGGGCATCTGGAAAAAGACTTCCATCTTCTATTGGATTTTTCCTGCCAAGCACTGTATAAACAATGCTTGCAGATTTATCTTTTTAATAAGGAGGCAGATTGCCATGAGTTGCGCTGCCAAGTTTTCAAAACAAGTTTCTCACCTCATCGCTTTCCTGGTTCCTTTTCTAACCTTGGGTGGTTTTGCTTTTGCTGATTCTGAAACTAGATTGTTTAAAATTAAAATCGATGGCAAACCTGCTGGTGAAATGGTTATGAATATCACCAAGGCAGAGGATGGCACTACCACCACCTCCATTGATACCGAGTTGGTGGTTAATGCTTATTTGGTATTCACCTACCGCTATAGTTTTCATGGTAAGGAAGTCTGGAAAGATGGTTCCCTACAGAGGATTGAAACTTCGACCAATGACAACGGTACAAAGTATTCCATGCTTGCAGTAAAAGAAGGCCCCGGGATGCGCGTGCGAGTTAACAACCAGGAAAAGATATCCCGTGGGGAAGCTTGGGCCACCACCTTCTGGTGTCTGCCCGAACCTGCAAAGCGTAAAGGCTTAATCCCACTTATCGATGCCGAATCAGGCAAGGATGTCGATGGGAACCTGCAGTTCCAAGGGCAACAGCAATTCAGCATTGCTGGGCAAAATGTTAATGTTAATAAGTATAAAGTTTTTAGCAAATCGAACACTGATCTATGGTTTGATGGTACCGACAGGATTGTGAAGCAATCCTGGTTGGAGGATGGCCATAAGGTTGAGATGGAAATGGCGAATTTAAAACGCAATTAGGTTCGATGGAATTATTGGGAATGGATTTCCCAGAAGTTTATTGCCAAGGAGGGCATTTGAAATGAATCGTGAAGAAATCAGGTCAACCATTGCAGACATCATTGAAAACGATCTAGGTGTAAGGCATCAAGATTTAAGTGATGAAATCACACTCAGGGATGGCTTAGGATTGGATTCGGTTGATATCGTAAGTGTTATTTCGCAGGTTGAGCGACAGTTTAAAATAAGGCTTTCTCAGGCCGATTTGGAACAAATCTCCACAGTTGGGCAAGTTTTGGATTTAATTGTTTCAAAAACAGCGAATCAATTTAAATCAGAAGCAGCTTAAGAGCTTTTAAACAACATCAGTACAAAAACTTTGGGTTTATCAGGCAACATTTTTCAAGACCGCAGTTGGAAATTCAATCTCTTTTTGAAGCTCTTTAAATGCATTGACGAGATCTTTTACCGATTCTGGTCTGTGGTTGGCATTGACCTGAATTCGAAGCACACCCCCATGATAAGGCACAGCAGGGAAGATCACCGATTGTACATAAAAACCTTTTTGAAACAGAATGTGGCCTGCCTTTAGGGTTTGCTCTTCATCGCCAACCACTACTGAAACAATCGGGGTTGCCCCGCCTAAAACCTGGAGTCCTTGGCTTCGTAATCCCTGCACTAAAAGATTTAGATTTCGTTTGAGTTTTCCAATGATGAGTTCATATTCGCATGAAGACAAAATATCGCAAACAGTACAAATTGCATCCAGATAAGGGGGCCCGACCGGACCACCAAAAATAAAGGTGTTAGACTTCCATTTCAGAAGGCTCTTCATTTCTCGAGTGCAACCGATGAACCCTCCTAGGCAGGAAAATCCCTTGGATAAAGATCCTACCAATAGAATGTTTTCGTAATTGCCCACAGCATCGAGAACCGTTCCCCGACCTTTGATTCCTACGACTCCGGTCGCATGCGCATCGTCAACATAAAGAATGGCATTATTATCCATACAAACTTTGTTCAGTTCTTTAAGCGGAGGAATTACCCCGCTCATACTGTAGATACCATCAATTGCTACAAGCGCATGACGGTATTTGCCTGCAGATTGTAAAACTTTTGATAATGAAGTTGGGTCGCAGTGTTCAAAGAAAAGAACTTGTGAACCGTTGGCCTTGGCGATTTTTGCCCCTTCCTGAATCGAATTATGGCAGTGCTGATCGAGTACAATAATATCTTGTTTGCCAACAAGCCCCGGGATGGCGCCTACATTTGCCAAGGTAACTGATGGATAAATCAAAACAGATTCGATGCCTAGCCAGGTTGCAAGTTTTTCTTCCGCTAGCACATTAGTTTCGACGCTAGAAAAAGCACGGGAAGCCCCGTTGTGGGAACCCCAGCGTTCAATGCCGTTTCTTAGTGCATCTTTAACCCGTTCATCTTGATCCAATCCGAGGAAGCTATCTGAACCGAAGTTGGTTACTGTTTTTCCGAGAAAATCAACTTTGCGATCTTTCCCAATGGCGCCCATGGAAAGATCTTTGAGCATGATGTCGGAAAATTGTTCTGCAAGGTGACTTAAAAATTTGATCAACCCAGTTTGTTTCAGCGTGGTTGTAAGTTTATTGAGAGGGGTCATCGAGTTTGAATTCCACCTGTTACTTTGGTTAGCAAGGCATTGTGCCTGGCTAAAAGGTTTAAGCTAAATAAGCCTAAGGATTTATCGGCAGACAGGTGGAAAAACTCAAAGGTTAAAGTTAAAATCGGAAAAAATAGTAAGCGATATGATAAATAAAGCGATATTTTGAAAAACCGAGAAGAATCATTTAAGAAATTCAGGCTAAATGAAGATGTCCAATTCTTCGTGCGAAAATAAGATTTCTGGGCAGTTTTGCTGGTTTGTTTTGCCCAATTCTTCAGCAAGCCCCTTTAAATACTTCAAGATATTTTCGGTATCGATGTCGGCGCGTTGGGGATCTCGATGGCCTAAGTGCAGCGATTTGGCATTGGCAGCAAAAGCGGTTAGTAAACACCATTCCATTGGGGTATGACCCCATCCAATCCGTTTAGAAGGAAACCCGCAACCAATACCAGAATGGCCCAGATATTCAGAAAGCAGAAATTGCCCATCCAAATAAATTGCATCAGCATTTTTAGAGAAGTTTGCAAGGCCGTTATCTGTTTCGGTCAATTGCTCGTGATCAGATGCGTAGATGTAGGATTTTCCATTGCATTCAATTTTGTATGCATTTGAACCACCCGGATGATTGAGGGCGTAGTGGGTGATTTTTGTCGATCCGATTTCAAGGGGAGAGTTTTCTTCGAAAGTTGAGATTTTCTTAATGGCTTTGATTTTCGACAAAATCGGTGGATAAAGCGAATTGACCATATCTGAGTTTTGGCCAAAAAATTCAAGGAGGTTGCCGACAACCTTTTCACTCCCATAAAGATCAAAAGAATTATTTGGGTTGTAAAAGGACTGGCACATGGGCAGGCCGAACAAGTGGTCATAATGCATATGGCTTAATAGTATCACGCCTTTTCTTTTTTCGTTTGGTGTCTGTTCCCATTTTGATTCAAGATTGATTCCAAAGTTGATTACGCCGGTGCCACAATCAATCACAATCATGCAGTCTTTCGTATTGATCTCAACACAAGAGGTGTTTCCCCCAAAAGTGGATTTTGAGGAAAAAGGCAAATGGTTATGAACTAATTTTGCAACACTTGATTCAAGGTTTTCATGGTCGATATTTTTAAGGTGGCCCCCCTTGATTAAGGTGCAAATCGAAGCAATGACTTTTTCTGTAACACTGGAAGGTTTTAAAGGCGCAGAAATACTGCCACTGGTGCCCCAGTACTTTACATGGATATCCCAGTTGCTATCTGCGTTATGTTGATTCATAAAAATTAATGACCTGCGAGGCCACCCCCAATGCGGCGATCTAATCCCGGGTGTAATAGTTTTGTTTTGGGATCGATAAGAATTGAATGAGCATCCCCTTGGCTTCTGGATGAAATATCGTGCCCCATTGTGCGAAGCTTTTTCATGTTGGCATCGTACTTTGCATTATTCGCTTCTTCGAAATAAGCTTTGTCAGGGAACCATTGATGATGAAGTCGGGAGGAATCCACTGCTTCTTGTACGGTCATTTCAAAATCGATGACATTGATGATGATGTTAAAGACCGTGTTGATGATGGTTCTGCTTCCCGGACTGCCTGTAACAAGAAAGGGTGAGCCATTTTTTGAAACAATAACTGGGGTCTGGGAGCTGAGCATTTTTTTTGCGGGCTGGATTAGGTTTGCGTTGGTGCCGATTCTTCCCGATTTATTTGTTTCCTTAGGAATCCAGTTGAAATCGAGCATCTCGTTATTAAGAAGAAATCCGCCGCCTTTTACCATTACCTTGGATCCGTAACTTTGCTCAAGAGTGTAGGTGTTGCTTACTGCCATGCCTTGCCCATCAACGATTGAGAAATGTGTGGTGTCATCGCTTTCCTTGACGATATTGAAATCCTTGGCGAGATCAACACTAGGAGTTGCTTTTTGAAGGTTGATAGTAGCTGCAAGTTTTTTTGCGAATTCTTTATCAAGAAGCGATGCAGGGATATCCACAAACCCTTGATCTCCAAGATGCCTAGCTCGTTCGCAAAACGCCCGCTTCATAGTTTCGATCAAAAGATGGAAAGTTTCAGGCGACCAACGCCCTATTTTTTTGATGTCTATAGGTTCGATCATGTTGAGCATCAGGCCCAGTGTAATAGTTCCTGAACTAGGGGGTGGTGAACCGTAAATTGAATGCCCTTTGTATTCAATTTTGATAGGTTTTCTTTCCCTAGCTTGATAAAGTGCTAGGTCGCTTTTGCCTATTAGCCCGTTCCCCATTTTCATTTCATTGGTAATAAGATCAGCGGTGGTTCCAAGATAGAATTCATCCGGGCCAAATTTTCCGATCCTTGACAGGGTGTTTCCTAAATCTTTCTGAATAAAAATATCGTTTGTTTGCCAAAGATTAGTGCCATTAGTTGGCTTGAAAACCCGCTGAAGTTCCTCGAATTCCTTAGAGGTTGAGAGTAGCCCATTTAAAGAATTAGCAAGTTGTTTGCTTACAGGAAAGCCATTTTCAGCAAGTTCAATCGCAGGTAGAAGAAGCTGGTTCCATGGTATTGAACCAAAGCGCTGGTGCGCCAAAGCTAGGCCGCGAACGGTGCCGGGCACCCCTGAAACTTTGTGGGTGAACATTCCGTCGGTTTTTGTGTACATATGCTCGAAAGCTGCTTTGGGTGCCATTTCCCTGTATTCAAAAACAGTTGGTTCCCCTTTGCCAAACGGTGGATGCACCACCATGAATCCTCCGCCGCCGATATTGCCTGCCGCGGGGTGGGTCACAGCAAGAGCAAATGCGGTTGCAATAGCAGCATCAACGGCATTTCCACCAGATTTAAGGATTCGTAATCCAGCATCAGATCCGGGTTGCGAAACAGAAACCACCAAGCCTTTAGCGAAAAATTCAGCGCCCGGCAAAAAACTACAGGTGAAGAAAAATGTAACGAAAGTACATAAGTAAAAAGCAAGCTTCATAATCGCCTTATCTAGGGAGATAATCATATTTACATGGTAACGATTTGTGAAAAATTAAATAGATGAAAATTGAGTTAAGAAAAAGCAGGGATGGGGGTGCCGTAATAAATATTGTTTGGTCGTTGGGTGGCATCATGCCAAACGGCGTTGGAAGGAATCCCAAGAGCATGATAGATGGTTGCAGCAAAACTTTCTGGGGTGTAAGGTTCGGTGGCAGGAAATCCGCCGTTCTTGTCGGAGCTACCCACAACAGTACCGCCAGGAATGCCGGCCCCAGCAAAGAAAACGCTTTGAACAGCCCCCCAGTGGTCTCTGCCCGGGAGTTTGTAATGTGCAGGTAGCCCGAAAATTTTAGGCGTTCGGCCAAATTCGCCTGCCATAACTACAAGGGTACTTTCTAGTAATCCTGTTTCTTCAAGATCATCAAGCAGCGCAGAAAGGCCTCGGTCGGTTGGTGGCAGAAGTTTTTCTTTAAGGTGGGGAAAAGCATTGCCATGCGTATCCCAAGTTTCATTATTTCCAAGATTAACTTGGATGAGCGGAACGCCGGCCTCCGCTAAATTTTTTGCCATCATAAGCGACCAACCGAAAGAATTTTTGCCGTAGCGTTCCTGCTTTTTTTCCGGAGCAGCATTAATATCAAAACAAGTTCTGACTTTAGGGTCTACAAGGAGTGAAAGCGCGCCTTGATGAAAGCGATCGAATTGATTGAGGGTAGCCACGGTTTCGAGATCGCGCACTTGTTTATCAAGATTTTTAATGAGAGAAAATCGATTTTGCAAACGGGAATGCGTCAAGGATTCTGGGAGAGAAAGATTGGGGGCGACAAAGGCCCGTTTTAATCCTTTGGTTTCTCTTTGTTGATGATCAAATTCATGAGTGGGAAAGGCACCATAAGCTTTGGAATCGAAAGGAGAAGCCTCGATAAACCAGGGGTCGCCCCGGTTGCCCATTTGCCCGCCAAATTGTCCGGGAATAACCCGGCCCGAGTTGTGAACCAACTTCTCGGGCAAAACAATCGCAGGGGGAAGGTTGTTGGTCGGTTTAGTCACATTTCCAATGATTGATGCAATTGAGGGCCAATCCGAGGTTTTAGGTTTGTTAGGGTCAAACCCCGCAGGGATTTCAGAACGCCCGCTCATCATGATCAAATGCCCAGCAGAATGATCGCTGGAGCGATGAGTTAAAGATCGAAGCAAAGCCCATTTGGAACTGCGCGCTGCAAGCATTGGAAGATGTTCACAAATAGTAAACCCGGGGGTTTGGGTGGCGATAGGTTTGAACTCGCCACGGATATTTTCTGGGGCATTTGGTTTAGGATCAAAGCTATCGATTTGAGACAGGCCACCTGAAAGAAAAATAAAGATTACAGATTTGGCTTTGATCTTAGGTTTTGCTGTGGTTGTTTCTAATGCCCTTAAAGCGTGTAAATGATTGGTTCCCAATCCCATTAATCCAATTGCACCCGCTTGAATCGCTTGCCTGCGATTAAACTTTGGGTGCTGGTAATTATGGGAATTAAGCGGCATCAGCTTCAATTTTCCTGATTGCAATTAGGAAGGAACTAAACCATTATGTCAATATTGTGGCATAAGTGCTTGCTTCTTAGCAACTATATTTCAGGATTAAAACAATGAATCAATTACTGCGTTTAACTTTCCTGATGGCGTTAGCTTTGATGGCCCCGTTGTTTTATTCGGAAATAGGGCATTCGGTTTCTGAAGAAAAAGCGGGGTTAAGCTTGGTTTTAAGATTAAAGAAAGAAATCAAGGGCGATAAAAAGGATTGGGCAACAGAGATTATAGAAGAGAAATGGATTGCAGCAAAAACTGCAGTGGTTGTTTGCGATATGTGGGACAAGCATTGGAGCAATAATGCTTCGGTTCGGGTGGGCGAGATGGCCCCCACGGTAAATCTTTTTTTAAAGAAAGCCCGGGAGAAGGGGGCGACTATTATTCATTGCCCCAGTGATACGCTGGACTTTTATAAGGATACTCCCCAAAGGTTGGTTGCAAAAAACGCCCCGGTGGTTGTAACGAAAACTCCTTTGATGCGGTGGTGCAAACTGGATTCAACACAGGAAGAAAAACTTCCAATCGATGACACTGATGGTGGAGATGATTCTATTCCTAAATGTAAAAATTATCGCGCTTGGACTAGGCAAATTGATGCAATCGAGATTTTCCCCCAAGATGCTATTACTGATAGTGCTGAAGCTTTTTACCTGATGAAGCAAAAAGGGGTTACCCATGTATTGGTGCTTGGCGTGCATACCAATATGTGTGTGTTGGGCCGGCCCTTTTCCATCAGGCAAATGGTTCAGCAGGGTATGAAGGTTGCACTGGTTCGAGATCTTACCGATACCATGTACAATCCGGAAAAAGCGCCATTTGTAAGCCATTTTACCGGTACCGACCTAGTTGTGGAACATATCGAGAAGTTCTGGTGCCCTACTATAAGCAGTAATCAGATATTAGGTGGTAAGGAATTTCGGTTTAAAGAAGATAAGCGCCCCCGGGTTTTATTTGTTGCTGCAGAAGATGCTTATAAATCAAGAATTTGGATTCCAGAGTTTGCGCTGGCACGCCTTGGGAAAGAGTATCAATCTCAATTTGCATTTTCATCTGAAGCGAGGTTTGGCAGTCTCCCTGGTTTAAATATGCTTGATTCTGCAGATTTACTTGTGCTTAGTTTGAGAAGAAGGGGTGTGCCAACGGAAGAAATGAAAATGCTAAAAGAGTATATCCACAAGGGGAAGCCTTTACTTGCAATCCGGACTGCAACCCATGGGTTTGCGCCCAATGTGAAACTACCTACTGGATTTACAGAATGGAAGGAGTTTGATAAAGAGGTTTTGGGTTGTAATTATCAGGGGCATGAGGTTGCTAATTCTTTGACGCAGATTTTGCCTGTTTCAGATCATTTTAAAAACATCAATTTTAACAAGGTTAAAGATGAAAAGTTGGCTTCACACCTTTATAAGGTGAATCCGCTTGTCAAAGATGCAAAGGTATTGCTGCAGGGTAAATCCGTGCCCGGGGGAAAGGTCGAGCCCATCGTTTGGATGAGGGATAACCCAGAGGGTAGGACCGCTTGTTTTACTTTAGGCCACTTTGATGAAATGAAGCATGAGGAAATCCAACTGCTATTAAAAAGTACTATTGATCTGTTGCTAGGTAAAAGCGATTTAAAGTAAAAGATTGCCCAGTTTGAAAATATTGAAAATGATGGGCACTACGCTCGAAAGGTTCGATTTGATCGGGCTTTGGATTAAATCCTAAGCCCTCCAGAAGGAATTTGTGACTGCTATTCAGATTGTGATGAATTTAACATCCAGCACTCTCAAACCCATAAGGATTAAAGCTTTGAATCGACTTGCATTCAGTTTTTGTGGGGTACATTCCTAGTATGATGCACAAGTTTGATTCGCGCGCAGGAGGGTTGCGATATGTTAGTATTAAGCCGTAAACTTGGAGAAAAGATTTATATTGGAGAGAATGTCTGTATTACCGTGGTGGATATAGACCGAGGCAAAATTCGACTTGGCATTGAAGCCCCTAGAGATGTTCCGATTTATCGCCAAGAATTGCTGCCTTCGAAGGCTGGCGAAGTAGCAGCTCAAGATGATACTACCTCTGCGATTATTCAATAACCAAATAGCTTAAGTAATGGAAGCAAGACTCTGATTAACATTAGGGTCTTGCTTCCATTTTAGGGCAATGTTTTTTTAGCAAGTGAATCAGAGATTGATTACAATCGTACTTATGAGTGAGTTTTTTAAAAAGTCGTTAGCTAAATTCGGGCCCGAAAGAGCCTATTCTGTTTCATCACCTGAGTTTTCCCGCCAGTTCTGCCTTAACTTTACCAATAACAATTACGAAAATTTTAGCGTGGTTTCTAGGCTTCTTCCCAAATCCTTGATACCCCATTTTCATGCGGTCTACTCTTTTTGCAGATGGGCGGATGATCTGGGTGATGAAACAGGTGGTGGTCGCCAAGCATTGGAATATTTGCGATGGTGGCGCTTAGAGTTAAGCGATTGTTATAGGGGAAAGCCTTACCATCCGATTTTCGTAGCCTTGGCTTCAACCATCACGCGGTTTCAGATTCCTGAACAACTATTTAAAGACCTAATTTTTGCTTTTGAGCAGGATCAATTGGTGCTTGAATATCAGACTTATGAACAGTTACTTGAATATTGCAAATACTCTGCGAATCCTGTGGGGAGGTTGGTTTTGCTGCTGTGGGAAACTTACGACGAAGAAAAAGCTGTTTATTCAGACTATATTTGTACCGCGCTGCAACTTACCAATTTCTGGCAGGATGTAGCTAGGGATTTCTTGATAGGCAGAATTTATATTCCTGCAGAATGTAGGTCGAAATTTAATTATAGTTCGGAAGATTTTGGCAAGCGTAACCAGAACCAAGCTTTTGAATCAATGATGGCCGATTTGGTGGATCGTACTGAAAAAATGTTTTTTATGGGAAGCCCATTGTTAAGCATGGTGCCCAAGGCTAGAAAGGTGGACTTGGAATTATTTATGGAGGGTGGGCTTTCTATTCTTGGTAAAATAAAGAAGTTGAACTACAAGGTTTGGGAAACTAGGCCATCGCTTTCCAAATGGGAAAAGATGATGATTTTAGGGAAATCGCTTTTGAAACGCCTGCCACTCCTTAGGAAATCTTAGTTGCAGCAACCTTCATTGTTTAGGAGTTGGAAGCAGGATGCTCTCACAAAAAGAATCCTTTGATTATTGCAGGAAGATAGCCAAGGATCAGGCTGGGAATTTTTACCTCACCTTTCATCTTCTGCCCAGATTAAAAAGCGATTCCATGTGTGCGCTTTACGCATTCATGCGCATCAGTGATGATATTGCAGATGAACCAGGCGAGATTGATAAAACACGAAAAGCCTTGGGTATTTGGCGCGAGCAAACTTTAGGCGCATTCAACGGCCAGTTCAGTCATCCAATCCATCCAGCTTTTGCTGCAATGGTTCAAAGGCATCAAATCCCGATGCGCTATTTGCTTGATGTTTTGGATGGGGTTGCAATGGATCTCGACATTTCTCGTTATCAAACATTTGATGAGCTTTACCAATATTGCTACCGAGTGGCGTCAGCAGTTGGTTTATGTTGCATTCACCTTTGGGGGTTTAATTCCGAAAAGGCATTGCTACCAGCTGAATCTGCAGGAATAGCGTTGCAATTGACCAATATTCTTCGGGATATCAAAGAGGATTACGCACGGGGCCGAATCTATCTTCCGCAGGAAGATATGGTTAGGTTCAATTACGATGAAATTAAATTAAGTAAGAATGTAAGGGATGAAAGCTTTTATAATTTGCTTGAGTTTCAAGCTAATAGGGCGGGGGAATACTATGAACAAGCACAGGAATTAACCCAATATCTGGATGGCAACGCAAGGGGTATTTATCTTGCAATGCTGCATACTTACAAAGCGATTCTCGATAAAATGCGGAAGAATAATTTCAATTTGTTTAATAACAGGGTGAAGATTAGTACTTTTAGAAAACTATGTCTTCTTGCAAAATACCTTCCGTATTCCTGGAAGTCATCTTGATGCTGGCAATCAGCACAGGGAATTGTATCTTATCATTGTAAACTTTAAACCAAGGAGATTTAGAAATGAAATTAGCGACGATTCAAACCCCACAAGGAAACAGAGCGGTACTTTTTCATGATGGCTCCCATATCGATATCAATGCCACGGATTCTTCCCTGCCTTCAAGTGTAAAAGCTATTTTAGAGGCCGGTGATGAGGCGTTGGAAAAGGTGAAGGCGTTGGGCGGTTCACCCAAGGCTGTTAAAATTGCTGATGATAAAATCGTTTTTCAATCACCCGTGATTGATCCCAACAAGGTTGTTTGCATTGGCTTGAATTATAAAGATCATGCTGCTGAAAGTGGTATGCCCATCCCCAAGGAACCTGTTCTTTTCAGCAAATTTCCTACTGCTTTGACAGGCCATGATCAACCAATTCTTCTCCCACCTGTTAGTTCTAAAGTTGATTACGAAGCAGAACTGGTTCTGGTTGTTGGTAAAAAAGGCAAAAATCTTCAAGCGCATGATGCCATTAATTGGCTGGCAGGATACACCATTGGGCATGATGTTTCTGCAAGAGATTGGCAATTGGAAAAAGATGGTAAGCAATGGATGGCTGGAAAAACATTCGATACCTTTGCACCCTGTGGCCCTTATCTAGTTACTTGTGATGAAATTCCTGATCCCCATAAATTAGGGATCAAGCTTAGGTTGAATGGTCAGACCATGCAGGATAGCAGCACCAGTCAGCTTATCTTTTCTGTGGGTGAAATTCTTGCTTACTTGACTCAAGTGGTGACTTTGTTACCCGGAGATTTGATTTTTACAGGTACTCCGCCTGGAGTTGGAATTGCGAAAAAGCCCCCTGTTTTCCTTAAGGCAGGTGATCTTTGTGAAGTCGAAATCGAAGGCTTAGGCATTCTTCGTAACCCAGTGGCAATGGGTTAAAAATTGCTATCGATTTTATCGATTAGATTGAGTTTTGCAAAATGCGGGGCGGCGAAGGTTGCCCCAATTTCTTTTTACCAGCGTCTTCTTTGGGCTTCAAGAAATCCCATTCGTCTTTTGGGGGCGCTTTCCCTTTTTGGGATTCTTCAATCTGCTTGGCAATGGCTGCGATTTGCGTGATGACCATGTGGCCATCAAGAGATTTTTCGATTGGGCAATCTTTACCCAAAACGCATTTGAGCACTTCCGTTTTTGAAGTATCACCCACGGGAAGATGCAGATTATCAATGATATTTGGGTGCGGTTTCCCCCAAAGATTTTCGTGGCAATTCAAGGTAACCAGAAGATCCACGGGAATGGGGTTTACTTTGCCTGCAAGCCAATATGCAGCACTGCCACCCAAACCATGGCCTACGATTACAAATCGCATTTCAGGGTCTTTCTGGTGAAGGGTTTCAATATCTTTGGCGAACTGATAGGCGTGGTACAAATAGCCAAAGTAAGTATTATTAAAACCAGAAGCTCTTACTTGCGCATTTAATTCACGAAAACCAGAACAATCACAGAAATCAAAATCCTCAATAAAAAAGATTGCGACTTTGCATTTTGAATTCGAAGAAGATTCAGCGGTTAAGTTGGCGTAATCAGGTTGCAGAGTTCTGATGAAGGGCTCGTACGGGTAATAAATCTGGCACCCGATTGCAGAAAACAGAATTCCGGTTAAAGGAATCAAGAACTGGTAAATTGATTTCTGAAAGCCCATGAATAAACCCCACCCAAATAAAACCTATAGGAAGCTATATGTTCTATTCGGGTAAGGCAAAGAATGAGCTTTAGGAAAAAGCTAAGAATAATCCGAATTTTACTCTATTGGTAAAAGGGGCGGTTTGGGGTTTCGCCAATCCTCGGCCTAGGCTTTCCTAGCCTACGATCACCACTTTCTCGGTATTTACGGATTGAATTTCCTTGTGGCATAAAACCAAGGCATCTCGTGCAAGCTCGCCACTCAATAATTCTGGTTCGATCCCTTTTACCACCCCATTAACTGCGGCTTGAATTTCTCGGGTGAAGGCAATAAGAGGATCGCCAACACCACTTAGAGTTGGTTGTTTGGATTTGCCATCTTTGGTGAGTAAAGTAAGAGGCTGACCTGCAGAATGATAAGTAAGGGTGGCTTTTTCCATGTAGATATCAAACCCATGGGCAAAAGCTCTGCCATTCATATTAAGTGCACCACTGCTGCAGGAAATTGCAGGGCCATTATCCCCATACAAATATTGGGTGGTAAGGAACTCAACGGTGCCATCGTTTCGGGTTATGCCGTTAGAAAAAATCCTGCCCGGAACACCTGCAATCAGCCCTATGAAATGAGTATCGTGGATGTGTAAATCAACAGCGGGGCCACCGGTTTTAGAACTATCATTGATGTCGCTCGACCAATCAGGCTTGGAAATAACCCTGACAAAATGCGCAGCTTGAAGCCTGCCAAATTTCTCAGATTTAATAGCTTCCGCAGCAAAAGCGAATTCGGGAAAGAAAGGCAGAACATGCGCAACCATTAACAGTTTACCTGCAGTTTTTGCAGCTTTTAGCATCGCATCGGCAGATTTGATATCTAATGCAATGCTCTTTTCGACGAGCACATGCTTGCCTGCTTTGAGGGCAGCAATGGCCATGCTTGGGTGAAGGTGAGTAGGGGAGCAGATATCGATCAGATCAATATCTGGATTTGCAATCATGTCTTCAAAGTTTTCATATTTTTGTTGCTGAGAAAGGTTCATTTGAGTGCCAGCGGGGCCGAAATTGCCTTGAATCCCACGCCAGTCGCCTGCGAGTTTTTTAGGATCTCTGCTAGAAATTGCAGTAACTTTAGCGCCTTTAAGTTTTTGTGAGGCAAGGTAATGAATCATTCCCATGAAGCCAATGCCAGCTAGTCCGATGCGAATCATGTCAACAGCCTTTCAATTAAATAAGTCGTATCAAGGTGATTATCATAACCTTACTAGGCATAAATACCATAGGCATAAAGGCCTTAAAATGTAACGATTGTACGGGCATTTTAAAGTCTCGGCAAATTCTTCCCAACCCAATCCATCCTTTTAAGCGTTACAGATTTTTTCAGAATGTGAAAGTGTATCGGTATTAAGGTTTCTTTGCGAGAAATTAGCATTCCTAACCAGGCAATATCCATGGGTAAATCCTTTGGTTGGTCGATTTGAAAACCTATCGCTTATGGTTATTTGTTTGTTACTGGCTGTTTGGAGGGAATCATGGACAGTCGCTTTTTTTTAGTAATGATGCTTGGTGTTGCCAGCATGGGTCCTGTGCAAGCAGGAGTAATTAATGGCAGTTTGTTCTTTGGCAAGAAGCCTGTTAAAAATCCCGTTGAAAGAGTGCCCGAGTTAATCGGAATACTTAAAACTGATGGGGATGAAGACAAAAGAGCCGATGCCGCATCAGAGTTAAGGCAATTTGATCCGATAGTTTTTCCTGTGATTGTGCCTGTGTTAATCGATGCGTTAGCCACCGATAAAAAGCCCTCAGTAAGGGCAGAAGCAGCGATAGCACTTAGTAAAATCAGGCCGGTTTCTCCTTTGGTTGGCCAAGCTCTAGAAAATTCGATAAGCAAGGATGCATCAATGAGAGTGCGTATTCAAGCAAGAAGTTCCTTGCTTCAGTATAATCTTGCAGGTTATAGATCCGCCCCAAAGAATATTGAAAGCGCAATACAAAGTGGCGAACCACCGCTTGTAGATGTACCAACAATTATTCCGCCATTGCCCGCATCAAATAGGACACCAGTAAATGCAAAGCCTGCGTCAAGAATGAGTTTGCTTGCCCCAGGGTCGAACCCTATTTTGAAACCAGTACCTTCCCCAAAAAAAGCAGAGCCATTGAAATTGGAACCACTAAAGAAAGACCGCAATTCTAAAGTAAGCGAAGGGCCAGAACTTCTGCCTAACTAAGTGGCAAATCTAATCTTGTAAAAGAAAGAAGGACCGGAGAAATAACTCCTGTCCTTCTTTTATGTTGGGTTGAAAACGAGTGAAGTTGCAGTTTAAGATTTCTTGGGCATGGCATGGGTGGGATGGCCGAATATAGATTCCGCAGCTTCCGACAGAGTTTCAGAAAGAGTAGGGTGGGCATGCATTGTCATTGCGAGGTCGCGTGCGCAAGTTCCCATTTCAATAGCAAGCATTGCTTCGCCAATCATTTCGCCAGCATCGACCCCAACAATACCAACGCCCAAAATTCTTTCAGTTTTAGGATCTACCAGCAATTTAGTCATCCCCTCGGTTCGTTTGCGAGTCATGGCTCTGCCAGAGCCCGCCCAAGGAAAGCGAACTCTTTTTACTTCAATGCCGCGCGCATTTGCTTCGGTTTCGGTAAGCCCACACCAAGCAATTTCAGGGTCGGTAAAGATTACCGCAGGAACGGCTTTGACATCATAAACAGCGGGTTCGCCAGCAATTACTTCTGCAGCAATCTTGCCTTCATAAGTAGCCTTGTGGGCAAGCATTGGATCGCCAGCGACATCCCCAATTGCAAAAATATGCTCTACCGCAGTACGCCTTTGGTCATCAACCGGGATGAATCCTTTTTGGTCTAAAACGAGGCCTGTTTTTTCGAGCCCGATGTCGCTTGTATTGGGCCTTCTGCCAACCGAAACCAGAACCCTGTCAAAAATAGATTCTTTCTCAGTGACATCAGGGCCCTCAAGGGTGGCTTTGATTCCCTTTGCAACTTCTTCAACTTTGACAACCTTGGTTTTAAGGAAGATTTTGTGGAAGATGGTTTCAAGTCTGCGGTGTAAAGGCATAACCAGATCGCGATCCGCGCCAGGCAATAAGCCATCTGACATTTCTACAACGGTTACTTTACTGCCTAAAGAAGCATAAACAAAACCAAGTTCCATCCCGATGTATCCACCACCAATGACCAGAAGCTTAGCAGGAATATCTTCGAGTTTGAGAGCGCCGGTAGAATCCATTATGCGATTTGTGGGGAGGTTAAAAGCAGGAGGCATGATTGGGCTAGATCCCGTGCTGATGATACATTTTTCAAATTTGACGGTGCCTTTGCCTTCGACTTCGATGGTGTTGGGCGAGGTGAACTTCCCTTTGCCTTGCACGAAGTTGATTTTTCGGGCGTCGGAGAGCCGACCTAAATTGGTTGAAAAAGTGCTTACGACATTCTGCCAATGGCCACGCACAAGATTGAGATCAATCTTAGGTTCGCCGAATTTCAGTCCGAAGTGTATTGCTTCCTTGGCATCTTGGATAAGTTTTGCAACATGTAAAACTGATTTTGATGGGATGCACCCAACATTAAGGCATGTACCGCCCGGCTTGGGCCCAGCCTCAATAAGAGTGACTTTCATGCCGAGGTCGGCAGCAAGAAAAGCAGCGGCATAACCACCTGGTCCCGCGCCTAAAACAGCCAGTTGGGTTTCCTGAATCTGTGCCATTTCTTTTGATCCTTATTTAAACAAAGTAGTCAATAAGCATAAATTAAGCATGAATTAGAAGCTGATAAGGGTTTTCCAGCATCTCTGCCAACCGCCTAGTAAACCGGGCAGCAATCGCGCCATCAATCACCCGATGATCATATGAAAGAGACAAAGGCATCATTAAGCGTGGAACAATTTCCCCATGATGAACAACCGGTTCAAGCCTACCACGCGAAATTCCCAGAATTGCAACCTCAGGGTAATTGACAATTGGGGTAAACCCCGTGCCACCAATCCCGCCTAGGTTCGTGATGGTGAAAGTGCCACCCGTCAAATCCTTGGAATCAAGTTTGCGCTGTCGGGCTCGCTCAGCAACTGAACTTAATTCTTCAGCAAGTTCAACAATGCTTTTTTTGTCGACATCGCGGATCACAGGAACAAGAAGCCCGTTTTCTGTATCTACTGCGACGCCTATATTATAAAACTTTTTGTGGATGATCTGATTCCCTGCAACATCAATGCTACTGTTAAATACAGGATATTCTTTAAGGAGAACAACCACCGCCTTCATTGCGAAAGCTGAAATGGTAAACTTTGGCCCCTTTGATTGTGACTTGCGGAATGCTTCGAAATCGGTAATGTCTGAAACATCACTTTGAGTAACATGTGGCACGATACTCCACGAAAGCGACATCTGCTTAGCAGTGGCCCTGCGAATGGCAGACATGGGCTTCCTTTCCACGGTGCCAAAATCTTCAAAGCTAGGAAGAGGAGGAACAGAAATTGCACCACCATGGGCGCCACCAGATCCGTTACCCCGTACGAAACTTCGCACATCATCTTCGCTAACCCTGCCATGCCTACCAGTGCCTGAAACATGGCCAAGATTAACTCCAAGTTCTCTGGCGATTCTTCTGGTTGAAGGCCCAGCAGGGATAACTTCGGTATCGCCTTTGGCAAGAACAACATGGTTGGATTTTGCGGAGGGAGTAGCTACAACTGGAACAGCAGCAACAACAGGTGCAAGAGTTGTGGTTGGAGCAGGTTTGGATGTATTTTGTGGAGCAGCAGCAAGTGGTGCAGCAGCAAGTGGTGCAGCAGCAAGTGGTGCAGCAGTGCCCTCACCCGCCGGATCAATCACAAAAATAAGTTGCCCTATTTTTACTTGGTCCCCTTGTTTGATAAGTATCTGGGCGATTTTACCTGCAGCAGGGGAAGGAACTTCAAGTGCTGCCTTATCGGCTTGAACCTCGATCAAAGGTTGATCCTTGGTAACAAGGTCTCCGACCTTTACCTTGATAGCGTTAACTTCAACTATCTCGACATTTTCTTTAAGGGCTTGCAGTTTAAATTCAATGGACATCGTACAAAATCCTTGCAAGTAAGAAACTAGGGGGTTAAATTCACAGCTCATTTAAAGCTGGAACAACATAATTAAGCGGTCATCGGACTGATCTTCTCTGGATTGATGCCCAGCTTTGTAATTGCATCCGCAACAACAGAGGTTTCAATCAGACCTTTTTTGCCAAGTTGGTAAAGCGTGGCCACCGTAATGCATTCTGAATCAATTTCAAAATGTCTTCGCAGGGAAGGCCTAGTTTCGCTTCTACCAAAGCCATCGGTACCCAGAGCGAAAAGCCCACCCGGAACCCATCGGGTAATCATTTCGGGAACAGAGCGCATATGATCACTGGCAGCAATAAAAAGCCCTTCCTCTTCACCTAATATTTTTTCGATATACGAAAGCTTAGGCGTGTGAGTGGGGTGCAGCATATTCCAACGATCAACTTCCAAGGATTCTCTGCGTAACTCGCGGTAACTTGTGACACTCCAAACATCTGCAGCAATGCCAAATTGCTCTGCAAGCATTTGCTGTGCTTTTAAAGTGTGAACCAGAATTGGCCCACTCCCGAACAAATGAACCTTCTTGCCCCCTTGGGGTTCGATCGAAGATTTTTTTAGTTTGTAAATACCCTTGAGTACACCTTCCTCCGCGCCCTCAGGCATGGGAAGCATGGGGTAATTATCATTGTAAAGGGTGATGTAGTAGAAAACATCTTCCTGAGTTGGGCCTGTCATTCTCCGGATGCCATCCCGTAAAATGATGGCGAGTTCATAAGCATAAGCAGGATCATAAGCTACCAGATTGGGCACGGTGGAAGCCACCAAATGGCTATGGCCATCTTCATGCTGAAGGCCTTCGCCACTAAGCGTGGTACGGCCTGCGGTAGCCCCTAGCATAAAGCCTCTGGTTCGAAGATCAGCAGCAGCCCAGGCAAGATCGCCAATGCGCTGAAAACCAAACATTGAATAATAGATATAGAATGGGATCATCTGTACACCATGCGTGGTATACGAAGTTCCTGCAGCGATGAACGAAGACATCGCCCCCGCTTCGGTTATCCCCTCTTCAAGAATCTGGCCATCGATGGCTTCACAATAAGTAACAGCCATTTTCGAATCGACAGGCTCATAAAGCTGCCCGACATGGGAATAGATTTTGAAAGTGGTAAAAAAAGGATCCATACCAAAGGTGCGTCCCTCGTCAGGAATAATAGGAACGACTCGTGCGCCGATATCTTTGTCTTTAAGAAACTGACCCAGCATGTCAACAAACACCCCGGTGGTAGAAGGTGATTTATCACCACTACCAGAGACATAACGCTTGACGAATTCCATCCCGGGTGTTTTTAGATCGGGGGCATTGGAAGTTCGAACAGGCAGATAGCCGCCCAAAGCTTTTCTGCGTTCATGCAGATATTTGATCTCGGGGCTGTTTTGGTCTGGAAGAAAGAATCGTGCTTTGCTGACATCTTCATCAGAGAATGGCAGATTGAAACGAGTTCTGAATTCCAATAGATGCTTAGCCTTAAGCTTTTTCTGCCCATGGGTAATATTCATTCCTTCGCCCGCTTCACCCAAACCATACCCTTTAACGGTTTTTACAAGAACGACGGTGGGAACGCCCTTGGTTTCGGTAGCGGCTTTGTAAGCAGCATAAACTTTTAAGGGGTCATGCCCGCCTCGGCGAAGCTTGGTGAGTTGTTCATCAGAATAATCTTCAACAAGTTTGAGAAGTTCAGGATATTTTCCAAAGAAATGCTCCCGCAAGTAAGCGCCATCTTCAACTGCATATTTTTGGTATTCACCATCGACCGTTTCATTCATGCGGTGCAACAGAATGCCCGTGCGATCTCTTGCAATAATTGGATCCCATTCGCTACCCCAAACAACTTTGATAACATTCCAGCCAGCGCCTTTAAATGCCGCTTCAAGTTCTTGAATGATCTTACCATTACCACGCACAGGGCCATCCAGCCTTTGAAGGTTGCAATTGATAACAAAAATGAGATTGTCGAGGTGTTCTCTGGAAGCAAGATTAATGGCGCCTAAAGTTTCGGGCTCATCGCATTCGCCATCGCCTAAAAAGCACCAGACTTTGCGGTCGGAAGGTTGAACGATTTTACGATCTTGAAGATAGCGGTTAAATTTGGCTTGATAAATGGACATAATGGGTCCAAGGCCCATAGAAACCGTGGGGAATTGCCAAAAATTCGGCATAAGCCAAGGGTGAGGATAAGAAGATAATCCACCGCCTGGTTCAAGTTCTCTGCGGAAATTTTTAAGTTGTTGCTCGTTAAATCTACCTTCAAGGAAGGCTCTGGAATAAATACCAGGTGAAGCGTGGCCTTGGAAATAAACTAAGTCGCCACCACCCGGGGTTTCTGGCCCACGAAAGAAATGGTTGAATGCCACTTCATAAAGCGTCGCGCTAGAGGCAAAAGTTGAAATATGGCCGCCTAGTGTTCCGTCTAATTCGTTGGCATGAACCACCATTGCCATGGCGTTCCAGCGGATCAAGCTTTTAATTTTGCGTTCGATTTCTCGGTCGCCAGGATATTCGGGTTGCTTGCCCGGTGGAATAGTATTGATGTAAGGTGTATTTGCAGTGAAGGGAATATGTACGCCAGCGGTGTGGGCTTTTAAGCGTAATTGGGTTAGAAGATATTCAGCCCTATCAATGCCACTGGTTTGTAAAACCGAAGAAAGAGAATCGAGCCACTCGCGGGTTTCCACCATATCGACATCATTTGGAACCGAGGTGGGTTCCAAAATTGCAGAGGATGACCCACTCACACCACCGTTGCCATTATCCATACGCGAGACTCCAATGGCACAAAAACTAGAAGCAGGCAAACAAATTGCCTGACCTTTTTATTCTATGTTTCCGACAAGACTGGGATAGGCCAGCTTGGCCAATACGGAAACTTTGATGGCCTTGTAATCAGTAATAGTGCTAGATTTCTAGGGTTTTCTAGAAATCAGGCAAATTAACTTTCTGAAATATAAACTTTGATTCAGTTCTTCTAAACAACCGCCTATAATTTCAGTAGAGATCCATCTTTCGAGATGCTAATCTTTTCTTAATAATATACCTAGAGGTATTTTCTTTTCCGGGCTGTTTTTAAGGAGAATAAATCAAACCGTGACCCTAGAAGTTCCACGCGAAAAAATCACTGTAGGTTCTGAAAAAGCGTTCCTTGTCAGCGTTGTTCTTTCAGAACGCCCCTCAACCGAAGACCCGCTCGAAGAAATTAGTGGTCTTGCAACCTCTGCAGGAGCAATTATTGTTGGTGGTATCAGCCAGAAAAGGCACAACATTGCACCCGCAACCTACATTGGCAAAGGTAAACTTGAGGAATTGCAGGAGCAAGTGCTTATGACTGAGGCCGATGTGGTTATTTTTGATAACGATCTGTCTCCCGCCCAAATCCGAAACCTCGAAAAAGCTACGAAAATTAAGGTTTTAGACCGAAGCGAATTGATCCTCGATATTTTTGCTACTCGCGCCAGAACGGTTGAATCTAGACTCCAAGTCGAACTTGCCCAATTGGTTTATGCCTTACCACGATTAAAAAGAATGTGGACCCATCTTTCCAGAATTGCTGCAGGTATCGGCATGCGTGGCCCTGGCGAAACCCAGTTGGAAGAAGATCGCCGTATTGTTGGATATCGAATCCGCGATCTCAAAAATAAACTTCGGGAAGTTCAGGCCCGTAAAGAAAGGGAAGTCCAATCTCGTGTAGGTGAGCATACCGTTTCCCTCGTTGGGTATACCAATGCAGGCAAAAGCACGCTAATGAATGCCCTAACTGGCTCCAATGTTGGGGTTGAAGACAAGCTGTTTTCAACGCTAGACACGAGAACGAGGCAATGGCGCCTGAAGGAATGGGGAAAAGTGCTTTTGAGCGATACGGTAGGATTTATCCGTGATCTACCCCACCACCTGGTCGCTTCCTTTAAGGCAACCCTTGAAGAAACAACTCAGGCAAAATTGCTTATTCATGTTGTGGATGCCAGTAGCCCCTATGTTGAAGATCAAATTAGCGCAGTAAAAAAAGTGCTTACAGAACTTGATTGTGCCAATAAACCAACCTTGCTGGTGCTAAATAAAATTGACAAAATTGAAGATGAATCCATCCTGCATGTGTTGCAGGCTAGGCACCCTAACTCGGTCAGTATTAGCGCAGCAACCAATCAAGGGCTCGATCAACTAAGGGATTCTGTGATTAGTGCGCTAAGCTCTGAGTTTCTCATGCTGAAGATTGAAACTAATACCGGAAACGGAAAACTGTTCGCTTATCTTGCATCCAATGCTGAAATCATCAGGCAAGAGTTCGTTGATGATAAGGCCATATTTGTTTGCTCGGTGCCTAAGCACCTGTTGCATAAGCTGGAAGGCCCGGATGTTACGATTACAAAAATGGACGGAGTTGATGCGTAAAAAAAGCCGGCCTTAATAAAAAAGCCGGCTTCTAAAACATTAAGTACTCATAAGCTTAGCTGCCGGAATCATCTTTGATATTTCTATTGCGGTAAGAATCCGCAATGGGAATTCTGCCATTATCATCAAGCTTACCAGAGGCTTCGGAACGCAACTTTTTCATGGTTTCAGTTTTGAAATCCTTGCTATATTGATCTAAGAATATCTGCCATAAGGTGTCAGGTTCTTTGGATCGGGAAGAAGCATTTTCGTAAATCTTTTTAAATTCCTGAGTGCTAGGCTCGGCCCTAGAAAGCAGAAGAGCGACATAAAAAGTATTTTCAGGTCGGTCTCGAACCACCATGGAATCGCCCGGTTTTTTCAGGGAAAGAAGTTGTTCCACAAGATTATTTCTAGGGTAGGAAATAATATCTGTGGGGATTCGGAAAGCTTGATAAACCTTGGATTGCCCCGGGCCCGTGGTGTTTTGCGGTAAAATTCGAGTCACCCCACTTAGTTCCTTCAAGTCGGAATCTTTCTTACTCGCAACCAAAGCAGCAAGATAAGCTTTTGATTCTCGAACGAGATCGCTGTAATTGGTAGGCCAAGTTTTTTTCTTAGCTTCTTCTGCAATTCTTTCAGCTTCTGCGCGGGCCAGTTTTCTTGCCTTCAGCAGTTTCCACGCCTTGATAACATCGGGCGTAACTTCTGCCAAGGTTCGATCTTTAGGTGCAGTATCTTCAGAACGCCAGATCAGGTAGGGTTCCTTCGAAAATATCCACCTGCTGGGGTCGTTTTGGAAAATGCGTTCATCAGGGGACCACCGAGTGGTTTCGTAGGTGCCATTGCCTTGGAAAAATAGTTGCCAAAATTCGGGAGCTTGTGGTGCATCGCGGTAGGATTCAATGAAGGATTTTTTTAGTTCAGAGAATTCTGTTACGGTTGCCATTTCGAAATAAGGCTTGGGAGATTTCATGGTTCGAATCTCTAAGCCATATTCTGAAACACCCTTTGCAACCAACTTGCTCGCATCTTCTGGCTTATTTTTAAGCTTGGCAAGTTCCTCGGTGAAAAGAATAAAATTTTCTCGCATCATTCTGGGCGAAAGAATATCGAGGTACTTATCGAAAAGAGTGGTTATTACGGTTTCCATTTCTGGAACAGGTGGAACAAAATTAAAGGGCAGGGCAATCGCAGCATAAGGGTTTGTCGATGCACAAGCCATAATCGTGGAAGTAAGGATTTTAAGCCTTGCGGAGGCTTCGTAAGCCAAGGCACCACCGGGATAAATAGCAGCAGTAAGAAAAGGGGAACCAAGTGTTTGGTGGGTGCCCGCAATCTGACAAATTAAGCCCGCAATTAAAGCGGGGCGCTGGGTGCTTTGTTCGTGCAATACTTCAGAGGAAGCAAAGGGCGGATCGAACCAAGAGGAGCGGGAATCTTTGAAAATGCGATACTCAGCATACATGGGTTCCTGTGAAAACCCAGGGAGAATATTGCCAATCGCAGCACCAATCGAGCCACCAAAACTATCTGACTGCAAGAACGCTAAGGTTCTAGTTACAAAGGGCGCCAAGGCATTTGCCTCTGCCTTTTTTCGGAAGATTGGTGATTCGGCTTTTGCCGTAGCGTATTGCCCCTTGACGAGGCGGGGTTGACGAAATCCAGGGCGGTCACTGCCAGGGTTTACTTCATCATTTTTAAAGCTGTTGTAAAATAATTTGATCTCTTCTGGAGTAGGTTCTTCCGTAACTTTGGAAATAAAATCTTCCGCTTGGATAGGCAGAAGGATTACCCCAAGGCTGGCACGAAAATCTTTAAAGAAGTTGAAGAATTCGGAAGGGCTAGGGGTTCCCGCATTGCCCAGACGCTGCATAGGTTCACGCAGATCTCGGTAAGAACGAACTCCGGGAGATTCGCCCAGAATCGTTTCCTTGGCCATGATAACGCGGAACTCATCGGTTAGCCCTGCTAAGAGTTCATCTTCATTAAGAGCACCATTTTTAGCCAACCCTTGAACGCTGGGGATTTGTTTCAGAGGAATTGGTGCGGGCCACACTTCTTGATTTGCAGCCTCTCGGTTCACTGCCATTCGAATATCATCTTTCCCAAGCTTGATGTTAAGCTTATCTGCAACCTTAAGCCAAACCATGAAATCCAAAAGGTCTTCGGAGGTTTTGCCACCCCCAAAATACATCTCTTCCAAGCCACGCATTGCGGTATTCGTTTCCCAAGCTTCAAAGCCTAGGGAAATCGATAAAGTTTCAAGTATACGCATCTGATCTGGATTTTTAATAACAGTAGCTTGGGCGGAAAGAAAACTTAAATCGTTTTGAACACTCATGGCCTGCCACCCCGGCGGAAGGCGCATTTGTTGGGCAAAAAAAGGATTCCTGCGCAGGCCCCAGCCTTGCATTACTCTGCCAAAAGGGTTTTCCATGCCTTCTTTTACATCTTTTTGTTGTTTTTCCAGTTCGGTCATTGCCATGTTGACACCCAAGGCGGTGGTACGCACCATGAAAGTGTTTGCAAGATCTCGTTGGCGAGCAATTTTATCTAATTGAGCTTCAAATACAGGTTCCCCGTATAATGTGGTTATTTGGGTTCCAGACCTGGTTCGAGTAGCCAGCCATTCTTGCAGGGTTTGGAAAAAATCCCCCTGCCCGAAGGAAAAAACAAAGACGATCATGCAGACAATCGCAGCAAATGCCATGAGTGTGCGTTGATTTTTTCGAAAACTTTCAAAAGGGTTAAAAGCCATATGTCCGAGTCCTTTACGGAAAAAAATAGCACAAAATTTAAACTCTTCGGTCTTGACATCCCGCAAGACCCTATATTAATGGAATGTTGGGACAATCCTAACTGTTGGGACAATCCTAACTGTTGGGACAATCCTAACAAGGTAGGGATTGTAGCGGGTCTTACTTTCCATACAACCTCAACTTATTCAATTGTTGAATCTTAACTAGATTATTATTGAAACTGAAGCAAAAAGTCTGGAGTTAGTTTAGTGGCACCGAAAAAGAAAAAAAGTTTGGTCATCGTTGAATCACCTGCAAAAGCAAAAACTATTCAGAAATATCTGGGTGATTCTTTCGATGTTGCTGCAAGCAAAGGTCATATCCGTGACTTGCCAAAAAGTAAATTCGGTATCGATATCGAGGCAGGCTGGATTCCGACTTACAGGAATCTTTCCGACCGAAAAGAAGAATTAACCGCTCTAAAAAAGTTGGCTGCTAAGGCCGATATGGTTTACCTAGCGCCCGATCCCGACCGCGAAGGTGAGGCAATTGCCTGGCATCTTAGCGAAGCTTTAGATCTTGATCCTAAAAAAACATTGCGCGTTACTTTTAACGAAATCACAAAAAAAGCAGTGACGGAAGCATTTAATACCCCAAGTGCAATCAACATGGGGCTTGTGAATGCCCAAGAAGCGCGAAGATTTCTTGACCGCGTTGTGGGCTATAATCTCAGTCCGCTTTTAAGCAGGGTATTAGCTCGCGAACTTAGTGCGGGAAGGGTGCAATCAGTTGCAGTTCGCCTTATCGTTGAACGCGAAAAAGAAATCCAAGCATTCAGGCCTGAAGAATATTGGAGAATCATCGCTACCCTCTCAACCCAAGGGAAAGCTGCGAAGAAAAATCTTTTAACTATTAAGCATGTCAAAGGTGCTGAAAAAGAAAGCGAAGATGAAGACGAAGCCGATCCAGAAATCGAAGCAGGATCTGTCGAAGAAACACCGAATTCCAATGACCTCCCCGAAGGTGTTTTTAAAGCAGAACTCAACGAATGGGATGGCCGTAAGTTTTCAACAGTAAATGAAGAAAGCACTTTGGAAATAGCTCGTATTCTTGAAAAAGGTAGCTACGAAGTTTCCAAACTTGAGCAAAAAGATCGGGAAGAAAAAGCTGCTCCTCCCTTCACCACTAGTACCTTGCAGCAGCAAGCAAGTATTAGAATGCGCTACACCGCCAAGCGAACCATGGGCGTGGCCCAGCGTTTGTACCAAGGTGTAGATTTGGGAAGCGAAGGTTCGGTCGCATTAATCACCTACATGCGAACCGATAGCACCCGGGTTTCTGATGATGCTCTAAAAGCATGTCGGGAACTAATAACGACGAAGCATGGCGCAGATTATCTGCCCACAAATCCCAACCGTTTTACTTCCGGGAAGAGCGCTCAGGAAGCGCATGAGGCAATTCGCCCCACCGATTTAAGCTATACTCCTGAAAAAGTTGCCGGGTTGATTCCTCTTGAGCAATCAAAGCTTTATGCTTTGATTTACAACCGTTTTGTTGCGAGCCAGATGAAGCCTGCAGTCTTTTCTATCACTCAGGTTGAAGTGAAATGTGACAAGGGCTTGTTTAAGGCGCAGGGTAAGATTCTGAAGTTTGCGGGCTTTCGCAAAGTGTTGGCACCAGGTGGGAAACAAGAAGACACGATGCTTCCCGATCTCAAAGAAAAACAGAAATTAAACCTTCAAGAGTTGGTTGGCAGTCAGCATTTTACTCAACCACCTTCGCGCTATGGCGAAGCCAGTTTGGTGAAAGTGTTGGAAAAAGAGGGCATCGGCCGTCCGAGTACTTACGCCACCATTATCAGCAAAATACAGGAAAGATTTTATGTTGAAGTCAAAGAGCGCAGGTTCTTTGCAACCGAGATAGGAATCAAAGTAATCGATCTCCTGGTCGAATATTTTCCGACAGTAATGGATATTAAATTTACCAGTCATATGGAAGAAGAATTAGATCAGATTGAAACTAATGTCGTGCCAAGAAACAAAGTTTTGGACGAGTTCTTTGGCCCGTTTTCTTCCTCGATGAATGATGCAAAAGAAAAGATGCCAGGCGCTGCGGAAAAGTGCCCCCAGTGTGGCAAGGAAATTATAGAAAGGTATAGTAGGCGAGGCCGTTTTTATGGTTGCGCTGGCTACCCTGAATGTAATTATATCAAACGCGCAGAAGGTGTTGAACCCCGCGAAAAACCCGTTCTTACCGAACATATTTGCCCAAGTTGTGGCAAACAAATGTTACAGAGATCAGGGAAAACAGGGCCTTTTCTAGGGTGCTCTGGATATCCTGATTGTAAAACCACTATGAATTTTGATCCTGAAGGGGTACCCGTTGTGACTACTAAACCAACTGAACATACTTGCGAAAAATGCTCCAAACCCATGGTTATCCGTGAAGGCAAACGGGGGCCTTTCCTTGCCTGTACCGGTTATCCAAAATGCAAAAACGCCAAGGATGTTGATGCTGAAGGAAACCCCGTTACACAAGTGGATCTGGGTGTGAAATGCGAGAAGTGTGGTGGCCCGATGAATGTCCGAAAAGGTCCTCGGGGGCCTTTCCTCGGTTGTGCCGCATACCCCAAATGCCGTAGTACCAAGCCTATTCCTGAAGAATTGAAGGAAAAGGTTAATATCATGTTTCCACCACCACCCAAAGTGGATATTCCCGAAATCGAAATTACTGATACTTGCCCCGAATGCGATGGCCCTATGAAGCTAAGGCCGGGCCGTAAGGGCTTTTTCCTTGGCTGTATCAAGTACCCCAAATGTAAAGGTACTAAGCCATTGGACCCAGAGTTGGCAGAAAAACTTGAGTTCCCTGGTATGAACAAGTAAATGATTTGTTTTCATCCCAAAGAGAGATACTCCCCAAGGGGATTACTCTCTTTGGCGGGTTAGATTCTCTTCGTAATCAAGCGTATGTAAAAAGCTTTCCGTTGTGAAAAACGGCATTGGTAATTCGGATTCCAGTTTTTGAAGATCTTCTTCGAGCAAATGATTTAACTTCGTTCCACTTCCTCGGTATATTGTCATCCTGCGCTTTATTGCAAGTATTTCTCTTCTGGTACGGCCTCGTGGGGAATCAGGCCAACATCCTATTCTTTCGCTGAAATTGAAAAAATGCGAAGCGATACTTTTCATGTAATCCCAATAAGCTTTGCTATCGGTTTGCAGGAAAATTTGCCCATCAGGCACAAGCACACGGTGAACCGCTGCCATAAATCTTGGGGTAAGTAATCGTTCAAGAGATTTTTCTGGTGCGTGATAGGGTTGGGGATGATAGCAGTGCAATTCCGAAACGGATCCCTTTGGCAAAACCTTTTCAACAAAGTTTAGTCCATCGGTAACCAGAAATCGAACATTTTTTAATCCCCGCTGATTCCCCCTGCGTGTTGCATAGCGAATAACAACAGGCAAAATATCTGCACCCAGATGGTCAAACGATTCTCGCCATACCGAACTACTTAAAATAAATCTTCCATTGCCACATCCTACATCAACAATCAAGGGTGCACTTCTGCCAAACAATTCTTGGATATCCAAGTTTCCTTGGAGGGGAAGTTTTTTGAGGGCAGTTTGAGTCCAATGTTCGGGTTCGAGAATTTCGCCCGCAATTGGAACACCAAATTCGCGTTCGATTTTTCTGCGCTTTCGTTCCTTCAAGTTATTCCGTCCTTTTTTCTACGAGTTAAGCGCGTTAACCAAAGACCCCGCAAGATTTGCAATCGCAACCTTTACTGCAGGTAATCCAGCTTTTTCGATGGTTTCAATATGTTTCACAATAGCGCTGCCTACAATCACACCATCTGCGTGGTCTCGCAATACTTTAGCGTGTTCAGGTTTGCTGATGCCGAATCCTACGCACAAGGGCAGGGCGGTTTGCTTTCTTAACCAAGCTAGATTTTTCAGAAGATCCTCAGGGATTTTGTCTCTTTCCCCGGTTATACCCGAAACGCTGACACAATAAACAAATCCGCTGCATGCCGAAAGAATGAGCAAGGCCCTTTCTTTTGGGGTGTTTGGCGTCACCAATAAAATTAAAGAGATTCCTGTTTTTTTAAGATCCTTGGATATCTCGAGCGATTCTTCCACGGGTAGATCTGGAATGATCAAACCGGAAAATCCACCCTTTACACAATCATTTATGAATTTCTCTTTGCCAAATCGGTGGATGATGCTCATGGATACCATGGCCACAAAGGGAACTAGAGTTTTCTCTTTTTCAAGATCTAAAGATACCTCAGCAATCGCTTTAAAAATGTTCTCAATTTTCAGGCCTTTATTGAGTGCCCGAGTGTATGCAGCTTGGATGACAGGGCCATCTGCAATCGGATCACTGTAGGGGAACCCAATTTCAATCACGGTTGCGCCGTTATTTGCCAGCGTTTTAACTAACTCTTTAGTGCTTTCAAGGTCGGGGTCGCCTGCAGCTATGAAGGGAATAAACGCCTTCTTGTTTTCATTCTTTAAGCGCTCAAAGGCGGCATCTATTGCATTCATTTTTTTGATTCCTGATTCTATTATCACAAGGGCTTATTCGTTTTGTTTGCAAATACTAATCCAAGCTTTTGCCTGCTACCCGGGCAATTTCGTAACAGTCTTTATCCCCGCGGCCTGAAAAGCAGACAAGTACCACATCATCCTTGGTTAACTTGGCTGCGATTCGCATTGCTTCGACAACTGCATGAGCGGTTTCTAGGGCAGGCAAAATCCCTTCAAGTTTAGAGCAAAGATCAAATCCTGCAAGTGCCTCTTCATCGTTTACATTAGTGTATTTCACTCTGCCTGTATCTTTCCAGTAACTATGTTCTGGGCCTACCCCTGGGTAATCCAACCCTGCGGATACAGAGTGCACATCTGCAGTCTGCCCATCGTTGTCTTGTAGTACATAGCTGAAAGCGCCGTGCAAAATTCCGGGCGCCCCGTGTGATAAAGTAGCGGCATTTCCACCCGGTTTTGGGCCACGCCCCCCAGCCTCGACACCTACAAGTTCTACATCTTTATCGTGAACGAACGGGAAAAACATCCCTGCAGCGTTGCTACCACCACCAACACAGGCCACTACCACCTTCGGAAGTTTCCCTGTTTGAGCGATGCATTGTTCGCGTGATTCTTTTCCAATCACCGATTGGAAATCCCTTACAATCCATGGGAAAGGATGGGGCCCGACAGCACTGCCGATAATGTAGTGGGTGTCGCCTACGGTGGACATCCAGTCGCGCATTGCCTCGTTAACTGCATCGCGAAGAGTTCTGCTGCCTGTGGTTACCGGACAAACTTCTGCACCCATGGCTTGCATTTTAAAGACATTAAGTTTTTGTCTGCGGATATCTTCTTCTCCCATGTAAACCCTGCATGGGAAATTAAATAGCGCGCAAGCAGTGGCAGTGGCTACGCCATGCTGCCCCGCACCAGTTTCTGCGATAATTCGTTTTTTGCCCATTCTTTTTGCCAGAAGTGCTTGGCCAATGGAATTATTTATTTTGTGAGCACCCGTGTGATTAAGATCTTCTCTCTTAAGGAGGATCTTAGCACCACCTGCTTCTTTAGTAAGTCTTTCTGCAAAATATAAACGCGAGGGCCTTCCTACATATTCATTCAAATAACGATGGAATTCTTTTTGAAAAGATTCGTCCTTGCATGCTTTTTCATATTCCATGGTAAGTTCATTCAATGCCTCTATAAGGGTCTCAGGTACAAACCTGCCACCATAGGGGCCAAATCTTCCCATAGCATCAGGCGTTGATTGGATTTTAGCGTTCATGTCTAACCTTTTTAAAGCAAAAAACATAATACCCACACTATTCAGACTAGACTCGAAAGTTCGGGGGGTCAAGCGAACAAGCGTATAAGTTCACCATAATAACTTATTGCTAAATGGGTTAGATTGTTATTCAATATTTGCAGGAAGCGAAAAAGAGAACAAAAAATCATCGCACCGCGATAAAGCCAAGGGGAAAGGCATGCCAGAATTGCCGGAAGTGGAAACTGTAGTTCGAGATTTAATTCCACTTTTAACCTCAAAAACCATTGTAAAGGTCGAAGTTCCAGGGAAAAAGCTACGCAGGCCATGGAACCCACAATGGAGCCAATTGCTTGAAAACCAGACGATCGAGAAAGTTGCAAGGCGGGGCAAATGGATCATTATTTCTTTACACTCAAATTTGCAACTGGTCATCCATTTGGGGATGACGGGTCAACTTTGTGTTTTTAATCAAAATACGCCCAGGCAAACGCATACGAACCTTGTTTTTTCATTGGGTCATGGTGCGGAGGAGCTTCGGTTTCGTGATATTCGCAGATTTGGCTCTGCCGACTTATTCCTTTCTCAGGATAGCTTGAAAGAATTTTTTGAATCGAGAGAGTTGGGCCCAGAGCCTTTTAATATTCCACAAGATTACTGGCTTGACTCACTTGCAAAAAGTTCACGCAATTTAAAGGCTTTCCTTCTTGATCAGAAAAACATTACAGGCGTGGGTAATATTTATGCGGATGAATCTTTGTTCAAATCAGGCTTGAATCCCTCAAGAAAAGCACAGTCGTTGTCCAAAAAAGAAGCTTTATTATTGGCTAAATGTGTCGGGGAAGTGCTATGCAGCGCAATTGAAAATCGGGGTTCGACCATAAAAGATTATGTTGGCGGTTCTGGGTTGATGGGTGGGTATCAGGATGAATTTCAAGCGTATGGAAGAACCGGTGAACCCTGTAAGAAATGTGGGCAGCCAATTATAAAAATCGTACTTGCGGGAAGATCCACACATTTTTGCACGAATTGTCAGCCCAAAAAACCCCGTTCCCGGTAGAATCACTTTTGGTATTTAACTAGTTATTTATAAATGTGGCAATTAATGTCTTATCGTGCCTTTAAAAGATTGTTGGGCGAAACCAGCCTCGAGCGAAAGTGCCGCTTCCTATTCGGGGGCTTTATCCTCCTCTTAATCAGTGGTAGTTTCTCGCTATACGCCTATCAGACCGAGCATCTGGCGTATGAGCAAATTCCCACAACCTGCAGGTTGCTTGTTAATCAGATTGTGGATCATCTTTTAACCTCTGTTTGTAAAACCGTGGGTGCAGATGGCAAACCTGTTGAAGGGGCATTACCCGTTGCACCAGATACCGCCAAGGCATTGGCGGACTTCCGTCGACAATGGGAAAAAAACTGGCCCAGAGCTCTTAAGGAATATCGCTATCGGTTGATAACCCCCAATGCTACTAGAGCAGAAAACAAGCCTGATGACCCTTATGGCCATGAACAGCTAAATGAATTCATCAACAACCCAGATAGGAACGAAGAGAACAAGCTTTTTCTATCTCGGTCCGTGAATCATTATTATGCAGCAATTCGCGCAAGCAAGTCTTGCATGGCTTGCCATACGCAATTGCAGAGCGGCGTAAAGGAAAATGATTTGCTCGCAATGATTCAAATCGATGTAGATATCCCGATCGATTCGATAGAAAAACAAGTGCATATCAACCGTGCAATTCTGATTTCTAATGCGTTGATAACCGCACTTTTAATTATGGGCGGAAGTTATCTGATTGTGCGTTATGTGATTGTGAAACCGGTAAAGCACTTGAAAGAGGTAAGCGATGCGATCAGCGCAGGAGAATTAAATGTTCGGAGTGAAATTCAAACAGGCGATGAATTTGAAGATCTAAGCCATGCCTTTAATCGAATGTTAAGAAACCTGGTAAGCATGCAGGATCGTCTTAAAAAGGTGAACACCAATCTTGATAGAAAAGTGGATGAGTTGGCCCATGCGAATCTGGCCTTATTTGAATCAAACAAGTTGAAAAGTGACTTTTTGGCAAAAATGTCGCACGAACTCAGAACCCCTTTAAACTCGATACTTGGATTCAGCGACTTGTTAATCAACACCCAAAACTTTACGGAAAAACATGTTCGCTGGGCCGGGAACATTCGAAGTTCTGGGGAACAACTTCTTAGCTTGATTAATGAAATTCTGGATCTTGCAAAAATCGAAGCAGGTAAGATGGAGGTCTCAATTACTGAATTCCGATTCGATGATGTTAGCGAAGGCCTTTTAACGATGACTAGGCCCCTTGCTGAAAAGAAAAATATCGATCTTCAGTCGGTTATTCCTCCAGACATTAAAAACCTTAGACAAGATCGGGTTAAACTCAGGCAAATTCTCGCTAACCTACTTTCTAATGCGGTGAAATTCACCCCCGAAGGTGGCAAAGTCGTTTTAAAGGTTGAGCAGGAAGGCAAAAATCACTGCATGACTGTCTCGGATACCGGGGTTGGTATTGCCCCGGAAGAGCAGGATCTTGTTTTTGAAAAATTCAGGCAGGCCGGGAATACTCTTACCCGCGAACATGATGGCACCGGCCTTGGGCTTTCCATTGTTAGGGAACTTACCAAGTTGCTGGGCGGCGAAGTTTCCCTTCAAAGTGAATTGGGCAAGGGTAGTACTTTTACCGTGGTAATTCCAATCGAGCTAAGCACCGAACCTCGGCTCGAGGTTGATCTCTATTATGGCAGTGTTGATTTTTCGAAGGCTAGACGAGTTGAACCCCAGTTGGAAGACGATGGCTCTCAGGGCGCCAAGGATTCTGAAACTAAAGCTTCATGATGCCTAGGCAAATTCTTTTTGATGGGTTTGTAAAAAATCTAAGACTTGGCCTTTGGTTGGCGCTCCTTTTTGTGCCCCAGGATGCAAGGATTTAATCGCTGCTGCTGCAGATGCAAACCTAATTCTTTCGTTAATCGGTAAGCCCTTGGCAAGGCATGCACTATACACCCCATGAAAAACATCGCCACAACCTGTGGTATCGATTGCTTTTACTTTAAAGGCAGGGAAGTGCTTTAGAATTCTGTTTTCTTCAACATACCAACTTCCTTCTTCGCCATCTGTAACCACCACCACTTTTTTCCCGGGAGTAAAAAGTTTGTGGGCAATCGCCCCGGGAGAACTGCACCCCGATATTTTGCGGGCAAATTTTATAGAGATGATGAGGTGATCGACCAAAGAAAGCAATTCATCGAAACCTGGCCATTCATTTCTTTCGAGGTCTGCCACAACTGGAATTCCAGCCCGTCTTGCAATTTTTGCACTTCGGATCATTCCCTCGATGCCGTAATGATCTACAAATAAAACTTTGCTGGCAAGAATAACACTTTCGGGTGGTGAGTCTGCCGGTGCGCCCGTCGATCCATTTAAATGAAATAGTATAGTTCTTGTATCATTGGACTCATCAACAATGATGAAAGAGTGGATGGGCATGGAATCGTTTTTCCAAGGCACATGATCCAGATTAATGTTTTCTTTGAGGAAGGTGTTTTTGACAAAATCGGAATTGGAATCGTGCCCAAGATGGCCTGCGAAAGCGCAATTAGCCCCAAAGCGCGAGGCTGCTACCAGTGCGTTTCCTGTCAACCCGCCGCATTGCCGATCGTAATGGCTTAATCGCAATTTGGTGTCTTGCTCTGGCCATTTTGGAATACGAAGGATTTCGTCAACAGCGACACAACCCATACCCAAAATATCGAAGATTTTATTTTCGTTCATGTCGACTTAAGGCCTGTAAACAAATTCGTTGGTGTTAAATAAAGCGAGACACAAATCTGAAAAAGCTGCAGTATCCCTAGGGGCTATCTGAAGCTTTTTAGAAATTTTAGGTAAGCGCAGAGTGGCCTTGTCGGAACCTTCAGTTTTAATTTTTTCTGCTTGTGCTTTAAGGAAAGCAATTGCAGTTTCTTGTTCGGATGTGCTGGGCTTTCTCCCTAACACCCGTAACCAAAGAAGGGTAATCCAATCTTCTTGCCTGATACCTGCAGTATTAATAATATTGGCGGCCAAGGCAAGGCAAAGTTCTTGAGAAAGAGGCCCATTTAGCATGGTAAGGGCCTGGGGGGCATGTGTAGAAGAATTTCTGATCGGGCAAGTGACTAGGGTGTCGGGTTGATCAAATACTTCAAGTACGGGCAGCCTGACATTTCGTTTGTTAAACAAATAAACACTCCTGCGAAAATGTTCATGCGGATCAGGGTTGGCAAGCCATAATCCATCCGGCTCACCTTCGGTGAAAATAAGATCGTAAATTTCAGGTTCCAGCGGGATTTTAATCATTGGCCCATTAAATTTCTGATTCGTTTTCCCCGCTACAAATATCATCGAATCACGCAGTATCTCTGCATCCATCCGCTTGCGATTCATTCGCCATAAGTAACTGTTATCTGGATCAGCCTTCAACCCTGCCAAGTTTTCATTTTTGGAAGTCTGTTTGTAGGTGGCGGATAAAACAATCAGCCTGTGCATGTGCTTGATCGACCAGCCAGAATTTATGAACTCCAATGCTAGCCAATCGAGTAATTCCGGATGGGTTGGAGGTGTCCCCTTGATGCCATAATCGCTTGGAGATGCAACAAGGCCGGTACCAAAATGTTGTTGCCAGATGCGGTTTACCAGAACCTTGGCAGTGAGAGGGTTTTCAGATCGAATGAGCCATTGCGCCAGATCCAGCCTATCAGGCACCTTACCATTGCCTGCTTGTAATCCTTTAGGTGCAAGCAATCTAGGGAAACCGGGTTCAATCCGGGCCCCTTTGCTTTTTGGATTACCCCGTTTTAAAAAGTTGGTTCCCCCTGTACCGTTATCTGAAATACTAAAAGATTGCGGGGAAGGTTGAGGTTTCCTTGCTTCGATATCATGCATACGGGTTTTGATTTTGTCCCGTTCTTCCCTTGCCTTTGGAGTTAGGGCTTCAAGCACTTCATCCCAGGTAACTTTTACCACCGGGTTTGCGATAGAAACTAATTTGTGCTGTTGGGGCGATCGCTGTTTGACATCGGTCGTCAAGGCGATTCGTGTTTCTTTGTCTAGACTTTCGATTTTTGCCTTGGTCAGTTTGTCGCGAACTGGTTTGTCGATTGCATCAACCAAAGATTTAAGGGGTACTAATTGTTGTTTGTGTTTGAAGGCTTCATCTTCCCGGGCTTTTTTTTGGGCCGCACTTACCGTATCGATTTCTTTGAAATAAGTGCTGCCAAAGAATCCCTGCATGCGGTAATAATCCACTTGGGAAATAGGATCGAACTTGTGATCATGACACCGGGCACATCCGATTGTAAGGCCCATGAAAACACTGCCCACCGCGGTGGTCATTTCTGTCAAGTTTTCTTGCCTTAGAATCTCTTGGTCAGAATTTCCCCCCACCATGTGGGTAGGGCCACAACGATTGAAACCCACTGCATTGAAAAGCTCAGCAATTTTCGGGTTTCGCAGGATTGCCTGCGGAATATCTTCGTTTGGTTTGATCATGCTCTTGGCAAGAATATCGCCGCCAAGCTGTTCTAATATGAACTCGTAGTAAGGTTTGTCGGAGTTGAATGCATTCAAGACATAATCGCGGTAGCGCCAAAATTGAGATCTTTCGCCATCAGCTTCGTATCCATTCGATTCAGCATATCGCGCAAGATCAAGCCAAAATAAACTCCAGCGTTCGCCATAGTGTGGCGAACTTAAAAGCCTATCGATCAAGGTTTGGTAAGCGTTGGGGTTTTGGTCATTTTGAAAAGCATTTATTTCTTCAAGGGTGGGTGTCAAGCCGATGAGGTCAAGGGTAGCTCTTCGAATTAAATGTTCTTTACTTGCGGGCGGAGAGAGAGATAAATTTTTCGCTTCCAGTTTTTCCAGAATGAAAAAATCAATGGGATTACTGGCGCCAGAAGGGTTTTTGACCGTTGGGAGGGGGTTGTTTTTAGGGGTTTGGAAGGCCCAATGGGCTTTGTCTGCGGGGGTAAGTTCGGGTTCAGAGGGATAATTTTCCTGGCCCAAGGCAAAGGGAACGAAAACAAAAAAGCCAAATGCTACAAATAACACCGCTTTTTTAATATTTTTTAAAGAAACTTTGTCAAAGTAGGCAAAAAGCATTGGCGCAGACCTAATAATAAGAGTGTCTGGAACTACACGGTGTAATTTTTTTATCATAACTGATTTTCGTCGATTTTGAATCAGTAAGTGTTACTTAAATTTTACAGTTTTAAAGTATTTGAACCAAATTTTTTGCTTTTGAAATAAATGTGTGTACAGGTGTATATAATTTTTCAGGCTCAAAGGTTTCTTACTAAGGATAGTTTGAACAATGAAAAAAAACATCAAAAAAATTCTGAAGAGGCGCAAAGAGATTGTCAATCTTTTACCACCTAAAAAAATATCCAAACTGGTAGCGATTGCTTCGCATCAAGCCGAAGAGGTTTTTTCCCCCGCCGTGGCTGAAGAAATCTATACCCAAATCGAAGCTGAGGTTGGCGAGGAAAATGCCGCTAAACCAGAATCCAAGATTATTGCTAGTCAGGGTTCGGATGATGCCTTGGGTTTATATTTAAAGCAAATGGGTTCTATTCCGCTTTTAAATCGAAAAGAAGAACTGAAACTTGCGGTAAGGCTAGAGCGCCATCGTTCTAGATATCGTAAAGCTGTCTTGTCGAACCTTTTAAATCTGACCCGTGTTATTGAGCTGTTTGAAAAGATTCAGGCGGGAGAACTCCCTATCGATCCCCATGTTGATGTCGTTGGAACCATGGGTATTACACGGGAAAAAATTCTGGCCAGAATGCCTTTTCATCTTCGCACCTTAAAGCGAATTCTAAATGCTGCAAAAAGTGATTTTCAAGCAATGTTTCGAACCACCTCTTTGGCCGTGAAAAAGCGCCTAAATAAAGAGATTTGGCAAAAGACCCGTAAGGCGATCAAACTTGTAGAGGAACTCGCCCCGCGCATTGATCTTATCGATGTTTGGGTTGCAGATCTTCTGAAACGGGCGGCCCGAATGAAAGAGATCATTTTTGAAATGCGAGGTAGTTTGCGCTCCCAACAGCACAGGGAAAAACATACCAAACTTGTCAAAGAACTTCGGGACCTCAGTTTTTCTTCGTTTTCAAATGCAGATGACTTCTTTGCCTTCAATGCGATTCTAGTTTCTAGAAGGGAGCATTTTCGTAATGCTCGGCGGGATCTAGCAGAGGGAAATCTTAGACTTGTTGTTTCGATTGCCAAGCGTTACCGCGCCAGAGGGCTTGCGTTTTCTGATCTTATTCAAGAAGGAAATCGCGGATTAATGCGTGCAGTTGATAAGTTTGAACACAGATTGGGATACAAGTTTGGTACTTACGCAACTTGGTGGATCAGGCAGGGAATTACCCGGGCCTTGGCAGACCATGCGCGTACGATTCGAGTTCCTTGCCATCAAGTGGGCATGCTTGCTGCGGTTGAAAGGGTTCGTAATGAACTGTCCAGTTTGACTGGTAAAGAGCCAACAGCAGAGGAAATTGCAAAAATTGTCGGGGTAAGTGCGGAAGAAACCCAATTGTTGCGAATTGTTTCAAGAAACCCGCTGAGTATTCATGAGCCCATGGGGGGTGATGGAGAAAGGGCGCTTGAGGATTTTCTAGATGATCGCAATACTTGTAATCCGGGTGTTGCGGTGGATCAACATCTTCTAAAAGATCGTATTCAGGAAGTCTTGAAATCGCTTAGCCCTAGGGAAAGAGAAGTTTTAGAATTGAGGTTTGGATTGTTGGATGGCCAACCAAGAACTTTGGAGGATGTTGCAGGTACCTACGGCATCACCAGAGAAAGAATCAGGCAGATAGAAGCAAGAGCCATCGTTAAACTTCGTCAGCCAGCCCGCAGTCAGCGTCTGGAAGCGTTTAGGGAAAATAGTCTTTCATAATCCCTAACTGGCCATTCTTATGGTAAAGCCCGGAAACCCCGGGCTTTATTAGTTGTTATCGGGTGACAATTCTAAAGGCTCTTGATAAGCCTTGCTGACTTCTTCTTCAAGATTTGCAAGCATCTTGGTTGCGTTGTCGGCATTGATTTGGTCTGCCATCACTGGGACTTTGTCATTGGAAAGTCCCCGAGTCTTTTCCTGGCTGTTGCTGATATCAGCTTTTTTGTCGATTTCGGGTAGTGTTACGCAACCAGTCGTTGCAATAACTCCCAGCAATAAAGCGGTTGCTAAGTTTTTCATGACTAATTATCCTTTCTCTGGGCAGATTGATTTTTATTGGGTTTGGTAGAGGAAGGAGAAAGTAATTTCTCCACATCTTTATCAAGGTTGGTATCTAATTCGGCCAAGCCGCCCCCACTGGGCATTTGCGTGGGCAGTTGCAAATTTGAAGTTTTCCGATTGTAAACCGCTTGGATCTTTTCTTGGAGCGTTAATATCTTTTCCTGCATTGGATTGTCATTTTTGGTGATTGCTACTTGCATCAGGCGATCGCAAGCCTCTAGCCTTCTGAAATAGGCCTTTTCTTCGCGGTTTAGAACTTTGCGGTTTTGCTCGCTAACAACCGCTTTTGAATTGGTTTCTTTGTCGTTGGTATCTGCGTTAGGAATAATTTCCTTTTTCGCAGCACCATTTGTACCCCACCAAGATTTGGATTTTGGCGCTGGTGTATTGGCGTTTCCGGTTTCCCCAGAAGCGAGGCTTGTTATCGAGATGGCAAAAATGCCCACAATCGCTAATTTTCTAATAATCATTGGTCCCCCACGAAATATCGATTTATTTCCAATCAGCACGCCCCCGCGGCTGCATGGCTTTTAAATCAGTTGAGGGGCCTATCGTTTTTTATTGCTTACTTGTCTACATCAATTTGCCACTTAATTAACAATTTTTTAAGCTATTCTTGGTAATTCAGATGGTTGGGGGGGCAGGGGTGTCTTTGCTCTTGAATGCTTCTTTGCAATACTTCTTAAATCCTTCCATGTTGTACGATATAAAAAGAAATGCGTGATGCAGAGCCATATAATTAGGATCTGTAGGTTCATCTTCATCCTGGAAATCTTTTCGTAATTCGTATAGTTTGGCAAGCAATTGTTCGGGTGTCATGGCAATTTCCAATATTAATTGAGGATGATGCGAAATCGTATTCTACTAATAATTTTCTTTAAGATGCTCTGCAAATGCAAACAGGTTTCTTTCAAGAAGATTAATCGGATTTGTTGTTTTTTTAGATTGTGCAGTTTGCAGCTTCATATTTATGGTGCTGTCTTTAAGAAATAACTTTAATGCTGCTTGTGCATGTTCAGGCGAGTTGCATTGTTCACTTAAATGAACTTGCACTAGGTGCTTGGGCAACCTGTGAACCCCCATCCCTTTCAAATAATCTAAGAAACAAACGGCTTGACCGTTCGAAAGGTGGCCTTCGTTCCCCATTATGCGTTCAATTAAGAACGCTGGCCTTTTACTGTTTTTTTGAAGCGTTTCGTCGTGATTGAATTCCAAGGCAAGTAAATCCAAATCGGTAAATTGCTCGGCGAGTGCGGTGTCCCAGATTCCCAAGTCTGCAAGATAACCAATCGAAATGGATGGCCCTTGTTTATTTTTTATGTCTAGGCGAAAGCCAAATGTTTCTAAAGAATCATGCGACAGGGTTACCGGGTGCCAATGCCAACCCGTTGCCGTTTCAAAACTAGTGTTGGGAAGAAAAAAATGAACCAAGCCGGATTCATAAAAAGCTTTAAATTCAGGTTGTTGGTCGTAAATCGATCGGGCATGGGTTTTGTGAAGATACCAAGGGATTTTCTTTTCTGCACAATAAGCTAATAATCGTGGGTTCCAATGGTCGCCATGCGTATGGGTTAAAATAAGGCCCCGAATCCTTTGGGGGGTGAAGCCTGAAATCTTCAAATGGGTTTCAAGAGTTCGCGGGCTAATGCCGCCATCAATTAAAAAAGAGCTTTGCCCATCATCTATGATGGAGCAATTGCCCTTGCTTCCGCTTGCCAGCATGGTAAATCGCATCCCAACATCCTTGTATTCTTGGCCGTCTCTTCTAGTTTTCAATGCTAATCGATTATTTCTTAAGTGCAACAATACTTCTGTCTTATGATTGCTTTTTTTGCTAATTAATTTAAAGTATTGTGTGGCTGCAAGAAGATTGTTAATCTATTAGCTTCCTGCCTGAATTGTTTGTCAAAATTGAGGAATGATTAAAATGGTTGATTCCAAGACCATACTGCTGGTCGATGATGATTATGAATTGAGTGACGGACTTAGGCTTATTCTCGAAAAGAATGGCTACAAAGTTCTTCAGGCGAGAGATGGTGTGCAGGGTAGGCAGCTGATTTATAATCAACGGCCTGACTTGGTTGTTATTGACATGATGATGCCTAAAATGGGCGGATATCCCGTTCTTGAGCATTTTAGAGGCAAAGAAGATGTTCCACCCTTTATCATGATGACTGCAAACGAAGGCCAAAGGCATAAGGCCTATGCCGAGTACCTTGGCGTGGTTGATTATCTGCGCAAGCCTTTTTCAATGGATGAATTGCTTGAAGCTGTTAAAAAAGCTATTAATGCTACTCCGAAAGCCAAAGAGTAAGTTTTTATTAATCTCCATGATTTAAATTGTCACTTCATGACCATGGAGGAAGGTTTTGTCTAATCCTTTGCCCGCTGCCTCAATAATTCTTGAAGAGCGTTATTCGCCTGGAAGCATTTTTTTGGTTCAACGGGCCAAAAGCTTAAAGTTTCTAGGGGGATTCCACGCATTTCCCGGGGGCAAAGTTGATCCCCCTGATGCAGAAATGGCGCAATCTCAAAGCTCTTGGGGAATTGCGGTGGTGGCCGCTGTGCGCGAATTATTCGAGGAAACAGGCGTGCTTTTATGTCGTGATAGTTTAAATAATTCAATCAAGTCGAGCCCGCAGTTAGCTCAAATAAGGTGCGATCTTCTTGAAAAAAGAAGCGATTTCGCCTCGATTATTCGCGATAACAAATGGGTTTTATCCTCGTCCGACCTTTACCCTATCGGATATTTTACCACTCCACTTTTTTCCCCTATGCGCTTTGAAACCAGATTTTTTTTAGCGAAAATCCCTTCCGGCCAGACCCCGGAAGTCTTTGAAAGCGAACTCGAAAATGGTGTCTGGGGAACACCTGCAGAGCATCTGAAAAAATGGTATTCCGATAATATTCTGATTTCTCCACCCGTCTTATCCCTATTAGAAAAGTTAAATAAAACCCCTAGTTCGGATTGGAGATTATCTTCAGGCCAGGGTTTGGTTTCTCAAGATGAATTTGTTTTGGACAGAGTTCGTTTTGCATCTTGGATTCAAGTTGTTTCGGTTGCCTGCCCGGGGCCTTCCATCCCACAAATCGGGAATGTTTTTCTCGTCGGCCTTTCCAAGTTTTATCTGATCGACCCCGGGGCACTCGATGAGCATGGCGTACTGGCTATTCAGAATGCCATCCAATCTCGAGTAAATGACGGCGATTCTTTTAATGGTGTCTTGCTCACCCACCATCACCCAGATCACACGAACTCTGCAAATCATTTTGCAGACCTTTGGAATGTCCCAATTTTGGCTCATCAAGCAACTGCTGAAAAACTTTTAAATAAAGTTCAAATAAACCAGTTCCTTAATGATTGTGATCAAGTCCCATTGGGTTTTAATCCATTTACAGGTTCTAATCTGGTGCTGACGGCTTACCATACCCCTGGCCATGCACCGGGGCACCTTGTCTTTTTTGAAGCTAACACCAAAACTTTGTTTGCGGGCGACCTTGTCTCTACTTCCACTACCGTTCTTGTTTCGCCCCCCGATGGCCACCTTGCAACTTATATTCATTCCATAAATCGAATGGCAGATTTTAGCCCTGAATTGCTTATGCCTTTTCATGGTTGCCCCAGCGCCAATGGTAAAGGTGTTTTGCAAACTGCGGTTTTTCATAGGGAAAAAAGAGAAACAGCATTGCTTGCCGCCCTTGGAAATAACTGTAATTCCATAGAGGCATTAGCTAGTGAAGTGTATCGTGGGTTGCCTGATCCCTTGATGAAATTGGCCCAAAAACAAATACATGCAGGTCTGATTAAACTTTGCGAAGATGGACTTGTTTTAGCCCCGATTAGTGGTTCAAATGAGTGGAAATTAGCCCAATAAAAAAAGGCGGATTCCATTTAAGGAACCCACCTTTGATTCGTTCAAATTCCAATTACTACCGAGCAACTGTTTGCGTTGTGTCGAATTCAGCAAATTCAACCACTACAGAAGTACCTGGCTTAATCGATACCTTCTTGGAAAAGGATACATTCTTGCCATTTTCTTCTTTCGTTGCCTGAACATTGTAGCTGTAGGTTTTGCCGTTTTCTAAAACTGGGGTGGCAAATGATTCTTCGGTGTTGGTTCGGTTGATCACAGTTCCTTCGATGGAAATCATGACATCCAATGGAGCTTTGAAAACAACCGTTGCTTTATTGGAATCAATTGCACCTTGTTTGGGTGCTGGCAGGGGCTTTGCTTGGGGTGGTTCCTGGGATCTTGTAGCAGGTGCACTTGGAGCATACATTGGCATTGCGACCGCGGCGGAACCATAACAGCCACCACATGAATATGCAACAACTGGGTAGCTGTAGTAGCTAGCGTAAGGCGCGTATACTAAAGGGCGATAAGCTATGTGGCCGTAGCAACCACCGCAGCAAGAATAAACTCGTGGTGGAGGATAACAGCATTTCCACCAACAATCGGGTGCCGCTGTTGAAGTACTCATCATCGCAGCAAGAACAACACTATACATAACAAACTCCTCATTAAAATAAGCGTAGATTCCAAAGGTTAAGCTCAGGCAACCTTTACTAATAAAGTAAGATAGGGCAATTGGTTAAGCGTGTCAATAAAATTAGGGGGATATCGAGAAATTGTACTGATTATTCATTTGGTTCCGTTTTTCGAAGTTTAGCCTGTTTTATGCCTTTATACTTTTCTCTTTAGCTTTTAAAATTTAAGCAATTCTCCACTCCCATTATTCTTATGCTTTGTATTACAATACCTTTGCTTCGAGCGATGCATTGGCCCTTTAAAATTATAAGGGCTTTCAAGGAGTTAAAAGTTATGTCAAAGCGCAATTTGGGTTGGTTATTGGGGATTATTGCTGTTTCTTTGCTTGGCCTCGTTATTGTTGCCAATGCTCCTTCCCGTGAAAATGATCGTGATTATGAATTAGTCAGGCTTGTTGTTGATGTTTTGCATGAAGTTCGTGGTCGATATGTCTCCGAGATTTCCCCACAGCGCGAACGCAAACTAGTCGAAGATATGATTAATGGTGGGCTTGAGCGACTCGATCCCCATTCTTCATACATTAATAATCGAGATTTCAAACAGTTCAATCGCAATAGCAAAGGAAAGTTTGGCGGCATTGGTATCCAAGTGGGGTACGATCGCTCCAACCGTGGTTTGCTAACGGTGATAAGCCCGATGGTTGGAACCCCTGCGTATGAAGCGGGTGTTTTAGCAGGAGATACCATCGTGAAAATTGATGGTAAAAACACGGATAACATGCGTATTGACGAGGCTGTTGATTTGATTCAAGGCGATCCAGATTCATTAATAACTCTTACCGTTGTTCACGATGGTGGTAAAGAACCAGTGGAAATAGGAATTCGTAGGGCCATTATTAAAGTACAAAGCGTTTTGGGTGATAAGCGTAAGACAACCAAGGAGTGGGATTATTTCCTCGATCAGAATTCGAAAATTGGCTATTTGCGAATCAGTTCATTCAGTGAAACCGCCTCTGCAGAAGTTAAAGATGTTATCGTAAACCTTCAAAAAGAGGGATTGAAGGGCTTGATTTTGGATCTTCGAAATAATCCAGGCGGGCTTTTGAAAGCTGCTGTAGAAATTTCCGATATGTTTCTTTCTGAAGGAAAAATTGTTAGTACTCGGGGCAGAAACCAGCAGGAAGAAGTGATCGATGCCAAACCCGAAGGCACTATGCTTTTACCTGCAGAAAAATACCCCATTGCAATCTTGATCAATCGCAACAGTGCAAGTGCCAGCGAGATTCTTGCTGCTGCTTTGCAAGATCACAATCGAGCCGTGATAATCGGCGAACGCAGTTATGGCAAGGGCAGCGTTCAAAACATTATAGATCTGGAAAACAAATCCAGTGCGTTGAAGTTAACCACTGCAAGTTACTGGCGCCCGAGCGGCAAAAACATCCATCGTTTTCCTGATAGCAAAGAAACCGATGAGTGGGGTGTTAAGCCCAATCCTGATTACGAGATTATTTTGAAAGATGAAGAAAGGCTTGAATTTCTATTAGATCGCAATGACAAAGATGTTGTTCGTGATAAGAAGCCCGATGCTAAAAAAGCTGAGAAAAAACCTTTTGTAGACCGGGTATTAAATAAGGCGATTGAATACATCAACCAGCATCAAGAAAAAGCTGCACTCGATAATCTTCAACCTCGGGCATCCTAAACCGATTATTCCTTCATTTTTTGCGAGAAGTATGTGGTTACAGAACCTAGGGTTTTATTTGAAGATAACCACTGTCTGATTATAGAAAAACCAGCAGGCTTAGCGACTCAGGCCCCTGATCCTTATCCAAGCCTTGAATCATGGGCTCGCTCCTACCTTAAAACCAAATATGGAAAAGTAGGCAGGCCTTATCTTGGCATCCCGCACCGTTTGGACCGCCCAGTATCGGGAATTGTATTTTTCACCCGAAGCAGTAAAGCCGCTGCTAGAATTGCAGAACAGTTTCGCGAAAGAACCATCAGCAAACGATACTTTGCTTTAGTGGAAGGGGCACTGGACCCGAGTGCGCCCGAAAACCAATGTTGCTGGCTGGATTACATGGTTAAAGTTCCAGATGTAGCGAAAGCGATATTATGCAACCGTGATCAAGCGGGTGCAAAGTTAGCCCAGCTCGAAATGAAATCGATCAAAAATTCAGGTGAACTATCCTTGTTAGACATCCATCTGCAAACTGGTCGGATGCATCAAATCCGTTTGCAATCATCTTCTCGGGGTTTTCCCCTTGTTGGTGATTACCTTTATCATGCAGCAGACAATTTAGATTTAAATCTTGCCGATAAGCGAATCTTGCTCCATTCTTATTACCTTAAATTCCTGCACCCCATCAGTTACGAACCTGTGGAAGTCCGTTCGGAATTGCCCAGTTACTTTCCGCAATGGGCTCAAGATTATACCCGCAACTATTTCTCCCCCTTGTTTTCTGAGAAAGCTTGATGCCATGCGTGTGATCGCTGCTATCGATATTCTTCAGGGGCAAGTTGTCAGGGGATTATCGGGCCTTCGAGAATCTTATAAACCGTTGGTTTCAAAAGTTGTAAGTGCAACTACCCCATTTGAATTGATTATGAAAATGAGAGAGTTGTTAGGCATCAACGACTTTTATATCGCAGATTTGGATGCGATTATAACAGGGCAATTGAACGAGGTTCTTTATTCTTCGTTAGTTAAAGAGGGAATCAAGATTTACTTGGATGCTGGCTCCAAGAATTGTTTTGACCTTCAACATTTAATGGACCTAGAAGTTTTTAAAGTGGTTGCAGGATTGGAAACTATTGAAAGCAGAGAAGAATTGGAAATCGCATCTCAAAAATTAGGTAGTAGCTTGGTCTTTTCATTGGACATGAAAGAGGGCAAACCCTTTACCAGCCAGAAAGAATTGTCGCTTAAATCACCCGAGGCCATTATGCTGGATGCGATTAATGCAGGTGTTGACCACCTGTTTATTCTCGATTTGGCAAGAGTTGGTACAGGAAAAGGGGTTTCAACGGATTACCTGATCGCAAAAGCGAGGGCCCAATCAGAAGAAATCTTTCTCATGGCGGGCGGAGGTATTGGAGATTTTCAAGATGTTATCAGCTTGAAAAATTCAGGTGCGAACGCATTGGTTATTTCTCGTGCATTGCATGATGGCACTTTTGATAGGCAAATATTACAGCAAATATCAGCCATGTAATTCACAAGTAGCGGATTGGCCAAAACTTTCCTCTACCTCAACTCGTAAAATATCCGGGGTATAATTATGTTGTGTCTTCAAGCTTTCAAGCAGCCTTTTTCCGATGTAAAGGGCCAACTGTTCTGCAGTGGTATTTGCAATGGGTAAAATCACACAATCTTCTGCAGGGAAAATCCATTCCTTTTCCTTATGCTTGACACAAACCCGGTTGCCTTCTTCACGAACTTCGATGACTGCGTTATTTCTTGCAAGCATCATGCGATGATCAAGAAGATCGGTGATTTCTTTCGTACGGTGTTTTAAAGCGATAAAGTCGAAAACATAATGGTTTTCATCGAGTTTGCCTTCGATTTCAATCTTGGCTCGATAGTTATGCCCGTGGATTCGTTCGCATTTGCTGTTCTCATAGCTAATGAAATGCCCAGAACAGAAAACTAGGTGGTCTTTAGTTACAGTGATCTTGTATTTTTCATTTGCCATGCCGTTTTCCAGTCAATGAATGAGTGCACCTTGATCGAGAAGATATTTTATGAATAATTAAAAGTCTGGCGCAGTTCTTCGTAAAGCATTTTCAATCCCATCAGACCAATTGAAGGTCAAGGGCAGGGAGATTTGCCCAAGGCGCAGGGCGATAAAAAGAGTAACCGCAATTAAATCAGCGGTGGCGCCTGGATTTCTTTTATTATCTGCCATGCGAAGCCAGCGGTCCAATTCTTTGAATTCGGCCCAGCCAGATTCTTTCAAAGGCCATTGTTGTTCCAGTACTTTTTTGGCCCTTTGGGATGATTCTATAGCATCATTGGGGCCGCATTTTCGCAAAATCAGGGAGTCAGGGTATTTCCCCATCAAATATAGATGGGTGAAAATAATGGCGCCTTCCATGGTGCCTAGCTGTTCTAGCGCGCCGCCAAGAGTTGGAATTGCATCGTTGAAAATTGCAGAATAACCATCCGCATATTGTTTGGCAATAAGGTCGCGATCCTGCGCCAGTTGCATTGCTTCTAAAAGGGTGCAAGTGGGCACATCGTTAATATCAGCAATGGGCTCTATTCCCATGCCACCCGGAGAGGCAAATCGAATTGCATCGTAAATGATTTTAGTTTCTTCAACAGAGGTATCTGCAATTGCTTTTTGTATTTCTTTTTTAAGTTCAGCAGGATTGGAAGCGAAAGCAACAGGGGCGAATAAAAGTATAATTCCTAAATTGGTGTTAGTACCAACGGAGTTTTTAGTTGCTTTAACTGATTCGAAAATGGCATTCGCTAAGCCCAATTTTCGAGTTTTGCTAAGGATGGGTGCAATCGCACCTGCGCTTAAAATAAAATCTGTGAAATGCAAGTTGCGAAACGAAGCCAGAGGGTGAACATTCCCAATTTTTCGTGCAGTTGCTTCCCAAACGCATGCTGCATGAATTTGTCGTGCGAGTTCTAATTCCATCATAGTTTCGTCAGGAATGGTTTGCATAAATAAGTATTTCTCTTGCGATATCGATTCCCGTAACTGGTGCAAATGCCTTCCATCCTGGAACCGCATTGACTTCCAAAACCAACCATTTACCATCCTCATCCAATATCAAATCAACTCCTGCAATTTCAGCACCCACTGCGCTGGAAGCTTTGATGCTGATCTCTTCAAGATTGGAATTTAGTTTATAAGCTTCACCTTTTCCGCCTTGTGCAACATTGGTCATCCAAGCGCCTTGGGGGGCGGTTCGTTTCATGCCTCCAAGAACTTTTTTACCGAGAACAAAAATGCGAAGATCCCAACCCGGGTGTTTTACATAGGGTTGTAGATAAATTACGCCTCCGATCTTTTCGATCGCCCGAAAGACTCGCCATGCCAGTTGCTCATCTTCGATTCGTAATATCCCTCTGCCTTCTGCACCAAACAAAGGTTTTACAACGATATCTTTACCAAGTCGCACGAAAGCTTCCATTGCAGTATCTGAATCTTGGCAACAAAAAGTATGTGGGATATCTAGCCCATGTGATTGCAGAAGTTCGCTTGCAAGAAATTTATCCACTGCAGATTCCAGCGCCCTGGGAGAGTTTAAGACTTTCTTTCCTTGGCGCTGTAATGCATGCAGCACATCCATTCTAAAAACAACCTGCTCCAAAGAACCGGGTGGCATGGTTCGGATGATGGTGCAATCTGCTTCGTTAAAATCATGTTTTGAATGCTGTGCTAAAGAATGGGATATCATGCGGAAGTCGGAGACTTGGGCATTGAATCCCAGAGATTGTGCTGCGCGTTGCAAGTCTTTTACATGCCAACCTTCTTTGCCACCCATGATGTTAAAAAGCATAAATATGTCCGTGAATGAAAGGGGGATTTATTTCCAAGAGTTGTTAAGTAAGTTAGTTTCAAACTTACCAAACTGGAAACATCTTCCCGTTTTTAAATTGTAAAAGTGGACAGTTGCAGGAGAAAAGAGGAGGGGATCAATTTTATAGAAATCGCCTTTCACTTTTCGAAAGATTTCTGCGAACGGTTGCCCATGATCCGAAGAGGAATTTGAGGGAACTTTGGGGCCAAAAGTAGCAATGATATCGTCTTCTGTATCGACCCAAAGGTGCACTGCTGCACCGTATAGGATTGCATCATTGGTGCGGCCAATGGCCTCGGTGAAATCGGGGGATGGTGGTGCTAGGGGGGCCCAACCTGCGCCTTGCTTGATGGAATCCAAAGGGAATTTTAACTCGTGAAGTTTGTGCATTGCTGTTTCCACACTTCGTGCAACGATCTGGATGGATCCTGCAATACTACCGGTTGGCGCACCCAAAAGAGTGATGTTTTCATGAGGCAAATTCAGCTTAGAGGATAAATAATCAAAGACTGCGGAGTCTGGCACTTTGCTAGTTTCAAGGATGCCAACAACATGGGTGGATTTTTCCTTGCCCGGAATATGGTTGAATAAGTCTTCGCTGCCATAGTGGGCGCGCATGGGGCCTGATCCCATCGCAAAAAACTTTCCCAAGGCAATCTGCCAGCCTGCGTATTGCGAGGCTAGGCATGAAAGAACGGGGTGATCGGTTGCGACGGCAATGGCCGGCCCTTTCCATAAATCTAGATGACTTGAGGCCAATGATATTTTAGCTAAACCAGACATGCAAGCCCGTGCTAGTTCTAAGCCTGCTTCGATTCCTCCCTTGCTTTTTATGCCAAAATCGAGAAAAGTGCCATTTGCTTCTGTTTTGTTTACTTCCAAACCCAGTTCGCATAATTTGCTTTGAGCACGATTTACAATGCGAAGAGCGCTAGCATTAAGATTTAAATTGACTGTCATACAATCCTCGATTTAATGTTTTCAAAACTTATACTTTTAATTAGATAATTAAACCAAGTTGTTTTGCAAACTGCCAACATGGAATAGTGAGTCTAATTGAAAAGTTAGCTTTTTTAATTGGACATCCACTTCGGTTAGAGAGTCGGCTTTAGCGAAAATAGTGACAACGGGTGACCCTTTATAAATAGCAGAGTTGGTTTTTGGGATATCTGCAAAAGGTGAAAATAAGCAAGGATTTTGCTCGATTGTGATCCAGGGGGCTTGCTCTGGAATAGAAACATCATGGGGCGCATAGTAAATCGCTTTGCCAATGACCGAGGGTTTGCAGGGTGCAGGGTTTTCACAAATAATATTCATGCCAAAAGCTTGCATGTGTTTAGTAATAAAGTTTTGCCCAAGTGCTAATTCCAAGACTTCCATGGAAGCTGTATAGCGGGGATTTATCTCCAGAGGAAAAACTTTGGAATCATTTAAAATATAGTCCAAACTAAGTAAACCAAGGGGGTGATAATTGCTGGATATTATTTCGCCAATGGTTTGAAGATCGTTTAATTCGGAGTCGCGGGGATTTACCGGCCCCATGTTGCCTGAGTATAAAAAGTTATCCGCATGCAAAGAATGTGCGCCCGATGATTGAATAGTTACCCCTAAAAGTTCAAAACCTGTTTGATTGAAGCAAAAGATGGCACTGCGGTTTTCGCCTATTATGAATTCTTGATAATAAAAATCAGCAGCACTAATCATTGCCTGTTGGCTCGGATCAAAGTGGGTTATACCAAGCCCCCCAGAGCGGTTTTTAGGTTTGCGAAGGTATGAGGTTTTGCTTTTCAAATCCCAGTCATTTGTTATAATTTTAGGGGTATTAATTTGCTTGGACTTTAACAGACTAAATAATGTGGATGTATTTCTGAGGTTACTAAGGGTATTTCCCATGATACCTAGAACTGTGCGCTGGGCGGAAAGTAAATGCAATAGTGAAGGGTGGTTCTCTAGGCCGCCTGTAAAAAGTATCGGTGCCATCGGGGCGGATTTGATCAAGTCTGCGATTTGATTGGGAAATGATTTCGTAATAAGGGTGGTGGGGCAGTTTTTTGCAAGGTCTTCATCTGCAAAAAGATCAATGCACCAAGGCTTATATCCTGCTCTTATACACGAAAATGCCAAGGCCCTAACACTTGCCCCTATTAATATTAAGGTTGCATTGTCGCACTTGCGAGGTAAATTAAAACTTCCAGCCATGATTAAGAACCTTTTGGATAAACTTGATTAAAGCAGTCTACTAGAAACAGGATCAATCATGAAATTAACTCCAATTATTTTATCATTTGGGATTCTAGTTTTTGGAACAATCGGACTGATGGGCCAAAATGCCAAGCCTCTGGATTTAAGTAATCCGGGCGCCCTGACCCCTGCGGAAGAAAAGAAAAGCTTTAAACTCGCACCCGGCTTTAAAATCGAACTCGCAGCTTCAGAGCCAATCATTATTGACCCCGTTGCTCTCGCAGAGGATGAACAGGGGCGGTTGTTTGTTGCAGAAATGATTGGCTATCCAAATGGAGGCGTTGGCACGGGGGATATTTCTTCTGGGCGAATTAAGTTGTTGGAAGATAAAGATAAAGATGGGTTTTACGAAACAAGCACCCTTTTTGCAGAAGGGTTGCGCTTCCCGAGCGGTTTATTCCCGTGGAAAAAAGGCCTGATCGTTGCTAATGCTCCTGACCTTATTTACCTTGAAGATACAAACAACGATGGTAAAGCGGATTCATCCAAAGTTCTTTTCACTGGGTTTCATACTAACAATATTCAACAAATGTTGAACAGTTTTAAGTGGGGTCTTGATAATCAAATTCATGCCGTTGCAGGAGGTAATGGCGGAACAATTACCAGCAAGGAAAACCCCAAGATGGTTCCGGTTGAATTGCGGGGCAGGGGGATTCGTTTCAGACCCGATATCCCCGACAGCATTGATCCCGTTACCGGTGGTGGGCAATATGGTTTGACCATGGATTCTTTCGGTGCCTTTTTTTCTTCCACCAATAGTCAACATTTGCGGCATATGGTTTTGCCTGATGATCAGATTCGAAGAAACCCTTATTTGGCCGTGGGCAGCATGGCATTGGATATTGCGGAACATGGCGCAGCATGCAAGGTGTTTCGGATAAGCCCGTTTGAAGCGTGGCGGGTGGAACGCACCAGCAGAAGAAAATCAAGCGAATTAGCAAAAAGGTTGCCCCCTACAGAACTGGTTCCTGGGGGGTATTCAACTTCATCATGCAGCCCACTACTGTTGGATTCGGATTCGGTTCAGGCGCCCTTCCGGGATAGCATTATTATTTGCGAACCTGCGAATAATGCAATCATGCGAGATGTTTTAGAACCTAAAGGTGTAACTTTTATCTCGAGGCGGGGTGATCCTAAAAGTGAATTTCTTGCTTCAACTGATAATTGGTTCAGGCCTGTGCACTTGCATCTTTGTTTGGATGGTTCGATATTGGTGCTTGATTTTTATCGTGAAGTAATAGAAACGCCTTTATCACTTCCCGAAGATATGAAAGCTGTTTTGCCTTTAAAAACACAGGGGAAAGGTCGTATTTGGCGAATCACTCCAGATGGGATTAAAAACCCAACGCCTTTTCCAGAAGCTTCAAATCTTAATGGATTGGTTGCAGAGTTAGAGTCAGGAAATCAAACCAGACGAATGATGGCCCAAAAATTACTTGTCGAGCGCAATCAAGTCGGTGCCCAAGATTTGTTGGCCGACCTCTCCCAGAAGGGTAATTCACCACAAGCCAGAATGCATGCCCTTTGCACCCTTGATGGTTTAAAACTACTGCAAGAGAAACATGTGATTAATGCGCTTGCAGATCCCTCTCCCGGGGTCAGGTTGCATGCTATCAGGCTTACAAATAAATTTATTAATCAATCGGATGCAATGTTTAAGTTAGTTTCAGATCTTGTGGATGATCAAGATGCCCGGGTGCGTTGTCAGGTTGCTTTTGCTATGGGCAATGTCGGGGCTGATAAATGCAAAGGTACTTTGATTAAGCTCGTTAAAAGTGATGGTGAAGATCAATGGATGCAAACAGCCATTCTTAGCTCATCTGCTCAGGTTGGAGGTAAGCTTCTTTTGGATCTTCTTGAAGATGAAACCATTGGTGCAGGAAGCAACACCGGTCGGGAGGCTTTTCTTTCTAGGCTTTCTGCAGTATCTGCAACCCGCTTGGAAAATGCCGAGATGGCAAAATTGTTAAACCTTGTGCAAAGGCCAAATTTTAAACCTGCTTTGCGCGAAGCTATTCTTGAAGGAATTGCCCAAAGTCAGGTTGCAATTGGGAATTCGGCTGAAGATCTTTGGGAAAACCCCGACGCCCAGTTGAAAAGCTCTCTAAATAATCTGATGCCTTTGTTTGATAACGCAGCAAAAACTGCTCGACTTTCTAACGCCACGATTCCTAAAAGATTATCTGCATTGCGATTACTGGCAATGGGGCCATTCCCTGTTATTTCGCAACTTGCCCCCGAATTACTTCAGCCGCAAACGCCACCTGCAATTCAAACTGCCACTCTTCAGGTGTTGTCCGCATTTAAAAAACCAGAAGTAAGCAAGATTATTCTCGATGCCTGGCCTTCGTTCAGCCCATCCTTAAGGCGTGAAGCTGTCGAAACCCTTTTTTCAAGAAAAGACCGCATCGAAGCTGTTGTGGATGGTATGGATAAAGGTATTATTCAGCCTTCGCATCTTGAAGCGTCTAGAATCGAGCAGCTTAAAAAATTAAACCAAGTTTCCTTGCAACAAAAAGTAATGGCCATACTTGCAAAAACCAGTGCATCCAATCGAAAGCAGGTTGTGGAATCGTATATCAAGGTGTTGGAGATGAAGGGAGACCATCGGAAGGGAAAAGAAGTGTTCAGGAAAAATTGCGCAACCTGCCATAAGTTTGATGATATGGGCTATCAGGTTGGGCCAGATATTCTTGCAGCGATTCGTGGAAAAAATGCTGAATATCTGCTAATTGCAATCCTCGACCCTAGCAGGGAAGTTGATCCCAGATATGTTAATTACACCATCGAAACAAAGCAGGGTCGAATATTTAGCGGCTTGTTAGCATCAGAGTCTGGAACTTCAGTGAACCTCAAGCGCGGGGAAAATGCCGAGGATACCATCCTGAGAAATCAAATTGAATCGATTCAGGCGACCACCAAATCGTTGATGCCTGAAGGCTTGGATATGCAGGTAAAGCAAGAAGATATGGCAAACTTAATCGCTTATCTTTTACAAGTTTCTGGAAATTGAGGGTTGTAGATTTTATGACAAAAGTTTCTGAGATGGTAACTTGGCTTGATCAAATCGCACCGCGCTCGCTAGCTGCGGATTGGGATAATACAGGCCTTTTAATGGGCGATTTTACTGCTGGTGTTAACAAAGTGTTGGTTTGTTTGACTCTTACAAAAGAAGTTGCGGATGAAGCGGTCAATCAAAAAGTTCAGATGGTTGTCACCCATCATCCATTGCCTTTTAAACCGATAAAAACCATGAATTCGGGTAATTCGGAAGGTGCGATTCTTTGGCAACTTGCAACAAAAGGCATAGGTGTTTATTCGCTGCATACCCGGTGGGATGATGCGCCCGGGGGTATCAATGAATCTTTGTTGGAAATAATTTGCGCGCAAAATCTTGGCCCTATTAGTCGATTGCAAGGTAATGAAGAAGTAAAGCTGGTTACCTTTGTACCCGGCTATAGCCTTGGGAAAGTAAGTGAATCTTTGTTTCAAGCAGGCGCAGGGATGATTGGTAATTACAAGGAATGTAGTTTTACTTTGGAAGGGACTGGTACCTTTTTTGGCAACGAACAAGCCAACCCGGTTGTAGGAAAAAATGGGCAGCGTGAAAAAGTCGTGGAGCAACGCCTTGAGGTTGTTTGCCCAGTTTCACGGATTGAACCAATTGTTTCTGCCCTTAAAAATTCTCACCCTTATGAAGAACCAGCTTTCGATCTTGTGATGCTTAAACCTAAGCCAACAGATTCAGGCTCAGGTAGATTGGGGCTGCTATCCAGGCCTACCTCGATTGCGGAACTTGCCGGAAAATTTGCCCAAGCATTGGATATCGAGCGGGTTTCTTTTGCAGGGAATCAAGATCGATTAGTTTCGAAGATTGCGGTGGTATGTGGTAGTGGGGCATCCCTGATGGCACAGGCTTTTATGCAAGGTGCGGAATGCTTTATTACTGGGGAAGCGAGGTTTCATGATTTGTTGAGCGTTAAAGGTCAAAATAAGTCTATCCTTTTGCTGGGGCATTATAAATCAGAACGATTTGGCGTAGAAGCGCTGGCAACAATGATTAAAAGTCGATTTTCTTCGCTGGAAGTTCTTACCTCGGAGGCAGAGCGTGACCCATTAAAATCATTTTGAAATTTGTTCAAGTTTCAGTCGTATTAGTAATAATCGCCGGTAATATTTTCAAAGATTGCAGCTTGGAGCATTTCTTTTAATCGAGTAGAAAAGTTTTTATTTGCGATTTAGTAACGGTTTAGGGTGATTCAGCACTTCTGTTTTTAAAAATCAAAAATATAGGCACAGTTATTGCAGTAGTACCTATCAACTTAATTGATACCGAGATTTAATCTTGGGCTTTAAGGAAGAATGCACAAGGAAGTGTTGCAATGAGAAAATGGGTTGTCGGAATTATTACCAGCTTTTTGCTTTTGGGTGGGTTGGTGTTTGTAAGCGGAAATAAAAAAGCAAAAGCAGACGAAGTTGTTTCGACTGGTGTAACGAATGATTCGTTAAATACTGAAGCTGCTCAGCGCTACAGAAAAGTTCAACCCAAGCACTGGCGTGCTGCCATGGTTAAAGGGTTTGGCTATTCTGCAATGAGATAAAATCAAGGCAGAGCAGGGGGTTCGTTGCTTGCAGGGCCCTTGCTTGAAGGAAGGATCGAAATGGTATCTTCGGCTTTTCCCGAAATACCTCCATCTGCGGAATATTCGAGTCTAAAAGTCGCAATGCCCGATTTTTTTGCCTGCAAAAATAATGAGTAAGTTACTTCTTTACCTGGTTCTAAGTTGAGTAAAGGCAGGAAGCCCACTTTATCTGGTTGCCTGCTAAAGTTTGTTGGTCCCCGCCCTTCAGTTACCACGGTAGTATCAGGCGCAACTGCGCTGAGAATTAAATTTTTAATAGGGATTGGGCTGTTGTTAATCAATCGTAATGTTAGGGCGGTTTGTTCGCCAATTTCCATGGGATCGATGCTCTTGTCGATTTCAGCAATCAAGCCGTTGTTGTTTTCAAAAAGGGTGATTTTTTCTACTTGCCAACCTGTTGTAATCTTATCTGCGGTTACTTCCGTGCGATTTTTTAAAGTACCTGCAACGGTAGGCCTGATTACCATTTGCACGGTTTGCCTTTGTTTGGGCGCAAGTTGAGGAATCATCCATTTAACTTCCCCGCTTTCGTTTTTGCCACCACCACTCGCTGCGAGAAATTGCGTGGAAGCATCTAGCTTAGTTGAGACTTTGATTCCCCGAACTATTTGATTTCCCGAATTCGTGATTGTGATTTGGTAGCTTGCTGGGCGATTGATGTTACGGTGGTCGGGGCCACCCATGTTTAAAGCAAGTTTTACTTCTCCGACCTCGACTTTAGAAGAGGATTCTTTTTTTAATCCGGAAGTTGTTGTAACGGTTGCTTTGTTAATGAATTCCCCTGTTTTCTTTGCTGCAACTTGGAATTCTAATCGTTTGGATTGTCCCCCTGGAAGGTTGCCTATATTCCAAACTAAAGGATTTTCACCCGTGGTCGAAGGCTTGCTGGTTAAAAACTCAAGACCCTCTGGAATCAAGTTGGTTAGTTGAACCCCCGTGAGTTCTGAACTTCCGGTATTGAATACATCAATTTGGTAACTCAGTGTGTCATACAGCATGGCTTGAATGGGGCCTGTCATTTTAATGAGTAGGGGTGAAGCCAGTTGTGTTTTGACAACTTGGCCATGTTCATATTGCACTCGGGAAATGCAATCAACTTCGCCCGTTCCGGTAACCATGACAATCAATTTGATTTCTTTGCTCGAATTACCCGGAAGGGAACCGATTTTCCAGATGAGTTCGCCTTCGACGCTATCGGGTGGGGGCGAGGCTTTTACAAATTTGGCATTAGTGGGAATATTGTTTCTAATTCGGACTTGATGGGCTTCAGCTGGAGAATGATTCTCAACGAGAATACGGTATTCTAATTCATCGTTAGGACTGGCTTGGGCGGAAACTCGAACACGAATGGTTACAAATGGGGCGGGCGGATCCGAAGGAGAAAAAGTACCCATGGAACTTTTTGCAGGAATAGATTTCGGTGAAGATTGGCCTTCAAAAGGAGGTTCTTCACCCGAAGATGGGGCTGATACTGGTTGGGTACCCATTTCTTGGATCCCGTAGCCGATTCCGCTTGCAACAATCAAGGAATAAAAACTGATCAAGCAAATAAATAAAAACGAAAACAGTTGCATTAAATGTTTTGGTTGCTGCATGATCACTTTGTCCACCGGTTAAAACTTCTAATCAATCAAATAGTATCCTTGAAAAACAACACCTTTGCCAACATTTTAAATGAATCTCAGATGATTTGTTAAGTAAAATGACCAAATTGCTTTGCATTTAAATAGGGGATTGACTTTAAGGTAAATAGTTTGAATTAATTAGAAATTCATCTATGATGCATTCATTGATGGAACATTTATTAAATAGCGAGGAATGTTATGAAGTCGTTTTTAATACTATTGCTTACGGTTTCAAGTTTTATTTGTTGTGAAAACTTTATACTTGCACAAGAAAAAAAAGCTGAAGAAAAGCTCAAGCCATCTGCAATTGCCCATATTCGAATCAGTGGGGCTTTGGAAGAAGGCGTTGCGCCTGCAGATCCTTTGTTTTCCAACATGCAAGAAACATTAAAAAGTAAATTGGATCGGATAAAAAAGGCTTCAACAGATCCTAATGTTAAGGGATTGATTCTGGAAATTGATGGTGTTGCGGTCGGTTGGGGGAAACTTGATGAATTGACGGAAGCACTTAACAATTTCAAAAAGTCTGGAAAAAAGATTTATAGTTATTTGGAATCAGGTGAGATGAAGGATTATCTAATCGCATTATCTAGCAATAAAGTGATCCTGCCTGAATCTGGTTGGCTGATGCTTACGGGTTTGCGGGCAGAAGTAACCTTTTATAAAGAGATGCTCGAAAAAATCGGCGCTCAGGCTGATTTTTTGAAAGTTGGAGATTTCAAATCTGCGATTGAACCCTACACCCGCACCACCATGAGCGATAGCAGTCGCAAGCAAATGGAATCCATGCTTGATGATTTTTATGAAAAATCTATCGTAGCAAGGATTCAGCAGGAAAGGGGCGCCAAAAAATGGGTGCTAGAAGATATTCGCAAGATGATTGATAATGGGCCTTACACTGCTAAAAAAGCCCGTGAATTGGGGCTTGTAGATCTTGTGGGTTACTTTCCTGCAGTAACAGAAGCGTTTAAAAAAGAGCTAAAAGTCGATGAAGTTACTTTGCTTAAAAATTATGGAAAAGACAAAGTTGATGACATTGATTTATCAAACCCCTTCGCACTACTAAAGCTTTTTGCGACACCTAAAATTTCTAGTAATTCAAAACCTAAAATTGCTGTCATCTATGCCTCTGGCACCATTAACACGGGAAAAAGTGAACAGAGTCTGCTTGGATCGGAATCTTGTGGGTCTACTTCCATGATTCAGGCTATTAAACAGGCTGAAAACGATAAAAGTGTTAAAGCCATTGTTTTGCGTGTGGATAGCCCCGGTGGCTCCGCTCTTGCCAGTGATCTTATTTGGGCAGAATTAATGCGTTGCAAAAAACCAATTATTGCTTCGATGTCTGATGTTGCTGCTAGTGGTGGTTACTACATATGCATGGCGGCATCGAAGATTTATGCAGAGCCAGGCACGATCACTGGTTCGATTGGCGTATTTGGCGGGAAAATAAATATGGGTGGTACCTATGCGAAGCTTGGAATCACCTCGGAGGTTATTACCCGTGGGGCGAATGCTAATCTTTTCTCTTCTACGAATTCCTTTTCCAAATCTGAGCGGGAAGCCATGACTCGGCTCATCGATGATTGCTATGATCAGTTCATCACCAAGGCTTTAATTGGGCGTGAAAAGGCGGGCAATAAACTTGATCGCAAAACCTTGGAAAGCCTTGCAGGTGGGCGCGTTTGGACTGGCAGACAAGCAAAAGAAAATGGTTTGATCGATGAATTAGGAACCATGCAAGATGCTGTCAAGATGGCCGCTAAGCTTGGCGGGCTTGATGGGAATACCGATCCTGAACTTCTTCTACTTCCTAAAGGTAAAAGTTTTTTCGATTCTATACTCGAGCCTAAAACGCAATTATCCTTCAAGTCTGGTTTGGATATCTCTGGTGTTTCTTCTCTTTTTAACGAATTAAAAGGGATTGATACTTTTTTGCGTATGCGCAATGAACCCTTATGGCTTATGCTTCCTTACAGTTTAAAAGTGAAATAGACGATGGCGAAATGTGATAAAGGTTATCTTTGCAAAGTGTGTAACAACGCAGTTAGTGAAATAACTGATTCCGATCTTTACCTACGCTATCTGCTTCATGAGATTAAACCAAAAGTTTTGCATCTTGAACCGGATTGCCATATCCGATGCAATCCTGAGCGGGCACAGTACATTGTAGATTTGGGTTTTGATCCTTTAGATGCGGTAAAAGTTCTTGGACCTTTCGCCAAGAACTTTTTGGATCGTGCCTATGTTGCAGAGGAAGAATGCAGGGTTACCACTGCCTGGCTAAAATTGAAGAAGCTTGCAGATTCAGGTATGGCCATTATGGATTACCCACTAACTTGAATATTTTCGGGGTTTGATATTTTTTTAAAAACTGAACTTTTTGCTGATTCTGATTATGCATCGTTGGATAATTACTTTTCTAAAGAAGGTGTTCTTGCCCAAAACTTTTCTGGTTTTGAACCAAGAGTCCAGCAGTCTCAGATGGCCAAAGCTGTGGATGATGCTTTGGCTAGTGGCAAAACTTTACTTGCAGAAGCTGGAACCGGGGTTGGTAAAAGTTTCGGATACTTAATCCCCGTTTTTCTTTCCGCACTTAATAAAAAACGAACTCCTATTGTTATTTCTACCCATACGATTAGCCTTCAAGAGCAATTGCTTTTAAAAGATATTCCGACCCTGCAAAAATTAATCCCTTATCCGTTAAAGGTTGTTCTCGTCAAGGGGCGGGGCAACTATATCAGCTTGCGTAGATTGCGTGTCGCTCAAATTAAAGCTCCTACCCTTATTCAATCGGATGAATTCCACGACCAACTTTATAAAGTCAGCCGGTGGTCGCTTGATACCAAGGATGGCAGCAGATCTGATATGGATTTTGAGCCGGATGGAATGGTTTGGGATCTTGTGCAAAGCGATAGTAGCAACTGCATGGGTAGAAGTTGTAAGGATTACCATCGCTGTTACTATTATCAGGCTAGGCGGACTATTGCTAACGCAGATATTCTTGTGGTAAATCATGCCCTTTTCTTTGCGGATCTTTCGGTACGGGGTAAAGGTTCCAGCCTTTTGCCTGATTATCGCGCAGTTGTTTTTGATGAAGGCCACATGGTGGAAGAGGTCGCAATTGATCAATTGGGCGATCGTCTTAGTCAGGGTGCTTTTCATTATCTTTTTGAAAGGCTGGCTAGTTCTGGAAAAAAAGAACGGGGCTTACTTGCAGGCGATGGCTTCTTTGAAGCTAAACAGCAACTTCATTCGGCACGCGCAGAGGTGGATTTGTTTTTCTTGAATATTCAAAACTGGATGAATTCGCACACCGGTGCCGGCTCGAATCGATCTGCCGGAGTTGTACGCGATGCGGGGCATTTTAGGGTTCTAGAAAAAAACATTGTTGAAAACAATATAACCAGTGCGCTTTCCGATTTGTCTAAGAAGCTTGAAGATGAATCTGCCGATTTGCCCGATGAAGAAAAAATTGAATTTCAATCGATGGCAGACAAAGCTGTTGATCTGGGGGTAAGAGTTCGGGAATGGCTCGAGCAGCAACATAAAGGGAATGTTTTCTGGCTTGAATTAGCAGGGAAGCGTGCCCTTCGGTTGAATCTGTGCAGGGCCCCGGTCGATGTTGCTCCAATTCTTAAAGAGCAGCTTTTTTCAAAAGATATTCCTATTATCCTTACCAGTGCAACATTATCCACCGGTGGCAAAGAAGGATTCAAAGCAATTCGAGAAAGGCTTGGAATCGAAAAAGCTGAGGGGCTTGCACTAGAAAGCCCATTTGATTATTACAATCAATCCGAATTATATCTTTTTAAAAATATCCCCGATCCTGCAGCCCAACCTCGGGAGTTTGAAGAAGCATCTCTTTCTATGATTTGCAAGTTTCTTGAAAAATCGCAAGGCAGTGCCTTTGTACTTTTTACCAGTTATCAGTTCTTGCAGCGCACTGGCAAGGTGCTTGAATCTTGGTGCCAGCAGCGCGGTTTTCCCTTGTTTGTTCAAGGGCAGGGGATGACTAGAAATCGTATGTTGGATGAGTTCCGGGCATCTAAAAATGGCGTTCTTCTTGGCGTGGATAGTTTTTGGCAGGGAGTTGATGTGCAGGGCGAGGCTCTCTCCAATGTTATTATCACCCGTTTGCCTTTTACTGTTCCTGATCTTCCTTTAGCCCAGGCGCGTCACGAAGCTGTTCAACAAAAAGGCGGTAATGGCTTTTACGACCTGCATATTCCGCAAGCGGTTCTTAAGTTAAAGCAAGGTGTTGGCAGGCTGATTCGTTCTTCCACAGATCGTGGCATTATCGTTATCTTGGATCCTAGGATTCTTACCAAGGGTTATGGGAAGCGGTTTTTGCAAGCGCTGCCTAAATCTAGGCTTTTTGTAGATGGGGTTGAACAACCTGCCTAGGGCTTTTATGGTTGGTTTCGGTATAGGTGGTTTCAGCAAATATCTTCGGCATCTTTCCTTGCCAATCTAGAAAGCTAAAGTGCAGAGTATCTGCATCTTCAATTTTTACAAAGACCCCTGTTGGTTGGGCCCAAACTTTGCCAGAGGCGCTTAAAATTATTTCTCCCTCCATTCCCTTTTCAACTTCTGAAAGCGATACTCTTATTTGATTCTTGTTTTTTTTGATTATTAACAGTTCGGGGTAGAACCCACCATTTGCTAGAAATCGCATGTTATTGTTTTTGGGATCAAAGATCGCAATTATCCCTAAATTTTCTCGCCAAATGGGTATAAAAGTGAAGAGATCAGGTATTTTTGAAGTTGCGATTTTAATGGCTGAAATTTCCGTATTAGCAAATTCTCCTAGAATAAACGCAGGCTTTTTCGGAAAAGATTCAGCCCTCTGTTTTAGTAAAGAATCCAGCGACCCAGAAATAAGGCAGTCTGATGAAGCAAAAATCCCACTCCAGGCAGGGGTAAAGTATTCTGAAGGCGATGCAGATAAAAGTTTCAGCCAAGCAGGTAAATGCGCCCAAGAGATCGAATGGTTGTAAAGGTTTGAAGCGATCAGCCAATCAGAGCTAAAGATGGGCCATGAATGCCAACCTGCGACCAATTCAAATACTCTTGTAATTCCCCGTGTACGCGCTGGGCAATTTTCAACGGTTGGTTTGTTGATGGTACTTTCAGAGGGTTCCTGGTTGCCTATGGGGACAAGCCTTTGAAAATCCGTAGGGTTTTTAAGTCTTCGGAAATCATTAAGTTTCCCGAAAGCATTTGATCTGTTGTTTCTAACCAGTTTTAAAAGAGAGCCTTGAAATTCAGACTTCCAAAAGCAGAGGGCTTTTTCTCGGTCTAACTGGTAGATGCCTTTAAGCTTGAAGCATAAGCTTGCAATGGATTGGACGAGTTTGTTCTTTAGTGACGACATTGTAATAGCAATCCTTGGCCATAGTCGTTTACATTCTGAAATCATATCAGACAAGGGATATTTTACACAAAGGCAAGGTAAATAGAAGGGAATAATTGGGTATATCAAATAAAAGAAGAGCCCAGTAAAACTGGACTCTTCTTTTTGATTGTAAAAGGTTTGCGATTAAACAATGCCTTCGAGGGGCTTGCCATCTGCAATGGCCATAGGTCGGCCAAGGTTATCGCGAACTTGGGAAGTTGGATCAAGTCCAAGGCCCTTGTAAACGGTTGCGAAGAGATCACCAATGGTGCAAGGCTTGTCTTTGATGTCCATACCATCTGCACTGGTTGAGCCATAAGCCTGGCCGCCTTTGATGGCGCCACCACCGATAACAACGGACCAGCATCGTGCCCAGTGATCACGACCACCATTTTGGTTGATCTTAGGGGTACGGCCAAAGTCACCCATCCACATAACCACGGTATCATTCCACTTGCCGCGTTCAACAAGTTCTTTAACCAAGTTACCCATGCCTTTATCAAGGCGGGGACCGTTTCCGGTTCGGATAGTATTAAAGATACCGGCATGGTTATCCCAGCCACCCAAATCGATTTCGACGCAGGTGACGCCCTTTTCAACCAGTTTCCTGGCAAGAAGGCAACCCATACCAAATTGGTTGGTACGACCGCCGTATGCTTCGATTACGCTTGCGGGTTCGGTTGAAACTTCGAACACGGTTCGCAAAGGAGAAACAGTAAGATCGAAAGCCTTTTTGTAAATTGAAGTGTGAGCTTGAGCAGCACTGCCCGCAGCTTCACGATCTTCAGCTTTCTTCATGTGTGGGAAACTGCCTTCGGCAAAAGTATCTTCGACAGAATAGAACAACCGTTGGCGTCTGCGAAGCCTTTCCATGGTTTCGGTTTCACTGCCAAGGGAAGCTGGGGCCTTGATATTTTCTGGAGGCTGACCGGCATTTTGGACAGTAAAAGGTGCATTCATCATACCCAAGAAACCGGGTCCAATTCGTTGAGCTGTCCCGCCTACACCGATAAATCCTGGCAAAGGAAGATCTTTTGGTGTTAGAAGCGATGATGCCTGGGCACCCAATGCAGGGTACTGAACAACAGGGCTAACCATACGGCCGGTGTTCATCAGAACGGTACCGCGTTCGTGGCTACCTTCGTTGGTAACAAGGGAGCGAACTGCAACCAAGTGTTTGAACTGGGAAGCGATAGTAGGAAGTACTTCGCTGATTTCTATGCCAGAAGCGGTAGTTTTGATATTTTTAAATTCGCCACCGGTTTGAGCACCTGGCTTGAGGTCCCAAAGATCCATATGGCTAGGGCCGCCGCCCATCCAGAATATAATCAAGCTTTTATTGGCTTTTTTAAGATTGGTTTCTGCAGCGCGCAGATTTTGAATGAAACTAGTGCTTGGAAGCATCACTGCGGATGCACCTGCAACATGTTGCATAAAATGACGACGATCCATAACTATCTCCTAAAATATGAGTTTTAAACTCTAAGCCTTTTGCTATCCTAAGTTTCTGATCTTATTGAGGTATTGTCAATAAATAATCAGGAGCTTTTACAATTATTCTCAAATTTAACCTATCACATTAAGTTAGTCGGCTTATTCCTGATAAGGTTCCAAAATAAATGTGAATAATTCATTCTTTTTAAGTTTGTTTTGAAAATTCGATTAACAATTGCAGATAACTGTAAAATTGGCCTTTCTCGCGAATTCAGCTATTGGAGTTTTTATGAATCCAACAATTCAAACAAGAAAAAAGGCGGAAGTTATTTGGCGTAAAGGGGTTAAGGCTGTTGATCCGAGGGAATTAGTGAGCCAATTTGTGCGGTCGGATGCTTCATTTCAGTCTGTTTTAAGCGATGCGGTTAGAATTTTGGTCGTGGGGGGTGGTAAAGCCTCTGCAGCGATGGCTCTTGGCTTTGAACAAGAAATAAAACCGTTTTTATCTAAAACAGTTGGGATTTTAAATGTTCCTGAAGCGAATTACCCAAAGTTAGAAAAAATTAGGCTTAACCTAGCTAGGCCCGCGGGGATGAATCAACCTACCGCAAAAGCGGTCGAAGGTTCTAAATCGATGCGCCAGCTTGCCCAAGATGCAAAAGAAGGCGATTTACTTATCGCTTTGATTTCTGGAGGTGGTTCTGCGTTAATGCCATTACCTAGCCTTGGGGTTTCTCTCGAAGACAAGCAAAAAATCACTTCGCTTCTTGCCTCCTTTGCTGTTTCCATTAATGAACTAAATTGCGTTCGAAAGCACCTTTCTCAAATTAAAGGAGGCCGACTTGCTCAGACCTTCCTTGAAGCTACCCAAGGAAAGGGCAAAATTTTCACATTGATATTGTCCGATGTTATTGAAGACAGGCTCGATGTAATAGGATCTGGCCCCACTGTAAATGACCCGACGACTTTCCAAGATGCTTTTAGCATCTTGGAAAAATATCACCTCTTAGATAAAACACCTGCCTCTATTATTCAGCATTTGCAATCTGGAATAGCAGAGAGAATTTCGGATACCCCCAAGGATTTGCCCACAAGTATTAGAAACAAGGTTCTCGGGAATAATGCCCTAGCCCTAGATGCTGCTGCGAATCAAGCCAAACAATTTGGCTATCAGGTAATCAACCTTGGGTCTTGTATGGAAGGCGATACTGCTGGGTTGGCATTGTTTCACGCCTCGATCGCCCGTTCACTTCTTAAATATAACCAACCATCCCAGCCACCCGTATGTATTTTATCTGGTGGCGAGACAACGGTAAATTTAGGAGAAAACCCAGGCAAAGGTGGCAGAAACCAAGAGATGGCGCTAGCTTTCCTTTGTGCGCTTAAAGATTATCATTTGGATAGAATCGCTTTTCTTGCAGCGGGAACTGATGGGGAAGATGGCCCTACCGATGCTGCTGGGGCTTTTGTAGATTCTGAAACGCTAAAGCAATCTGGAACGATGAATTCTTTCGACTTTCTTGCCCGCCATGATGCTTATCATTATTTTAAAAGCGCTGGTTCACTTTTTCAGCCAGGCCCAACAGGAACCAATGTGATGGATTTACGAGTCTTGTTAGTGGATTGATTTCTTGAATTGGCATACGCCTGTGCGTGTGTTTATCAATAAAAGAATTAGAAATTCAGCCCTAGCCAACGCAAATTGATAACAAAACCTATGGACCCCAAATTGATAACAGTGGCGCTGGGGATTCTTGTGTGTGTGTAATTGAAATCGGCATCCCCAGCGAACGCAGTCGCTGGGCTTTGGGGGATTTGGGTTGTTGCTTTGGGGCTGCCTCGCTGTGTAATTAAATAGAAGGATAAAGAAGATAATCAAAGCCCACCGACTGCGGTTTAACTTCCATTTACAAGCCCACCGACTGCGGTTTAACTTCCATTTACAAGCCCACCGACTGCGGTTTAACTTCCATTTACAAGCCCACCGACTGCGGTTTAACTTCCATTTACAAGCCCACCGACTGCGGTTTAACTTCCATTTACAAGCCCGCCGACCCTTCGAAAACCAAAGCCCACCGACTGCGTTCGGTGGGGTTCTTGTGTGTGAGTTTTGTTTATTGAAATAGAAGATCCAAATACAGCCCCAGCGAACGCAGTCGCTGGGCTTTGAGGCTCTGTTTTTATGCAGGGCTTATTATAAGGAGGTCGCTGGGCTTTTTCGTGTTGAGATTTGTGTTTTGTTTGAGTAGGTGGTGTTTCTATTTTTGTAACACCTGATCTAAGATTGAAATATTTACCAAACAAGAGGCTAGCAATTGTAGAAACTACCAAAATTCTTAAATATCGAGGATTTTACAAAAAGCCTAACTTTGATCAAATGGCCTTGTATTAAAGGGTTTTCTGTTTGATTTGAAATAATATTGGTTGTTGGCACGCCTATTGCATTACTTATTATCAGCGGCCTTGAAGCAATGGAACAGATTGTCAAAGGGGCCGGAACAGAGAAGAGTGAGCCCTGCAGATTAGGAAAGTTTGTTGGGCAAAATAGCAGAGTAGCCGCCCCCCGGCGGAGACCCATGAAGTGTGGATGGCACCCCCAATTAGCCTTCTACACTATCCCCAATGAAGTCGTGGGAAATTTACCCACATATCGATCCCCCTCGGTATGCGGGTTTTTTCTTTTTTACATCTCTAGTTTTGGTAATTCTTTAGGGGCCACCATGGTGCCCAGTTCCCTGATCACCGATTTAGCTAACGCCATGTATGCTTTGCTTACTAGGTTTTCAGGATGCTTAAGAATAATGGGCAAACCTTCATCGCCTGATTCGGCAACTTTTGGGTCGATAGGAATTTCGCCTAGAAAAGGAACATTATATTCTTGAGCAAGTTTAGCCCCGCCCCCATGGCGGAAGATCTCATATCGTTTGCCATCATCGCCAATAAAATAGCTCATATTTTCGATAATGCCTAGGATTGGGACACGAACTTGTTTAAACATTTCGATACCTTTTCGGGCATCAATCAGACTAACTTCTTGGGGGGTAGTAACAATAACCGAGCCATTCAATGGAACCGTTTGCGTCAAAGTAAGTTGGGCATCGCCAGTGCCTGGTGGTAAATCAATAACGAGAAAATCCAGGGTTCCCCAATCGAGGTCTGAAAGAAATTGAGTGAGGGCTCGGTGAACCATGGGTCCGCGCCAAATAACGGCTTGAGTGGGCGGAACAAGAAAGCCCATGGACATAATTTTTAGGCCATACTTTTCGAGGGGGAGGGGAGTTGTTGACTGGTCGATTACGCCATTGATACCCATCATAGTGGGCATGCTTGGGCCATAAATATCTGCATCCATCAATCCAACTTTATTTCCGCTGGCAGCAAGTGCCAAAGCCAAGTTTGCAGATACGGTTGATTTTCCTACGCCGCCTTTCCCGCTTGCTACCGCAACTATCGTTTTAATATTAGGAAGGCTTAACTTTGGCATTGTAGCTTGTGGCTGCATGAGTGATTTCCTTATGGTAAATTGCTAGGTAGTGGTTTTCTTGGCAATGCATTCTTGGCACTGGCACAGGGCGCGCAAGCTTTCCAAAGTGAATATACCCGTCTCGTGCCCATCATTCCAAACGATGCGATAGGCGTAATGCCCAACGGGTACAAGTGAGGTTGGTGCACCAGGTGCAACAAGCTCGGAAGGCTTGAGAATTCGGAATGGGTTTACAGGCTTTTCCCGTTCGTCCCTACAGGTCGCACAAGGGCAATTAGATCTTAGGTGTTTCCAACCCAAAAGGCCTTGATGGCCATCATTCCAATCAATCAAGAGGGAATCGTCCCCTTGTTTTTTCAAGGAATTAGGAAAAAGCGCAAAATTATTCTCAGTCATAAACAACAACCCTCCACCTATGTTTCACTATAGGAAAGAAGAGGTAATTTGGTTGTAGTCTTTAGGTAAAAAGGATCTATTCGTTACTTGGGGTTGGCTTTTTTTCGGGTTGATTCTCCACCAGATCGATTCGGATTTGCTCCGCACTTTTGGTTGCCGAAATAAGAAATCTCTTGTTCTGAAATGTTAATAAGCCATTGGATGGGATTTTGCTTTCCTGCCACAGGGTGGAGGTTTCGTCGCGTAGTTCGAGCCTGATTTTTCTTTGTACTTCTACCCAATCTTGGGGAAGGGAGGGCAAAATAAGGCTTGCAAAGCTGGATTGACCATTGCTTGGAATTGCAACAGTAGTAGCAACCGGCACGCCAGATCTGCTAGCAGGTGTTCTTCTTTCCTCGACTAATTCCACAGGCAAAGTCATGGTTGGTAGCGGGGCTTTGCCAAGCGTTGCATCCTCACTTCGAACAAGTTCGCCCGTAAGCCTCAGGATTTTCCGGTCTGCGGAAATTGTCAGCAAAAGGTTTCGAACAGATTGAAGATTGAAAACGCCCGGATCGAGAACCATCTGGGTTCTTTGCCCCATTCGCAAGATTTCGCCTGAGGGAGTTTGAAAGCGAACATCATTAAAAGTAAAGTTGGGCCTTGCAGCCAGTTGCCTTTCGAAGGGAAAAACCGAGTCACTGTGTTCCGGGAGAAATGAAGTTGAAAAAGTCCCATTGCGATTGGTTTTTTCCACATTGATGCCGGTATCTGAAATGGTAAGCAATGCAGTAACGGTGCCTTCTGGCGGTTCAAGAACATTGACAATTTCCGTTTTTTGATCATGCTCTAAGCCATTGACTGCAGCAAGTTTGATGACATAGCCCCCCGGTTTTTGAAAAGTGACCATTTTTTCTTGAGATTTAGCATTGGTAACTTCGAGAGGGCGGTCGTCTCCCAGATCCCAAACGCAAAGCTGAGCGTTTTTTACAGTACTCATGATTTTAAAAGTCGCAGGGGCATAAGAGCCCGCACTTACAGGAACCGCTTCAAGGTTAAGTACCTTGGTGGGTTCGAGGGTGGGTGGCGGGTCAAGGCGTAGAACAACCTGCCTTTCGTTTTCTTCCCCTAAAACATTTCGCATAGACATTTTAACGGTGTATTCACCGGGGCGGGAGTAAACATGGTTTACAAACTCACGATCAGGAGAAACAGGTTCTAAAGGGGAGCCATCGCCAAACTCCCACCACCCTTGACCGCCTGAGGATAAATTTTGGAACCGAAGTTTAAGCCCATCTTTTTCGTGGGAAAAATTAGCCAATGGCTTAGAGGGCCTAACGACCTTATCAACCAAGGGGGTAACATACATGACAATTGCGCCCGAGAGCAAACCGCCCGCAGTTCCGATCGCCATTTTTATCCAGCCTTTAATTTTTTCTTTAGCGGTGGCAGCGGCTTTGATAGTTGAATCGGTAGACATGATAAAATTTCTCCCCAGCAAAATAATGCAATAAGTTGAAAGGTTAAATGAAATCGGGCTTCAAAGTCGAGACGGATTTGTTTTAAAAGGAAGAAATGAAAGTTAGAGGGCGTCAAGAATTGCATTTAGCCAGTGGTAGTTGCCTGTACTTCGTTCAGAAGCCATTTGGGTGATAATTTTGAGGGATAAATCGTTTAAGGGGCTGGGTGATTTGGAGTTTTGGGCAAGGCGAGAAAGATAGCCGTTGTAGTTTTCGATTTCTGTTGCCCCTCTAATTACATCATGAAACATGGAGCAGTAAGTTTTTTTTAAGGAGGGTCTGAAAAAGGGTGCCATGCTTTCCCCCACCCATTTGTGGTTGAGTAACCACGCAACTTTATCCGGATGAAAAGGGCCGATGGTGCCCATGGGTTGATTAGAAGCTTTTAAAATAGCATGGTTCTCAAGCAAGAACTGAAAGAACAGGGTCCGAAGTTTTCCGGGCTTTAAAAGTGCAGCATTTTCCAATCCCCCAGCACTGGTTAAAGGGCTGATTGCAGCGTTGTACATCAACTTTGTATTTTTGTAGGGCAAACTCCATTCGACAAGATGCGCATTAATCCCCCCTTGCTGTAAGTCGGTTTTTAATTGAAAAAGGAAAGCCATATTTGCCCAGGGTTGAGTTGGGCCCAAATGAAGTTTTCCCTTTCGTGTGATGGTGGCAATGGTTTTTTTAGGATTACATTCGGAAATAAAAGAGGCGATTCCTTCCCCTAGCAAGGTGCGGGAAGTTAAGAGTTCATCAAACCCGTTTTGAATGGGGAAAAGCAAATCTTGGAGGTTTGTTTTTTTTAATATTTCGTCGTTATTGTAGCATTTGACACAAAGAATATTGACCACCTTAGGGCGGGGGGCCCAGTTTTCAAAGGGTTCGATGTTGATGGGGTAAGATTGGTTATCAAGGATTGCGCCATGGGCTTTGCAAAAGTCGATTTTTTCTAGGTTTTTCTCGATAAGAAGAACCTGTTTGCCTGCTTTATAAAGGCAGGTTGCAATAGCCAGTCCGATTCCGCCTGCCCCGATCACATGAAACTGTTCCACAAATATCCCTTGTTGCTGAGAATAATAGTGTCATCATTGTTGCAAGTTAAAATTAACTAATAAATGATGGATTAGTTTTGTTAACTATGCTCGTAAATTCCGTAATATAAAAGGTAAGAATTAATGTTTTCTTTTGGCTAGGTTTTAATTATGCCCCCTGAAGTTATTTATGATCATGCGACCCTCGACTTAAACAAAGTTGTAATAAGTCAGGAAGAAATCCGTAAGGCGAATCCCCAGCGTTTCGAAATGGAACACTTGGACGGGATTTTGCTGATCGACCCCGAAAAACAGATTATTGTAGGTTACAAGGATGTACGCAATGATGAGTTTTGGGTTCGAGGGCATATGCCCGGTTACCCGATTCTTCCGGGCGTTATTATGTGCGAATCCGCAGCCCAATTATGCTCTTACTATATAGTAAGCCAAGGATTATTGAAGGGTGATTTTATAGGGTTTTTAGGTTTGGAAAGTGTTCGATTTCGCTCGGTTGTTAAACCAGGCGATAAGCTTGTTTTGGTAGGAAAATCAATCAAGATTAATCGTAGACAAACCATTTTTAGTGTCCAAGGATTTGTAGGTTCAACCATGGCATTTCATTGCGAAGTCATTGGTGGCCCCTTGAGCATGAACCCAGCAAGCTAAGCCATTTCTTTGGGTGTAAAAAGTGCGAAAACCAATACGACTTTCTCTCGAAGAACTTGCCCCATGCATCACCAATGTTCCCGAACCGCCTGAAACCTTTGATTGGCCGACCCTCTTTGGAAATTCTAACCCAGTTGAAATGGAAATAGGCTTCGGAAAAGGTTGGTTCTTGCTGAACGCCACCCAAGCAAATCCTAATATCAACTACTTCGGCATAGAAATCATTCGGAAGTATCAGCTTTATACTGCCACCCGATTGGCCAAACGAAAATTAACAAATGTAAAAGTGTGCTGTGCAGATGCAAAATTGGTGGTTTCAAAAGCCATAGCGCCTGGGTCACTAAAAGCGGTGAATATCTTCTTCCCAGATCCCTGGTGGAAAAAAAGACATCATAAGCGAAGGCTTTTTGATGCAGATTTTGTGCAATCTATACCCCCGGTCCTCGTGCCGGGTGGGTGGATTAATATTGCCACCGATGTTGAAGAGTATTTTCAGGAAATTACAGCACTTTTTACAGAAAAACTTCCTTCCCTTGTGGGCGAGCCCTGGGGTGAAGATAGCCCCGATTCGCTGGTGGATGGCCACCTTACCAATTTTGAGAGAAAGTTCGTTGCGCAGGGTAAGCCTATATATCATGTGCGTTATCGTAAGCCATTCTAAATGATCGATTTAGGGCAAGTAAAGTCTTGCAGTAGAACCCAACTTTTATCAAGTTAAGGGCGTTGTATGTCGATACATCCTTTGGTTTCCTGAAAGGACTCATGAAACTAGGGAGAGATATTGTTTATGGTTGGCCTGAATAAAGATACCTCAGGCAGATTTTTTCCTACCACCCCAAACACTTCGTGCTATTACCCTTCAACGGTTCACGAGGTTGCGTTGGCGGGGCTGGTAAAAGCCTTGGAACTTGGCGACCCATTTGCGCTATTAATTGGGCAGCCCGGCTTAGGAAAAACTTTACTGGCTCAAGTTTTGCTCCAACGGCTTGAAAATCCTAAAGCAGTGGCTTTTCTTCCGCATGCCAGATTTGATAACACGCTTGGTCTGTTGCAAGGGATTCTTTTTGACCTTGGGTTTAGTAGCGCAAAACAAACTGCACAAGAATTGCGTATGGATCTCACTGAAAAACTCTATGAATCTTTTGCAGAGAATGGCCCCGCATTGATCATTCAAGATGAGGCGCACCTTTTGCATCCAGATTTGCTTGAAGAATATCGATTGCTAGGAAATCTTGAAATGGGAGCGGGTAGGGCTGCCCAAGTCGTGCTTTTGTCCCAACCTGACATCCTTGAAACTTTAAAAAAACCTTACTTTGAATCTTTTAGGCAGCGCATAACGGTTTGCCCCGCCCTCGAGCCTTTGGGCAAATATGAAGCTGCAGATTATTTGATCCATCATGCTAGATTTGCAAAGAAGATGCCGGGCTACTTTACCGAAAGTTCCCTTGAAAAGCTGGTTTCTTTTAGCTGTGGGATTCCGCGCATATTGAATCAGGTTGGGGAGCTATCGCATCAACAAGTAACTTTGGCGGGGCAAAATAGGCTAGATTTGGAGCATGTGCAAACTGCTATCGAATTGCTGAAGCGCCCCTGGCTTCGAGTTCGCGAAAACAAAGAATTTGATCTTTTGCAAAACATCGATCGAGTGGAAGGCCCAGAAGTCCGATTATTAAATCATGGCGAATTAGGCAGAACTGCTTAGTACATTAGGCAGAACAGTCTAAATGGAGGTTTTTCAAGGATGGCAAGAATGTTCGATGCGCTTGGTTCGGGTGCAAAACCCAAAATTGGTCGCAAAACTAAAAAAATTGAAGTGATACCTACTCCTGTCCCAATTCAGGAACCCGCCACCGCACAGACCCAAGATAAAACTCTAAACTCCAGTTTTTCTTTTATTGAGGTTGGCCCCAAAGGGTATCTTGTTGGTTCGCCCGATGTCGTGATTATTAATCCGATAGTAGAAATTCCCAAATTAAAATTAAGCACGATAGAGCCAGTGATTGTAAAAATTAGTTCATCAGTACCTGCAATCTTACCCGCAGTAAAAAGCGAAGTTTCAGAAGATGATAGTGGTTGTTACGCAGATCTTATGAAAAGCCTGATTGCAGAATTTCCAACCAAGCAAGAAGGAACCTTGCTGTTTGTAACACCCCCATCGGTGCAAATTGCCGATGCGGTGCTTAAGCTTGCAAAAGAAGCAGCGTTATGTGGAGAAGTGGTGTTGGTGGAAGCCAAAGAGAACGCAGGGAATTTACGCAGCTGGCTCGGGTTGCAGGAATCCCCCGGTTGGCAGGATGTCATATCAGGCAAAGCTGAACTTGAGGATTGCTTGCAAGAATCGGGCATACCTGGATTAAAAGTGGTAACCTCTGGAAGTCGAATTGGTGGAGCTAAAAACGGGCCACGACTGATCGCCCGTTCACCTAGAGGTTTAGTTCGCACTTTAAGAAAGCAGCATCGCCTAATTCTTATTGATGGTGGTATCTGGTCTGAAGAGTCAGGTTCCTTGGGCTTGGCACGAGAATGCGACGGCATTTGTCTGTTGGTGCCTGCGAGCAAATCAGGTTCTGCGACAGTAGAAGAAATACTTGGAAGAATTGAAGATTCAGGCAGCAGACTTGCTGGCGTGCTGGTATTACCCAATCAAGATCGATCAAGAAGCCTCAAAAAAGCTGCATAAATTCTTGTAAAATTGAGGTTTTTTTCTTTAGCCTATTGCACCTTGCCCCTCTGTTTACGATAATATCTTTTCTGCATTGAGACATTCGAGAGAACTTCCCATTAGTGGTAGGTTCCTTTATTTTTTTTCAGGTATAAAAGTCATGGTTCAAGTTGTAAAAGTTAAGGCACAAAGTCGCAAAGAACAAGGCTCAAAAGCTTCTAAAAAGCTTAGAAAAACAGGGATGGTTCCTTGTATTGTCTATGGTCATAAAGAAAGTGCTGTAAGCATTTCTGCACGCCATGACGAATTATTGAAAATCGTAAAGCATGGCGTTCGCCTTGTGGATCTAGAAACTGATGGCAAGGTCGAAAAGGCTCTAATCCGTGATGTCCAATGGGATTATTTGGGAAATGATGTGATTCATGTCGATTTTTCCCGCGTCAGTGCTGACGAAAAAATTCATATTACGGTTGCCCTTGAATTGAAGGGCACAGCACCTGGCCTGTTGGCAGGAGGCGTTCTTGATATGCCAATGCATTCAATTCATATTGAGTGTTTGGTTGTTAATATTCCTGATGTTATTCGCATCAATGTAAGCGAACTGCAAGTTGGTGGTGTTATTCATGTAAAGCAACTTGTTGCTCCAGAAGGGGTTACATTCCTTGCTGAAGAAGATGCAGTTGTTGTGCAGGTTGTTTCGCCTAAATCTGATGTTGCTTCGACGATGCCTCCAGAACTTGGTGCTGCTACCGAACCTGAGGTTATTAAGAAACCCAAGCCAGTAGCTGAAGAAGAAGAGTAATTTGTAGCCTTTTGAATTTAACAAAAGGGCCAGGCTTATGAAGGTGGTAGTGGGTTTGGGGAACCCTGGTGTTGATTATGATGGTACCCGCCATAACATAGGGTTTGAAATCCTTGACAAGATAGCAAAGACCGATGGCGATGGGAAGTATGCGTTAAAGTTTCATGGCGCAGTTTGTCAGGTAGTTAAGGGCGAGCAAAAGATTTTACTTGTAAAGCCCATGACATTCATGAATCTTAGTGGATCATGCGTAGCAGAGATATTAGGGTTTTACAGGGTTGATTTTGCTGATTTAATAGTGCTTTGCGACGATGTGAATTTGCCTTTGGGCAAAATTCGGATTCGGTCTGAAGGTGGTCACGGTGGGCATAATGGCCTCCGAGACATACAAAATAAATTGGGGAGTACAAATTATCCCCGAATTAGGCTTGGTGTTGGTGGTCCGAGTGAAGCGAATTTGTCCGGTTATGTATTAGGCAAATTCAGGCCTCACGAAATGACCGAAGTGAAAATGATGGTTGATGATGCGGTTGATGCGGTTTGGAGCTGGGTTAAGGATGGGATTCATGTTTGTATGAATCGATTCAATGGCCCGGTAAAGTAATAAAAGTTTTGTAGTTTACTTATCAAGGATAGGGTGTAAATCATGGCTGTGAATGTGAACATGAATTTAAGCGTGAGTGTAAGTGTGAATGTTTATGAATGCATGTTTCTGCTCGACACTAACAAAGTTGCAGGAAATACCACCGAGTTATCCAATCAAATTCATGCCATCCTTGAAAAACACAAGGCGGAAATATTGATTTCTCGTCCATGGGACGACCGAAAATTGGCGTATACCGTGAAGGGCCAAAAGAAGGCTCTTTATTATTTGCTTTATATTAAAATTGAAGGGCCAAGTTTGGTGGCAGTTGAGAATGATTGCCTCCTTAATGAAAATATTCTTCGTTTTCTTTTCCTCAAAATCGATCCCAAACTTGTTGATGTTATGGTTTCCTTGGCCCGTGAAGACAGGCCTGTTTCATTGCAAACGGTTCAACAAGATCCAACCGGTGAAGATTATTTCCAAGAAGATGATCGTGGTTCCCGTCGTGGTGGCGGTGGTGGTGGTGGTCGTCGTTATGACAGCAAGGATTAACGCGTATTTTTATTGTACCTTTGTTGCTGCTAGGCTTGTTCTTTCGGATTTTTATTTTAACTTGTAGCAAGCTTTTAGTTGGCAAAAGTACCGTTAATTTTACAGGAGTAGTGGCACCATGGCGAACCTCAACAAAGTAATGCTTATTGGTCGATTGACTCGAGATCCAGAGATTCGAACTTTTAGTAATGGTGGCAAAGTTGCCAAGTTTGGTTTTGCGGTTAATAATCGAACTAAAAAAGGTGGCGAGTGGGTTGATGAACCCGTTTTTCTTGATTGCCAAGCTTTTAATCGTGGCGATTACGGTAAACTTGCTGATCGGGTTGAACAAATGATGACTAAAGGCAAGCAATGCTACCTTGAAGGTCATATAATTTTAGAACAGTGGACATCTCAGGCTGGCGAGAAAAGGCAAGCTCTTAAAATTGTGGTCGATAGCTTGCAAATGCTTGATGGCAGAGGTAATTCAGAAGATGGTAGTGGTGGAAGCGGGCAGTCTAAAGGTGCACCCCGTAAAGGTGGCGCATCCTCTGGTGGTGACGCTTATGATTTTGGTGCTGAGGATTTTGCAGAAGAAGGCGGCAATCGCCCTGCTCCTCGTGAAGATGAAGAACTTCCCTTCTAATTGAAGGGCTAAGGGAGTTGAAAAGTGAATAATACCGTTGAACATAATAAACGAAAAAGAGCCCAAGTTATCAAAGGTAAAACCGGCGGCATGCTGCTGGTTCTTACTCAAGATGTTTTGCATGTAGGCAAACAAGGTGAAGTGGTAGAAGTTCGTCATGGATATGGCAGAAATTTTCTTTTGCCCAGAGGCCTTGCAACTGCGCCTTCCCAGCATAACTTGCGACTTCTTGACAAATTTAAAGTTAAGCTTCAGCAAGCCAGAGATGCACGACACGCCGATCTTAAAGCCATGGCTGAACAGATTGTTCGCCTTGGTGGTGTGAATATTGAATCCAGAGTAAATGAAGAAGGTCATCTTTACGGCTCTGTTGGAGCAGCAGAAATTTTGAAGGCTCTCAAAGCGAAGAATCTTATGATCGAAGAAGATATGATTCGTCTTGAGGGTGCCATCAAAGAAACTGGTATCTATGCTGTAAAACTGAATCTTGGTTACGATATCGAGACAGAACTTACTGTTGCTGTAATTCCCGGAAAGTAATTAAGATAAGCCCTCATTAACCTGGGCGCTTTTCTTCCCGGGAAGTCACTTGCCGGGAGGATTCCCATGGCTTCTGCCAGTTATGAAAGTTCGGGCTCTGGGCGGCTTTTGCCCCAAAGCCTTGACTCTGAACGATCTGTTCTTGGTAGCATGTTTAGAAGCAACGATGTCATTGGTGATGTCGTCCAAATTCTTAATGTTGATAACTTCTATTCTGATGCCCATCAAAAAATTTATAAAGCTATGCTCGTTCTTTACGAGGCAGGTAAACCTGTGGATTTGGTGGTTCTCACCGAAGCCCTTAAACAAGCCAATCAAATAGATGATGTTGGAGGCTACGGAGCCTTGGCCGAACTTTGGGATGCAGCACCGACTGCTGCCAATGCTGTACACTACGCCCATATTGTGCGCGATCGCTCGATTGTCCGAGCTCTCATTAATGTTGGTAACGAGATCCTTCGGGATGCTTATGATCAAGTTGGCCCAGCGGACGAATTGCTGCATCAAGCCACTGGGAAAATGCTTGATGTTGCAGAACGCGGTGTAACTGGCCGTGTCTATGGCATGGATAAAATTCTGGAAGAAACCTTTGACCGTATTGATCAGCGCCAGACACGGGGTGGCTCGTCGATAAGCGGGATTAGTAGTGGCTACCCCGACTTGGATGAAGTAACAGCAGGGTTTCAGAATAGTGAAATGATCATCATAGCGGCGCGCCCCTCTGTAGGTAAAACAGCATTTGCATTGAATTTGATTCGGAATATTTCAGTAGATGAGAAATTGGCGGTTCTGTTTTGTTCGCTTGAACAATCGCGGGTGGAAATCGTTGAGAGGCTTTTATGTTCCCATGCGCGTGTTGATGCGCAGAAATTGCGTAAAGGTTTGATGAATGCTGAAGATATGGAAAGGCTGATTGCATCCAGTGGCGTGATGAGAAATGCTAAGATTTTTATTGATGACTCGCCTGGTCAGGGTATGCTTCGAATCGCAGCAAATGCTAGGCGATTGAAATTAAGAAATAATCTTAAAATGGTCGTGATCGATTATTTACAGCTAATCGAGCCGGAAAATCGCAGGGATCCAAGGCAGGAGCAGGTCGCTCAAATTAGTCGTAGGCTGAAAGGGTTGGCGCGGGAACTTTCTATTCCCGTTATCGCATTGGCCCAAGTGAACCGTTCTTCTGAAGACCGACAAGATCATAAACCCAGACTTTCGGACCTGCGTGAATCGGGCAGCATCGAGCAGGATGCAGATACCGTTATGCTTTTGCACCGACCCGAAAGATTTGAACCGGGGCAGCATGAAGGCCTGACCGAAGTGATCATCGGAAAACAGCGCAATGGCCCCGTGGGTGAAATCACCCTGACTTTCAACAAAAACATGATGCGCTTTGAAAGTTTTGCAGTAGGCGTACCGTTTGACAATTAATCAAAATGGAGTCTTGGATGAATCGGGTTGGAATTGGCCATGATACGCATAGGCTTGAAGCAGGAAGAAAGCTGATTCTAGGCGGGATATTAATCGATAACCCGCGTGGATTATCGGGTCATAGTGATGCGGATATTGTGCTGCATGCCCTTACAGATGCGATCCTCGGGGCTGCCGGGCTTGGTGATATTGGTGATGCCTTCCCCGATACAGATTCTGCCAATAAGGATGCTGATTCCTCGGTTTTTCTACAACACGCAATGGGTCAAATTGCAACTCTGGGCTGGCATCTTATTAATGTAGATGTCATTATTTTTGCACAGGAGCCAAAATTGGGAATGGTGAAATCTCGCATTAGGGATAACCTAGCCCAGTTGCTGTTGTTGGATGGTTCGTGTGTGAATGTTAAAGCGAAGACGGGTGAAAAAGTTGGATTTATAGGAAGAGCCGAGGCAATGAGTTGCCAGGCGGTGGTTCTTTTGGGTCGTTCCTAGAGTGGAACGGGTTGTTAAGTAAAGGATTATGCATGCAGATTAAAGTTTATAATACGCTAACACGCCAAAAAGAAGATTTTCAAACATTGCAACCCGGAAAGGTTGGCATGTATGTTTGTGGCCCCACTGTTTATAAACCAAGCCATGTTGGGCATATGGTGGGCCCCGTCATCTTTGATACGATCAAGCGTTTTCTTTCTTATCTTGATTATCAGGTGAAATTAGTTGTTAACATCACCGATGTTGATGACAAGCTGATTGTCGAATCAAAAAAACAAAATACGACCGTGACCGAACTCGCTGAAAGGGTGACTGCAGATTATCTTGCTAATCTCAAGAAACTTCAAGTTACGGGTATCGATCATTTTCCTAGGGCCACGCATTACATTGATGAAATTAAATCGATGATCGCCGGCTTGATCGAAAAAGGATTTGCTTACGCATCGGCAGGGGATGTTTATTTTGATGTTTCCAAAGATGAAGATTATGGGAAACTTTGCAACCGCGATCCTGAACAACTAGAGGCAGGGGCCCGGGTAGAAATTAACGAACGAAAAAGGAACCCCGGTGACTTTGTGTTGTGGAAAGGCGCCAAGCCAGCTGAACCAATGTGGGATAGCCCGTGGGGGCCGGGAAGGCCAGGTTGGCACATCGAATGTTCAGCAATGAGCATGAAGCTGTTGGGCGAATCCTTCGATATGCATGGGGGAGGTTTGGATTTGCAATTTCCCCATCATGAAAACGAACTGGCACAATCGGAATCCTTCACAGGAAAAACTTTTGCCCGATACTGGCTTCATAATGGGTTGATGAAGACGGGCGACAAAAAAATGTCCAAGAGTGAAGGTAACGAAATCGTGGTTACCGAGTTGTTGAAAAAGCATCAGCCTGAAACTCTCAGGTATCTGCTTTTATCTTCGCATTATCGCAGCCCAATTGAGTATAGCGAAGATCGCTTGCTCGAACTCCGTCGGTCGCTTGATTCGTTTTATCGTTTTTTTGACCGGGTTAAACGAATCAGTGGAAATAGCTTTTATCAGATTATTGGGGGCTTCAAGTACCTGCCCTCGCCTCAGGGCCCTTCAGTTTTTCTTGGCGAAATTTACAAGCTTCGAACTGCTTTTCTGGATGCATTTGCAGATGACTTTAACTCCGGCGGGGCGCTGGGTACTCTGCACGAATTTCTGAATGCTCTAAACCGCTTTGCAGACCAATCAAAAATTGAAACTCCTGAGGCTAATCCCGAGGCTAAAGTTGAATTCCTTAATGCGGTTACTGTTTTTAAAGAAATCACCCAAATTCTTGGACTGTTTCTTGAACCACAAGAAACTGCAACTGCCCATGGTAATAATCAGTTGATGGATGGGGTGATGAACCTCTTGATCGATATTCGGGCAGATGCTAGGAAGGCAAAGAATTTTGCATTGGCGGATCAGGTTCGCAAAAGGCTAACGGAGCTAAATATCACTTTGGAAGATAGGCCGGGAGAAACCGGCTGGCGCGTTGGCCCCTAAACAGCCGTTCTTTGGCTTTTCATGGAAGAACTTATGGCGATTGCTGCTTCAAATATCCGGGAATTACAGCCCCAGAGCTTTAAAAGAGTTTTGGGCATTGACCCAGGGTTGCGAGTTACCGGGTACTCGGTGTTGGAGAAAATTGGCCAAGGCGCCAAGCTAATCGAAGCTGGCATTATTTCTACCAAAGATTCGGGCAGTAAATTGCTTCATGTTCGGATTGCCTCCCTTTATGATAGCTTGATGGAAATTATCGAACAATTCAAACCGCAGTCCATGGCTGTGGAACAACTATTTTCTCATTATAAGCATCCCCGAACCGCAATTTTAATGGCTCATGCCAGAGGGGTAATCCTTCTTGCCGCAGCACAATATAAAATGTCTGTCACCAGTTATAATCCTACCCGAGTTAAGAAATCCTTGACGGGCAGTGGCAGGGCAGGGAAGTTGCAAGTGCAATGGGCCATCCAAAGGGAATTAGGCCTAGCTGCTTTACCTGAACCTTCCGATGTTGCGGATGCCATGGCTATCGGCCTTACCCATATTCATGCGATTTCGCTAGAGAAGCCGGAGCTTTTATGATTTCTAAGATCACCGGCATTTTGAACAAGGCCGAAGAGGAGGATGCCCGAATTCAAGTTGGGGCATTCGAATACCAAGTCTTAGTGACCGAACTGGTTCGCAGGCAGATACAAGATCGCATCGGTCAGGAAATATCGCTTCATACTCTTCATTTTTTTGAGGGTAATCCCGTTCAGCAAGGTCGAATGATCCCAAGGTTATTGGGATTTCTTCATGAATCTGACATGAGCTTTTTTGAACTTATTTGTACCGTGGATGGCATAGGTGTCCGTAAAGCCATCCGGGTTATTGCAATGCCTGTTAATCAGATTGCTGATGCCATCCAGCGTTCGGATACCAAATGGCTAACGACGCTGCCTGGGATAGGGCCAGCGATGGCGGAAAAAATTGTTGCAGGGCTTAGAAAAAAAGTTGCAGTCTTTGCTTTGGCCCATGCTGGGTTAAAAGCCATATCTGGTGGCCCCGATACGGGCGATGGCAAGATTTTTGCAGATGTGTTTAACGCTTTAATGGCCCTTGGCTTGGGGCCCTCTGAGGCTAGGCTACGCATCGATAAATTAATTGCGTCTGGGCAGATTCCCGCTTCTGTGGAAGAGGCAATCAGTGCTGTTTTCAAAGGTTCCTGATTCGGAACTGAAAGATTAAATCATGGCTCGACAACCAATACTTCAACCTGATGCATCCAAGGAGCCGAAAGAGCATGACTCGGCGCTTCGCCCCCGATGGTTGCGGGAGGTGATTGGTCAAAAGGCAGTGGTGCAGAGGTTACAGATAGTATTGAGGGCATGTAAGAAACTTAAAGAGCCACTTTCGCACATGCTTTTCGATGGGCCACCCGGCTTGGGAAAAACCACCTTTGCCACGGTTTTGCCGAATGAAATGGGTACAGCTTTGCAGTTGACCTCTGGGCCTGCTTTGACCAAACCCGCGGATCTTCTTCCTTTCTTAACAAACTTGGAAGAGGGTTCGATTTTATTCATTGATGAAATTCATCGTCTTCCCAGAACGGTTGAAGAGTTTATTTATCCCGCAATGGAAGACTTTCGGGTAGATATCGTTTTGGGCGAAGGGATGAATGCCAGAACCATCAGCCTGAAGTTAAAGCGCTTTACCTTAATTGGTGCAACCACCCGCAGCGGTATGCTTTCGAGTCCGTTGCGAGACCGCTTTAAAATGCACGAACATCTGGAGTTTTACTCTCCGGAAGAACTTGCAGAAATTCTGATGATCAATGCCAAAAAGTTAAACACCCCAATTACAGAAGATGCAGCCCAAGAAATTGCTATTCGAAGTCGTGGTACTCCCAGAATTGCTAATTCCAGATTATGGTGGACTAGGCATTTTGCTGCTAGTGAGGGCGATGGAACTATTAATTTGGAAATCGCTAAGACCGCATTGGCAATGGCAGAGGTTGATCGAGCAGGGTTAGATAAACAAGATCGTAGGTACTTAGAAACACTAATAGGTGTTTTTGCTGGAGGGCCTGTAGGCATCGAAGCACTTAGCGCAACCATGAATCTTCCGGTCGATACCCTCAGTGACGAAATCGAACCCTACTTGCTTCGGGAACAATTCACGATTCGAACTCCCCGAGGTCGCATCGCTACAAGCAAAGCTTATAACCTTTTAGGGAAGGAACCCCCAGTCAAAGAAATCCTCGAGGATAACACCCCTTCGCAATCTACCCTGTTTTAGCTGTAGTGTACAAATGATCAAAAGTTCTGGTATTTAAAAGAGATTTTACTAGTCATTTCATTTATTCACCATAAAATTTGCGTATCTTGTTATGCTATTTGATTTAATGTAAAGATTATTTGTTTACATGCATTTATGTTTTTGTTAAGATAGCTAATGCAAGATTCAGTTTGGAGATGGTTTCAAACTAACACTTAATGTCTAAGTTGAGAGATGTGGATGGCGAGAACGCTAACCCTAATGTTTCGCAGAGATCCTTCCAAAGATCGTTTGGAAGAAAAGATTCCTTTTGAAGGCTATAATATTTTATGGCCAGACGGAACTGCTGCTGAATTGGCAATTGACGCACTTTGTAAGCATGGCCAACGGTTACTCGGTTTGGGTAAATACTTACAGGGTTGCAATGAAAAAATGATCGATATGAAGTTCTTTCCTCTCAAAGGTAAGGACGATTCTCTTACTCGAATCCCGGGCCACAGGGTTCGCCGATTTTATCTCCATAAACTGGATAACTCGGGCAGAGTTCATTTTTTTGATGGCACTCCCACCTCGGTAGTTACCGTAATCGGGCGAGATGAAATCGAAGTCGTTGATTGGTTGGGCTTGGGCACCATGACGGAAAACGAGATCCAGTGGTTTGACTTGGCTGCAACACCTTCCGAAGCTGACTTCAGAACCGAAATGGATTCCGTTAAGGAAGTGGTGCCTTTGGTAGAAGTAAAAACCTACTTGGAAACGACTTGGGACAAAACTCTTGCAGAATCATCTTGGCAACGGCGCTAAATTTAGCCCCCGATTGTATGCATGATTCTCAAAGGTTTTATAAGTTTTTTTGTGTTAAATTGATGTCTTGCTCATTTAGAAACAACATTGGTTTCTAACATTCTTAATGTTGCTTCTTCTTTTATCTCCGGCCTAAGAGATGGCTTTAAGTCCCTTTCTTCCAAGGCAAATAGGTAGTTTCGCAACTTCCCTTCCGCAGTTATTCGGATCCTATTGCAACTTTGGCAAAAAGGTTTGGATACAGAGGCTATTATTCCCACTTTTCCTTTGCCATCTTCATAAACAAATTCCATAGGGCGCCCTTGGGTCGTAGTTGGTTGCATGCACCAAAATGCCGACTTCTTTATCGATTTTCCAATGATTTCGTGCGCCAAGCATTTACTTTTGCCTTTTCCCACGAGGTGGCTCCGATTGGCCTATATTCAATGAATCTGATTTCTATTTGCTTGGCGCGGGCAAATTTTGCCAAGTTTACGACTTCGTCATCGTTTATTCCCTTATTTACCGTGTTTAATTTGATGCTTTGAAATCCTGCATTTATACCCGCATCAATGCCTTCAAGTGTTTGCGCAAGGCCGTCCCTTTTACAAAGATCTAAGAACGAATCTGGCATCAAGGTGTCGAGGCAAATGGTCACCGGTTTAAACCTGCCTGTTTTAAAGCCACGGCTTGGTTCTTTAACAGCATTCCGTTGGTGGTAAGGCTATGATTCTTAATTTGAGAAAGAAACCCTACCAAGGTCGAAAGATCCTTGCGTAAGAGGGTTTCCCCGCCGTAAGCCTTACTTTGTTGATGCCCTTGGTGGCCGCAATTTTAACAAAGGCGGTGGTCTCTTCAAAGGAAAGTATTTCCTTACTACCGAGAAACTGAACATGCCCCAGGCATGCAGTAAACACATCGTAAATTATGGCGGTCAGAAACACTAATACGAAGATTATTGTAGACCCGCCCAAAAGAGTCTACGAACTTGCCCGAGCTTGGTTCAATTTGCGCAAGTTCTTTTTAATGAGAGGATTTTGTATTGGTAAAGGTTTCATTGGTTTCCAAAGTTCAAGGATCGGGCCGGTTAATTTTAAGGATGAATCCAGTTAGATACACCCTTAGGGCCGGTTTCCTTTTTCCAAATCGGAACCACTTCTTTTATCTTATCCATAATTTGCTGACAGGCAGCAAATGCATCAGCGCGATGGGGGCAACTAACACAAACCGCAATACTTGTTTCCCCGGGTTGAAGGATACCCAAGCGGTGAATAATTTCAAGTTTTTGAATGGCCCACTTGGCTTTTGCCTGTTCAGCTATTTCAATCAATGCTTTTTCAGCAAGTGGTGCAAAAGCTTCATATTCCAGAAACAAAGTCTGCTCATTTCCAGTAATTTCCCTGACAGTGCCTAGAAAAAGTACGATCGCCCCGGCCGACTTGCATCGACAATTCTCAACCATTTCATGGTGTGCAATAGGCTCAATCGTTAATTTGATTCGCATGTTTATTAAATCCTATCCACCACTAACCGCTGGTAAAAATGCTACTTCATCGTTTTCGATAAGAAGAGTATCGGTAAGAACAAAAATTTCGTTTACTGCAAAGGCTGCCCTGCGTGCCAGATCTTCAAGCCGCGGAAATCTGGCAATTAATATTTCTCGCAGTGCTGCAATATTTGTAAGGTCCGCAATTTCGATTTCTAATTTGCTATGGCCCACAATATCGCGAGCGCCTGCAAAGAATACAACGGAAATTTTTATCATTGTAAATTCTTTTTCACCTGTGTGGGAACCATTTGCGATAACCCAGGCATTAAGCCATAGGCAAGTGCCAGCAATTGTGCAGGGTGCAAGGTTTGTTTTGTTCCAACATCTTCCATTTGAATTCTACAAGCACTGCATTCGGTGGTGCCCAAGACCAAATTTGATTTTTCAAGGTGGCTAAGCATAGGTTCGCCAATGCTCTTGGAAAGACTTAGATTAGAAGCTTTAAGCCCAAAAGTTCCGGCCATCCCTGAACAAGAATCGGTTAAAGCTTCGAGGTGAAGTTGGGGAATCAATCCAAGCAGTTGGGAGGTAACAAGGGGTTGCCCCAAAGCCTTGAGATGGCATGGGACATGTTGTCCGACTTTTAAGTTCACGGGAGCGAAATCAGTTTTAAGCAAACCTTGGACATGAAGGTTCCAGAGAAAGCTGGTAAATTCTTCCACCTTGCTTGCAACCAGATCCACATCAGGATCATCTAAAAGCCTTCCAGCATCCTGCTTGAAAAAAAGAGCAGCGGTGGGTTCTGAGCAAATGATGGGAAAACCTTCACGGGCTAAATCAGCAAAAACCCGCACATTTTGCCGTAGCGCTGCCCTCGCATAATCAACATCCCCTTGCGCCAGTGGCGCCATTCCACATCCCACTTGGCCTTCAGGAACATGAACTTCGATACCGTTGTGATGCAGGATTGCAACAATGGCTTCGCCAATAGAAGGATCATGGTAATTGGCAAAGATATCGACAAAATAAGCGACTTTTGGTTTTGCAGGAGAAGGTTTCTTGGTCCACCCTTTTTTCTTGGCCCTTTTTATGAAATTAGTCCGTGCAAATGGAGGAAGCTTTCTTGATCTCGAAATCCCAAACAGTTTTTCAATCAACCACCTTGAAAAGATATTCCCCAACATCAAGTTTGAAAGTGGCGCAAGCATGCTGCCTAAGGATGAAAAAGTTTCGGTACGGGATAAAACCCAATCCGATCTCTCGATGGAATGCATTTCAACATTGGCAACCTTAGCCTCTAGCATTAAGCCAGGAATATCAACATGCGAAGGGCATTCGATTGCACACATTCTGCAGTTGATACATAAATCGGAAATATCTCGCATCTCTTCAGAACTGAATAACTGGTGGTCTTTTGGCGACCCTAAAAGCATTCGTGCGAGGTTGGCCTTGGCCCTAGGGGTTGCATGTTCGTTTTTAATCACCCGATTGGTGGGGCACATTCTTTTCGAACTACTTTGAGTTCTACAAAGCCCACAACCATTGCAATGCGATGATTCAATTAAGGGTGAGTTCTCTTTCCATTTAAGAATAGGTTGCAAGGTGATTACCGAATCTTTGTTTTGATCGGGTTGATTTTCAAGGTCACCTAAGCTTCGAAAGGGCCAAATTGGGATTTCAGAAGAGGTGCCCACAACCTTGCCAGGATTGAATTGATTGTAAGGGTCGAATAAATTTTTTATTTTTCGTAGGGAAGGTAATACCCCCGCAGATATTTTCGTCTGCCAAGGTAAACGCGATAAGCCCAGTGCCTCCTGACAGGATAAAGCCCCGCCAAGATCTTGCACCAGTCCATAAACTTTATCTGCCAATGACCAAAGCCTGGCACTCTCCTTGCTTTTTTGGGGTGTCCCCAGAACCCTTAGTTGTATCTGGCCTGTACCGGGGCAAATGGCGTATATCGCAGTGGATTCATGATCTTTTAACACGGTGGTAAGTTGTTCAAGAAACAGCGCTAGATTTTCTCTTGGCAGAACCAAATCATCAATAAATTGTAGAAATGTTTCAGGCCCTTTAACACGGGCAAGTGCTTTTAACGCAACCTCCCTTAGCCTCCAGGGGCTAGGCGTTTGAGCATCTAGGCATTGATAACTTCGAATGGGGTAAATGCCGGTGGCAGAGATCGACTTTTCAAACGCCGTGAGGGAAGTGTTTTGGTTTACCCCTGAAAAGCATAAAAGTAAAACTGCGTTGGAGTCTGGATGAATCCATTCTGCGCAAAGGTTGTCGCCTGCTTTGGCTAGACTGAAAAAACGATGTTCAAGAATATCGCAAAGATCGGGGGAATGCTGTAAAGCGTAGTGGGAAGCTTCAAGGCAATCCTGAAGAGTGGTAAAACAATAAAGGCCCCATTGGGGGTTTAAATGTTTTTCTACCAACTTAATTTTGACATCAAGAATAATACCCAGGGTGCCTTCTGCGCCCAAAAAAACTTGATGTAAATCTTTATTCTTGGATTTGATTATTTCGCAAAGGTTGTAATTTCCATGAGGGAAAGGCAAGGTCGAAAAGGCTGTGAGCAGTTCGTCTTTTTGTTCTTCTAGAAAAAAGGAGAAATGCTCCTGCAGAATTTCCGCCCGTGAAACCTTTTCCTTCGTAGGTTCGCTACCATGGGCAGATGATTCAAACCAGCTTACAGAGCCATCATTTAAAACAACTTTTAACGCAGAGACATAATGCCTAGGATGATTATCCGCAAGAAGAAAAGGGCCAGTAGCATCGGAGGATAACCAACCGCCCAAGGTTCGTTCTTCATTCCAAGGTGCAGAGGGAATTCTGAATTGGGTTTGTGCGATAAAACCGGAGAGTTGTTTGATCGTAACACCGCATTCAGCATGAAGAACGCCATCTTCAAGGCTGATGATGTTCTTAAAATTTTGGGATAGGTCGATGACAATACCATTTCCCAGAGCTGCCCCGCTCGTTCCTGTGCCCGCACCTCTAGGGACTAAGGGGATTTTTTTTTCAAACGCATACTTTACCAAGGCACTCACATCTTCTTGGTTGTCAGGAATAACAACCGCAAGAGGCGTAACTTCAAAAGGAGAAGCATCACAGGAATACAACTTGACCGACAACGCATCGATCAGGATTTTTCCTGTGATGAGGCCTTTAAGGTCATCAAAAATCATCTCGCGTATGGCTGAATCCTGAACCAATTCTTTTACCCCTGATTTAAATTTTGTGTGCCAGTTAATGTGGTAATAAGTTCCACCTTAATAATAAGAATGCTCAAGGTTGTGTTGGCTGTTATCCATAATTAAAATTACTTTGATTTCTAAAAGCCCAATAAGTATGTAATTCAGGCACTTTTAAATCTAACCTTTCAGAATGCTTTTAACCAGAATGCACTAAAGGCATTATAATCATAATTGTATGTTTTGATTGGTGTTACAAATAACTTTTTTCTTGTGGTAATTAACAATTATTATGAAAGTCTTCATCATTATTTTAAAAGGTGCAAATACAGCCTTTCTACCATGTTATGGCAATAATTGGACGCTAATGCCAAATATGAATGTAATTGCAGCGCAAAGTATGGTTTTGGATCACTATTATTGCAGTAGTTACGAAGAGGCTGAAATACGAAGAGTATGGCTTGGGGGAGATTTTCAAACGCCCCCGCATAGACCAAATAATTTGCCCTGTTGGGCTGAAACTTTGAAAAATAATGGTTGGATCACCGAGTTCCTAGGTGCTGAAAAAGACTCTGCCAGCCTTGCCTTTTCTTCCAATTTTTCAATAAAAACACCTCTTAAACCCAATTCTTCCAGCCCGCTTGCTTACCATCAGGCAATGATTGAATCCGACAGTTTTAAAAAGCACAATCAAAACTCTCTGATTTGGATCGAGGTGCCCGCATTGCTGCCGCCGTGGGATGCAGCGAAAGATTTTTTAGGGCCAGTTCAGGAGGAATTGCAGGATTATTTTCTTAACCGTGAAGAGGTTGCGGAAGATGAGGAGTTTCCCGCACCCATCCTAGATCCTAAAGAAGATTTTAAACCAATGGATGACAAAACATATCTGGCGTTGGCAGCAGGATGTGCTGCGGCATGGGCATCGGTGGATGATATGCTGGGTGCCATGGTCGCTTCAATCCAAGAGAAGTATGGGGAAGAAGATTTTAGCGTCATAATAACTGCAGACCGAGGAAGTGCAACATCGCAGCATGGAATTTTTGGAACTAAGCCGGAATGGCTATACAGTGAATTCAGCCACCTCCCATTTTTGATTTATCAGCCAAAGTCGGGGAAAGGTGGGCAGAGGCGGATGGGTTATTTTCAGGATGTTGATTTGGCTCCAACCCTAGCTGATATTTGTGGTATTTCCTTTGTTGAATACAAGGGTAAATCAATCCTGCAAACAAATTTTGTGGAAGAGTGTGGTAGAAAATTTGCCTACACTCATGATTCGCAAACAGGTTCAAAAGTTATACGGACACAGTCTAGGGCTTATTTTTTAAAGCCCGCAGAACTTGAAAAATCAGACCCATTGATTAAGTATTTTGTTTTGCCGGATGACATTTTAGAGATAAATGACATTTCTAAAACGGAACTAGGGTATCAAGAAAAAATTGCAGAATCTCTTTTGCTTTTGGAAAAGGAAGGCCTTTTAGCACAGGAGAAAATCGAAGCTTTATTGGCTAATTAACCAGGCGGCCAACTAAGATTTCTGCCACCAAGCAGATGCATATGAATGTGTGGCACAGTCTGCCCGCCAGTTTCTTTGCAATTAATGACTAGCCTATATCCTTTTTCCAAATTAAGATCTTTTGCAATCTTAGTTGCAACCATGTGGAGATGCCCCATGAGGTGGGCGTCTTCTGGTATTAGATCAGCGTGCGTTTTAATTTCTTTTTTGGGAATAATAATAATATGAACTGGGGCCTGCGGATTTATGTCGTTAAATGCAAGGCATTCACTATCTTCATGAATTATGGTTGCTGGTATTGCCTTCGAGATGATTTTTAAGAATATGTTTTCACTAAGCATTGGTTGTCCCCTTATGTTAAAGAATAAACTACTAAATTTAAGAAAGACTTCGAGAACTTTATGAACCAATTTCAGGATGCGACCCCGCCATGGGTGGTCGGAATTGATGAGGCCGGTTATGGGCCAAATCTCGGTCCATTTGTGATGGCAGGAGTAATGGCGAAATGGCATGGAAAGGGCGATTGGGTTGAAGCTTTTAAAAGCCTAACTCGGTCTGCCAAGAAAAAGCAGGATTCTAAACCCTTAGTGGATGATTCGAAAAAAGCTTATGCAAAAGAAGGCCTTGAGGGGTTGGAAAAAACTGTCGCCTCATTCTTTAATACCAATGAAACACTGGGGGCCTGGCTTAAAGCAAAGTCTGTTTTTGGAATAAGTGATTTAAGCAAAGAAGCTTGGTTTAAACCCCAGGAAGACACTTTTCTACCAGGAATTGACTTTTCCGCTCTTCATTCAATCAACAGCCTAAATTTTATTGAAGGTGGGTTTGAATCTTTTGATTGTAGATTTTTTATTCTACCGCCCTTGGCTTTCAACGAGGTTGTTGAAAAAGAAGATAATAAAGGGGCAGTTCTTTCCAAGGGGATGATAAATATCTTCAGGCATTTTGAACCAAACTTTTCGCAAAATGATTCTATTTACGGATTTGTGGACAAGCATGGCGGAAAAAACAATTATGCAGCCACCTTGCAAAACATTTTGAACCAAGGGTTGATTCTTGCGGGGCAGGAGGGTTCAAGCGAAAGTAATTACAAATCGTTGGGCTCTGATCAAAACTGGAATTTTAAAATTCTTCCTAAAGCTGATGTCGAATATCCCATGGTGGGGCTAGCGAGTATGCTAGCAAAATGGATGCGTGAAAGGTTGATGAAGCAGTTTAATTCTTACTGGGCAGAGCAGGTTCCTGGTATTGTCCCCACTGCAGGATACCCAGGTGATGCACCCAGATTCTACGAATTAATCAAAGAAAAAGCTGAGTCATTGGGGCACGGCAAAGAAAAAGTCTGGCGAAGCAGATAATATTATAGCTTTTCGATTTTAGTATGATCGTCTACGGTGAAACTGCTTAGTTCGCCGTTGTCTTTGGTGAAATGAACACATACCACAACGATATCATCTTCTGGAATACGATCCGTTGCGATTCCAGTAGAAAGGAAATTGTAGTGCCTGTAGGTGCCTTCAATAGGGGCCATCCAAGTGGCGGTGCTACCAACTCGAAGTTTAAGAGTAACTCTGATTCTTTGCCCTGTAGTAAGGGTTTTTAAAATGTTGGAAATGTCAGGATTAAGTGCCCGTGTAGAAGATTGAATCAGATCTTGGTTGCTCATTAATTTCGAACCTCCTTGCTGCCTTTGCCACGAACCAAAGCAATCCTGCCTGTTCGGGCTAGTTCAATAATTCCATAGGGTCGCATGAGATCAATGAAAGCAACAACTTTGGTTTCCTGTCCGCTGATTTCAATAACCAAGGTTTCGGTGCCTATGTCAACAACTTTACCTCGAAACATTTCAACAAGCAAAGATATTTCAACTCTTTGGGTTGGCATAGCCTGAACTTTGATAAGCATCAGGTCGCGTTCAATGAAATTCTCAGAACTGATATTATCCACGCGCACAGCAGTAACAACTTTGTCTAGTTGCTTTCGAACCTGTTCAAGTTCGGCATTAGTTCCATGAACGACAAAAGTCATTCTGGAAAGATTGGGGTCTTCGGTTTCGCCAACAGCGAGGCTTTCGATATTAAAACCACGCGAGGCAAGCATGCCCGAGATATGTGCCAGCACGCCGGGTTGATTTTGAACTAAAGCAGAAAGTACATGACGCATAAAATATCTCCCAATGTAATAGGGTAGGTATATTGGGAATTTGAGATTTTAGCAATAAGTCTAAGGATTTTTCTTGTGAAATAGTCTACCGAATGTTGTAACATCTATTAAAGGTTAAGCAATAATTACAATAGTCAGGTGCATAAATGAATGTTGACCAAGTGATTCAATTGATTACAGAAAAAAAATTGCTTTCCTTGAGCGAAGTCGAAAATGCTAAACAACGCTGGTTTCAAGCAAACCGAGTTGATTCTGCCGATGTCAAAATGTTTCTAAAATGGTTAGTTTTGAATAAGTTTTTGAGTGAATTTCAAGCTTTGGTGTTAATTTCTGGGAAAGTGTCTGCTCTTAATATTGGAAGATATAATGTTATCGAAATAATAAAAACTGGGGCATATGCTGGTGGAGTAAAAGTACAAAATCCGCTTGGTGAACAGTTTGCTCTTCAGTTTGTCAAAGATGAAGTGATCAAAGACCCCGCCTTGAATAAGAAGTTTCAGGGCCAATTGCAGATAGGTCTGGAAATAAAGCACCCGCATCTGGCAGGTTTGGTGGATAAAGGGGAATCAAATGGGCATAGTTTTATTGTTCGAGAGTTTTTAGAGGGTGAAAGCCTAGAAATGATTCTCGCCCGAAGGGGCAAAATACCTCATCAAAATGCTGCAAAAATCTTGGCAATTGTTATGGTTGCGGTGGCTCATGCACAGGAAAAATCCGTTCCTTGTGGCAACCTATTTAACTCGGATGTAATCCTTGCAACGAACAAAAACCAACCTAAGGGTCCAAAAACAGTCAAGGTTACCAATGCCTTTATTTCCCCTGGTATGATTGCGACCGAGGTTAAGGTTTCTCCTGAAGGAAATGTTGTTCCTTTTAACAGTGGGGCAAATTTTACTGGGGTAAAAGATGTGACCATGGGGGAAGAAAATTTCAGAGTTGGGAAACTGTTGTATAGCGCTTTATCAGGAAGATTATCTGCTGAGGTGGAAGGATCTGGAGTTTATCCCCCCCTTAATTCTCTTGTGCCTGAGGTCCCAGAAGAGTTAGCTGCGTTGGTTGATCAGATGGTTTCTCAAACTATTGCAGATAGGCCCGCTAAAATTGCACATGCCGCAAAAGCTCTGCGTGTTTCTTTAGCAGCTGAAGAAGAAGCCATTTCTGGCCGCAATGAAGAATATATTGCGGTTCCTTATGTTCCTTCAATGCCTGTTATTGAAACTACTGCCCCTGCAAGCAAGAAAGTGCAAAAAGAAGCAACTGTGCGCCCTGATGTTTTTGATGCTGATGATGAAGGATTTTCAATCAAGAAACTTATTGCAGAATTTAATCCTGATACAAGGGATTTAACATTTTTGGGATTGGGGTCAGTGCTAAGCCTTTTGATTGTTGCTTTTTTACATCTGATCACAGGTTGGCATTTTATGAGTTTGGTTTGTCTTATTATGGGCGGAGTAATTTCCTTTAGCGTTGAATCTTTTTGCAATTGGCGCAATCCACCAGATAAGGATTCGGAATCGATTGAGAGTTTTTAACCTAGGGTTTCAATGCGTAGAACATCAAGCCATTGATCTTGATTAATAAGAACGCTGCGAACCAAATTAGCTTCATCAGCGGAAAATGCAAGTCCGAGATAAACTTTATCTTGCCCCATTTTTACTGCCCCAGAAACAAGAATCCATTTTGATTTTGTGCCTTTGGGGTCAGGTATTCTAATGTTTTGACTGAACATCGAATTGAATCCTTCTGGGCTATATTGTGGTTCCCAAATTTTAATTCTTGGGAAATCGCGTACCCCAACGCTTCCTAAGCCGGGCAAGATGTAATCTAAAATAGTTTCAAATTGGCTTTCGTTTAAATCCGGCCCCGATCCGCCTGCTTTTGCCATTATGATCAGGTAAATTCTTGCAGGCAATCCTTTGATGGTAATACGGTTTTTTCCGGGCCTATTGATGGGCGCAGTCATCAAAGCTAAATCTTCAACCAATTCACCTGCAATCCATTTATCAGAAGATATAAGCCTCTTCTTCTTTTCGGAGTTGCCTTTTCTGAAGGCCCGTTTGATTTTAAAGTACATTGCCCGAACCCAGAAAATAAAAATTGTTAGGAGAAATCCTAGCACTAACCACCAACCTCCCTTTTCAAGGAAATTGTTGACAGGGGCAGGCAAATGATCAGTGACAGGCTTTAAGCTTTCTTTCAAGTCTTTTAATACATGATCTGCTTTTGCTTCTAATTCTTTAAGGTCTTTATTGTCTTCGATGTTGTGAATTATTTCGGAAGCTTTGTCTTTTAACTCACCACCTTTTTCATCGGTGATTTTTTCATAATGGGAGAAATCTGCGTGAAGGCTAGTTTTATGTTCTAAAATTCCGCCCCCAAAATGTAGGGCATTTGCTACCATAAAATAAACAATCAGGTTAACCAACCACTGTAACCCAAAGATCATTACTGCTTTTCTAAATGGAATCGTAAGAAAGAACACCTGTAAGACGCCTGCCACTGCTACCACCATAAACAACATACTGTTTCTAATCCAAAACCCAAGCATTGGGATTGCTGAGATCACGGCCCATTTTATTGGCAACGCAGTTTGCAACCAAAGTACAAATCCAAACCTAGGGTCACCAAACACAGTACGCCTAAATACTATGCTGTCTTTGAACGCCAATAAAACCAGATAAGAAAACAAGTCGAATGCTATATAGGCCCCAAATGCCACTGCAGGAACTATAAACATTGCCCTGCGGAAAGTAGGCATTTCTTCATTAAAAATGCGTAGGCAAGTTCTTAAAATGTAAGCACTTGCAAATAGCCCAACCACCACCATTGTGATTAGCGAACCCCATTGAACTGTGGTCAAGTGAGGGATAACTGGATGATCCATATTTCTGCCTAAAGTAATTGTTAACTTAAAAAAAGTACTAGAGTAAATTAATAAGTTATCAGAATGTTGGATTTATAGAAATTAATTATTCTAATTGAATTAAAATTGAATTGGCTTAAGAGCTTTGTTTAGGCGTCGCGTTTGACCGTGTTGGGTGTAAACGCTGGAAGGCAGATTGCAATGTATTCTGCACCATTTTCTTCTGGAGTGCTGTAGCGGATCCATTCTCCTGCAAAGGTATGGATTGCCTGGCCCGCATTTACAATGTTCAATCCTGATTTTGTTTCAACATGCATGCAGCCTTTAAGCACAACGGTGTATTCATCAAATTCAGGGGTCTGGCCCGGTTCAGACCATCCTTTTGGGCTTATCATTTTAGCAATACTGATGTTGGAATCCGAAGAGGCAGCATTGCCAAAAAATTCTTGAATAATTTTATTGCCTGTGCCCGCAGCCTCGATTTGAATCGGATTCGAGATGATTTTTGGCAATTTAACCTGCTTTACTTTGAAATTCTGAATTAATGGCATTTAAGTCGTTGGCATCATGCGTCGTTTTTTTTTGGGTAGTTCTGTAGCTGACTACAAATTCATAAACCAAGGGTAAAATTGAGATAAAAATGACCCCAAGGATTACCACTTCGAAATTTTTCTTAACCCATGGGATTTGCCCAAACAAGACTCCAGCACCCATGCAAAGCCCCACCCATGCAATGGCCCCGATCACATTATAGGCCAAAAATACTGGATAAGTCATTTTGCCTATGCCAGCGACAAAAGGTGCAAAGGTCCGGATAATTGGAACAAATCTTGCTAAAATGATCATTTTCTTTCCATACTTTTCGTAGAAACTCTGCGCTTTTAATAGGTAGTCTCGGTTTAATAAAAATGATTTTTCAGACTTGAAAACTCTAGGCCCCGTCCAATACCCTAATGAATAATTAGTTGCATCCCCCAAAACTGCTGCAACTAATAAAGTTAGGCCCATGGCTGAAAGGTTCAATTCGCTATTCGTCGACATGCACATTGCACCAAGGGTGAAAAGCAAAGAGTCGCCCGGTAGAAATGGGGTTACCAACAAGCCGGTTTCGCAGAAAATGATTGCAAACATGGCTAGATAAAACCACGGTCCCATTGTCCCTACCAGATCATTAAGATGCACATCCAAATGCCTGATCAAATCAACGAAATACAAAATCCAATCCATGGAAGCCTACCTTTTGCATGGAACTAAAGTTACTGCTTAAGGCAGTAGCGTAACGCTTTTGTAAATCTGGGCAAGGCCAATCAGAATCGATGCTAATCTTTAGGCTTTTTTGCTAACCCCATAGAAATCCAAGATCGGCCACATTTGGCAAGCAATTCGTCGGCACCTTTAGTTCCCATGGTGCCAATGTGATAATCTTCGGGGGTTTTTGCTTGGGAATCTTCCGTTGCGAGCAGAAATGGTTCGATTAATTCCCACGATCTTTCGATTTCATCACTCCGCATAAACAGCGATGCATCTCCATTGAGGGCATCTTGCAGCAGTCTTTCGTAAGCCTCTGGGATTTTGACATTGGCGTAGGCGTTTCGGTAATGAAATTCCATATCCGAAGGCATAAGAACGGTTCCATCACGATCGGGTTCCTTGGTGATGAAGTTCAAATGAATACCTTCATCAGGTTGGATACAAATGGCAAGCCGATTGCATTGGATCGAGCTTCCCGGGGGCAAAGGGAACATCAGGTGTGGAGGGCAACGGAATTGGATAACCACTTCGCTAGATCGTAAAGCTAGGCCCTTGCCAGAGCGTAGGTAGAAGGGCACACCTCTCCAGCGCCAGTTATCGATTGATAATTCAACCGCTGCAAAGGTAGGCGTTTGGGATTCGGGTTTAACGCCTCGTTCATTTAAATACCCTTGGTACCTTCCCGTTGCAATGCGCTGTCTTGCTTCTTCGACAGAAAAAACAGGCATTGCATCCAGTACCTTGGTTTTTTCATTGCGTAGGGGATCTGCTGCATATCGCGCTGGGGCTTCCATTGCCACTAAGCAAAGTAGTTGCAAGAGGTGATTTTGAAACATATCGCGTAAAATACCAGCATTATCGTAGTAGTCTGCCCGATTGCCTATAGTCACTGTTTCTGCAACGGTGATTTGCACATGGTCAATGTAATTACTATTCCAAAGAGGTTCAAAAAGCGTGTTTGCAAAACGGAAAACCAGAAGGTTTTGCACCGTCTCCTTCCCAAGGTAATGATCAATGCGGTAGATTTGGTCTTCGTGGAAATGGTCGCGAATAACCTTATTGAGGTTTTTAGCAGTAGAAATGTCGTGGCCAAAGGGTTTTTCGATAATGATTCTGCGCCAACCGGGGCTGGAAGCATTACCGTCAGCAGAACTTGCCATCCCGAGTTTGCCAAGATTTTTTGTAATTTCTGGATATAGCTGCGGGGCAACGGAAAGATAATACAGCCTGTTGCCAGGTAAACCATTCTCGATGCCTTCGAGTTGGGTTTGGAGATTTTCTAGGCCGCCATCCATAGAGGCATCGCCTCGGGCATACGACAAGCGTGGGGCAAATTTATTCCAAGCTTCCTCATTCCAGTCGTTTGCGGATAAAGATTTGATTGCATCAGCCATTTTTAGGCGAAACGAGTCATCATCAAATGGCGTCCTTGACACGCCAATAATCCTGATGTTTTCAGCGAGTCTTCCTTTGCGATCCATTCGATAAAGAGAAGGGATAAGCTTTCGTGAAGTTAAATCACCAGAAGCGCCAAAGATAACAATTGTAGTCGGGCTGTTAACCATAAAAAACCTTATTGAAACTAGATGATGAGGTATCATTGGAAAGAACATTACAATACGTCCGAAGGTCCTTCCAATTAATCCTTATAAACAATTTATGAATTATGACAGACATTTGAAATTTAAGGAAGGTAAGATAAATGTTGTAGCGGGTAGCACCAAATACTTTTTTGTTAGAATGAGGAACCTATTGCGCAAGCTGTTTTTGATAACTTTTGTTTTAGTATTGTTTCTGCTTTTTTGGTGGAATCCTTTACTATTTAAACGCAAAGGTGAGGAATTAGAAGCTAATCAAAAAGAGATAGCTTGGGTTTACCCTGCAAGTTATTCTTCTGCTTGGCAAAGGCTTGTATCTTCGGGTAAATTATTGGCAAATCATCCTGACCCTTTTTTTGCCAAGGTTAAGTTTGAAACAGGAAGTCATACTTTTCCTGAATTAACTGCCAGCGTTCCGGTTTTTAAAATATCGCACCCAGATTCATCCCTGACGATTGTTGTAAAATGGTACAAGATTTCCAGTGATATGAAGTATGAAGACTGGATGGAAAAATTATTTTCACGAAACATAATTCCCTCGGCAATTGTTGCGGGGCCAACCACCGACGATGCCATGGCGATAGTACAAGCTGTTTCCAAGGTTGCAGCAAAATTAGAGGTTGGAAAACCGCCCCCACTTATTCTCACCACGGCTTCTTCCAATACACTTGCTTCGGATTTCAATGGAATTCTTGGCCCCAACCCCGCAGAAGATGTAGGGCTAATGGGGATTTATCCTGAAAAAACTTTTCGTTTTGGTTTTGATAATCGAATCATGTCTGATGCAATAATTCGTTTGCTTTGGTCTAACCCAGATTTGAAACCTGATTCGGACCCGGTTCATATCGTTTTATGGGAAGATGATTCTTATGCGCGCGATTTCGTTGCAACTTTTTGGGCCTCGCTTAACAAGCAAACAGTAGTAGATGGGTTGGCAGCGTATTGTTGGGCTTGTTCTTCCGTGTTGGCACAGCAAAATACAAATTTTGCATTTCTTTTGGCTCCACCTTTGCAATTGTTAGGCAAAAATGCCTCTTCCTTTAGAATGAATATACCGCCTATTCCTCAAATTATTGATTCCAGTATTGGGGTTCGGTATGCTGCAAATCGTTTTGAAAAAGAAGCATTAAAATTTTTACTTTTGGATATCAATCTAAAACCGGAGCAAACGCAACCTCTGATGGTTGTGGGTTCTCAGGCATTGCAAGCCAGAAGATTTTTACGGGAGCTTTCCCTTTCGGATCCAAAACTCGCACAAAAAATGATAGTGGTGACAGGGGATACTCTTTCTTTGAATACCGTTTACCGTGATCATGAAGTTGCTTGGCCGGTTTCTGAACTGCCTTGCAAGGTAGTTTTTTTTAACCACGCAAATCCTGTTTCTTCTGATGCGGGATTCCTGCCCATCAATGACTGGGCGGATACGGGGAATTTAGCCCAAGCCAGTAGCACGGAAGAGCTGATTTTTTTGAGTCAGATTCTCGAAGGGTTGCTTCCAGGTTTGTTTTTACCTAATGATCTCGATTTGTCTTCGCACCTTAAAAAACTTACCTGGGATGGGGAACGAGTCACCGTCGAAAAAGGCACGCCTTTGTTTGATGTTGTAGGAAATCGTAACGCAGGCACAGGCGAGTTCATTGGCGTTCTTAAACCCTTGTTAGATCCAAATGATCGAACTTCTGCAAAATTGGAAATATGGTCGTTACTTTCTCGGGGTAAAAATCAACTTCCATTGCCTACACTCCGTTCAGAATTATCGTTGAGTTCGAGGGCGAAAAGGTGATTAAGGCCATTCTTTTAACCCCAGAAAAAAGCAATACCCGACGAGTTGGTTGGTATCTTTTTCTTTTGCCTTTATTCTTTTGGGCCATCGCTTTGTTTGCTATTTCCGATGCACTGTTGTTTTGGATCAAAGGTGAGGCAAAGTATGAACAGAACATTTTGAAAGAGTGGCTTGAAGAAGCTAGAGTCTTTAGGAAATCATTACCCGAGTTGATTGATAACTATCGGAAACTTACGGGTAGAGAAAATACTAATTTAGAACCGTTGCATCAGGGTTTAAAGCAAATGGTATTGGTTCGCAGAGAAGAAATATATCAACACCTTCGCGCCCTTGGGGAACCCCCGACAAAAATTCACCCCGGCATTCTTCCTTTGTTTCCCACTTTTTATGAAATCGAAATTACAATCGCAGAGGAATCTGATCGTCCCATTCGCTGGGCTTCAGGGTTCCCTTTTCAGCCTGAACAATGCCAGATTCTTGAATACACGATTGTGGAAAACGCCAGAGTAAAGCTTTATTACCAGCTTCATGCCTACGACCGCAGAAGATCTATCGAGCAGGAAAAACTTTCCCGCGGGCGTTGGCTTTTTCTTGTGGGATGTGGCCTAGCACTAGCAGTTACTCTGCAAGCTTTTTATAGCTTTTTTAGAGAGCGTTCCAGATTTATTCAGTCGCAACGGGTCAACCAAGCTGCGGCCTTGGCGGAAAAAGAAATGTTGGCACAGCAACTGGTTGCTAAAGCTGCTGAGAAAGATGCTATTGAGTTAAGGTCTCAGATGTATGCAGGTGTAGGGATCATGGCGGGTTCTTATGCGCATAATATAAAAAACCTTTTGGTTCGGCCTCTTGATCTGTTGCGAAGGTGCACTGCAAACAAGGGGCTTGATCAAAATACTTCATTCATGTTGGGTGAAGTGGAAAATACACTTGGAGCAATTGCAGACAGGCTCGAACAAATTCTGCGTGCGGTTCGCAGGCAGGGTGATAAATTTGAGCCCGTGCGGTTTGATTTAAAAGAGTTGGTTTGTCGTACGGTTGCCAATTGGAAAATTCTTGCTGATGACAAATGGAAAATAGATCTTCATATCAATGTGGAGACAGAGGGCGAAATCTTCGTAAAAGCTGATCCTTCCCATCTTCAACAAATTCTTGAAAACCTGCTGTTTAACGCTCGAGATGCTATATTTGAACAGCGCATTGCTTTGCGAGAAAAGGCACGAAACCAGCAACTTCATGATTTACAAAAGTCGAAAGCAACCATCATCGAGGCCGCGGCTTGGCGTGGTAGAATCATCTTCAGCCTTTCTTCCCATTCAAATAATATTGTTTTGGAAGTGCAGGATAATGGGGCAGGGATGAACCCTGAGGTTATTGCTAGGTGCACTGAAGCTTATTTTTCTACGCGCAGGGAAAGTGCAATATTTGAAGGTTTTGGTTCGGGCATGGGGCTGGGGCTTTCCTTCGTGCAATCAGTGCTTGATAAGTCGGGTGGAAAAATGGTTGTTTCTTCTCAAAAAGGGTTTGGTACCACTTTTAAAATTCAATACGAGATGGCTTTATGAGGTGCGTTTATGGCCGTTAAAATTGAAAGCGTAAGTGTTTTTTGTGGCTCACGATCTGGCAATAATCCCATCTTTGCCAGTGCAGCTTCGCAATTGGGAACTTTGCTTGCGCTTAAAAAAATAAAGCTCGTGTATGGTGCAGGCAATATTGGCCTCATGGGCGTTATTGCGGATGCCTGCCTTGCTTCAAATGGCTATGTTATAGGTGTTATCCCAACTAAATTGGTTGAAAAAGAAGTTGCTCACAAAGGGATTTCAGAACTTTTTGTTGTTGATTCGATGCATGAAAGAAAAGCCCTGATGGCTTCAAGATCGGATGCATTTATTGCGTTGCCCGGTGGTTTTGGTACATGCGATGAATTGTTCGAAATACTAACTTGGGCACAGCTTGGTATTCATCATAATCCAATCGGGATTCTCAATACGGAGGGTTTTTTTGATCCTTTGCTTGCTTGGATAGATCAAATGATCAAGCAGGGGTTTGTAAAGCCAAAGTTCAGGCAACTTTTGTTGGTTGCAGCAAAACCCGACGAACTGCTGGACTTGATTTTGCAGGGTGTAAAACTCAAGGAACTTGATATTGATCTGACCCCTTAGGGATATTCTAGCAGGAATTCAGATTGTGGATGCAGGCGCAAAGCCTCTAATCCTCCTTGTTTGCCCTGATTGATATTTTGGGGTTGAGAGGGCCAAAGCTTTAAAAGTTGGCCTTTTGTGATCTTGCCTTTTTAATCAAAAAAAAGCTATATTACTGATGGATTATGGCCTGAACATAGTGCTTCATGGAAGAAGTGGATTTTAGGCGTGCGGATTAAAGACCCAAGGAGGGGGCGTGGCAGATCAACAAATCATCATATTGCATGCCTTAAGCTTTGCCTTGGAATCTGCAGGCGTTTGTTCTTTGTTTAACAAAAAAGGTGTGCAGGGATTGTTTCCGCTTTCTGCATCTGGAAAGCTTGCGGCGAAACATTGTTTTGAGAGGCATCTATTGAAGGTGGTTGAACAATCCACTAAGCCCTTTACCGAAATGGTCAAAATAACCCGCTTGGGTATTCGTTCGGTTTTGGAAGGCATCAAGATTGATAAGTTGTTGGAAAACGCAGCAAATTTTATCGAGTCGTCCGGTGAAAAGAATAGTGTTAATCCCGAAAGTGATGATGCTGTTTTTTATCATTCCTTAGAGAAAGCAGCGGGATTGATTGCTCGGAAATTGGGATCATCTTTATTGCACGATTTCACTTCGCCTGCCAAGCATATCTTTATTCTTTTGAAGGAGTGGAGTGATGCGGGCAGGGCAGGGGATTGCCAGCTTTATCACCTTTATCAACAGTTATCAGCGCGATGCCCTGGGATTACTCTTGGTGCTTTTCATGATGCTCTGCGTAATTTAAGGCAGAAGAAACTCATTGAATTGCATCCGTGGACGGGCCCACTTTATGAAATCCCCAAACCTGAGTTAGCCTTGATGGCTGGCCACGAAATTGCTTGTTATGCAAGTTTGGGCTCTGCTGCTGCTGTATTTAACCCGGATGACAGTTCATTTGCCTTGTGCAGTGCTGGCTGATTTACCAAATGGAGTTACTATGTCCCAGCTTTTAATTAACGAAACGAATCATCAGAACGCCATCGATTGGCTTAAGCGCCAGGGTAACCCCTTCAGGAATTATTTTGCCCGCAATCCGGATGATGAAGTTTGTTCGATTTATCATGTTCCCGAACTATATGCCCGCGAGCGTGAGCAACTACTTAGGGTTGTTGATCAATACAGATACACCCCTAATACGCATTCTGAAGTCGTTCCGATTCTTGGAAATAAGGGCGCTGGTAAAACTCATCTTTTGCATTCAATTAAACATGGCATGGAAGGTAATTGGCAATTACTTGTCACCCCGGGTTCTTATCAACGAGATACCGACTTTTTAGAATACCTTTTATTTCAATTGCTTGACACTTTGCTTGGTGGCGGTAAACAACGAAACAGCAGGCCACTCGAATATGTGGGCGAGCAGTTAATCCGTATGCTTTTAAGCCGTACTCTTGCTGATCTTTCTTCAGATGAAAGGCTTGATCTTTTTCCCCCTCCTGGATTGGGATGGATCGCAAAAACTTTCGGCCTTGGTAGCACCCAAGCACTTGAAAGAACGCAATGGCTAATCGATGCTTTGTCTAGGCCAAGCCAAGATGCAAAGTTGCCTGGTATGGTTCGCAAGCTTTGTGATGAAGCTGGATTAACTTGCAATCGCGCATTTGAGCTTGTTTGTGAATATGTGGATCGTACTTCCGGCCACGATGCTGCAGCCATGATGCGCCATGCTATTTTACAGGGTTTTGCAAGATCGGTTTTGCTTCAAGATGAAACCGAGTTGGCAAGCTTTCTGACCTATGGATTTGCTGAGCTAGATTTTAAAATGCATCCAGGCAGGCAGAATCTTGTGCTTGCACTCTTCAAAGCCATGATGGGCGTGATGCAGGAACTCCGTATTCCTGTGGTTATTGCTTTTGATCAATTAGAAGATCTTTTGCTTGCCCGAAGAAATGATGATGCCCACAAAACTGCTGAAACTTTCTTTGCAGGTATTGTTAAAGCCATGCATCAGCTTGATGGCATCAGCTTTCTTGTTTTTGCTGAACGGGGATTATGGAACAGATTCATTCCCTCGCTTGATGGTTATATTCAAGACAGGCTTAATAATCCGGTTCATGTTCCTGGGTATGGAACAATCAAATGTATGAAGCTTGAGGCCCCACCTTTTGAACTGGTGCGGAAAGTTGTAATGGCTAGGCTTGAGCCCGCACTTCATGGCTTGCCTAATTTCAAAATGCTTCCAGAGTTTTACCCTTTTACTCTTGAGCAAATTGACCGTATCGCACGAACCGAACCGACTCTTCGAGATATGCTCCAACAATTTAGGCATTTCTTTGACAAAATTGTTTATGGCGCAGAAAGCGAATCAATCACTGAGATTGCTCTTACATCTTCTGCCCAAAACGCATCGGTAGGCTACCATGTTGATTCGGTCGAATTGGAAGTTCCCAAAGATCAACTACCCGAAGGCGTTCGATCGATGGTGATTTTAGATACGACCCCAGAAAAGCATATGGATAAAGCTGAGCAGAGAAACAATTTGACAACAAATGCCGTTTCAGATTTTATGAATGAAGCTGAAGCCGTTCGAAAAGAAGAAAAAAGAATACAAGAACTTCAGCCTGAAGCTTTGGGCCAGTTATGGGCAAAAGAATTTTCCCTTGCTAAAGAGCAGTTGATGCCCGAGGGCGCACTTGCTGGGGCGACCAAAGAACTGCAGGCAGGCCTTGGTAGCTTGCTACATCTTTGCCACGATCAAGGTATTAAGGTTGGGCCATGGCGCTTACAGCATGTAGTGTCGGAATGGACATTTGGCGATCACCCCACTTATGGTGCGATTACCCTTGCACATTGGGTTTGCAGAGATGGGCAGCCTTGGAAAGTCGGGATTGGGCTTTTTCTTGCGAATGGTCAGGGGAAATCCAGAGATTTAACAGTTAAACTTTCTGCCTGGGAGTTAGAGCCCGCGGTAATTGATCACTTAATTCTTCTTCGACCCGAAGCCGACATGATCCTTGTTGGTAAGGGAAAACAGGCTTGGCAAGACATGGAGAAAAAAGGCCGACACAGCAGGATGGAGCCCCTTACCCTGGATGGTTGTGCATCTCTCTATGCATTCCCAAGGCTTTTAGCAAGCTTGGCCGAGGGGTTGGTTGAAGGACAGCCGTTGCCCAATCTTGCCAACTTGGTTCAAGAAAAATGTGAAAAGTTGCTCGAGCAGATTTGCATGCCTGTCCAAGGTGAATAAGCTATAGGTAGGCGTTTTGCCTGTTTTAAACCTTAGCCATCTTGGGATGGATCGGTATTTATGCTTTCTTCAAAATACCCTGATGAGTCACCCCGGGGATTCTGGTACGCCTTGATTAATTTTGAGCATCGTCTTCCCACCCCTGATGATTTTAAACTGGATCGTATGCGAAAGGTATTAGACCTTCTCGGTAACCCCGAAAAAAAACTTAAATTTGTTCATGTGGCTGGTAGCAAGGGCAAAGGGTCCACTTCTGCCATGCTTGCTGCTATTCTTTCTTGCCAAGGTTTGCGCACTGGGTTATATACTTCCCCCCATTTGTTTCTTGTTGAAGAGCGGTTCAGTATCGATGGCCAAAACATCTCTGCGGATTCACTCGATTTAATTCTTGCACAGATCAAAACCGTGATTGGGTTTCCGGATTGCAAGGCGCTTGGGTTTGTCCCAACTTTTTTTGAAGTTGCAACAGTAGTGTCATTCATTCATTTTTTGGAAAATAAAGTTGATGTTGCAATTCTTGAAGTTGGTTTAGGGGGCCGTTTGGATTCCACCAATGTTTGCAACCCTTTGCTTTCTATCATCACCACCATTAGCTTGGATCACGAAAAACAACTAGGCCCCACTCTTGAAAAAATTGCTCAGGAAAAAGCAGGAATCATTAAATCTGGCGTTCCGATTATTAGTGGTGTTTGTAACTCCGGACCTAGGCAGGTTATCCAAGATATTGCTTTCAAGATGGGCTCTCGGTTGATCCAAGCCAATGCGGATTTTACTTGGGAGTATCAGCCAGGCATCTTTAAAAATAACTTCGTAGTTGCTCCTTCTGTTCAGATTAAAAGTCAAAAAAAACAATGGCCATCGATGGAGATGGTTTTACTGGGTGAGCATCAAGCTGCAAATGCTGCACTGGTTATAAGTGCGGTGGAAGAATTGCGTTTATTGGGGTTTGTGATTTCGGATGAAGCGGTGAGTTGGGGGCTGGCTAATACAAAATGGCCAGGCCGAATGCAGGTTATGTGCCAAACCCCTTGGGTGGTAATTGATTGCGCACATAATCGTGCTTCAGCAGCGGCATTGGTGCGAACCCTTAAAGAAAGTTTTCCAGAAGTTCCACGGGTGTTGCTCTTTGGCGCCAGTTCCGATAAAGACATTTCTGGCATGTTCCAAGAGTTCTCAGGAATATTTAACAAGGTTATCTTTGCGCAATCGATAAACAGCCCAAGAGCAGCAAAGCCGGCAGAATTGGTAGAAATATGGCGCCAAAACAACCTTTTCGAAGCCTTATCTTGTGAAACTTTAGAAGAAGCGGCAAGAAAAGCCTTTTTTTTAACGCCCAACCCCGGCATTCTCTGCATCACTGGTTCGGTCTTTCTTGCTGGAGAAATCTCCCCGATCCTTTCAAAGCTAATATCTGGCAAATGATTGTCGCTAATCAAATTCGATTTATTAAAGTTTTTGTTTCAAGATACTATTACTCATAAATTAATTATTGACTTTAGTCGCTTGGTGTTTTTTGGTAGTATAATATCGTTAGGAATTTATCAACCAGCTTTTTGGTTCGGGAGGATCTCGGACATGATTTTTTCATACCGTAAAAATGTAGTTGCCATTGCCACCACTTTCATGGTGCTAGCTTCAATTAATAATACAGTCGTATTCGCAGAAGACGAACTTGTAACTCGTGCTCGTCAACTTCGTGAAGTTGCAATTCAAAAAAGAGAGAACGAAGCAAGGCAGGCTTTGAACGAAGCTTTGAGATTGTCGAAGTTTTCTCTCACCCGAGCCGCAGAGTATTTGAAACCGATTCTCGAAAGTATCGAAAGCGACGAGCAACTTCCTGCGGAAAAACGCGATTCTCTTACTCGTGTTCTCCGTTCACAAATCAAGGTTTATGAAAAGAATGTTGGCATAGCCAATTCTAAAAATCTGGAGGCAGCGCAATCGCAGGCGCAAACTAATGATAAACTTGCTGATATTGAACGCCTTTCACGAGAAAATGAAAAGTTGGCAAGAAATATCGACTCGATTAAAAACCTTCGTAAAGATGGTCAAACTGCTGAAGCCAACCGCAGTTTTGATGAACTCGCAAGAAAGTATCCAAATAATACCGAAATCCAAGCACTGGGAAAACTCAGTAAATTTCAAGATAATATCAGTGCCGAATCCAAGCTTCGCGCCACTCGTTCCGATATGATGCTTGCTCTTCAGCGTGACATCCTTAAGGCATCAATTCCCGTTACCGGAGATATTTCGTTTCCTGATGATTGGGTTGTGAAATCAAAGCGCCGTACTTCTGGTGTCAAAGTTAGTGAAGAAGATCGTAAAATTATGAATACGATGTCTTCCCCTTTAACCTTTAGTCTTAAGAATGAACCTTTTCAATCATTCCTAGATATCATGGAAAAACAATTTGGTAGCCCCTTGGTGATTGATCAACAGGCTTTGCAATTGTTAAATATTACGACTGAAACCCCTATTACTGTCAATTCCCGAGGTTGGAGCACCCGTACGATTCTTCGTAAAGTACTTTCTGATCTTGGTCTTTCCTATGTGATTAAAGAAAAAACAATTACCATCACCAGTCCCGATCGTGCAAAAGAAACGATGACTACAAGGGCTTATCCCATTGGCGATATCATAGGCAATATGAATATGAATCTCCCCGGGAATTATAATCAATATGTGTTCATGCAGAATGTGCAAAATATCATCAACAGTATCATGGCGCTCGATCCTAAAAGTTGGCAACCCGAAGGCGCTGGTTCCATTATTTTCGAACCCAGCACCATGTCTCTAATCATTAGACAAACCGCTGAGTTTCATTTCATGGTTGGTTCCAAGTAACCACTTAATTTTGGGTTTTAATATTATGAGTGAATTCTTTCCTCTGCCTAACGAGTTGGCAATGCATACCATTTTTCCTGGGGTTGGCATAACTACCTGTGCTGCCTCTCAGATGATGATGTCGCTTGTTAAAATGGAACCCAACTCTGAAGTTAAAAGCCATAGCCATCCACACGAGCAAGTTGGAATCGTGCTCAAAGGTAGGGCGATTTTTAAAATTGGTGATGAAAAAAAAGAACTTGCTATAGGCGACTTTTATCGCATTCCTTCAAATGTGGTTCATCAGGTTTGGTCTTTGGATGAAGGGGCTGAAGCCCTTGATATTTTTAACCCTGTGCGCGAAGATTATCGCTAGGCAGCCATCCTGGTTTGCTCCGTTTTTATCAACGGTTTATTATCCAGATAAAGCTCCATTCTCCTTAACGCTTCAATTGATCTTCCTTCATCAACACCAAAGCTAACTCTGGCATAACCTGCGCCAGATGGGCCGAAGAAAGTTCCTGGTTTAAGCAAAACCTTGTATTTTAATTCCATTTCTTGACAGAATTGAACAGAATTGATTTCTTTACGCCAAATAGGAATCCAAATATAGGGGCCTCCAGCAGGCCAAAAAGGATCAAATCCCATCCCTGCAAGCTTTTGGAAATTGTGTTTCCGGTTTTCTTGAAGACGATTTAGAAACTCATACCATTCGTTTGATTGAGCCTTATTGATTGCATCAACAAGTATTTGCTGGCTTAATATGCTTGTGCTTGCATTGTGCATTTTTAACAATAACTTACACGGGGCAATTAAATTCTCATTGCCGGTCAACCATCCCACATTAGCTGCAGATATCCCATGGCTTATACTTAAACTGCCAGCATTAAGTGATAACTTTCTGGTTTCAATGGAGTTACCCGGGTGAAAAGGGCTTCCATCCATTTGTAAACCCATTAAAGATTGATCCCAAATCAATAGGCAATTATTTTTTAAAGCACAGGTGCCAATTCGTAGAAAATCTTCTTCATGAAAAACTCCCCCAGTTGGGATTGAGGGGTTCGATAAAATTGCAACCCTGCATTTTCGCATTTGGCTCTTTAATTCTGTTTCGGAAAAATGCAACCTGCCATCTTCATGTCGCAAAGTGATCCAGCTAGGATTGGCCCCATGATTGCGAACTAATTGTTCATGTACTGCTTGGCATGGGTCTGGTAAAAGCACATTTTCCCCTGGGTTTACAAAAGTTTCCAGTACGGTTTGAATAGCGTGAGTTATTCCGTTGGTAATTAAAACTTCGGTGATTGGATTAAATGTAGCCCCATATTCCTGATCGAGGTAATTTGAAACTGATTCCCGGGTTTCAGAAAAACCCTCCTGCGGAGATAAATTCTTGATGGGCAGGGTTCTAGGAAGTACCTGCACTGGCATTCCCAAACCTTGGATGTGATCACAAGAAAGATCGAGGTAATCAGGGGAGGGTTCAGTTTGAAGCTGTTCAGAATTTACCAATGATTCAAAATCACCCTGTAAAAGTGTATCGCTGCAACTTCCAAGGATATTATTTGGAGAGGTAAAAAGATTCTTTGCGCCCGGAATCCATTTACCTAATCCTGCCTCTGCGAGTGTTTTTTTAAGCCAGAAAGGGTATTTCACGGTTGTATCTTCCAAAAAAATAAGGGAACTATGTGCCTTTATCCTCAATATTAATTTGTGGAAAGGCCAGTTTTAGTTGAATGAAGCAGATTTTCTTTACTATGTCGGATTGCTCAGGAAATTATTAAAGCGTTTCGCTTTTGTTAAAATGGGTGATCCCTTTTCTGCCACTGTGTCCATCCTGCGCATACCAGCCCAGTAAATTCAATCAGAAGAGAAATACAGCCCCACCCTCTGTTAACAATTAAGAGGTGGGTGGACTTTGGGTCTGCTCGTGGTGTAATTAAATAAAATGATAAGTAAGACAATCAAGCCCACCGACCTCAACATACCGCCCCGTTGGAGCTGAGCTGCAAAGAATGAAAAGAGTTAAGATTCCCAGTCGGGCAGGTATTTCACATATCCCCTGGGAGCGCCAATCTCTTGATTGGCATTCCCAGGATTACGCTTCCGGCTCCGTTTCCAATATTATCGTCGTTAACGCTTCCGGCTCTGTTAGTATCATTACTACAAACAAGAATCTAAAGGTTCAAATGGATCAATTGCAGCGGGGCTTCCCCATCGCAATTGATCTGTAATAAAACAAGTCAGCATCAAGAAACAGAAAGTAACAGCAAAATCAAAATACCCAAGCAAGCGAAGCAAAGGGCCCTTTTCCCGGAGGGAAGAGGGTTGGGAGTAGGGGGAAGAGAAAGTAAAAATAAAAATTGATGAGCCATGTCCGTTTGTTGAAAACCCGAAGGCTAAGATGCATCGCAAGAAGGGTTTTAATTGAAAGGTAAGCTGCCAATTAAGTAGAGGGGGTTTCTTTTTTCTCGTCAGCGGGCCAATCTTGAAACCTTATTGCCATTCTTCGTGATATGCCTGATTCTTGCATAGTAATCCCATAAAGAACATCAGCACAGGCCATGGTTCTTTTAGAGTGGGTAATAAGGATAAACTGACTTTTATCCATGAAATCGCGTAATACATTCGTGAATCGATTTACATTGGCTTCATCAAGTGCTGCATCAACTTCATCGAGAAGGCAAAAGGGGCTGGGTTTATTTCGAAAAATTGCCAGAAGTAAAGCTACAGCGGTCATGGTTTTTTCGCCACCGCTCATTAGGGAGATACTGCGTAGTTCTTTTCCTGGGGGTTTTGCTTTAATTTCAATTCCACATTCCAATACATCTTGTTCATCTTCAAGGATGACATCAGCCATGCCGCCGCCAAATAGTTTTCTAAATAAATCTTGAAAGTGCATTCGGACATTTTGAAAAGTTTCGATGAAAAGAGACCTGCTATCCGCATTGATTTTACTGATAATTTCTTCGAGGGCTTTTTTACCTGCAACCAGATCGTCATATTGTATTTTAAGGCTAGAGTGCCTGAATTCTAAGTTGGTTAATTCTTCGAGCGATTCGATATTAACATTGCCCAATCTATGGATTTTATTGCGAAGTTCGGTAATTTCGTCTGCAATTACTGTAGTTTCAATCGGAGGCAAAACGCTACTTTGGTCTGAGCCTTCAGCGGGGTTTTTCTTTTCTAAATAAAGGTCACCAAGGTTGATTTCGTAATCTTCTGCCATTCGTGTGCATAAAGTATCGCGGCGAACTTGCAGATCGTTGACTGCCAATTCGCGGCCATGCACTAGTTCTTGTTTGTTTCTCCATGCAGACCTGTCGGAATAAGCTTTGGAGGCAAAAGATTCTTTATCTTTAACAGCATTGGTTTTTTCAAGGTGAAGAAATCGAGCCTTATCTTCTGCATGGTCTTTTTTCAGAAACCATAAAGCAAGTTGTGAAGTAACATTAAGGATGGACAGATTTAGAGTGTCAGATCGGAGTTTGATTTCATTAATCTGTGACTGGGTTCGAATTTGTTCAATTTTTCTACCTGCAAGTTCATCATTGGCAGAATTGAATCTGGTTTTAAAAGCATCTGCTCGTTCTTGTGCTTGTGCAAATGCAACTCTTGCGACGGTTGTTTTTTCGGTTCTTGCCCGTCGTTGGAGTTCGATATCGCGTAATCTTTCTTCTCCAATCTTAACGGTTTGTTCCATGTTCAGGCAGATTTCATCTAGTTGTTCTGCCTGAGTTTTAAAAACTTCCAGTTCCTTGGTTTCTTTTTCTGTGTCATCATCGAGGTTTCTTAGTTCATTGCCACTGACTTTTAGTTCTTCATCCATGCCATCTTTGCGTTGTTTTTGTCGTTCAATTCTGGCACGAAGGTCGCTCAATTGTTCCGAAAGGATATCAATATCGCGTCTTTGGTTTTCAATTCGAGTATCTGAAAGCGAGATTGCATTTTTCGTTTCATCCAAACTTGATTGGGCCAAAGCGATGGATTTTTCAATCTGGATAAGGGTGTTTTTTAATTCTCTTAGTTCGGCTTTACGGGAGAGAATACCTGTTTCTGCATGATGGGTACCCATGGTAAGGGTGCCATCGGGTTCAAGGATTTCGCCTAGTAAGGTAAGAATTCGAATTGAAGGGTGGGAAGATGAAAGCGTGCGTGCAAAAGCTATAGATTTTACAATCAGAGTTTTTCCTAGAAGCCATTGAGGCAGATTCGGGAAATCCGGATTGTTACATTTAACAAACTCATGTGCCCAGCCAACGATTTCAGGATGGCCTTCAAGGGGAATTGCAGTTTCAGTAATGAAAGGGGCAGCATGAATAGTATGTTGCAAAAAACCTTGAAAAGAAACTCTGCTTGAAAACGCGTCTGAATGCGATGCCAAGGCTTTGATCAAGGATTCTTGATCTTGTACAAGAATGCGTTGGGATTTTTCACCCAGAGCAAGATCGATGAGCGCTGCAAATTCAGTTGAAACTTCGATGAAATCTGCAACAACTCCGAGAATGGTATTCCATAACAGGGAAGAGGGATTTTTGCTAAGTTCAAGAATTTCCTTAAGCCCGACCCCGAAGCCTTCCAAACTTTTTTCGAGGCCTTCAAGAACTTCTAGGCGGCTTACTGTGCCACTCCGGTTCGCCTGAAATTCTGAAAGTTCTTGGGCGAATTGTTCTCGTGCCAACTCCAACGCTTCTTTTTCTTTTCCCAAATCGAGAAGAGTGGTCTTGGATGCAGCTAATCGTATTTGCAAGATTTCGTCTGCGATGGCTAATTCACCAAGTTCTGCATCAAGAACTGCAAGGCTGCCCACGGTGTTTTCGTTGCGTTGTCTAAGCCTTTCTGCTTCCCGATTGTAAGATTCAAGTTTGGCCCTAGAGCCTGTTAGTGAATTTTGCAGTCGTGCAAGCAGGCGCATGTTTTCAAGATGTTCTTCCTTAGATTTTATAACCGAAATGCGGAGGGAAGAATCTTCCTCTGAAGCTTCTTTTTCTGCCTTTTCAAGGGTTTCAACAATTTCTTTCGAAGCAGTGCAATTTGATTCTGCAAGTTCGGCTTCTTGCCGTAGGGAATCTAGTTGCGAATCTAGAAGCGATAATCTTTTGTTGTGATCCATCAGAGATTTGCGTGCTAGGAGGAGGTCTCGTTCTGAAGTTTCGAGGGATTCCCGATCACTTTTTTTAGAAGAGTCACCCGCGGCAATGTTTTGTCGGGCCTCTGAAATCAGGAGGTCTCCGGATCGTATTTTTTCATCTAATTGGTTTACGAGAGATTCTTTTTCGCGGGTTTTTTTCTCGAGGTCATCGGTTTCTGATAAGCCTTGTTCAAGGTCATTCTTAAGGGATGAAAGCTTTGCATATTCCGACTCAAGATTTTCTGTAAGTTGCGAGTATTCTTGAAGCCCAAGGTTTAAGCGTAATTCTTTTAGCCTGTCTGAATATTCCTGCCATTTCTGCGCCTTTGTTGCCTGCAATCGAACTGTTTTTAACTGTCTTTCTACTTCTTCTAGGATATCCTTTAGGCGTTCCACATTTTGATCAACGCGTTCCAGCCTTCGAAGGGATTCAAGTTTTTTGATTTTGAAACGGCTAATGCCTGCAGCTTCATCAAAAATGATTCTTCGGTCTTTGGGGGAAGATTGTAAAAGTCCGTCAACTTTTCCTTGTTCGATAATGCAGTAAGCATCGGAGCCAGCCCCGCTACCCATGAAAAGGTCTTTTATATCTTTGAGCCTGCATGTTTTTCGGTTAATCAGGTATTCGCTATCGCCATTCCTATATACTCTGCGGGTCACCTGAACTTCGGTGCTTTCGGTCTGGAATATTTTTTTTGTATTGTCGAAGAGGAGAGAAACTTCTGCAAGGCCGTTGGCTTTTCGTGATGCAGAACCATTGAAAATAACATCAGTCATTTCCCCGCCTCGAAGGCTTCGGGCGCTTTGTTCGCCTAGTACCCAGCGAATGGCATCAACAATATTGCTTTTGCCCGAACCATTGGGCCCAACGATGGCAGTGATACCAAGAGGGAAATTAAAGTCTGTTTTATCGGCAAAGGATTTGAAGCCGATTAATTCCAAACTTTTTAGCATGCAGAATTCCGTTTAAGGTGTAGCTGAGGGCAAAGGTGCCCAGAAGCCCCCGGTTAAATTTATTTATCCTGCCCGTTTTTTTGCCGCTCTGCAGTTGCTTTATCCTTAGTTGCTGGTTTTTTGTTAAGCAAAGCTTCCTGATCCTCCGCGTTTGAAAAACTTAAAGGTTTAACTGGAGCGTATAAGTTCGGGGTTGCAGATGGATCAGGTCTTGCATCCATTGCGAGGCCGATTTCTTCGCCCTTGCCCTTTTTCATTTTTCCTGCCCTAACCAAATCATACACTGAAACAGCCTGGGGAAGTGCATCATTTCTTACTCTGCAAGTAAGGGCTTGGGTCGTATCAGCTTGGCGAAGGAGTTCGGTAACATCTGGGTAAAGAGCGCCCATATCTGCTAAAGTTTGAAGGATCTCGTTGACGGTAAGGCCAGTGGATTTCCTAATGGTTTTACCGCTTCTGAGCGGAATGCGAGAGATGTTGCATTTCTCATCATCCTTTCCTGAGGTCAGAGTGAATTCGCCCGCAAGCAAAGAGAAAGGCGGCCTAAACGCTGGTTCTTTGCCAAACAAAACGATTTCTGGGCGCTTGCTTGTTGAGATATGAACCATGCCGGGTGTATCTGGTGAAACTCGATGCAACCAGAATGATTCGTTTAAGAATTCACCTTGGATTGTTTCATTTTTTTCATCAAGTGCCCTTAAGGCGCGGAATGCCCCGTAGCGGGTTTCATCATCACTACACGAGTAAAGGATTTCGCGTAATTTGACTTGGCAAATAGCTTCATCGAGCGATGCCATAGCGGTAAGAGAAAAAGCTCTAAGCATGGGTTGATCAATAACAGATCTGGCCAATTCTTCGCCACAAGAAGGGCTGCCCAAATAAGCGAGCGATTCTGCAGCACTAAATCTAATCAATGGGTGTTCATTTTTGAGGCCATTTTTTAAAGTACCGATTGTTTCTTGCCCTAAAGCTTCAAGCCTAAGAGCAGCAGTTACACAACGGCTAGGATCTAGAAGATCTTCATTAAGTTTTTTGATGTAATTGGCGCGTCCTTGGCCACCTTTACCAGCATCATTTTCTTTGGTGGGTACGAGCCGTACCACTCTAAGAAATCTTGGATGATTTAATTTATATTGTGTGGGGACTCTTAGTGAAACAGAGATATTGTTTTTCGTGCTTGCAATAACAGCGCCTGGGTCGCCTTTGCTTATTTGGAAAGTTTCGTTGATCTGATCAGAAATCATGCCCGATACGCGTGCGAATTGTTGATCTTGATTCAAAATTAAAGTGAAGGGCCAATCAATCTGGGTTTTTCCACCTCCCCAAATTCGGCCCGATTTTACCCTGCCTTCGTCGTCTTCTCCGGCCTTGCCAAAACCCACTAAAAGTGGGCCTTCAGCCTTGGCTACAGGGTGACCTCGTAGCGTGCCTTTTGGGCCGTTATAAGTCGGGGAAAGATTCTTTGCAAAATCGTAATTATATAAAATACATTCTTTTAAATATCCACCTTGAATGCTCGTTACTTTGCTTCGAGGCGGCAATGTTACTTCGATATCCAAGGCCTCGCCCTTCCGAGTTCCTGGGGGTATGGATGCAGATATCAATACCAAAGCGACGGTATTGCTTGCTAGCATTTCTTTAATATTTCGAACTCCCTGCTTGCGGAGATCATCTTCCAGCATGGTTCGATTGGCATCGTTGGTTGGGGCAGCACCTGTTCCATCAAGCCCTGCGACTAATCCAATTCCACCTAAAGGAAGCGGGTCTGCATTTCCGACCGTACAAAATTCACCCAAGGTGCGAACCCCGTAGCGATCGCGTTCTGTTTCTTCTTCTGCCACTAATCTTGGGGTTTGATGCATGCACCCCGGAAGAACTGATAAGAAAGCAAGCAATATTGCCATGCTCCAATGGATAGCTTTGGGTGATTTCTTTTGTATGTATGATTTGCTTCGCATGAATAAACCTTCTATCTCGGTCCAAAGGGCCAGTAAGAAAAACTTACCGGCGGAAAAATCTTCCACCATCTCACGAAGTTGGGAACAATACCTGTTTGAAGAATCGAGTCAAGTCGAGAAGGGTTGGTAAAGGGGAGGGATTTTCATGCAAATAGATAAAGGAGGAAAGAGGGGCAAGAGATTTGCCGCTTTTCCTCCCTTTAAATGTTACGGACTATAAAAGTTATGAGTTAACTAAAACTTTTTTCAACGACAGCTTTCATTTTCTCGAGCCCTGTTTTTGCAACCAAGTTTGCATCTTGCATCCAGTAGTCGCGATTGAATAGCTCTAAGGATAGAAAGCCATTAAACCCGTTGTCGCGCATAGTTTTCAGCATGCTTGTTAAAGGCGCGATACCATCTCCGGGGTAAACGCGATCCTTATCTTGAATCTCGGTCGAGTTTAAATTCTTGGGGTAATCATTCATATGAAAAACTTGCAATGCGCCTTTACTAAGTTGTTTGAGGCCTTCGAAATCCGATCCGCCCTTAAACAAATGGTAAACATCTGCAAGTATGCAGGCATCTTTATGTTTGGCCTCGATTGCGACCAATGCCACTTCCCCAAGTTTGCTAAGGTTTTTTGAAAAGCCCCAAAGTTCTACCTGCGGTATTACACCCGTAGAGCTTGCAGCGATAAGCAGAGCCCGGTATCGCTGCGCTGCTGCATATAAATCGATACCTGGCTTGTTGGTTGCGCCTACAGGTGGTGCAGCAAGCCTTTTTCCTCCGAGTTGGGCCAGATTGTCTAAGGTTTTTTTTGCAAGCTCGAGTGCTTGTTTTCGTTTTTCATCATCATCAACAATCCATTCAAAGAACCCGATTGCACTTTCCATGGTCAGGCCACTATCCTTAATGCGCTTGCCCATATCCTTAAGATTTCCGCCATCCTTGATGAATTGGTCGACATCACTTATCCAAGGTTCAATGGCATCGTATCCCGCCTTGGCAGCAACTTCGACCAGATCTTTAAGAGGTAATTTCTGCCCGCGTATGGTGCTGGTGTTCAGCATAAATTTGAAGGGCTTTTTATTTTCTTCAAATGCCAGGGCTTGTGTGCCTGTAAGTCCAGCGATCGTTGCGCCTGCCAACAAATTTCTGCGTGATAAGTTGTTCATGATAATTCCTTTTTTAGAACAGTAGCAAAGAATCAATTATGCATAAACTATTGATAATAATCCAGTTGATTGAAGATTTTAAGAGCTTTTTACCGAGGCGGGTTGCTGATTTTAGGCGACAATAGTTACTTGCGTGGTGGGTATGCCTTTCGAACAGCATTTATGAGTTCATCAAATTTGGAAAGAAATTTAGAACGATCCTTTGAACCCATGGGGGAAGGGCCCCCAGAAATCAAATTGCTTTGGCGAAGTTCTTCCATGAGGCTGCGCATTCCCAGAGCGGTGCCGATATCATTTTCTGTGAATTCTTTACCCTTTGCGTTGAGAACAACCGAACCCTTTTCGAGACAGCGGGCAGCAAGGGGAATATCGGCAGTAATGACGAGGTCCCCCGGGCCGGTATTTTCAGCAATCCAATCGTCTGCGGTTCCAAATCCTGGTCGAACCACCATGGTAAACAACGGGTTTGCGGGCACCCGCATGGTGGAATTTGCAACGACTTCAACTTTCATGGAGTATCTGCAAGCGACGCGATAAATTTCGTCTTTGACCGGGCAGGCATCAGCATCGATGAAAATAATATGCATAATTCTTAATGTATCCGATGTTAGGTTTGAAAGTCCGCTTTTTATGCGAAAAAGTTCGAATAAACATCCTTAGCAGTGGAACGGTTACGATTTTAGGATCTAGGTTGGATTGTCGAATGAGGAAGAAGGTTGAAAACCCTGGTTTTAGGGTTTAATATTTCCCAATGCTGCGAAATAGTGCTAATATTAACTTTAATAGCATACCAAGAGGGTTGTCATGAATAAATCAGCTTCGAACAATTTTTGTGATGGCATCAACAGGCGTAATTTTCTACGGGTTGGCGCATTGGCCCCTTTTGGCGTTACCTTGCCTGGCATTTTTCAAGCCGATGCAGCTTCTAATTTGAAGGGCAATCAGCGCTCTGTCATTATGATTTATCTTTCTGGTGGTATGGCTCATCAGGATAGTTTTGACCTAAAGCCAAATGCACCGACAGAAGTCCGTGGGGAATTCAAACCCATCCCAACCAATGTTTCAGGCATCGAAGTATCAGAGCATTTGCCCAGGCTTGCAGCGTGTGCCGACAAATACATTGTATTAAGATCTCTTGTTGGGCAAATTGATGAACACTCAAGTTTTCAGAGTACCACGGGGTACCCTATGTCGATTACCAAGCGCGATAACAAACCTCACTTTGGTTCGGTGATTGCCAAGGTTCAAGGCCAAGTCAACCCTTCCGTGCCTGCATTTGTTGATCTTTTTCCTACCATGCAGCATAAGCCTTATAACAGTCCGAGTTCTGGGTTTCTCGGAAGAGCATCCTCTGGGGTAAGATTGGATGGCGAGGGTATTGATAACATGAAGCTTCAAGGCTTGTCTTCAAGTCGCTTTGAAGACCGTAAAACTCTTCTAGCTCAGGTTGATTCCTTTCGGCGGAATGCAGATCGCCTAGAAGTTTCTGGTATGAACCAGAATTATCAGCGTGCCTTTGAAGTTCTTACTTCTAGTAAGTTGGTTGAAGCCATCGATGTTACCAAGGAACCCGAGAAAGTGCGCGAACGCTACGGCAAAGGCTCTAGCAAGCATATGGGAGATGGCGGCCCCCTTTGGAACGATCAGCTTCTTATGGCCCGAAGGCTTGTTGAAGCGGGTTCCCGCTGTGTGACGGTTGCCTATGGTTTTTGGGATACGCACGGTAATAACTTCAAGCATATGAAGCAGCATTTACCTACTTTTGATCAGGGTGTATCTGCCCTCATTGAGGATATATATGCAAGGGGGATGGATAAAACCACAACCGTGTGTGTATGGGGAGAATTTGGTAGAACTCCAAAAATAAACAAAGATGCAGGCAGGGATCATTGGTCGAGAGTAAATTTCGCCTTGCTTGCAGGTGGCGGAATGAAGACCGGGCAGGTTATCGGTTCGACCGATAGTAGTGCTGGATCAGCCAAAGATACGCCCATTAATTATCTTGATATTCTTGCGACCATTTACAACAACATGGGAATTGATCCGCATGCAATGGTGGTAGATATCAGTGGTAGACCCAATCCCATATTGCCCAGTACGGTAAGCCCGATTAATAAAGTTTATAGTTGAAATGATTACAAAAAAAGCCCGTCGTGACTGACGGGCTTTTTTTCGCAGGTTGGTTTTACTTGTCTTTCTTGACATTAACCCAATGATTGCTTTTAGCTGATTCTAAGACTGCATCACAAATGCGCTGAGTTTCGAGGGCATCTCGGAAAGTGGGGCCGACAGGTTTTCCGGTTCCCAGCGAAGTAATAAAATCTGCAACTTCGTGAACAAAACTGTGCTCATAACCGATTTGCAAACCAGGTACCCACCAATTGCTCATGTAAGGATGGTCGCCATCGGTTACATGGATGGATTTCCACCCGCGTAGTGGGCCTTCATCGGAATAATCAAAATATTGCAATCGGTGAAGGTCGTGAAGATCCCAGCAAATAGAAGCGTTTTCGCCATTAATTTCGAAGGTATAAAGCGCTTTGTGCCCACGGGCATACCGGGTGGACTCAAAGCTTGCGAGCGATCCATTTTCAAAATGGCCCATAAAGGTGCAGGCATCATCAATGGTGACCTTTTCCATTTTGCCTGTGAGGTTGTGCTGCCTTTGTTTGACAAAGGTTTCGGTCATGGCGCTAACATCGTGAATCGAGCCATTAAGCCAGATTGCAGTATCGATGCAATGCGCAAGAAGGTCGCCTGTAACCCCGCTGCCCGCAGCTTCGGAATCGAGCCGCCATAAGCCTGCGCCGCCCTGTGGAAGTTCTGGGTTTATGGTCCAATCTTGAAGGAATTTAGCACGATAATGAAAGATCTTCCCCAATCGACCTTCATCGATCAATTTCTTGGCAAAGGTAACCGCAGGGACCCTGCGGTAGTTGTACCAAACGATGTTTGGAACGCCTGCTTTTTCAACAGCCTCTACCATTTTCAGGCCTTCTTCGCCATTCATTGCCAAAGGCTTTTCGCACAGGATGATTTTTTTGTGGGCAGCAGCATAAAGGGCGATTTCTGCATGAATATTATTTGGTGTGCAAATGTCAATCGCATCGATATCTTTGCGCTCGATAAGTTTGCGCCAATCAGTTTCAATGCTTTCGTATCCCCAATTATTGGCAAAGCTCTGTGCTTTTTCAGGATTGCGGGCGCAAACCGCCTTCAAAACTGGCTTGTATGGCAGATCAAAAAACAAGGGTGCTTTTACATACCCATTAGAATGGGCTTTACCCATGAATCCATAACCTATCATGCCGATGTTAAGAGGTTTTTTTGAGGAAGCCATGATCATCTCCAAGCTGTTTAAGTTTAAATGTTACTGTGTGAAATTGTTTATGAATTGGAGCCATGAGCATTACGAACAGCAATCATTGCTGCAAGAATCTTGTTCCAAGTTTCTTGGGTTTCAAGAACCTTGTTGGGGAACATGCAACCATCCCAGCAGATATGTTTAATGCCGCGTCCTGCGTAATCTTTAAGCCAGTATCCGGAGGCTTTGGCGATATCGAGTTTTCCCTTGGGGTCGTCCGCTAAACAGTGCCTGCCGGTTTTGTCGTGCGAACCGGTACCATGAACTGTGCCATCGTTTTGGGCAACATGGAAATCGATAGTCCAAGGGCGCAGGGCATCTGTCATTTTTGTGTAAGCGGCATCGAATTCTGCAGGAGAATAGCCTTCCTTTAATAGTGCATCTTCGGGCGCATTATAGCCCATGAGGTAAAGGTAGGTGTGAGCAAGGTCGGCTTGAAAACCAACGGTGCCCGGCATGCCAGTTTGTTCTAAGAGGTTCACCATGTGTTTCCAAGAATGCATGCCACCCCAGCAGATTTCGCCTTCAGCGGCAAGCCGCTCGCCATGGGCTGCAGCTACAATGCCGGCTTCGCGGAAAGTTTCAGCGGTTTTTTTTGTATTACCGGTGGGATCTTTAGCCCAATCAGAAGGCCCCCCAGCAGCATCAATACGAATGATGCCATATTTTCGAACTCCGTGATCGTTAAGAATACGGGTGATTCTGCATGCTTTTTTAACAGCTAAGACAAATTTTGCCCGTTGATCTGGGCTTCCAAACGATGAATCGCCTACTGTGCCAGGCCATATCGGAGCGACCACCGAGCCAACATTCAATCCTTTGTTGGCTATTTTGTCTGCCATCTTTTTAATGTCGTCGACACTTGCATCGGGATCCGTGTGGGAATGAAAAAGAAAAAGATCAACTCCATCAAACTTCTGTCCATTTACCTGTGCTTTTACAGTAAAATCCAGCATGTTATCTAAGCTGATTGGGGGATGGTCGGTGCTCGGTTCTTTGCCAACTAAGCCAGGCCACATGGCGTTATGTAATTTCAAGGTGCTGTTACTCATAGGAGATCCTCATTTAACTATACTTATCCACATTTATACCAAGCATTGTCATACCGCTTTGAAGGCTTGAGGGCAAGCAAATCTAGGGGGATTATTTATTTGTTTTCAAATGGTCAAAAGTTGGGTGTCAAAATAGTTGAGTGTTATCTCAAAACGCATCATTAATAGAGTTGCATCTCTCTAGCGAGAAAAGTGTTTTTTATGAAAGGAATGCTAAAAATTTCACATGCCCGATGCATTGTCTTTTTATTAAGTGCTTCAAATTAAATTTGGCTTAATTCGCTTTGCTAATAGGGGGAACCTTATTTGAAGGGGAGTGGGTTGCGCTATCGGGCTGATAGTAAATAAAAATAGAAAAACCCAAGCGATGGTATGAACCAAGGCTTGGATCTGTAATGTAAAACTAAGTTTACAAAGCCCCGTATGAAAGGGCGCGTTATTAACGCTTTTTCTTTTTGTAATCGCCTACAGCCGGTGCATCAATGTTGGTGTGCGGGCCAAAATAACGCAATGAAACTAAAGGTTCTAGGCCTGTGTTTTCGAAAGTAACACCTTGTACAGCAGCTTCATGGCTTACAAACACTTCGTCATCGGTGAGTTCACCAAATCTTATCATTGCAGGGGTTTGAAGAGCATGCTTACCGATTTTGCCTGTGCCTTGCACTGCAATAAGGCCGTATGCCCCACGGTCTTTGATCGTAACCTTTACGCCTGGATTTATGGTTAGTTCCTTGGCAGAGAATAGTTCCTCGCCATCGATCTTTCCATAGACAACCCAGCGATCAACATAGCCCTCGGATTCGGTGTCAGCTACAGCGATTGGTTCAAGATAATGGCTATCTTTGAAGTTTGGATTTATATTGCCATCCCAATTGAGTTGGTTAATGATGAAATCGAGGTCGTGATGCTTTTCTTTAGGCATGTCTTTGGTGAGAAGATGCCATGGAACAGCGCGACCTTCAACCATGCTTTGGTACATTGCGAAAACATCGGAGCCCCATTGTGGTTCATAGGTGACCAAAGAACCCGGAGCATGAAGAACGCAAGGAGGAACCAGCCAACCTGTACCCGGTTGCAATTTGTAAGCTTTGCTGAAGTTGAGAATGCCGTTATCTCCTTCGTTCCAGCGCTCGAGGCACTTACGAAGATCTTCCTTTGTGGTTCCGGGTTCCAAGCCAAAGAAGGTGTAGGGGAAGTTATTGCCCACAGAATTTAGCTGGGGTGGAAAATAATAGGATTCAGGTTTGCCTTCCTGTCCGACCTTTGCAGCTTGACTTTTACTCTGATGCATGTGGTGGGGGATAGGCCCCATGTTGTCAAAAAACTTGCTGTAAACAGGCCATTTTTGATATTTTTTCCAGATTGCTGCACCAACCAACTTTTGCCCTTCGACTTCTACTGCATCCTTGAGCAAAAATGATCTTTCACCATTCACCACAACATAGCTGTAGCCTTCGTCAATCTCACGGTTTTCGTTTGCTGCAGGTGTGGTGGAAGCGAACCATCTTTCATCAATCCCACCTCGATGGGCGCCGTAGGCATAAAGATCTTGGGGTGCAAGTTTGATCCTTCGGCCTGGCATAAGGAAACTGCGTGGAACCCAGGTAGGCGCCAACCTTAAGATGCCATCGCCTGCTTCGATTGCATTTCGGATTTTGCTATCAGAAGCTTTGATAATTTTCTTCTTAACGGTAGATTTAGCCATGATATTTAGACTCTTTCACAAGGAATAAAAGTTAAAGTAATTCGAAAATACATTCGATTTCAACGGGGATGCCACCAGGAAGGGTATGTGCGGAAACAGCACTTCTAGCCCCAACGCCGTTATCTTCTCCAAAAATTTCTGCCATTAATTCTGAAAACCCATTGATGACTTTAGGTTGGTCTTTGAAATCAACCGTGCAGTTAACCCAACCAAGAGTTTTAATAATTCGTTTGACCTTATCGAGCGAACCAAGGGTTTCTTTAACCGTTGCAAGTACATTGATAGCCACAGCCCTAGCGACTTCTTTGCCTTGTTCCAAGGTAAGATCTTGGCCAACTCTTCCGGTTAAAGGTGTAGATTCGTGGATTTTCGCAGGGCCATGCCCGGAAACATAAAGCATGTTGCCTACTTGAACTGCAATTTTGTATTTTGCGACAGGCTTGGGGGCGGACGGAAGCTGAATATGTAGTTCTTGAAGCCTAGTTTCCGGTTTACTTGCCATTGCATTGCCTTTCCTGAGAGTTTCAAAACAAACTAAAGATTATCTTTTAGCCATCTCGCTTTTATCGTTTCTAAACGGGATGAGGTCAAGTGTTGTTTTATTAATTGTATTTAAGGATGATCAATTGAACCATAGATTCCAAGTTTCAGGTAATTCAAATCTTGGGCCAAATCTTGAAACATAGTTTGCAGAAAGCGCTTCCCAATAAGCTTGGCCTTTCAGCCTGATCCAAGGGCCTGGTCCGCCTGTATGCGCTGGCCACCCCAAGGCCCTGACTGCCAAGAAATTTAAATCAGATTCTGTTTTGAAAACATTGCCGGCCCTGATACTTGTAAATTCAAGAAGCATAGAAAACAAGATGCGTTCGCGGCCTTCGCGCACTTGATTTACCTTGCCAATGGAATTACTTACAGAGTCGATGTTGCGTTTTAAATTATGTTTTGCCAGGTTCTGCGCAAGGAGGTTTGGCCACCAAGACATTTTGTGATGTAAAAACCACCCTTTGCCTTCTTCGATACCCAACCATAACCTTGATCGCATTTGTGAAAAAAGTTCGATTGTTGCGGTGTCAGAAGGATAACGCAAAGCAAAAAGTTTAGCGATCACATCTAATCCGAGCCAATCAGCCCAGAATAATGGGCCAAATTGAAACCCCCACTTTCTCAGCGATTTTTCAATCTTTTCTAATAGAATGCCTTCGCCTAATAGTTCCAGATTTTCTCTGAAACCTGATAGCAAAACTTTAGATGCAATGCTGGATCTTGTCTTGTTTATTAAAACTGTCGTCTTGCCCAATCGCGAAATCCATGCCAGTAAAAAATCTCTTTTAATCAGAGAATTAGTTTCTGCAATGACCAATTCGCAACAAGGAAATCTCCCCAAAGGATACTGCTGAAACAAGCATGCGCTTTCGCCTTGCCAAGTGTTTGATTCCTCAGCTTTGACAACCATGCAATCTGGATAAGTTTTTTTGAATAGATCGATATCTGCTGGGCTTAAAAAATTATAAGCGGTCATAAGTGCGATATCGGGCTTTTCCTTGAAATTGGAATTAGTGGTGCCCTCAATTAAACTCAGTCGTTTTTCGACATCCCCGGCATTCCAGATCCCTTTCCGTATTGTTTCGTGCATGAGGCGGTTTAAAGCCATTAAGGTTTTCCCCAACCCTTCAGGAGTTTTGCCTTGAATGGAAACAGGAATGCCCCGGGATGCATGTAAAAATGCCCATTCTGCAATGGTTTTGCCTTCCCCGATAAGTGCGACCCGATTGGGGGCAGGGGTTTCAACCGGCGCTATTGGAATACGAAGATTGTCTTCGAGTGCAAACTTCACCAGATTCTTACAGGTTGGAGAAGGAATTAAGCGCTGGCTAAGCTCCGCGATTTTTTGCTCCGCAATCGCAGAGTTTTTAAGTGTGACCAAATCGGAAACTAGATTAAGTGTTTGTCTGGATGCTTGAACTTCTTCGGGCGTGTTTTTATCAATAATCCTGTTGAAAGCCCTGTGCAAAATTGCTCTGCCTGCGAAATTTTTTTCGAATAAAAGCGCACTAAAAGAAAAGGGAGGAGAACTGAAGGCATTTTTCTTGCCCTCTCTCATTGCCACTCCAATTAACCTAGTGAATTCAGATCGGAGTTGCTGTTCTGTTTGAGCAATGCCATCAGCAAGTTGATTATGGAAAATCTCTCTAGCCTTCCACCTTGCACCAAAAACAACCAGTTTCATGGTTTTCTCTAGGCCAATTTTCTTTACCAGAGAATAAATGGATCCAAATGCAGGGCAGGCGCCAAGCTCGACCTCAGGGAATGCAAAAATAGTGTTGGGCCGCTCGAATACCAACCGGTAATCGCAAGCCAATGCGAGTTCCAATCCTGCACCAAGGCATGGGCCACTGATGGCGGCAATGGTTGGTGTTTTAAGATCCCGGAGTTTTTTATAAACCCGCATGCCTTCTTCTTGCCAGCGTGCAATATTTCCACTCGCCTGCAATTGTTCCCATTCTTGCAAATCAGGCCCGAACGCAAATCCCGAGGTCTTCCCACTTCTCAAAGTTATGATGGGAATAGAGGGTATTTCCTGAAGTTTTTCTAACCCTGCATCTAAATCGCAAAGCAAAGAAAGGTTAACTTTGTTGGCGGATTCTCCTTTGACATCCAGCACAATCATGATGGTTCCATCTTGGTCTTTTTCGATTCGAACGGTATTGCTGCTGAAAATCACCATCATTAGATCCACATAATTAATAAAAACCTATGTCCAACAAGCAATTGTCCAGTATCCTCTATCAGGGTAGAAGTAGCAGCAGAAAATTCTTTTAAATCTGCAAAAGAAAAGGTGGCCATTCATGAGTTTGCCCTTGGCGATTACTAAAACTGAGATTTCAGGATTTCCTTGCAGAAGAGGAAAAGTACGCGATGTTTACGACTTGGGCGATCGACTTGTAATCGTAACAACAGACAGAATAAGCGCATTCGACTGGATTCTTGCAGAGGGTGTTCCCGACAAAGGGAAAATCCTTACGCAAATAACTTTATTCTGGATGAATTTACTAAAAGTTGAAAACCACCTGATTAGTACTGATTTAAATGAAATGGGCCCGGCCTTTTCAAGTCAGAAATCAATACTTGAAGGTCGGACCATTCTGGTAAAAAAAACCGAGGTCGTGCCAATCGAGTGTGTCGTTCGGGGTTGGCTTGCCGGTTCTGGATGGAAAGAATACCAATCGTCCTCAACTGTTTGTGGTATCAATTTGCCCTCTGGTTTAATGCAAAGCTCAAAATTGCCTGAACCTATTTTCACCCCTGCAACTAAAGCAGAGACAGGGCACGATGAAAATATTTCATTTACGCAAATGGTTCAAGAAGTTGGTGCTGAAACTGCAAATGTATTAAGAGAACGAAGCATTGATATTTATTCACGCGCTGCGGCTTTTGCCCATGAAAAAGGCATTATTCTTGCAGATACCAAGTTTGAATGGGGAAAATTGAAGTCGGGAAAAATCATTTTGATTGATGAGGCCCTTACTCCGGATAGTTCGCGCTTTTGGGATGAAAAATCTTATGCGACGGGAATCAGTCCGCCTTCATTCGATAAGCAATTTATCCGTGATTGGCTCGAAACCACAACCTGGGATAAAAACAGCCAGCCTCCTGCAATGCCCCCAATTATTATCGAGCAAACCCGCCTAAGGTATCTTGAAGCATTCAAGATTCTTACAGGCAAAGATTTTGTGTGAACTTAAAACAACCCGTGTTAAAGCGTAGGTTTGCTTCTATTTGTAAAGTCGTAATCCTACGGGTAAAGAATCACCCAGCAAGTTGGATTGGCTTTCCTTTGCCAGAGGCACGAATTCCTCGAGGCATTTGACCCACTCGGTTGGGATTTTCAAGTTCTTGATTTTTGCCAGAATGCTAACGCGTGAATCTTGATCGAGGTCAAGCGCTCGTTGTCCCGTTATTCTTCCCATTTGAGATAGGCAAAAGGCTAATGCGGTTTCTTCGGAAGTGTGGGAAGGTTGAAATTCTAAAAGTCTGGTAACCCATTGCGAAACGATATCGGGATGCAAAATCGAATTAAGTGGCCCATAAATCAGGCCCCGTGATGCAAGTCGGGTAAGCGACCAAAATAAATAAGATGGTATGGGAGATTTCTTGAGCGAGCGAACCAAGGTGTTCCCCATGTTTTCTTTTGTTCTAAGATCCAACCTTTCAAACGAAGCTGCCGCACGCCACATCTCAACCAATTCGTTTTGCAGTGGCTTGGCAACCGGTTTGTTCGGAATAGGCAGTAAGATGTTGCGAATCCTGTCGAAAAGAGATTGTTGTTGATTGGAGGAAAGCCCCCCAGAAACCCTGCGCCAAAGAATCCAAAACTCTGCTCCCGATTCCACAAATCTTGGAATGATCGAAGATTTGGAACGATCATCCCGTGGCGGAGCGATTAATTCTTTCCAGAGTTTGTCGAGACGGATTTTGTCTCCGGGTGCACCATAACCCGGCCTTAAAAAGAAGCCCGCCAAATTGCTCCAACGCGATGCCAGTTCGGGTGAAAGCAGTCTGCCAGGCGCCAACAAAAACAGTTCATCCCAGAGCCTTCTGCAAAGCCCCAAGGGCCAATCGTCTCTATCCGCATCTAGGATATGTTCAAGAACTTTGGGTAGAAGCTTGGGGTCGATTATTGGGGCGCCGTCTGAAAAAGTTTTCTTAAGACAATCGAGCGCTGCGAGTGCTGTTGCTTCAGGCCAGGTAGCACCTTTGTTTTCTTCATCAGAATTTGAATCAGAACTTTCAAAAGAATCGCGCAGATTAAATTCCAGCTTCCATTCATTCGTTCCTTCTTTTGCGATGCACCATAATTCCAAAGTACCTAGTGCCGTTGCCTGCGATTTTAAATTAACAGCGATGCCTTTCACTCCAGATCTTTTCCCACCCCTTAAGATGGTTTGCAAAGGGGGTAATGATTGAAGCTGCTTTTTCGGGATTTTAATTACGGCCCCTGCCTTATCCTTGCCCCTTAATGTGGAGGTAAACAGGGGAAATAATACGGGTTGGCCGATTGCAAGTTCTAGTTCATTTTGATCTAAAGTAAGTGCTTTTCCTTCCTCATGATGTTTGGGAAGTACGCAAATCAGGGTTTCTTCTCCTGTGTCGTTGCCTACTCCAAGATAATAAGATTTTGCAAGTCCGCCCCCGATATGTTTTCCGCCACTATGCTTAAGCCATGCAAACCAAGCAGCGCCCTCTGCAACAGCGAGGTCAACCGAGGGGTTTTCAAAAACCGAAGTAGGTTGTTTATCGGAGTCGCTATTCCTCCAATCATCAAGCACAGAAAGAACCTGTCTTTGCAGCTTTTTTGAGCGAAAGACTCCGCCATTAAATAATACTGCGTGTGGTGGCTTAAAAGATGCAGATTCAGATTGAGAATTAAGGAAGCTTGCGAGATGTTTTGTAATTGCAGGGTCTGAAACATAAGGAAGACCCATTTCATGAAGGCCAGTTTGGGAACTTGATCTAAGTGGCGCAGAATCTTGGCTTACGAGAGGGAAGAATCCATCGAGAATAAAAGCAGCGGCTTCCTTAGTGGAAAGTTCTGCCCGGATCAGGCCCGCAACAATCGATCGACCACGCCCCATGATGTTAATCGGGATGGTTTCTGGCGCAGTATCTGAAAGAATTTGTTCCTTGGCATTTCTGCATGTTTGAGTGAGTTGGATATATTGGGCGGCATCAAGTTTCGTTCCAGCAGGGAATCGCAACTCCATTAGTTTTGCAAGGGCCAGATCCATGTTGTCTCCCCCTAAAAGCAGGTGGTCGCCGACGGCTTTTCGTAGAAAGTTGATGGTGCCATTTTCGCTGACAGTTTCAATTAGGGTGAAATCGGTGGTACCGCCACCCACATCGATGACTAAGCATTGCATGCCCTCAGACAATTCAAGCCCTTTAGTTTTATTTTGCTGATGAAGGGAGAGCCATCGATAAAAAGCAGCTTGTGGTTCTTCAAGTAGAAGAACATTTTTAAGGCCAGCAAGTTTTGCGGCCTCCATGGTTAGGCTTCGTGCAATATCATCAAATGATGCGGGAACAGTAACCACGACCGTTTGATTTTCGAGTGGTTCTGCAAGTTGCCCCAATGAAACAGAATGATTCCAGCTTTCAAGGATGTGCTTTAAATATTTGGTGGAAACATCCAGAGGAGAAAGCCTTGAAACTTCGGGCGGGGCCGCCCATGGAAGCAAGGGCGCTTTGCGATCGACACCCGGATGGCATAGCCAAGATTTTGCAGAGGATACCAATCTTCCAGGCACCTTGGCACCTTGCGAGCGTGCAAAATTACCCACGATAAAAGAACGGTTTTTGTCCCAAGGTAACGCCGCGGAACCTTCGGGAAGATCGTGCCCCCCAGGAAGGTATAAAAAAGAAGGTAATAATGCATGGGATTGAACCTCGGAAGGTGCATCCAACTGGTAAACTTGATGAAGTTTAATCTCGGGAAAATTGGCTTTGGTAGAGGTATCGATATAGGCAATTGCGCTATTGGTCGTGCCCAGATCGATTCCCGCAAGATATCTGCCCATAGCAATACTATTCCTGTTATGAATCAGAATGTTTGATTCATTTTATGCAAGTATAGGTTACGAATAAAAATAAGACCGCGGGGCTTAATGCCTCGCGGTCTCAGAAACTTCACATGATTTTACTTAAAGCTTGGATAATAAACTCTTCTTTATCCCATCTCCAAGATTGTTTTTTCCAAAATAGATTTCCCAAATGGCCTTAGAGAATGCCACGCTTTTGATGGTGACTTCGATCTTGTCTACAACCTGACAATGAATGCCAATTCCTGGAAGGTGTGTCAGTTTAACTTGGTCCCCTTTGATGACTTTGATTCCCTTGAAAAGATTATCTAGAAGCGTGAGTTCTTCGGGGAATTCTTCTTCCTTGTGATTCAAAAGAACCGAAGCCTTAAAGCTGGAGGCCATTTCTCGGCCATCCACTTGTCTTTCCATCACGAGGTTGAGCTGTTTGTAAATGTCTGCATTGATGATTTCATCGGATGATTTTGGCTTGACGCCTTCTTGTACATAGCTTGCGATTGCATAAACATTGACAAGAAACTTAGAGCGCATTGCAACGCCTGTCAGTGCCATTTTAGTTGATTTTGTATTCACCATGTATTCGGTAATGGTGCTGAAACGCACCCCACTGCCACTAAGGCTAACGGTTTCAGCGGCCCAAGTGTGGAAGCTAAAAACTAGCAGAAGCGTAGAAAACGCAAGTGTTCGAATCATATTAAATCCTTCACGAGTTTATTGCCCGTTTTTGAAAAACCCTGTTCGGTTATAATGTCTGATGTGGGTTAATAAAATCAAGATGAATTGGTTGATATGGTTCGATTTTTTACCCATATTAACAATTGGCTTACGGTTTATGCCAGAATTTTTGTCAGTGACCCCATTCCCAACTCAGCCACCTGAGATGGTTTGGATTGTGAAATTACAGGATTTAAAAGCTCCAAGGATACATATCCATCGTACCCAATTCTTTTAAGTTCTTTGATGATGGAGGTGATGTCGATATCCCCATCGCCCGGAAAGATTCGATCTGAATCGGTTGCCAGCTCTTTAGGTACTGCAGAAATATCGCAAACTTGAACAAAGAAAAGTTTTTTTGGATTGATGTTTGCTAGGTCTGATAATTTGCTGGGTCCGCAGTGAAAGTGGAATGTGTCGAGGGTTAGACCCACATTTTCCATTCCTGAAGCGGTGACGAAGGAGTTCGCAGATTCCAGATTGTTGGCGAAGGAAGATTGAGCGCGGAATTCCAAGGAAAGTTTTGTATTGAATGCTTCTGCCCATTGTGCTGCTTCACGCAAACCAGCAATTGCGGTTTGCAAAATTTGCTGATCAACCCGGGCGGGGAAATCTGAGCATATATTCATTAACGGAATGCCTAAGCCTTGGCAAAGATCCAGCCTCTTTTTAAAATGATCGTAATGACTTTTCTTCTGCTCGCCTGTGGATAGAAATAATCCGCCCTGATAAGATCCCGCAACCAAGGTTACTCCATGATCTGCGATTAAAGCCTTTGTTTCTGCAATGCTTGCGGATTCGAGATGCTTTTCTAATTTGGTGAGCCAGACTTCCATATGCGAGCATCCGCCTTCAACGAAGGCTTTGATATCTTCGGAAAAAGTACTGCTTAAAACACAAACTTGGCTGATACAAGCCTTCATAAAAGATCCTCGCTAAATGTCGTAATTAGAAAAAGGCTCGACCTCAATAAGGTTGTCAAAAAAAGTCGCACCGCCCCCGAGATCTGTGATGGCTGTGCTTGTGGTCGCATTGGCATTGGCTTTGCCTGGAACATCTTTGTTCCACCAAAGCCCTTGCGCCACTGCAACACCCGAAAGCACTGCATCAGTGATTCTGGCATGGGCAATAAATTCCCCACGATTATTAAAGATACGGACTCTGGCTTCTTCTGTTATTCCCCGAGATGCTGCATCTACGGGATTGATCAATAAAGTTGGCCTACCCGCATCCTGTTTCTGCCAAGCCAGATTTGCGAATGACGAATTTAAAAATGCAGGATCTGGAGGCGAAAGAAGTTGGATCGGGTAATGTGCCGCTAGATCTATTCTTGTTTGTGGGTCTTCGTGTGATGGTGTGTACGAGGGCAGGGGGTCTAACCCTAGCTTTTGCATCGAAGTACTAAAAAACTCGCACTTTCCCGATGGCGTGGGGAAATGCCCCATTGCGAAAGGCGCGTAATCTTTGGGTAAATCCAACCTCATCGAACCTTCTTTTTTTAACTGCTCAAAGGTTATCTCGGACATAACCGTGGCAGGATTAAACCCCCCGGCAGATGGCTCAAGTGCCTCTTTAATTAATTCGATGTCGCTCGCTGCATAAAGTTCAGGTTCCAGTTTCATTGCCTTTGCAAGCAATCTGAAAATTTCAGTATTGGGCAGAGATTCACCAAGAGGCGCAATCGCAGGCTCATTAATTAGAACATGCAAATGCCCGTAGGATGTGTGAAGATCCCAATGCTCGAGTTGCGTGGTTGCAGGTAAAACAATATCTGCATAATCGACTGTGTCGGTGGGGAATTGCTCTAGCACTACCGTGAAAAGATCATCTCTTTTTAGTCCGCGGAGAACTTTGGATTGATCAGGGCAAACTGCAGCGGGGTTGGAATTGTACACAATCAGGGCTTTGATTGGCGGTGCTAGATTGTTGTCGATTAATGCGTCAGCAAGCTGGCTCATGTTAATGGATCTGGTGCCCTTGGGGATGAGATCGTGCCTTTCAAAAGCAGCGGCAGATTTTAGTGGATACATACCACTTGTGCTTAGGAATGCGCCACCCCCGGTTTCTTTCCAAGCGCCAATAATTCCGGGAAGGCAAGTGATGGCTCGTACCGCCATGCCCCCGCCACCATGCCTTTGCAACCCGTAATTGAGCCTGATAAAGGCCGGTTTGATGTTTGCATAGTCGTAAGCTAATTGCTCAATGATAAGTGTTTTCAAGCCTGTAATAGCTGAGACTTTATCGGGAGTAAAATCTTGGGCTCTGGATTTGAGATCTTCACCCCCGAGGCAAAACCGGTCAATGAAATCTTGATCTTGAAGGTTGTCGCGGAAAATTACATGCATTATTCCGAGGGCCAAGGCGGCATCAGTGCCTGGGCGTATCGGAATCCAGAGATCACTTTTTTCAGCAGTTTTGGAACGAAAGGGATCGATGGTAATGATTTTAGCGCCAGCTTTTCTGGCCCGGTGCATGATTGCCCATAAATGAGAATTCGTGACACTGGTGTTCGATCCCCAATTGATGATGAACTTGGAATGCACGACGGCTTCTGGGTCGATTGCAGCCCTCGCTCCGAGAGTCATTTGGCTTCCTGCAACCCCCGCAGTTGCACAAATGGTTCGCTCGAGAAGAGAAGCCCCAAGGCGATGAAAAAACCTGCGATCAATACTGGAGCTTTGTAGTCTTCCCATGGTGCCAGCATAACTGTAGGGGAGGATGGATTGGGGGCCGAAGGGTGAATGTATTATCGCATCAAGCTTTGCAGCGACCGTGTCGATTGCTTCTTGCCAGCTTATCTTTTGGAATTTCCCCTCGCCCTTTGCGCCGATTCTTTTTAGTGGGTGTAACAGTCGGGTTGGATGATAGGTTCTTTCGATATATCTGGAAACTTTACCACAAAGAAAGCCGTTGGTTATAGGATGTGCAGGGTTCCCTTTAAGGCTGATTGCTTTGCCATCTTGTACTGTAACTAGCATCGAACAGGTATCAGGGCAATCATGTGGGCATGTGGCGTGAATGGTTTTAAGTGGGTGCGCCATGATTGGCTCCAAGCTTTAAGGTTGCTGAATACTTCATTATGATAGCTGGAAAGTTTTGTATGGGGTTGAGTAATTAAGAAAAAAGGGTGAATCAATATTCTAACCCTGCAGAAGAACCCCCTTGTGCAATCAAAGTTTACAACCCAAAAAAGGGAACGGGTAAAAGGAAGGCGTGTTGTTCATAAAGGCTTGCGATGCCATTCCAACTTGTGTATTGCGAAAAGAAAACAAACAATAGGTAGATCAAGACCGCAGGTAAAAGAGGCAGTCGCCCTGTCCAGCGGAAAAACCAATGCCTTGCAGTCTCTCGTACTTTCGTTCTCCACATGGCCCAACCTGTAATTAGCCGGGTAGGAAAAATGAAAAGAATGAACACCAAAGTGGGCAACCAAAGCGCCTCTTGGGGAATCACTTCAATTTTAAGGAAGTATAAAGGTAGCGCAAAAATTAGGGTAAGAACCAAAGCTAAACTACAAGCCCAAGGCGCACGATTGAAAGCTCTTCTAACACCACGCCAATCGAAGGCCGCAGCGAATCGATTTTCGATTGCCATCTGGGTTTGTAGCAAAGGAAGATGTAGGACAACGATTGCTAAAAGCAGCGCCCCTAAAATACCAACCAAAGGGGCGATTGGGGTTTTTACCTGCCCAAAGGCCAAGAGCGTAGCGGGGATAATCAACCAAAGGAAGGCTGCAAGAAAACCTCGAAGGCCAAGCCAGAAATAGTGGGGGAGTCGTAATCCAAGCAAGAAATCCCAGGTTGCATCCCGAGCCTTTGCGTAAGCCCCGCCAAGTTTGAATTGGCGGTATACGATTAGAAAATTCAAAGGCCAAAAGAAGTGGCGTAAGCGCCCACCTCTCGCCAAGGCGAAAACAATATGCACCCCTAACAGGATGGTAAGAATTAAAACCCAAAAGCGAAGCTTTGCAGCATTTCTGCCATCTGGGTTAATGATTTGTGCGGTGAAAGCCACATTACTAAGGTACCGCAAAGGTAATAGAAGGAGCCAGATAGCTAAAACAGAACCACCCAATCGCGCTGCGGTACGAATGCCAATAAAACCATCTTGAATCCTTCCCGATTTGGCAACTCGAGTAGAAGATTCAAGCATATAGCCCAAGCTAAGGAATTGAAGGCCCGGTATTGCAGCCAGAATTGCCAGAGCCAAGATCATTGACATCAATCCAAACACCCACTCGATTTTTAGGAGAGTCCAAAAAAAGAAGCGCTTAAATAAGCCCTGCCTTATGGTTTTTAGCTCTGGTTGTAATTCTGCTACAAGGTCTGAAGGCGCAAGTGGAAACTCTAAATCGGGGGGCAGTTGAGGTAGAAGCGTTGGTAATTCGGGGGGTGAATTCGGTTCTGAAAGATTCATAGCCTAGGGTCTTGTTGGTGTAAAATCTCTACTAATAAAACACATTTAAAAAAAGATCACCGAAGTTGGTATGATACCATAGAGAGAAGTATTGGAATAGGAGCTAATCGCTTTATGCTTTTTCGCAATTTCTTTTTTGTATGCTTGGTCCTTGGGGGTGCTGCAACACTTATTGCAAATCTTATCCCGCCCAAGCACGGATTTGCGCCTACTCCAACTCACCCCGAATTGTTTCAATCCAATGACTTTCAAGAAACAGTCTACCGGGTGAATGCCTCCTTCGAGCAAACTTGGCTTAAAAATAATATTCAAACTGCCATTGCTGCAGATGATTTAACCATTGCGAGGCGCCTAGCTTTGGGTTTGATGGGAACAATTCCATCATTAGAAGAAATCCGGCAGTTTGAATCGCATCCAGAAGATGAAAGATTAATCTGGTGGATTGGTCATATTTTGCAGGATCGTCGCTTTGCAGATTACCTTGCAGAAAGATTCACCAGGGTTTTTGTAGGAACAGAAGATGGCCCATTCATTTTGTTTCGAAGGCGCAAGTTTAGATCTTGGCTTTCTGAACAGATAACTTTGAATGTTCCTTATGATCAGATTGTAAGGGAAGTTATTGCCACCGAGGGGATTTGGACAGAAAAACCTGCAACCAACTTTATCACGGTCACCTCGCAAAATGATAAGTCAAATCAACCAGACCCAGTCCGGTTGGCAGGCCGTGTTACTCGCGCCTTCTTAGGCATCAGGTTGGATTGTGCACAATGCCATGACCATCCATTCGCTCCTTGGAAGCAATCCGACTTCGAAAGTTTTTCAGCCTTTTTTGCTCAGACTCATGTGGGGTTGCGCGGCGTTTATGACGGGGTAGGGGAGTACACAATCGATGATAAGCGCAAAGGCATCAAGCGAACGGTTGCCCCCAAGGTTTCCTATGCTGCTAATTTGCTTCCCGAGGATGGCACGCTTAGGGAGCGCTTGTCTGCCTGGATCACTCATCCTGAGAATATTTATTTTTCGCAAGCCGCAGTCAATAGGGTCTGGGCGATTCTTTGTGGTGGGCCTTTGGTTTCACCTGTTGATAACCTTGAAACCGAAGGGTTTGTTCCACCAGCGCTAAAAATATTGGCAGACGATTTCGCCTTGCACGGCTATGACCTCGCCCGATTGATACGGATCATTGCCAGTACTAAAACATATCGCATGCAAAGTATCTCGGTGCATGATGATTCTGGCAATGCAGAGAAATTATGGGCGCAGTTCCCCCTTGGCAGATTACGGCCAGAGCAGGTTGCTGGCAGTATTTTGCAAGCCTCTTCGGTCGCTACTATTAACGCTGATTCTCATATCATTACCCGTCTTTTTCGGTTTGGCGAAGAAAATGATTTCGTCAAGCGTTACGGAGATAGTAGCGATGAGGAGTTTGACAATCGTGGTGGAACCATCCCGCAAAGGCTGGTGATGATGAATGGGAAACTCGTATCGGAAAAGACAAAAGGCGGCCCCTTTTCTGCAACCACTCGTATTCAGTGGTTGGCACCCGACGAACTTAAATCGATCGAAGCCGTATTCCTTTCTGCATTAACAAGACGGCCTAGCGTGGAAGAGTCTGTTTTTTTTGAACAGAACTTGAAAAGCACGAAACAAAATAAAGAGCAGGAAATTCAGGATCTCTTTTGGGCTTTAATTAACTCCACGGAGTTCTCATGGAACCATTAGGGCGTAGGCCTTTTCTTAAAACCACTGCTACTCTTACTGTAGCAACTCTTGCAGGGGCCACTTGGCTGACCCCCGTGGGCCAATGGCTTGCTCGCGCCGCAGATGGCGATGCACCTGGTGCGCTTCCTCAAAAATCATCTGCACAGGCTGTAATCGTATTGTGGCTGCAGGGCGGGCCCAGCCAGCTTGAAACTTTCGATCCTCATGCCGATTTCACTATCGCAGGGGGTACCACCAAAATCGCCACCTCGGTAAAAGATATTTATTTGGCTAGTGGCTTTGAGCGGTTGGCCCAAGAAATGGGTTCGGTTTCGTTGATCCGTTCCATGATCAGCAAGGAAGGCGATCACGAACGCGGCAGCTACAATTTAAAGACCGGGTTTCGGCCTGATCCCACGGTGATTCATCCATCACTGGGTGCAGTTGCCTGCCATGAGCTAAGCATAGGCAAAGCTGAAATTCCACGGCATGTGAGTATATTGTCATCGCAATGGCCAGCCCGGGGAGGTTACTTGGGTGATAAGTATGACGCATTTCAGATGACAGATCCTGCGGGGCCGGTACCCGATGCCCAAGCTAACATAGATTCAGAGCGAGAAAAAAGCAGGCTCAAAAGTTTGGGGATTGTAGAGCAAGCCTTTGCAAAGGGGCGCAGTAAAAGGGTTGAAGAAACTCAGCACCAAAATACCACAAGCGCTGCACTTAAAATGATGACATCCGAGCAACTGAAAGCTTTTAATGTTTCGCTTGAGCCACAATCGGTTCAAGATTTGTATGGCAATACACCCTTTGGAAGAGGATGTTTGGCAGCACGAAGACTTGTTGAATCTGGGGTGCGTTGTGTGGAAGTCACCCTGAATGGATGGGATACTCACGCCAACAATCACCAATTTTGTAAAACTAATTTGAAGATACTGGATCCTGCTTTTAGCGGCCTTATTCGCGATCTGCGTCAGCGCAATATGTTAGATAAAACCTTGGTGCTTTGTATGGGGGAGTTTGGGCGCACACCTTCCATCAATCCTGCAGGGGGCAGGGATCACTGGCCCAGCGGGTTCAGTATTGCGCTGGCGGGTGGCGGGATTCATGGTGGGCGTGTTATCGGTGCCACTGATCCCGAAGGGAAAGCCGAGCCTAAAAATACGGTGCGGGTTCCTGATCTTCACGCCACGGTTTTTGAAGCTCTTGGTATCGATTACGAGAAGCTTAACCAAACCCCAATAGGCCGCACTGTAAAGTTCAGCGAGGGCAAGCCTGTTAGAGAATTGCTGGATGCCTAAGGTTCTGAAAATACCGCACGGCTCCCCATCTCTGAAAATGCCAATAGGTTTGATTTGTATTGTGAAGATTTGAATAAAATAAAGTTTTGCGAGAACCTTTGAAGGTGCCCCAGAGTAAGACATATGTATACTAAGCTACACATGATTTAGTGGAGTCGAAGTTGCCTTAGCTTCCTAAAACATGGTTGTAAATTGCCTAAA
>Ga0209284_10000039_pt1 | contig 163619 bp, 184 predicted proteins | sample FRY03_FD_187211 | JGI IMG/M metagenome (GOLD analysis project Ga0209284, IMG submission 187211) | Freshwater microbial communities from Lake Fryxell liftoff mats and glacier meltwater in Antarctica - FRY-03 (SPAdes) (version 2) | ecosystem: Environmental > Aquatic > Freshwater > Ice > Glacier...
GAGTCAGCAGTATTCTGCTGACAGCCAAAGGTTTTGATAAAATACTTTAATTTCATAGTGCTATGGTAACGGACTTTTGATATTTTTCAGCTTTGGATTGTCTCATCTTGCAGTTTCTTAATCAACATGCTAGTATTTTACTATAAATTAAGTTGTTTATATGAAGAGAGATTTAGACAGATCGTTTAACAGAATGGGTACTTGACAGAGGACATTACTCAACATTGCTACTCTTGGGATGTCAATGTGTATAATTTCATTATGAAAAAAATAAATAATTGGATTGTTCAGTTCACGACTGCTTGGAAAACACATGATATCGATAAAGTCTTGGATTTATTTGCAACTGACGTTGAGTATTGGGAAACCCCATTTGATAAATTATCCAGTTTTAGTGAATTGAGATCAGAATGGGAAAGTGTTAAGAATCAAAGAGATATCAAGCTATCATGTAATGTGTTTTCCAAAAATGAAAATAGATATGCAGTTAGATGGAGCTTGGAGTATATTGATGATCGCATAAAGGTTGCCAAGATGTTTGAGGGTGTATATCTTATTGAACTAAACGTTGATAATAAGTGTATTTATTTTTTTCATTGCGGAGAATCAAAAACTTAACATCGCCTAACACAGTATATGCGGTTCACTCGTTGCACTTCGCTCTCCTATATTCCGCTTCAACTGTTAAGATGATAAAATACAAATGTAGCGGAACATCGCATATACTGAAATGTTATGTGCAATTTTTTTTGCTATCTAAAATGCTAATTGTAAGAATTCTCAAAATATTTCTATGAATAAATTGAGTAAAAAACCAGTTGTCCATCTAATATGTGGATTTATCGGCTCAGGAAAATCTACATTCGCTAAAAAACTCGAAAAAGAAACAGGTGCTGTTCGATTTACAAAAGATGAGTGGGTCGTCAGAATATTCGGGCACAACCCAAAAAAAATTGATGGATTTGAAAAATATGATAATAGAATGGTTAAATTGGTAACTGATGTAGCTCTTGACTGCATAAAAGCAGGAAGCGATGTAATTATTGATGATGGATTCTCGTCAAAATCTCAACGTAAAGAAATTTACGACCGAATTACAAAGTTAGGCGCAAGCTACCAACTCTATTATTTAAAGTGTTCTGATGAAATTAGTAAGCAACGCACATTACAACGTAGCGAAAATCCATCAAAAGATTCATTTATAATTGATGAAGGCATGTATGATTCCTATAAAAAACATTTTGAACCTCCATCTAATGGAGAAAAATTTATACTAATAGATACTAATGATTAGTAGACCGCAAAAAACAAACAGCATATAACACTGGATATCCAACATACAAAAGTACGTCGGATCATCCAGAAACGTTGTATGACATATTTTTCAATATTTTTTCTCAAATAAGGAATTTTGTTGAAGAATTTAAAGAGGGGAATATGGTGCTTTCTCCGCTTCGCTTTAAGAATAAGGAAGCAAAACAAATTCCCCTCCTTATTTTTAGAGGGGAAATACGATATTTTCTCCGCGGAGTTTATCCCGTTGAATAACGAGGCTCCGAAAACGATTTATAAAAAAGGATCACAACATATAATAAACACAACTATTATTTCATCATATTATGGGAACTAACAAGAATAAAATACCATTAAGTTTTGATGCCATCCATCAAGAGTTGGAAACTTGCACTATCTCAGTACTGCGATTATTCACAGAGAATCTAAATGAGAAATTTGGGTTTAAAAAAGAAAACCTAGATAGTGTTTATAGTTTCTACGAAATTTGGCTTTTTCTCTTGAGCAGCATTGAAATAAAGAGCCACTTTTTATTGAAAGACCACGAATTAAAAAAACGCTTACTCATCTATCTTATAGATGAGATGTTTCGTGACTTAGGAATAAACACAGCAAAAGAAAAAAATGTAATTGTATGGACAATAAATGTGAGGCTAGAGGAATACGGCAACCTGTTAAAAAAATCTAATTCTGCTGAAGAACTTAATAAAAACACTCTCCTTCTTTTTGTGCAAAAACTCTCCCATGCTTTTATGAAAAAAGAGTTTCTCAATGAACCAAGTATTGGTCTTTTCCCTCTACAGGAAGGAATAGTTACTGGCGTTTATGCCAATGGAGCTTTATTTTATATAAAAAAATTCAACTTCTTTTTAGATAATATGCTTAAAACTGGCAAGAATTTTAGCTCTCTTAATGAAAAAGAAATTGTTGCAATAAAAAATAGAATGGAAAAATAAACATATATTACTTGATTATGATTTATTTAATTGAAATAGATAATCACAACATACAACACAATGGAGATGGTTGCGCTGATTCACTTATAAGAAACAAGTTTTCTATATTTTTGGAAGATAAAATTAAGAAATATGACATAAGTTTGGTAGCAGAGGAGTTCAATAAAGATGCTCTAGAAATGAGCCGTGCAGATGTTGCAACAGTAGAGAATGTTGTCGAGAAATTAAAATCTGAAGGACTAAAAATTGAGCATAGATTTTGTGAGCTAAGCCTCAATGATCGCAAATCAAGGAATATTCTTTCAGAAAGTGAAATTTATAGAAATAAATTAAATATACACAGTTACCTCGGAGAAAAGCCGGATCTAAACAGAGATCAACAAAAAATATTTGACGAAGAAATGAAAAAATCTTTTTTGGCAAGAGAATCAGCTTGGTTTGAAAAAATACGCGATCATCTAAACAACAACATACTCTTTATATGCGGAACTGATCACGTTATAAGTTTTGGATCATTGCTTATGGATGCTGGATATAAAACAAAAAAGCAAATTTATAAATAATGAGGAAAGCCTATCCGATAATGAGACCGAAAAATATTTTTTGAATTCGCTTCTTTCAGTTGCGCCCCGCTGCGCTCTTCGGGGCGTATAACACAGTATATCTGGAGAGTGCCTCAGCTCGGCACTCTCCCATATTTCGCTTCCGTAATTTATAGTGTAAAATATGGTTGATGCGAAGCATAAGATATACAGAAACGTTATAAGAAATAATAATATATTCTTCTTGTGACTATCGGTACAAAAATCGGGGCAAGTTTATTTGTTAACAAAACATTATGAGCGAAGAAACTAATCAAAAAACAGAAAAAGCGACCAAGCATATTAAACGAGTTGGTACTTTTTCTCAAATCTTAGGCTGGTGGAAAATTATTGTAGCCACAATACTACCCGTCTTGCTAACTGGAAGTAGTGAATTATCAGAATTTTTTAATTATAGTTACTCTGATCTATCGCTAAATATTATATTCGGAATTACTTTAATTATTCTAGGTGGACGCATAAAAAAAGGTATTAACGAAAGCACAAAAAAATACGTATGGATTGTTTTACTTCTTTCGGGCATATTCGGTTTTTTAAATGTTGCTGTCAGTGGCGGAAAAACATCAATAATGTTTGTTCTTTTTATTTACTCTATATATGCCCTTAGCCAATTCAAACACGTCAAAATTTCAGATGAAAAACGAAAATATAAAATTACAGGTAAAAAATGGGTTTTAGTAGTAGGTGCTTTTGTTCTTATTTTTGGAGCAGGTTTAACGATAGACCTAAATCAATATGGCTATTTCATTGACGAAGAAAATATAACTTTGCCAAATACAGACAAAAATTCTGATAATTATGAGCAAATTGGAAATTTATATCGCAACAATAAATATGGTTTTAGAATTAAATTTCCTGAAGGTTGGGAACAACAAGATGGTGATGGCCCACATGTATTAAGAAAAGCGTCAAAAGACGGACATTCTATAAATATCTTAGTTCAAGAATTACCCAAAGAATACGCGAGTTTGATTGATGAAAACATGAATGTGAAAGATTTGTATTCACTTGAAGAGTTTAAGGACACAGCATACGAGGGCATTACTGAAAAATTTAAGGAAGCAAAAATGATTGATTATGGTGAATTAAATATTGATAATATTCCTGCCTATTGGATTTCTTACCAAGTACCATATTCAACAATGGGAGTTAGCTTTGAAGGCATAATGATAAATTATCAAATCTTTCACAAAAATTATTTTTACACGATAACTATTGGATCACCAAAGGATGAATTTCCTAGCGTAGAATCAACATTGAAACAATCGGTAAGCACTTTTGTTTTTGAAAAATAAATAAATTTGCCCCGATTTATCCCTCCCTTTGGTCGGGATTAAGAATGTATTATTACATCATATAACAGCGCATATACGCTTCGCCTTTCAGGCTCTCAACCCATATTCCGCTACAACTATTAAAATGATAAAATAAGAATGTAGCGGAACATCGCACGACATTGAGTATGCGGCTCAGAAGTTTTGTATTTATTAGATTTTAACTAAGGAGTGTAAAACTCTCTCGATCCAAATTCGCTTTTACCTGAATCCAATTACCTTTTCTATCTCCAAATTATTTATGAATACAGACAAACTACTCAACCAACTCAATAAACTAGAAATATCAAAATGTAGGTTTCCGACAGGAGTAATTAACATTCATCTTGATAGACTTGCAAAAAATATTAAAGTCATCAAAGATCGTGTAAAAGTCAATTCAGGTACATCTCCGCTGTTCCTCCTTCCAGTAAAATCAAATGCTTATGGTCATGGAATAATTCCTGTTTCAAAGTATGTTGAGTCAGAAAAATTATGTGATTACTTCGGCGTTGCAACTCTCCAGGAGGCACTTATTCTTCGCAAAAATGGGATTAAAAAGCCAATCTTGGTACTCGGTCAAATTTCTCTGACAGAAGACTCTTTACGTGAACCAATCCAGAATAATATAGAGGTTGAGGTCTCAGATTTACAAACAATGAAGCAATTAAATTCCATAGCCGAATCGATACGTCAAAAAGCTCGAATTCACATTTCGATAGATACTGGAATGGGGAGGACGGGCGCTTTGCCAAAAGATGTACCAGATATTATTAAAGCGCTGAAAAGTTGCAAAAGTACCATTTTATTTGGTGTAATGACACATTTTTCTGTTGCAGATGAGATGGATGCTGGCAACAAGAATTATACGAATAACCAGATTGAGACATTTCAAAAAGTGAAAGAAGAGTTTATAAAGCACATCAAGTCTCCCATCATATTTCACACATCAAACAGTGCGGGAGCTCTACTTCAAGCGAAAAGTATTTTTGATATGATCCGTCCCGGAATCGCAAGTTATGGATATCCTGATGAAAACATTGAAAGTATTTCGCCAGCTATGGAAATCAAATCATCTCTCACTCTCATTAAATCATTTCCAAAGGGAAGCTCGATCGGATATGGAAGAACGTATAATACGGAGTCCGACGATGAAAGAATCGGAGTAGTCCCTGTCGGCTATGGAGATGGGTTATCTCGAGCCTTGAGCAATTCATTTGAAGTAATAATAAATGGAGCCCGTCGGAAAAGTGTTGGCAGAATAAGTATGGATCAGTGTGCTGTGAAGGTTGGTGCTGGCGACAAGGTTGGTGACGATGTTACGATTATGGGCAAAAATGGAAATGAAAGTATTGACGCACGTGAATTAGCCCGTCAAGCAAACACAATTCCTTACGAAGTACTCTGCAACATGGGCTCATCAACTCGCCTCAGGCATGAATATTTCAAAATGTAAGTTTGTTATAATATCTTATATGTTCGATCCACAACAACTCAAAGAATTTCTCGTCAAAGCAAAAAAATCAACGTATGCTTCTGGAGATGAAACCACAAAAATCATTGAAAATGATACTTCGACGACCCTTACGTTTAAAGAAGGTGATTTCAAATATCATGACAACTACTTTGGCGGTGAACCGTTTGGCGGACGTGAAGTCGTATTCTTTCAAGGAAATCCTATCTATCTCATGACGTATTATGGATTTGTTGCAGAGACAGTCGCGGATGTCGAAGCCGTGTACACGGTGCTTCGCAGCGCACTTTCTGCAATTCCAGCTGATGCACCGTATCGAGGACCTCAAGAGTTTGTCTCCGAAGGATATACGTACACCAATCTGTATTCTGGAGAGGTTGAGAACTTCTTTGGTCTTGAGACGATCGTCGACGAAGCAGGAGTGGAGGTGTATCGTGCGCGGTACAGTGGGGGACGGTTGTGTAAGTAAGAAAAATACTCTACTGATCTTTCATATTTTTCCGTGAGTAGTTCTGGAGGAGAGCTCCATACATGAGATATCGTTCGGCACGTTCTTCTGATATGCCTTCAGAATCGCAATTATTCACATCTTTCACTATATTCAGGACATACGGTGCAATCTCTGCATCTTTCAACTCTTCTGACCAACGTTTTGCTTCAATGAGGAATCTCATCGCCCCCTTCATCGAGTTTCTTTGGGTCAGAGTTGCCACGCGAAAGAGATCATTTGAAAGAGATCCGTAAGAAGTTGAGTGTGTGTTGTTGAAGTGGTCATTAAGTTAATGATACCAAAAGCTACGACGAAAAAACTAGAATATATTACTCACTTTTACACCTCGGAGGTGATCACCTCCGAGGTGTAAAATTATGTGATGTTATAAAGATGTAGTAAAATGTGAGAGTAACAAATGAATAAAACAATTCTTCCTGATGTGTCAAAACGGTTTGGGATCGTATTTGCCCATAAACCACTTCTTATTGGCGGGCTGGCGATGGAGTATTACGGCTTGAGGAAATCCGGCGAAGACATAGATTTTGTTCTTCACCGAGACGATCATGCGACTCTGAAAGAACTCCTTGAAAAAAAAGGACTCATCTATCTCAAAGGTGAGAATACAACTGGTTACAAAGAAGTCCCTGAGTTTGTGGATTTATACGGAGATCAAGGACTTCTTGTATATGAGTTTGAGCTGTGGACATGTATCTTGAGATTTGATTATGAGCACTTGTCTGAGAAAGCTATTGAAGTAGAACATTGCAAAGTCATATCTTTGGAGAAGTTGCTATTTCTAAAAAGCCTCGCCATTGAAGATCCGAAATATCTGAAAGATACGAAGTTGATTGGGGAGATGATTCGGAAGAGGCAGTATGAGTGAGGGGAATTACTTTACAGGGCATATACAGTAACGCAATTTATATTTAACATGATCAAAACAATAAACGTCAGCGAGTTCAGAAATAATATTAATAGTCTCTTGGATTCTGTTGTGAACGAACAAAATCTTATATTGTAATAAGAGACAGTGTTCCTCAAGCTGTAGTTATCCCGTATGACCAATACATACGACAAGAGCAAGGCTGAGATATTGAATTTGAGAAGACAACTAAAGCTCTAGAAACTCAGTTTAAGAAAAATTTATCAAAGTCTAAATTAATGTATCCAAAAACAGAGGAACAGATGTATGAGCTTGTCAACGAAACCGTGTGTCGTAACTGATACAAATATCTTTACTACACCTCCGAGGTGGTGAAATATTATTCAAAGTATTCGCGCTGACCTTTGTATACTTTGCCCTCGACATGATGTACAAAAGCATAGTCTTTTTCATGAAATAATTCGTTAAACCTTGGCAAAAATGTATATTTTAGATGAATAACGTGTTAAAATGGTGCAATTATAATTTGCATCAAAATATGGCAGCATTACAAATAGGAAAAATACAACAAGACCCTCACGAAGCTATGGTGAGTATCCCCTTGTCTGCCTTACGTTATATTTCTAGAAATCCAACTAATAAAAAAATCGTTATAGAAATATCTACAGATGAAATCAAAAGAGTCAATACTGCAAATACATTTGACGAAGTGGTAAGTGAGTTGAGGCTAGATTTTGCACTTGGCAACTATAAAACGTTCACATCTACAGATACATTGATTGAAGAACTTCATTCATAGATATATGAAAGTGAATCTTTCACCACATTTTAAGCGAAGTTATAAAAAACTCCCCAAGCATATCCAAAATGATTTTGACAGTGCTATTAGAATTTTTATTAAAAATCCGAGTGACCCTGTACTAAAAACACATAAGCTAGAAGGAAGCTTACAAGAATACCTTGCGTTCAAATTAAAAAAATGGTTTCAGAGTTCTTTTCGAATTTTCTGAATCAGATACGGTAGATCTGCTTGATGTTGGACCGCACGATATGTATAAGCGTTTTCAAAAATAGTATAATATTGTATTAAATAATCTTATGAACTCCACATACACCCTCTCACTCACCGAAGACGAGCTGCTTTTTGTACTCGTTCTTTACGAAGTTGTAGATGATGAAAAATTCATGGAGTATGGACTTCGTGAGATTGATACAACAAAAGAACGACTGAAAAAAGGTGAGGAAAAGTCTCCGAACTCGTGAACTTGTGTCTGGTGCTGGAATACCACATCTGAGTGACGAAGTGGTCGCACTTGTTGGGACAACGGTTGTAAACGAAAAAAATGGTCTCGTTTATTTTGATGAAGAAACAAAGCTTTCTGTCAGGTTTGTCCATGAAGCGGGGATGTATCTTTTTAAGGGAGAGATTGAAAAGTAATTCTTATTATTAAACATTTTTCACCCATATGTATTTTTGGAATATTAACAAACTGAAAGAAGATTTGAAAAAAGGTCCGTTGTCAGAAAGTGCGTCATTCAAGTATTTCTTTGTCTATGTCCTTCTTTTTGCAATAGCAACATTGCCAATGGAAGAAACGACACAACAAAGTAATCTACTCACAACAATTACTTATTCGACTATGGGCATGTTCGGACTTTACTATGCCTATAAAAGCAATGGCGGGGCACAAGGAAAAGATTTTATTTCAAGATATCTCTCGGTTAGTATTGCCGCTTCCATCAGATGGATGGTCATGGTGTTTATACCCTTCATGATAGGATATATGCTATTTAAAATTCTTTCTGGTTCACTCGAAAATACTGTTATTGATACTGTATTTTTTGCAGTAGTCAGCATTATTTTGTACTGGAAAATTTGCGGGCATCTTAAAGATATAGCAAACGGCAAGTAGTGGTAATGATTTTTAAAGAATAATCTTCAAAATATCCTCAGCGATGTGAGACTTACTTGCTTTATTGATCTTTGTGACATTCTGATTCTTATCCACCACATATACTTCATTTTCATCACTTTCAAAGCCGATATCATTTCTACTCACATCATTGACAACAACAAGGTCAGTATTGGCGTCGGTGAAGAGTTTGTTCGCATGGTCAGTGATTGTACTTTCAATGATGGGATTCCCGCCTTCGCGGGAATGACTTGGTGCTGCATGGTGAACCGCCTTGAAGCCGATTAATAATACCTTAGGATTCAGTTTCTTCATCTCATTAATAATTTTCGGCGTTGGCTTGAGGTTCAATATTATCTCTACATTGCTTTCAATTTTCCCACTTCTCATTTCAGTCGAAAAGTCAGAGACAGCTGCGGTATGAAAGACAATATCTGCGTGGACAACTTCTTTTGCAAGTATTTTTGAAAGATCGTTTGAAGTTGAAAATGACTCTTGTTTGATCGGAAGATGAGACTTCACCGCATTTCGTGAATGAAGAAACGTGACATCGGCGCCATAGCGAAAACAGATTTCAGCCAGTGCTTTTCCCATTTTCCCCGATCCGCGGTTGGTGATCACGCGCACATCATCGATTGGTTCCATGGTGCCTCCACCAGTAACGAGTACCTTTTTACCTTTGAGCTTTTGTGATCTGGAAAGCATTTTTTCAATATTCTCGACAATACTTTCTGGCTCGGGCAATCTTCCAATCCCATCTGTCCCACAGGCAAGCGATCCAGTTGCGGGAGTGAGGATATCATACCCAAATGACTTGATCTTTTCCAGATTATGCACTGTTGCGGGATGATACCACATGCGATCATTCATCGATGGACAGATGAGAACTGGTGAATCTGTCGCAAGAAGAGTTGTTGTGATGAAGTCATCTGCGATCCCGATTGCGATCTTTGCGATCGTGTTTGCGGTTGCAGGTGCTATCACCATGAGGTCAGCTTTCTTTGCAAGCTCGATATGATCGACCTTTCTCCGCTTCAAGACTTCTTCATATGAAAAATGTTCATCAAAAAGATGTATAGATACAGGATTTCCAGTGAGCTCTTCGAGCTTTCCTGGAGACACAAGATATGAGGCTTTGTCAGTCATCATGACGTGTACCGTATGCCCTTTTTTAAGAAGAAGTTCGGTGAGCGTGACTGCTTTAAATGCGGCAATTCCTGATGAGATGCCGAGAATTATGGTTGCCATAGAGTTCGTGTAACGTGTAACGCAAATCGTTAGTCGTGAGAATTATTTTCTCTTACTGCGATTCGTTTCATCTTCTCGATCATTATTATAAAGATCAGCAATACTATTCCGACTGTGAAGAACGCCACAAGCTTTTCAAGTCCTGTCAAGAAGAGGCTTGAAATGCCAAGAATGAGAGAAATGATCCAGTAAAAAATAGCAATGCGGCGTTTCCCCCATCCGATCTCAATTAGGCGATGATGAAAGTGTCCCCAATCTGCACGAAACGGAGATTTGCCTTGTTGGATACGTCTGATGATCGTGTAGCCGGCATCAATGGTGGGAATCGCAAGGACGAGAATCGCCGTTCCAACTTTTCCAAATGAGAGGATTGCAAGTATTCCAAGAAGAAATCCTGCCAGAGCCCCTCCACCATATCCGGGCATGATTTTTTGCGGATAAAAATTGAATGGGAGAAAGCCGAGATATGCTCCAGAGACGATAAATGACAGCGTCATCACGGTCTCTGCACGGATATCATGTCCTATAAATCTTTGGGAAAGTATTCCTAAAAAGAGTGCGGTGATCGCGACAAATCCGGGAAGCTGCCCATCAACTCCTTTGCTCCAGTTCACCATATTCATGGTCCACGTGAGCCAGAGGACTGCGAGAATATCTGCAAGAATAAGAATATTTCGTACGCCAAAGACATCGACATTCCATGAGATCTGGTTGAGCTGGATCACTCCACCAAACGGATTTGAAACAAACGGAATTCCGAGTCCAAATGCGACAACAATCGCAGAGATACTGATGTTCATGATAAATCTCGTGTATGGCGAGACGTCATACTTATCATCGAGTAATCCGACGATGAGAAGGAGCGCATTTGCGATAAGAATTCCGGTAATGATTTTGTTGAAAGGGATAAATACAATACAGCCCACGAGTAGCGCCACAAAGATAGGTATTCCACCACCGCGCGGTATGACACCTTTGTGAGTGTGAGCGGGGTGTTTGCGATCTCTGACGTCAGTGACGAGCCCGTACCTTTTGGCAAGGCGAATGGCGACTGGTGTCATAAAAAAAGATATGAGTGCAGTTGAGCTTATGATGATGAGTGCTGTTGTGAACATGGGTATATTAACTGACAAGAAATATAATCTTCAGAAAAACGCCCGTAAATGACACGATAAAAAAGAGGTTGGCGTACGTCATGATCTTTTTGACAACCTGATCTTCGGGAAAGAATTTTTGCACAAAGAGCTTGTTTAGGAAATAGAGTGTGTGTAGGACGATTGGAAGGAGGAATATATACCAAGTGTCCGCAATCTGCGACTCTCCCCAGGGCTTTGAGTAAAAAATGGGGATCTGCTCGGGTAGTGTGCGGTACGCAAAAGCAAATGCTGCGGCTATAACTAAATCTGCACCAATGAGAACTTTGATCATGCGTATATTATACAGCGTCTCACGGTATCGCAAACCCAATCGCCATCGCCTCAACATCTTTTTGGATGCTTCTCAGTCCAGAATGGGTATCAATTTCTGTGCGGAAGCGCGTGAGGTACTCTTTGCGATCTTCTCTTTTCTCAGGAAGATGATACTGTTTTGTGATCTCAAGTACCTTGAGCATAGTATCGCCGATAAACTTCATGTCAGCTTCTTTCATCCCTCGAGTTGTTGCGGCAGGTGTCCCCATCCGAAGTCCTGAGGGATAAAATGGAGAGCTTTGCTCTCCAGGGACAGTATTTTTGTTCATAGTAAGTCCCACATGGTCAAGCGCATACTCAGCAAAGTATCCGGAGCCTGCGCCATGAGTTTTAGTCAAATCAGCAAGAATGAGATGGTTTTCCGAACCATCACCCACCAAATGTATACCTCCAGTTTTCAATGTCTCAGCAAGTGCATGGGCATTTTTGACAATCTGAGCAGCGTAATCCTTGAACTCTGGACGTGCAGCCTCATGAAGTGCGACCGCGATTGCTGCTGTCTGATTGTCATGAGGACCACCTTGAAGCCCAGGAAACACAGCTTTGTTTATTTTTTTTGGAAGTTCGGGATCTTTCTCAAGTCCCTTTTTTGTCACCATAATTATTCCCCCGCGTGGACCACGAAGAGTCTTGTGAGTTGTTGTCGTCACAATATGCACGTGGGGGACCGGTGAAGGATGTTGTCCCCCGACGATAAGCCCTGCGATATGTGCGATATCTGCTGCCAGATATGCGCCCACTTCGTCAGCAATTTCCGCGAATTTTTCAAACGGAATCTGCAACGGATATGCCGACGCGCCAACCCAGATGAGTTTTGGCTTATGTTCTTTCGCAAGTCTCCGAATTTCTTTGAAATCAAAAAGCCCATCGCCTCCATTTCTTTCTGGAAGCACTCCATACTGAACACTATTAAAATATATTGCGCTAAATGATACATGTGCGCCATGTGTGAGATGACCTCCTGTTATCAGAGCTTGTCCCATTATTGTTTCCCCAGGTTGGCACGTTGCCATGTATACGGCAAAGTTTGCAGGCGAACCTGAATATGGTTGTACATTTGCGTATTCGACTTGGAAAAGTTTTTTAGCTCGTTCTTGTGCGAGCGACTCTACTTTGTCCACAAACTCATTTCCTCCATAATATCTTTTACCTGGATAGCCTTCCGAATATTTATTTACAAAAGAAGAAGACAGAGGTTCTCTAACATGTGCTGATGCGTAATTCTCAGATGGGATCAGCTCAACACCTTTCCGTTGACGGTCGTTTTCAGCCTCAATCAGTTCGTAAATGTGTGTATCTTTTTGCATTGATAAGAGAGTACCAAAGTTGTGCCTGATTTACAATAGATCAAACTTCAATCGGTTATACTATCAGCATGAAATTTAAAAGCATTAAAGATGCACAAAAATACTTCGTCGGCTTCAGAAAAACTCAAGCCGAACTCATAGCTGCGGATTTTAAGTTTGAGAAAGTTCAGTACTTTGCCAAAATTCTGGGAAATCCACAGAATAAGCTGAAGGTAATTCACGTTGCGGGCACTTCTGGAAAAGGATCAACGTGCACAGCGCTGAGCTACATTTTGGGATCCTTGGGTAAAAAAGTCGGGCTATCTGTCTCTCCGCATATTCTCGACTTGAGAGAGAGGACACAGATAAATAACAGCCTTATTTCAGAAAGAAAATTCCTTGATTACCTCAAAGATTTTGTCCCGTTCATTGAAATTATGGAGAGGTCTGAGTTTGGTAGACCAACCTATTTTGAAATAATGATTATGTTTGCGTATGTAATTTTTCAAAAGGAAAATGTTGAATATGCAGTGATGGAGACAGGACTTGGTGGTCGACTTGACGCGACAAACGTCGCAACATCCCAGGACAAAATTGCAGTAATAACTCAGATTGGACTTGATCATACCGAAATTTTAGGAAAAACACTGTCGAAAATTTCATTTGAAAAAGCAGCAATTATTCACGAGGGAAATCTCACAATTACATGTAACCAAAGACCAGCGGTACTGTCAGTCATTGAAGATCAAGTAGAGAAATGTCATGGTAGTCTTTGCATCGTCAAAAAGAATGCTCACTTTGGAAAGATGCATACTGTCAGCGGAAAAATTATTTTTGACTTTAAGTATAAGAATACTGAGCTAAAAAACCTCGAATCTTCTCTAAACGGAATGTATCAAGTCGAGAATATTTCTCTTGCGCTCGCTGTGGCATGCGAACTCAGCGAGCGCGATTCATTCAGCTTTGATGAAAATGCAGTCAGGGCTTCTTTGAAAAAAATCTATAATCCCGGACGATTTGACGAACTTACAGTTAATGGAAAAAAATTAATCATAGATGGCGCACACAATCCTCAGAAAATGGCAGCCTTTATTAAAAGCCTTAAATCAAAGTATCCAGATGTTACATTCGATTTTTTGTTGTCATTTAAACGCGGCAAAAACATTCGTGCAATGCTCAAGTATATTGCTCCTTATGCACGGAGTATTACCGCGACAGAGTTTGTGTTGAGCGAGCACGTTGAGATATTATCTGCAGTTTCCCCAGATGAAATCAGGGATACGGTCAAAAATAATTACAAACATATTCCGGTGAAAGTTATTCCAAATGTGTCTGAGGCAGTACATTCCTTACTTCAGAAAAAAAATGGAAGAGTGGTTGCCACAGGATCGTTGTACTTGGCAAGTGAGATATATAAAGCGCTTCAGTAAGCGGCGAAGATCACCTCGGAGGTGGTCTCTAAAAGAAAAGGACACCTCCGAGGTGTCCTTGAATAAAGCTACTCTGTGTGATAATCTCGTCGTATGTTCAAAAATATATTTCAAATAAAGAGAATGGATTTTCTTATCGGGTTCTATATTTTTGGGATTATTGTCTCTGAGCTCATGGGGGCAAAGACATTTCCACTTCTTACTATTGGGACGTTCACATTGAACGCAAGTGTCGCGATATTCTTATTACCGCTCCTTTTTACGATAAATGATGTGGTTATTGAAGTATATGGCGCGGAGCGTGCGAGAAGCATTGTGCGCACAGGACTTGTCATGATCGTATTCTTGCTTATTTTTATCACACTCTCGATCACCCTTCCACCTTCCGGACGTTTCACTGACTCTGAAGCTGCGTACGACACGATTTTTGGAAAGTCACTTCGCATTACTCTTGCAAGTCTTACTGCATTTGCACTCGCAGACTTTCTTGATATTGCGATCTTTAGCCGTTTGAGAAAACGTCTTGGATCAAGCAAACTCTGGCTTCGCAACAATGCCTCAAACTTTATCGCACAGTTTGTCGACACAACTGTTTTTATGGTACTTGCATTTTATTCTCTTGATAGAGGATTTGATGCGAATTTAGGATTTCTTGTCAGTCTCATTCTTCCCTATTGGCTGCTCAAATGTTTGATGTCAATCATCGAAACACCCCTTGTGTACCTTGGTGTGAAGTGGCTCCGATCAGATATTCAGAAGCCGAAAGTTATTGTGAATTGAGGTACAATACTTCTATGAAACTCACCCCATTCAATTTCCCCACACATCCTGACCGTCCATATCTCCTCACAAGCTTTGTGAGTAGCATTGATGGCAAAATTATCGTCAAAGAAAAGGGGTACTGGCCAATCGGGACACAGGCAGATAAAGAATACTTTACTTATCTTCGTGCTCATGCAGATGCCATAGTTGATGCAAAAAACACAGCGCTTCGTTTTGGAAAGTACACGATTCGGACGCTTCACGACGACATGTATAATTCATTCAGAAAGGAACTTGGGAAGGAAGGGAAGCCACAGTACATTGTCGTCACTTCAAATCCTGATGAAGAGCTGAAGGCGAAGCTTGCAAACGAGCATGGATATACTCCAAAGTATCTGACGCCAGAGGACGGTTCAAAGCGAGTTTCTATCACTCAATTTATCTCATACCTCAATGCCCAAGGTCATAAAACGGTTTTTATAAATGGAGGACCAATATTCATTGCGCAGCTTCTCGAAGCTGGAATTCTTGATGAAATTCACCTGACAATCGCGCCAAAAGTATTTGGATCTGCTCCTGGAAAAACGTTGACTATGGTCGAAGGAATTCTTCTTCCCGCGGACAATCTGCCGAAGTTTGAGCTTTTGAGTGTCGACAGGCTTGAGGATGAAGTGGTGTTGAGGTATAAAACACTTACTTAAGATGCTAAAATTTTATATGCCCAGCAAAAAGAAATTCGACAACTTTTCTCAAAAAGTAAATTATGCGCCAAAGATACTACTGACTTTATTAAAAATGAAAAGATGAAGCACTCCATGAAATAATATAGTGTTTATTTCAATAGAACGCAATTTAATTATGGATTATTCAAGATGACATTGCCTCACTCCCATGCCTCACATATCATTCTAAACGCACAGCTCTTGCACCACGGACCGGTATTCGCCGGAAACTCTTGGTTTCGGATCTTTTCGGCAATTTCTCGCACTTTGAGCTTCACATTGTGGATATCTTCTTCGGTCCGTTTCAGGGTGATTTTCTCACGATGTTGGAGATAGTAAAATGAGAGATTAATTTTCTCAATCGGCTTGTTGTACAATCCATAATCGTTCGCTGCCATAGCATAAATCGCCAGTTGCATATCTTTTTTTATCTTCTTTTCATCGGGCATTTTCCCCGTTTTATAATCTATAATCTCAATTTCCCCATCTCCATTTTCATCAACACGGTCGATTTTACCGGTCAGAAAGATATCACTTCCCATTTTTATTTTGAAAAGCTTCTCCAGATCCAGTATTTCAATTTCTGGTGTGTGAAATGTATGAAAGTAGTTCTCGATCATCTGGCGCGCTTCTTGCTTCATTTTGTTCAGTTCATTGCGTGATGAGTAGCCAACAGGAATCCATGAAGATTCAAGGATGTTCAACATATGGTCAAGTCCCCACGTTCGGTCCTTCGCAAAGCCTTTGTAAAATGCATGAAGCGTGTTGTGCACGGAACTCCCGAATGAAGTTGCCGCATGTGCACCCGTGGGGATCTTGAGCACATACTGATACTTATACTTGAGCGGACAAAACTCATAGGTATTCATCTGACTATATGAGAGCTTTTTGACTTCGATCGGGATAGGGATAGGGGCGTCTTCTTCTTTTTTCTTGAAGTCAAAAATTGAGAGTTGCTCTTTTTCAGCAGGTGATTTGACGACAGCTTTGTCAGCCATATCAGCACCGATTGTCTCCGCCACAAAAGGAGAGATGCGCTGCTTGCGGACACCATCTCCATAAAGCTCAGATGACGTGAGATACAGTCTGTCTCGTGCCCGAGTGAGTGCAACATAAAAAAGGCGGCGTTCTTCGAGAATGTGGTAATCTCCTGAAGGCATCGTCTCTTTGATAAGTGCGTCAGGGATCGGAATCTGCTCGCGGCGATGTCTGGTGGGGAATCTGCCTTTGGTAAGATTTGCCATGAACACAACCGGAAACTCAAGTCCTTTTGCACCATGAACAGTGAGGATATTGACGGCATTCATGGGCGTCGCGTCAGAGTCTGACGCCAGGGGAGATTCGCCCATCTCCAGACTCATATTGATATACTCGACGGCAGCAGCTACCGATGCATCTTCGATCTCATTTTCCATACTTTTGAGTTTTTGAAAGAACTTCGTGATGTTGAGCGTCTTTCTCTGTTCGTACTCATTTTCCGGATTACTCAACTTTTTTATAGATCCTGATTCGTCCAGAAATTGATAGAGAACTTCTCCTGCCGAGTCTTTGTTCAGTCGTGCCAAATGACGCTTAATCATCGACAGGACCTCAACAAGTTTTTCACGTGAAGCGTCTGTCAAAAGGGGAAGATGTTCTCGGTATGCCTCGAATTCTTCACGAGCCCATTCATCATGGAAAAAAGAAAGGGCGACTTCGAGCGCTTGAAAAAGAGGGAGTGATGTTTTTTTGGCAAATGAGAGCGTGAGGCTCAGGTCTTGGGCATTGAGTGCAAACTGCTCCATCTGAAGCACGCGATAAAGAGCCACTGTATCCTCAAGATCGGTGAGAAGTTGGAGGTATGCTATGAGATCTTTGACCTCAGATTGCTTGAAAAGCGTCCCTGGACCCAAGAACTGAAACGGGATACCTTCACGCTTCAAGGCATTGATGATCGGGTCGCTGTGTTTGTTTGCGCGGACGAGGATTGCCATATCGTTCAACGCGTAACGTGCCTGCGTCCTAATTTTTTCAACAATCCAGTCAGCTTCCATGTCGCCGTGGGCAAAGAGTTCAAATGAGACAGCATCCTTTATATCTTTTGAATGTGAAGTAAGCTCTTTTGAGATGCCAAGCTTGCTTTCGAGCGTGTCAGGATTGTTATTTTGAATAAGTCGATATGCGTGATCAAGAACTGTTTGATTGGATCGGTAGTTGTCAAGTAAACTCACTTGAGTTGCCGTCGGGTAATCCTCCATGAAGGTGAGGATGTTTGAGATCGAGGCGCCACGGAACTTGTAAATAGCTTGAGAGTCATCCCCCACCACGGTCAGATTATTATCCTTGCCAGGCGGGCAGAGGAGTTTGATGAGCTCATACTGTGCGATGTTTGTGTCTTGAAACTCGTCAACAAGAACATACTTAAACTTCTTTTGATAGGTCTTGAGAACGTGAGGCTTTGTTCGAAAAAGTACATTTGTATAATAAATAAGGTCATCAAAGTCCATGACGTCATGCTCAGCCTTGAGCTTTTGGTAGGTTGTATACGCACGTGATAGCTCTTGATACTGCGAGATCTCTTCATCACTCATGTGCGATGGATCCTTCGTCTCGCCTTCGGCGGACTCTGGATGACGTGCATCGTTCACCCATTTTTCATACTCTTCAGGACTAATATCCTCATCATGAAGGCGAGAAAAATGTTGAAGCAGTCCTTCGACAAACTTGGTTGAGTTACTGATTGGGCGGAAGTACTTCAGATTGAGCGTAAAGAGATTATTTTTCAAAAAGAGAATGCTCTGTGCTTGGGTCATGAGTTCATACGAGGGATTCATCCCGAGATGAAAGATATCATCACGGAGGACTTCGTCTCCAAATTTGTGAAATGTAGAGATCCACATCTGGAAGTATCCGTACGGCATCGCCCGGTCAACGCGCTCTTCCATCTCAAATGCGGCTTTCTCGGTGAAGGTCAGGCAGAGGATTTCTTCTGGCTTTGCTAGTTTTTCATTGATCAGATACGTGATTTTTTCGACAAGCGTCGTCGTTTTCCCTGTGCCTGCTCCCGCAACAATGAGGAGCGGGCCGTCAGTATGCCTGACGGCTTGACATTGGGAGGGATTGAGGTGAATAGTATTTGAGAGCATGTCCATAAGGTAATTTTATCTGTAAAACAGAGAATGTCAAAGCAGCTTAAATAAAAGCCTATAGTATAATACGATATGGCAGAATTTGGCACCAGGACTGAAGAGCTTGAGCATAATGTTAGGATTCTATGCCCACCTGAAACGTATGGCTTCGCTAAGTTCTTACAAGATTCACAAAGCTTTTATTTTTCAGTAGATGATGTCCCATTTGTAATAGAACCCAGTAATAGATCCTTTGATTGCTATTCAGGTGCACACAGAGTTGCTAAATATCTTCAAGTGGGAGGATTACGTCCAGGTCTCTCTTTTTCAAATCCAAGAAGTAACGCTGGATTGTTCAGGGATTTTGGGTTGCATTTGTCAACACCACAAGGCTCCATATTGATATGTATGGCGCCAATATATCCAGTTGTTGCAAATGGAGTGTCGGATTATTACAATTCCCGTCAATTCGATCAGCGCGATCTAAGTGGTGATCAAGTAGGATGCTTGAATCTTACTCCCCATGATAATGTAGTCATCTCGAGACGTTCTGTATTAGATAAATCACATATTATTTCGTTTTTTCAAAATTTAGGCACTATGCATTATGGCTATAATAAGAGAAGTGAATACCCACTAGGAACAAATCCATATCGTCGAGGCGTAAATAGATTTGACTATTTGACGGCTCAATTTCCATTAGAACAAGAGGATTGGGAAGGAAATGTTCGATGGGTTCGTGCGATGGCGTATCCAGATGCAAATAATGAGTATGTATTAGATCCTCATTACTTTTCAGCGACACGCATTCCAGACATAGGAAACGGATTTAAGTGTTTTTCGACATCTGACGATTTTGATGAAGTAAAATATGACCCAAGCTTCTTTCCGTTGGCCTCTGTAGATATGCCAGTACTAGCTAATTTAGCCTGTGGACTTGAGTACGCTCCGCCATATGTTGAGTTAGATCCAGAAAAGCATGAAATGGTTCTTCAGTTTTTTCCTAGAATCGCGACTTGATCTTTCTCTTGACTTTCACCCCGTTCCTTTATATTATGTGGCTTAGTCTCGTGATACCTCTTGTATTTTGTGTGGTATCATTTATAATAACCTTTCGGCACTCTATTATTTATAATTTGTAATTCAATATACATATGGCAACAGCAGCTTTCCTAAGAAACAAACCTCATCTTAATATCGGTACCATCGGTCACGTTGATCATGGAAAAACCACCACAACTTCAGCGATTCATCACGTTCTTTCTAAAAAAGGTCTTGCAAAAGACATGAAATATGAAGAAATTGATAAAGCTCCAGAAGAAAAAGCACGAGGAGTCACCATCAATATTCATCACTCAGAATACGAAACAGAAAAGAGACATTATGCACATATTGATGCACCAGGACATGCCGATTACATCAAAAACATGATCACTGGAGCAGCTCAGATGGACGGAGCAATCCTTGTCGTCTCAGCTCCTGACGGTCCTATGCCACAGACTCGAGAACACATTCTCCTCGCACGTCAGGTCAACGTTCCAGCAATCGTCGTCTATCTCAACAAGATAGACATGGTTCAAGACGCAGAGATCATTGACCTCGTCGAGATGGAAGTTCGAGATCTTCTCAAGAAGTACGACTATCCAGGAGACGATGTTCCTGTCATTCGTGGATCTTCACTCAAAGCAATTGCAGATGATCCAGATGCATCAAAAGCTATTGAAGACCTTATGGCAGCCGTTGATTCATATATCCCAGAGCCTGTCCGAGATACCGAAAAAGCATTCCTCATGCCAGTCGAAGACGTATTCACGATCCAAGGTCGTGGAACAGTCGTCACTGGGCGTGTCGAGCGAGGAATTCTCAAAGTCAACGAAGAGATTGAAATTGTCGGACTCAAGGACAGTACAAAGACCGTCGTCACAGGAATCGAAATGTTCCGAAAGACACTTGACGAAGCACGTGCCGGAGACAACACAGGACTTCTTCTTCGAGGAATCGAGAAAGAAGATGTGGAACGTGGTCAAGTTATCGTAAAGCCAGGATCAGTCAAACCACACACGGAGTTTGAAGCAGAGATTTATGTTCTGAAAAAAGAAGAAGGCGGTCGTCATACACCATTCTTCAAAGGATATCGACCTCAGTTCTACATTCGTACAACGGATGTGACTGGAGAAGTATTCCTTCCTGAAGGTGTCGAGATGGTCATGCCTGGAGACAACATCAAGATCTCAGCAAAATTGATTGCTCCTATTGCTCTTGAAGAGGGACTCAAATTCGCAATTCGCGAAGGTGGTCACACAGTCGGAGCAGGAGTTGTTACGAAAGTCACCAAATAATCAAGCACTTGTAATTGCACTTTTACACTTATGCCTAAAGGAAGAATTCGAATTAGACTCAAGTCATATGATCATCGATTGATCGATGAAACATGTCAAAAACTTGTTGATACTGCGGTAAAAACTGGTGCCTCCATTGTCGGACCAGTACCACTCCCGACAAGTAAAGAAGTCTATGTCGTCAACAAATCTCCGTTCACAGACAAGGATGCACGTGAACACTTTGGGCTTAAGATTCACAAACGACTCCTTGATATTGTCAACCCTACCAACCAGACAATCGATGCTTTGATGCATCTTGAACTTGCAGCGGGAGTTGAGGTTGCTGTGCGAATGTAAAATAAGGGGAAGTTGATAGCTTGAAATAATACAATTTGTGTTATATAATTCAGGTTCATATGTATTTGTTAATGGTTAGTAAGAAAGTAATATATTTTCTAATTTAACCAGATTGAGCCTAAATCAAGGCCCCGATCTGGGGTCTTTTTTGTTATAAGGAGTATAAATAAAATGGCAGGACTTATCATTGGAGAAAAATCCACACAATCACAACAGTTTACCGAAGATGGGAAAATGGTTCCTGTAACAGAAGTAATCACTGCTCCTTGTTATGTGGTTCATATTTTTACTGAAGAGAAAGATGGATACTCAGCAATCAAACTCGGTTTTGGTACACGGAAACATCTTGCCAAGCCAGTTGCAGGACAGTTGAAAAAAGCGGGGATAAAAGCCTCGCTTCGCTTTTTAAAAGAGATTCGTGTGACTCCTTCAGATGCATTGTCACTTATCGAAGAAGATGGGAGGCAAGGATTTCAAGTCGGCGATCAGAAGCTCTTTATCGGAGATATGGTCAAACCTGAACTTGTCTTTGCAGTCGGAGATATGGTTGATGTTTCAGGAGACACGAAAGGAAAAGGATTTCAGGGAGTTGTACGAAGATATAATTTCCGCGGCGGTCCTAAGACGCACGGTCAGTCAGATAGACATCGTGCACCAGGTTCAATCGGAGCAACGACAACTCCAGGCCGTGTATTCAAAGGGACACGTATGGCTGGACAGATGGGTGGCAACAGAGTCACCGTGCAGAACCTCACCGTTCTTGCAGTCTCAGAGAATTCTATGAAAATTAAAGGCCTGATTCCAGGCGCAGTTGGAACATTTATTGAAGTTCGAACCGCCGGAATTGCCCAGTAATACTATGGTAGCAACAGAAAAAAAGACACCAGAAAAAAAGATTGTTAAACCTAAAAAAGCTGCAGTGCTTGAAGCACCTGTTTATTCCCTCAAAGGAGTTAGTACAAAAAATGAAGCATTACCTGCTGATATTTTTGGTCAAGAACCCAATGATCTTTTGGTCGCACATTATGTCCGTGTTTACCTCAATAACCAAAGACAAGGCAATGCATCTGCTAAAACTCGCACTGAAGTTGTAGGTACAACAAAAAAAATATACCGTCAAAAAGGAACAGGTCGTGCACGACATGGAGCAGCAAAAGCTAATCTTTTCCGTGGAGGAGGAGTCACGTTTGGACCGCTCACGAAAGACTTTAACATGTCTATTAACAAAAAGCAGAAAAAGCAAGCTCTGTTTGCTACCCTTAGTCAAAAAGCTCGAAATGCTCAGATTCGCATAGTTGATGCTGAAGCATTTGGTGATAAGCCACAAACAAAACAAATAGCGGAACTTATGAAAGTAATGAAAGTTGATGGGAAAGTCTTGTTTGTAATGTCACAAGTAGAAGATAACGCAGTTGTCAAATCTATAAGAAATATTTCAAAATGTGACATCATTCAATCAACAACAATCAATGCGTACGAAGTATTAAATCACAAAGACATAATTTTTATTAATGATGCAGTCACAGTTTTATCAACGCATTTTCTCACACAATGAACATAACTCATATTATTACTCGACCGCTCATCACCGAGAAGTCAACACAGCTTGCGGCGAGCAAAGTATACCTTTTTGAGGTAAACAAGAAAGCGAATAAACACCAAATAATTGAAACAGTCGAAACACTTTTCAAAGTAAAAGTTGACTCAGTTCGTGTTTCAATACGAAAAGGAAAAGTAAGACGAGTAGGTAAAAAGATGGTTTCAAAGCCAGTGGCAGATATAAAAATTGCATACGTAACCTTGAATGAAGGGGCAATTGATTTGTTTCCCCAAGCATAATTTAACTTGACTTATATATGATATCCATGAATTCATCACAGAAGCCAGAGAAAAAACTAAGAGAGATCTTGAAGAAGCACTCTGGACGTGATGGGACTGGTCAAATTTCTGTGAGACATCAAGGTGGAAGACAAAAAAGATATTATAGAATTATTGACTTTAAGAGAGACAAGCGAGATGTTGAAGCTACTGTCACTCGAATTGAGTATGATCCAAACCGAAACGCAAATATAGCACTTGTTACATATAAAGATGCAGAGAAGAGGTATATTCTTCACCCAGTAAATCTTGGAATTGGTGATAAAATAATCGCATCAAATAAAGCAGAGATAACTGTAGGGAATGCTCTTCCACTTGACTCAATTCCCGTCGGCGTCGAGGTTCACAATGTGGAGCTCTATCCAGAACAGGGTGGCGTCATGATACGTGGAGCAGGTACATTTGGTTCAGTTGTCGCAAAAGATGGCACCTATGTCCATCTCAAGCTCTCTTCAGGAGAGGTGAGAAAATTCAATGGCACATGCTGGGCAACTGTGGGACGTGTCGGAAATATCGAACACAAAGATGAAGAGATTGGAAGTGCTGGTCGCAAACGCCTTATGGGAGTGCGACCAACAGTTCGTGGAACAGCTCAAAATCCAAGGTCTCATCCTCACGGTGGAGGAGAAGGTCGATCTGGAGAAGGAATGCACGCAAAGACACCATGGGGCAAGAAAGCTCGTGGAGTACGCACACGATCAAAGAAAAAATGGAGCAATGCATTAATTGTTAAACGAAGAAAGTAATCATGGAATCGCTAACATACTTTAAAAATCTAAAAATAACGCCAAAAAAATTGCGGATGATTCGAGACAATATTGTCAAGATGGCTCCTCAAGAGGCGCTTGAGTACTTGGAGTATACAACGTTGAAATCAGCACGAGTGTACTATAAAGTAATACATTCGGCAATTCACAATGCGACAAACAAGTTGAAAGTATCAGCTGATGTGCTACAATTTAAGCTTTTGACAGTCGAGGAAGGTCGAAAGCTCAAACGTTTCAAGGCAGGGTCAAAAGGAATGGCAAAGCCTTTGATCAGAAAATTTAGTCATATAAAAGTAATTCTCGTCGAAGGTGAAGCACGCGTTGTGAAAGCAGTCAAAAAGAATGAACAAGAAAAAGAAATACTCAAAGAAGTGGCACCAGAAAAAGCAGAGAAAAAAACAGAAGTGAAAAAGAAAACAGTTGCAAAAAAAGCAGCGACAAAGAAGCCAGCTAAGAAGGCAGTCGCAAAAAAGGATACTAGTTCCACAAAAAAGGAATAATAATTTAATATTTTACGATATGGGTCAAAAAGTACATCCGCACGGTTTACGCTTAGGGATAGTATACAACTGGTCATCCAGATGGTACTTTTCAGATAAGAAGGCATACCGAAATGCAATTCTTGAGGACTCACGTATTCGTGATGAGCTCATGAAGAAGTACAGTTATGCGGGCGTGACAGAAGTCATCATCGAACGAGCAATCAAAAAAATAACCGTGATTATCTACTCTGTTAAGCCTGGAATGATCATAGGACGCGGAGGAAAAGGACTTGAAGATGTAAAGAAGATTATTGTTTCATTCCTCAAGACATATTCAGAGGATAAGAAAAATAAAAAAGAAACAAAAATTGATCTCAAAATTGAGCCAGTCAAAAAGCCATATACAAATGCATACTATGTCGCTCAATCAATAGCAGAGAAGTTGATTCGCAGTATGCCACACCGAGCTGTTGTCCATAGCACACTCAACCGAGTGATGGAGTCTGGAGCGCAAGGAGTGAAAGTACAGCTTGGCGGACGTATAAACGGGGCTGAAATTTCACGAACTGAAAAGTATTTTCAGGGAACAATTCCAACATCAACAATTCGTGAAAAAGTAGAGTTTGCAAAGTTTCCCGCACTGACAAAGTCAGGATATGTGGGAGTGAAAGTATGGATTTGTTATAACGGTTAAAAAATTATTAAGAGATATCTGTGTTAGCACCAAAACGACAAAAATACCGAAAACAGTTTAGAGGCACCTGGCGACGAATCGCAACAAAAGGCGATAAACTCAACTTTGGGAGTTATGGCTTGAAGACCATTGACCCCGGTTGGATCAAAGACAGGCAGATTGAAGCAGTACGTGTCGTTTTAGCTCGTGCAACACGCAAAGAGGGCAAGTTTTGGATCAGGATTTTTCCTGATAAGCCATACACAAAGAAGCCTCCAGAAGTGACGATGGGAGCGGGTAAGGGAGATGTCGCATACTTTGTTGCATCGGTGTCTCCTGGCCGAGTTCTTTTTGAACTCGATGGATTATCAGAGGTAGATGCAAAGAAAGTTATGCGAACAGCAGCAGCAAAGCTTTGTGTCAACACCAAGTTTGTAACTAAAAAATAATGAAAAAACTAACAAAGCAGTACATGGCAAAGACAGTTAAAGAAATACAAGCAGAGATTGGTACTATAAGGTATGATCTTGCAAAGCTTGAGATAGAAAAAAAAGTGAAGCCAGCTAAAGATACAAACACACGGCACAAGATGCGCAAACAGATTGCCGTCATGCTCACTGTCATTAAACAGAAGGAATTAGGAATTCAGAAATAATTACATGAATAAAACATTTACCGGCACAGTGATTTCAGACAAAATGATGAAAACGGTCGTTGTCAAAATTGAACGAAAGTTTCGACACCCACTGTATCAGAAGGTCATTACACGTCACAAAAATCTAAAAGCTCATAATGAAATCGAAGGTATTACAATCGGAGATACTGTTATTATCCAAGAAACTCGACCAATCTCAAAAGACAAGACATTTCGAGTTATAGAAAAAGTAGAAGGAGTTAAGAGTAAGTAGTTCGCAAGTTAATATTACTATAAAACAATGTTACAACTCAGATCAATGCTCAACGTCGCAGACAACTCAGGAGCCAAGATAGTCCAGCTCATCGGGATTCCCAAAATGGGGAACCGAAAGATTGCGTATCTTGGAGATGTGTTTACAGGAGTTGTGAAGAAGGCAGCGCCATATGGTCAAGTCAAAAATGGAGAGATTGTACGAGCTGTTATTGTGCGCGCTCGCAAAGAAACAAAGCGAGCGGATGGAAGCTATATCCGATTTGATGAGAATGCGTGTGTTGTGCTTGCCGGAAACGATACAACAGATCCAAAAGGGACACGTATTTTTGGACCAATCGGCAAAGAGATCAAAGACAACGGATTCAATAAGATTGCGAGTTTAGCAGAAGAGTTATATTAATAAATCGCGAAACGCGTAACGTGTATCGTAGAATGTTTACATTAAATGTATGAAAATTAGAAAAGGAGACACAGTGCTCGTTATTACAGGAAAAGACAAAGGTCGCACCGGGAAGGTAGATCGTGTCTATATCAAGTCGGACACCGTCCTTATTGAGAATATCAACATGGTAAAAAAGACGGTACGAAAAACTGAGCAGACACCTCAAGGCGGGTTGATCGATGTTCCTCGTCCTCTGCATGTCTCAAATGTGATGGCAGTTGATCCAAAGTCAAAGAAGCCAGCCCGTGTAGGATATCAAGTTAAGGATGGAAAGAAAGAGCGTGTATTTAAAAAATCACAACGGAATAAAATATAAATTGCAATGCACCCATGATAGGACTGAAAGATACATACAATAAAGAAATAAAACCACAGCTCATGAAGGAGTACAATATCTCAAATGAGTTTGCAGTGCCATCAGTCATCAAGATTGTTGTCAATGTCGGTGCAGGAGAAGCAGTTGTCAATAAAAAAGTTATTGAAAAAATTCAAGAACAGATAGAGCTCATTGCTGGTCAGAAGACCGTCGTGACAAAAGCACGAAAATCAATTGCTGCATACAAGATTCGAAAAGGACTTGCCATTGGAGTAAAAGTAACGCTTCGTGGAAAAAAGATGTATGCACTACTTGAGAAAGTCGTGAGAGTTGTGCTTCCGAGATTACGAGATTTCCGTGGAATCAGAGAGTCAGCAGTTGATCAGCATGGGAACTTGAATCTTGGATTTACCGAGCAGACCATATTTCCTGAGATAGAGTATGATAAGATTGACAAGTTACGAGGACTCGAAATCACCATTGTGACAAGTATGCGAAACCGTGAGTATTCACGCAAGCTCTTTGAGCTGATGGGTGTAACATTTCAAAAAACTGATACAACAAATTAATTACAGATAACCTATTTCCAATTTTTCATTGAAATCATGGCGAAAAAATCAGACGAAGTTAAATTTTTAAGAAAGCAGAAGTTTGCAGTACGACAGGTAAACCGCTGCCCGCTTTGTGGTAGATCACGAGCATACATCAGAAGGTTTGGACTGTGTCGTCTGTGTTTCCGTGAAAAAGCATTGCGTGGTGAAATTCCCGGAGTTAAAAAAGTTTCTTGGTAATCTATGTCACGATCAGCAAAAAAAGGACCATATATTGACGAAAAGTTACATATAAAGGTACAAAAACAAAAAGATTCAGGTGATCGCATGCCGATCAAAACATGGGCACGTGCATGTCAGGTGCATCCTGATTTTGTCGGACACCGCATCGCAGTATACAATGGAAGAAAATTTATTGAAGTATATGTCTCAGAAGGAATGGTTGGTCATAGGCTTGGTGAATTCTCGCCAACGCGTACATTCCATGGACATGGAAAAGTTACCAAGAGAACAGCAGAGAAGACCTAATAGAAATTACAAGTTTGAAATTTGAAATTAAATATACACTATGTCAGTTATTGATCTCATTATCAGAATAAAAAATGGCTATATGGCCAAGCGCGAGCAAGTAGACTCACCGTACTCAAAGTACCGTGAATCTGTCGTCCGCAAACTGAAGGAGCTTGGATATATCGAAGATTACAGGATCGAAGGTGAGATTATTCGCACCATACAGATTGATCTGCGATATGTTGACGGTACGCCTGCGATAACCGACGTGAAGATTTTTTCAACTTCAGGTCGCCGTATGTACAAGCCATATGGTGAGATCGGGTCTGTCAAAGGTGGAATGGGCAATGCTCTTATTTCTTCTTCAAAAGGAATAGTCACTGACCGAGAAGCAAAAAAACAACAAGTAGGTGGAGAATTATTATTTCATATCTGGTGACATGTCTAAAATAGGCGAAAATCCAATCCCAGTTTCGAGTTCTGTTCAGGTTGAAATTGCAAAGCAAGTGGTCCATGTAACTGGTCCAAAAGGCAAACTTTCAATCGAGTTGCCCCATTTTTTGAGTGTTACTCAATCAGAAGGGCTGCTTATAGTTGCACGTAAAACTGATGCAAAGCGACAAAAATCATCACACGGACTGTTCCGAAGTCTTATTGCAAATGCAATTCAAGGAGTAGTAGAACCATGGATCAAGAGGCTTGAGATTGTTGGAACAGGATACAATGGAAAAATGGAAGGTCAGGATATAAATCTAAAGCTTGGGCTTTCACATCCTGTCGTTTTCAAAAAACCAGAAGGAATCACCCTTACATTTGAAGGAAACAATATTATTATTATTGCGGGCATAGATAAACAGCTTGTAGGAGAGGTTGCATATCAGATAAAATCACTCAAGAAACCAGATGCATATAAAGGAAAAGGTATCCGCTATGAAGGCGAGTACATTCGATTGAAGCCTGGAAAGAAAGCAAAGACAGCCTAGGAACAAATTATTAAATAAATTGACATATGGCAAATAAAAATTTAGAACGAAAACTCAGAAGGAAACGCAGAGTAAGTTCAAATATCCGAGGAACAACGGTCTGTCCACGCATTAGTGTTGCGCGCTCAAACAAATATATTTCCGCACAGGTTATCGACGACTCTGTCGCAAAAACACTAGTATCATACAAATCAGCAACCATTGAAGGGCGTGATACCAAAACAAAAACTGTTGAAGCTCGTGAGGTGGGAGTTGCTCTTGCGGCACTCATGAAAGAAAAGAAAATCAAGAAGGCAGTCTTTGACCGTGGAAGCTCAGCATATAAAGGTCGTGTAAAAGCGCTTGCTGAAGGTGTTCGTGAAGGTGGAATTCAGATGTAACAGTATTATATAAATTCAAACGAAAGAATGGCAAACAGGAATCAAAATCAAAACGACGATAATAAAATGGAAGAGCGAGTTCTTCATATTCGTCGTGTTTCAAAAAAAACCACTGGAGGAAATTACGTCTCATTCTCAGCACTTGTTGCGGTGGGCGATGGTAAAGGCAATGTCGGAATAGGACTTGGACGTGGACTTGAGGTTCCTCCAGCTATTCAGAAAGCAATTGCACAAGCAAAGAGAAAGATGGTCAATTTACCAATCTATAACGATTCCCTTCCACACGAAGTACGGATGAAGTATAAATCGTCTCAGCTTCTCTTGAAACCAGCACCTCCGGGTACTGGACTAAAAGTTGGAGGAGTTGTACGAGCTGTCCTTGACATCGCTGGTGTCAATAATGCATCGGGTAAAATAATGGGTACACGAAATCAAATCACCAATGCTTATGCCGTAATCGAGGCAATCAAAATGTTCAAACCTCGTATTGTTGCAGGAAAGCCAAAAGCAAAAGAAGTTGTTGCTGAGAAAGCGGCAGAAGTAAAAGTAGCCGCACCTGTGGTTGAAGCTTCAATTGAAAAAGTAGAAAAAAAGATTGTTAAACAAAAAGCTGCACCGAAAGTAAAAAAAGCTATTGAAGTTGCTGAAAAGACCGCGAAAAAATCAGTCAAAAAGCCCGTTAAAAAAGCTGTTAAAAAAACAACAAAGAAAAGTAACTAATTATTGAACCAAGTATGAACACTCTCTCAAATCTTCCAAAAATAACAAAAAAAACCAAAAAGCGACTCGGTCGTGGGACCGGTTCTGGCGCAGGAGCCAAATCTGGACGAGGTACGACGCGTCATCAGACAGCTCGCGAAGATGTGCCACTACACTTTGAAGGAGGACAGAATCGATTGGTCAAAAGATTTCCGCTCCTTCGAGGAAAAGGTCGCAATAAGCCAGTTGGACAAAAGGCTGTACTTTTGACACTGAATCACTTGAATATTTTTGAAAAAGGAGCTACAGTTGATATGCAGGCTCTTATTGAAAAAGGGGTGATTGAGAAGGGTGATACCAAGCGCGGAGTAAAAGTTGTCGCGAATGGATTACTTGACACTGCAATCACCGTATCATTACCAGTTTCGGAGGCTGCTCGCGTAGCGATAGAAAAGGCTGGCGGAAAGGTTCAATGAAAGATATAACTCAAAAATTTCACCTCCTCATAAACGATCCAGTACTTCGCAAGAAGGCATTGGTCACATTCCTCATCATTCTTGTCTTTCGTATATTTGCATATCTGCCTGTTCCAGCAATTGATTTAGCTCAACTCAAAGCTCTATTTGCTCAAAGTCAATTTCTCGCGCTTCTTGATATTTTTTCTGGAGGAACACTTGTCAACTTCTCAGTGATGGCGCTTGGACTTGGTCCATATATCAATGCGTCGATTATCATCCAGCTTCTGACTATGGTTGTTCCACAGCTTGAGGCACTGGCAAAAGAAGGTGAGCAGGGGCGATTTAAAATAAATCAATACACGCGATTTTTGACTGTTCCTTTGACACTTATTCAAGCAGTCGGCATTTATCTCCTCCTGAGAAACCAAAATATTATCGATGTTCTGAGCCCGATTGAGTTCTTCTCATTTATGCTGACACTCCTTGCAGGGACATTTATCCTTGTCTGGCTTGGTGAGCTTCTCACAGAGTTTGGACTTGGCAATGGGATTTCTCTTCTTATCTTTGCCGGAATTGTGGGACGCATTCCAGTCCTTATTGGACGAACAATCACTACTTTTAATGCAGAAACAGCTATGAATTTGGTCATTTTTCTTGCAATAGGACTTATTGTTATTGCAGCAGTCGTGTTCATAAACGAAGCTGTTCGGCGAATACCCGTGTACTATGCACGGCGTGTCAAAGGCAACAAGATGTACCAAGCTGCAAACAACTTTCTTCCCTTAAAACTCAATCAAGCAGGGGTCATCCCTATTATTTTTGCTGTCTCATTTGTTCTTTTCCCACAAATCATTGGGAACTTTGTTAAGTATATTCCAAACGCAACGCTTGCCTCAATTGGGACTGCCATTGCAACCTCTTTTACCCCAAGTGGACTTCTATACAATGTGACATATTTTCTACTCGTCGTCGCATTTACCTTTTTCTACACGATTATTGTCTTTAATCCTGAGAAAATCGCTGTAGAGATCCAGAAGCATGGAGGCTTTATCCCTGGGATCCGACCGGGATCAGCCACAAAGAAATACTTACAGACCATTGTGTATAAAATCACGACGTTTGGAGCTGTATTTTTGGGTCTCATTGCAGTACTCCCTGCTATCATCTCATCTATGACCGGTCTTGACAGTCTGGTAATTGGAGGAACAGGAATTTTGATCGTCGTGTCAGTCGTGCTTGAGACCTTTAAAAAGATTGAGTCTCAACTCGTCATGAAAAACTACGATCGGTTTAGCATGTAGAAATGCAGATGTGGTGTATAATTAGCCTTTACTAAATTTATTCGATTCATTATGGCAAAAAAAAGTTCTCGCGTGCAGTTCGGACTCGTCTGCACCGAATCTAGTCACCAAAATTATATAAGTGAGAAAAGTAAGATCAATACTCAAGAAGCGCTCAGCTTTAAGAAGTTTTGTAATACGTGTAAAAAACACACTCTTCACAAAGAAAAGAAAAAGTTAGACTAATTGTCAAAACAGTTTATGGTATGAAGCTTGTTTTAATTGGAATACAAGGATCAGGAAAATCAACACAAGGAAATCTTCTTTCTAAACAACTGAAGATTCCATATCTTTCAACAGGTCATATTTTTCGAAATATTGCCAAAGAGCACACACCTCTTGGTCAACAGGTAAAACTTCTCATGTCTTCAGGACTTCTTATTCCTGACAAATTGACCATAGAAATTGTCAATAATTATCTTTCACGTCGCGAGTACCAAACGGGGTATATTCTTGATGGATTTCCGCGGACGCTTCAACAAGCAAAAGAGTTTCAGAACAATGTCGATCGTGTGATTCAAGTAGAAATACCAGATAAAGAAGCACTGTGGCGACTCGCATATCGAGATGAAGAACGAGATGACGACACCATTGAAGCTATAAAGAAACGGATTGAGCTTTTCAAAGCACATACAGCACCTGTTCTCACACACTTTGAAAAACAGGGAAAGCGTGTTGTTATTGATGGAACGCAGACGATAGATGAGGTGAATCAAGCAATTCTCAAGTCGATAGGGAAACAGCGCATTAGAAATCGTATCAAAGATTGGGAACAAAAAGACAATACCATACTTGCAATTGTCGGAATGCCAGGATCGGGTAAAACAGAGGCAGCTGAGTATTTCAAAAAGCGCGGGCTTCCTGTTCTGAGCTTGTCTGCAATCGTCAACGATGAGATTGATAGCAAAAAACTTAAACATACTCTTGCGGTGCATCACAAAATCCGCCAAGGACTACGTAAAAAACATGGATTTGAAGCGATGGCAAAGCTGAGTCGTGAAGCGATAGCGGAGCTCTTGGGAGAAAATAAGATGGTTGTGCTTGAAGGGATGCGCTCATGGGAAGAGTATGAATACATCAAGCAGGAGTTTCCTAAGGTCCGTATTTTTATCTTGACGCTCTACACAGATAAAGAAATACGGTATCAGCGCATCCGTAAACGGAAAACACGCGCAGGCTTGTATGGTGAAAAGCGAGATATTGACGAGCTTATAAACACGCACATGGGCCCAACAATTGCACATGCAGATTTTCTTGTGAAAAATAATCGCTCTCTTTCTGATCTGCATCAACATCTTGACGAGGTGTATCGAGCTATATATTTTTCGTAAATAACACATGATCCACCTCAAGACACCAACGCAGATAGAGTCAATGAAGAAGGGTGGTATAATCTTGCAGAAGGTTGTCGCAGAGCTTTTTCCACTCATTGTGGGAGGAATGTCGACTCTGGAGATAGATCAGCGTGCAGAGAAGCTCATCCTCTCATACGGCGGGCAATCGTCCTTCAAGCGGGTAGATGGCTACTCTTGGACAACATGCCTTGCAATCAACGAGCAGACCGTACATACACCGCCTTCGAAGCGCGTTCTCAAAGATGGAGAAGTGCTCACTGTCGACATAGGTGTGTATTATGAAGGCTTACATACAGATTTTGCTGACACATTTGTGATTGGTGGGAAAACAGACACGAAAACTCAGCATTTTCTTGATATCGGGAAAAATGCCTTAGAAACTGCTGTCAGTTTTGTCAAAAAAGGGACGTATCTCGGAGAAATTGGAAAGCATATGGAGGAGCATATTACTTCAGAAGGATATTTTATCCTCAAAGAGCTCACCGGGCATGGAGTTGGTAAAGAGCTTCACGAAGATCCGTACGTCATGAATTATCTTGATCGCCCGGTAGAAAAGACGTATAAAATCGAACCGGGCTTGACAATTGCCATTGAGATTATATACTCTATGGGGACTGAGAAGATAGCCTATGAACCCACTGTTCCTTGGTCAATCATCACGAAGGATAGAAGTTTATCAGCCTGCTTTGAGCGGAGTATTGCAATTACTGATAAAGATACCTTCATATTAACGTAGTTATGTGTTAAAATGTATCTTTCTATGAAAGATAATGTAATTACCGTTGAAGGGGCAGTTGTTGAGAATCTTCCGAACACGTTGTTTAAAGTACAGCTGGACGAAAGTGAGAAGGTGATACTCTGTTATCTCTCAGGAAAAATGCGAAAGAACTATATTAAGATTTTGCCTGGTGATCGTGTCAAAATAGAGATGACACCGTATGATCTTAATAAAGGACGCATTGTATACAGAAATAAATAATCATGAAAGTCAAATCAGCAGTAAAAAAAATGTGTGATAGTTGTAAGATCGTCGTAAGACGAGGTGTCATGTTTATTATTTGTGGCCGCAACCCAAAGCACAAGCAAAGACAGGGTTAATTATTACGAACTTTATTTTAATACAAACACTATGTTGAGGTTAATGGGAGTGATCCTACCAGACGATAAACGAATTGATTATGCGCTTACGCTCATATATGGTATTGGATGGACACGATCCCGTGATGTGTTGGCAAAAATTTCAGTCAAAGAAGAAACACGCGTGAAAGATATGACTGAAGAAGATATAAAAAAGCTGAGTACGTATGTTGATAAGGCTTTTAAGGTAGAGGGTGAGCTTCGCGAAGAGCAAAGTGAAGATATCAAGAGACTTCGAGAGATCGGTTCATACCGAGGAATGCGCCACAGCATGGGTCTTCCATCACGAGGTCAAAGAACTCGCTCAAATGCTCGCACAAAACGAGGCAAGAGACGCACAGTTGGAGCCCTTTCAAAGGAAGCATGGGCAAAAATGGAACAAAATACGAGTAAATAATAATTTCACTAGCTATGGCACCAAAGAAACAACGAACTCAAAAAACTAAGCGCATTGTCGAAAATGGTCGTATCTATATTACGGCAACATTCAACAATACCATCGTCACAGTGACGGATGAAGCGGGCGGAAGTATCGTTGTAAGCTCATGCGGTATGCATGGGTTTTCAGGAACACGAAAATCAACACCATATGCAGGAACTGTCACAACAGATGCCGCAGTTAAAAAAGCAATGGAGGAACATGGTTTTCGAAGAGCGGACATATATGTCAAAGGGATTGGACCAGGACGAGAAGCATCTCTTCGTGCAATCAAGGCAGCAAATATTGATGTTGGAAAAATCGTTGATATTACACCTATTCCACACAATGGAGTCCGCCCACCCAAAGTGCGACGAGTTTAAATTTTACACCTGATTAAAGAATATGAGATACACAGGACCTAAAAATAAAATTTCGAGACGAGAAGGTACTGATCTTGGTCTGAAGACCACAGGATCAAAGGCACAGGCTTCTGTCCTAAAAAAAATAAATGTGAAGCCTGGGCAGCATGGACTACGATATCGAAGAAAATCATCTGAGCATTCTCGTCAGCTACGCGAAAAGCAGAAGCTACGATTTACCTATGGTGTGAGTGAAAGTCAGATGAAGCGTTACTTTGATGAAGCATCACGACAAAAAGGAAATACCGCTGTATTCCTTGCTGAAAAACTTGAGCGTCGTCTTGACAATATGGTGTACCGTTTTGGTTTTGCTCCAACACGCGCAGCAGCTCGTCAGCTTGTGTGTCACGGACACATTACTGTGAAGGGGAAGGTTCTTGATATCCCATCATACTTTGTTCGTGAAGGTGAAGCTATTACCTTTGGCAAAGATTCATCAAAAAAAATCCCGTACATTGAGATTTTTAGAGAGCAGAATGATGTCAAACCACCTGAGTGGATTGAACTCAAAAAAGATACAGGCTCACTTAAAGGGACACCTGATACGTCAATTATCGAGCAGCAAGTTAATATGAGACTTGTGATCGAGTTCTATTCACGTTAATAATTTACTAATTTTGAATACATTTATGTTAGAGCCAATGTTTACAGTCAAAACAGAAGAGAAGAATGAGTCATACGGAAAGTTTATATACGAACCGTTTAATATGAGTTTTGGAAATAGTGTAGGAAATGCGTTGAGACGCACTCTCCTTTCATCACTTCCAGGAGCTGCAGTCGGCTATGTCAAGTTTGGTCAAGTTTCGCATCTTTTTGCGACCATCACTGGTGTCAAAGAATCTGCACTTGATATTGTTCTCAACCTCAAACAGGTTCGATTTAAGGCAACTGGAGAAGGTCCGTTCAATGTCAAGCTCGCAGTCAAAGGCGCACAGAAGGTGTACGCGAAAGACTTAGAAGGTGATATTGAAGTTGTAAATGGCGATTTATATATTTGTGAAGTCACTGATTCCAAAGCAAAGCTTGATATCGATGCCATTGTTGAAGCAGGATTTGGATATCATGGCGCAGATGATAAAGTTGCAGAGACAGGCTACATTGCTGTTGACTCTTCCTTCTCACCTGTTAGTCGAGTAAACTTCAAAGTACAAGAGGCTCGTGTTGGTCGTAAGACTGAGTATGAACGACTTATTCTTGAAGTATGGACAGATGGAAGTATTGACCCAGAAGCTGCAATCAAAGAAGCAGCTGCAACACTTTCAGGTCATTTTGCCTCTGTTGTCGAAGGGAAAGAAGCTGAAGCTGAGGATGCTGCCGCAGGAGCAAAAGCTCGATCTCAAGAAGAGTCAAATCCAAAAGCATACGAAACCATTATTGATGAGCTGAATTTGCCGTCGCGCGTCATCAATGCTCTTCTTCGAGAAAGCATTGAGACTGTCGCAGACTTGGTTGAACGTGGTCGAGAAGATCTTACCAATCTCAAGGGCGTTGGAAAGAAATCTATTGATCTTATCGAAGAAGAGCTGAATAAGATGGATGTCGAGCTTAAATAAATTTGTCGCTTTTCAAAGATGATACACAGAACTAAAAAAATAAAATTTCATTCGGGAGCAGATTCGAACAAGATGATCTTGAGAAAGATGTTGCGTAATTTCTTTCTTAATTCACATCTTGAGACGACTGAAAAACGTGCGAAGATTCTCAGGAGTTCACTTGATCGACTCATAGGAAAATCACGAGTCGAAAGTGAAGCAAACAAGAATTATATTCTTCGGTATATTACCGAACAGGAAATAGTTCGTGCATTATTTGCTCAAGTAGGTCCTGCAGTCAAGGATATCGCTGGCGGGTATGTTCGGTTAATACGTAAAAATCAGCGCCAAAGTGATGCAGCCATGATGGTACGAGTTGAATGGGCGCACCCAGTTATCATTGATTGGGGAGATACAAAGAAAAAAGAAGCGGTAAAAAAAACAAAAGCTCAAGCAGAAGTGCCAGCTAAAACAACATAATTTCAAAAATACACATGCAAACAACAAAATCAACACGATCAGTAAGCTCAACAGAGATCTCACGGAAGTGGCATCTTATTGATCTTGAAGGAAAGACACTTGGTCGTGAAATGGGACAGATCACTGATTTACTCCAAGGAAAGTCAAAGCGGAGTTATGTTCCATATCTTGATGTAGGTGATTTTGTCGTTGTTATCAACGCACAAGACGTCAAGACAACGGGTAAAAAAGGTGCTCAGAAAATATATGACAGGTACTCTGGGTATCAAAGCGGACGTAAGACAATGACTCTAAACGAAATGATGGTCCGAAAGCCAACAGAAGTCGTGCGAGAAGCTGTCTCAGGGATGCTTCCAAAAAATAAGCATCGTGATGCAAGACTTGCACGTCTTTACATCTATAAAGATGCACGTCATCCATACGCACAAAACATTCAGGTCACGTCCTAAGTTATATTTGTATTTCATAGTTTTACATATCATATATGGCACCAAAAAAGAAAGAGATCCGATACTTTGAAGCAGTTGGCAGACGCAAAGAATCTGTAGCGAGAGTACGTCTTCATATCGTTTCTTCAAAAGATAAATCTGTCACAGTGAGCGGCGCAAAGCACTCTCAAGGTGATATCATCATCAATGAGAAGCCGTTTGATGAGTACTTTCCCCTTCTTGCAGAGCGAAACCTGATTCTTCAGCCACTTGAGCTGACCTCATCCCTCGATCGCTTTGTTATCACAATAAAAACACTTGGTGGTGGAAAAAATGGTCAAGTTGATGCTATTCTTCTTGGTATTGCACGTGCGCTCTGTAAAGCTGACGATTCTTATCGAGTACTTCTCAAGCCAGCTGGTGTGTTGACACGCGATCCCCGAATTCGAGAACGACGCAAAGTCGGAACTGGAGGAAAAGCACGTCGTCAGAAACAGTCGCCAAAGCGATAATTCGGATCAGTGTCGCCACCCTTCTTCCCTCATTTTTTTGTATAATCAGAGTATTTGTATGCCAATACTTTCAATCATCATTCTTTCATATAACACAAAAGAGATCACGCGACAGTGTCTTGATGCGTTGGTACAGAGTCTTGACGCTATAGCAGACCATCAGTTTGAGATAATAGTTGTTGACAATGCTTCTGAGGATGGTTCGCGGGAGATGCTCAGGACATACAAACAGTCTTTTTCTACAAAGAATATTTCTTTTCAGACAATCTTCAACGCCGAAAATGAAGGCTTTCCCAAGGGCAATAATGCAGGTGTCGTCAATGCAACGGGGACATATATTCTCTTTTTGAACTCAGATGTCATCATAAAACATGTTTCATGGAGCCACGTTCTTTCGTATCTTGATGCACACCCTGACGTGGGAGCACTCACAGTCAGAGTAACCCTTCTGCAGGGACAGATAGACCCTGCCTCTCACAGAGGGTTTCCAACTGTGTGGAACTCATTCTGCTACTATTCACAGCTTGAAAAGTTGACACGCCCAATTCTTGGACTTAACAGGATTTTTGGAGGGTATCACCTCACGAGCCGAGATCTTTCTCAGGTACATACAGTTGACGCCATTAGCGGTGCGTTTTTTCTAGCACGTGCTCGTGTCATTGCCGAGCTACAGGGCTTTGATGAGACATTTTTTATGTATGGAGAAGATCTGGATCTTGCGTATCGCATGAAAGAAGCAGGGCAGAGCATTGTCTATTACCCAGAAGCCGAAGTTCTCCATTTAAAGTATCAAAGTGGTCTCAAAAAAGAGACAGATGAGACTGAGCAGAAAACAAAGAAGTACTTTTATGATGCGATGAGGATCTTTTATCGCAAGCATTATGAAGCACGGAGTTGGTGGATTCTGAACAGACTTGTATACACATTTATCAATATCAAAGAACAGTTGTAAACACCTCGTACATTATGAAAAAGAAACGAATTGGCATTGATGCACGGCTCATCTTTCAGACGGGCATCGGTACGTATCTGAGGAATTTGCTCCAGTACTCCCCTTCGTATTTACCGGAAGACTTTGAGCTATTTGTTTATGTCTTAGCGGAAGATAGGGATAAGATTCAAGAGAGTTACAAAGGGATTACAATTCGGTCAGTTCAGTCAAAATGGCACTCCATTTCGGAGCAATTTTCATTGTATCATACTCTTCAATCAGACAACCTTGACCTCATGCACTTTACGTACTTTAGTTATCCCGTCTTGTATTCGAGACCATTTATCGCAACGGTTCATGATCTAACACCACTTCTTTTCAAAACAGGTCGTGCATCTACTTTGCCATCAATTTTTTACGAATTGAAACATCGAATCTTTCGATTTATCCTTCACAAGCAGGTTGAGAACGCAAAGCGCATCATAACACCAACACAGGCAGTGAAGAAACAAATAATAGAGATATATGGCGCACCAGTCGGAGGCAAGATACAAACGATCTATGAAGGCATAAAATACGAACTCCTTATGGCAAAAAACTCAGAAGTAAATCCATCTTTTGCGAAATCTATACCAGAAGATTACTTCTTGTATGTTGGCAATTTTTACCCACACAAGAATGTGGAGCGCCTTCTCATGGCATACCAATCATTGGGTGAAAAAGACCGACCAGCACTGGTTCTTGCAGGTCCAGGAAATGTGTTTAAAAAACACCTCAAAGATACATTGAGTTCAGAACAACTCTCGCATATTATATTCCTTCATAATACGAGTGAAGTTGAGCTTGCGTATCTCTACACGCATGCTCGGGCACTCGTGAACCCCTCACTTTCAGAAGGCTTTGGACTCCCACTTCTTGAAGCTACTTATCTTGGATGTCCAGTTATTGCTTCAAATATTCCTGTTTTTCGTGAAATTTTGAATGATGACTTTCTTCAGTTTGACCCAACCGACGTATCTGATATCATTCAAAAACTTGAGCAAGCCGTTCGGCCGACATTTCATCCGACAGTTGCAACATTGAACCCAGAGATGAACTTTGATACAATGACACAAAAAACAGTTGAAGCGTACATCCGTATATTACAAACTATTTCATAATACCCATGATTCAAAAAGAGCCAGAGAATGAGATGCAAATAAACATCAACTTAGATACAACGCCTATTCTTTATACCGACAACGTCCTCATGACTGTCAACGACGACGGTCTCGTCCTTGACATAGCACAAAAACTGGGACCATCAAAAACAGCACGGATTGTCTCTCGTATTGGGATGAGTCGTACTCATGCGGAGAAGCTTGTCCAAGAGCTTGGCAAACTTCTTGCGATGACAAAAGGTCAGAAAAAAACTGGGGATTAACTACTATATGAACATTGCAATTGTCTATGACTGGATGGATTCATGGGGAGGAGTTGAAAGAATGCTCCTTGTTTTGAATACCATGTATCCTCATGCCACGTGGCACACAAGCTTTATCGATAAACAAAAGGCATCGTGGACAGATACACTTGAGGAAAATGGAAAAAATATTAAAACCACGTACATTCAGGACCTTCCAGATAGTATAAAAAAAAGCAGGATTCTCTCACTTCCATTTTTTACCTATGCATTCGAGAGCATAGATCTTTCAGCGTATGACATCGTCATCTCCGTCACATCATCTTTTGCAAAAGGCATTATTACAAAGCCATCGACACGGCATGTATGTATTCTTCTGACGCCAACTCGGTGGTTATGGGGTCAGCAAGGAGCGTACTTGTCTGAAAATAATTCAGTGAATATGGTTGTCTCTGGGGCAAGATATATCGTTTCAAAGAAGTTGCGAGAGTGGGATTACATCGCAGCTCAGCGACCAGATACGATTCTCTCAATCTCGGAAGCAGTCGCAGAGAGGTGTCAACGATATTATCATCGTGATTCAGAAGTTGTCTATCCGCCATTTGATGCAGATTATTGGAAAAAATTGAACACAAGTTCTGCACAAAAACTCGCACATAAAAAACCTTACTTTCTTGTTGTCTCACGGCTTGAACCGTACAAACGAGTAGAGCTCGTCGTTGAAGCATTTGTAGGGCTCGGTGACAAGAGTCTGATCATCATAGGGAAAGGGAGTCAGAAAAAGAGATTACACGCCGCCGCATCAGATAATATTACATTCCTTGAAGATATACATGATGCTGATCTTGCCGCGTATTATCATAATGCAGAGGCGCTCATCATGCCTCAGGAAGAGGACTTCGGATATGTCGCGCTGGAAGCCCAGTCATGCGGGTGTCCTGTGATTGCCTATGCGCGCGGTGGCGCCGTCGAGACCGTGTCAGCTGAGCACGGAGTGTTTTTTATTCAGCAGACAGCAGCTGCAGTAAGAGAAGCAGTTGCAGATTTTAGCCGTGGCACGTACAATTTAGAAGATAAGATCTCTTGTGCTGATTTTTCGAGAGATCAGTTCATAAAGAAAGTACGTGCAGTAGTCGGACTCTAGATTATTACTTATTTGGCACACACACCGTATGAAAGCAGTTATTTTTGCAGGAGGAGTTGGAACGCGACTTTGGCCACTTTCCCGTAAAAAATCTCCCAAACAGTTTGAAAAGGTTGTGGGTGACAAATCTACACTGCAGCTTGCCTCAGAGCGTCTGCTTCCTGAGTTTGCGGCAGAAGACATTTTCATATCAACAGGAAAAGATTATATCGAAATGGTGAAGGAACAACTTCCGTTTGTCCCACACGAAAATATCATTGCCGAACCAAATAAGCGTGATGTTGGCCCAGCTGTTGCACTTGTTATGGGTTATCTTGCTGAAAAATTCCCAGATGAGCCTGTTGTGATACTGTGGAGCGATCATCTGGTCAAAAAAATCAAGCTCTTTAAAGAAATTGTTCTTGAAGCGGGGAAGTTGGTCAACGCACATCCAAAGAGTATTATTTTCATTGGACAGAAGCCACGATTTCCATCAGAGAACCTTGGTTGGATAAAGACAGGAAAAACGTTGCAAGAAGTTGCAGATATTTCATTTAAGTCGTTTGAAGGATTCAAGTATCGCCCTGACAAAGAGACGGCAGCTCAGTACTTTGATAATAAGCATTTTTGCTGGAATCTTGGATACTTTGTCACAACGCCACGTTTTATGACAACACTGTTTGAGCAGTATGCCCCAGATATTGCACGAATTACCTCAAAGATTGTTCATGAGTCATCATTTGAGAGCTTTACTCACAAGCTGCATACTCATTATAGAGAGATGCCTGAAATCAGTTTTGACAACGCAGTTCTTGAACGGTTGGATCACCGTGTTGCGCAGGTTGTCGTCGAGGATATTGGATGGAGTGATGTTGGTGCATGGGAAGCACTTAAAGAAGCTCTTGAACAGCAACGAACTGATAATATCACCAAAGGTCGGGTCATGTTGGAAAACTCAGTAGACAATCTTGTATACAATTATCAGGATGAGAAACTGATTGTTGGTATCAATGTGAGCGAGCTTCTTGTTGTCAACACGGAAGATGTTCTACTTGTTGCAGATAAACGAGCGGTCAAGGAAATTAAAAAATTAGTTGAGAGCTTTCAAGGAACTGAAAATGAAAAACTCACATAACAGTATGATATGGCTGCACGTATAAAACTTATCACCGGATATATGTATCAGACTTACCTCAAACGGTGTATCGACATTGTTTTTTCCTGTTTTCTCATTATCCTTTTTTCCCTACCTTCGATACTGATTGCAGTACTTATCAAACTCGGTTCTCCAGGTCCCATTTTTGCAGATGTGCCTGAACGTATTGGGCAGCATGGTGGTACGTTCAAGATGTACAAGTTCAGGTCTATGATCCCGAACGCACATCACATGTTGCGCAATGATCCACGCTACAAGACTCTATATGAAGAGTATAAGCGCGGGAGTTATAAACTTCAAAATGACCCTCGAATCACGCCGATTGGTCGATTTATCCGCAGACATTCGCTAGATGAAATACCTCAGATTCTCAATGTTTTGAGGGGGGAAATGAGCCTCGTTGGACCGCGTGCGTATTATCCAGACGAGCTTGAGAATCAACAACAAGAGTATCCACAGGCTAAAAAACTTGTTCACAAAGTTCTGCTTGCAAAGCCAGGCATCACGGGGTTGTGGCAGGTTTCGGGAAGATCTAAAATAAACTTTGATGAACGTATTATTATTGATGCAGCATATGTTGAAGAGATTTCACTTATGAGTGATATCTTGATTATGTTGAGAACGCCACTCATCATGATTAGTGGACGTGGTGCAGTATGATACAATGATTACTTGCAAACGTTGAGTATTTTCATTTAAACTATTCATATGAAAAATTTACTTCGACCACTGAACCCAACGGGAGGTTCAACAAAAATAACCAAACGAAAAAAAATCATAATCTCAGTATCAATCGCTGTTGTGGCGCTTATTGTACTACTTGGTGTAGCAGGATACTTTCTGGCATTTGCTCCAGCAATGAAGATTCAGGCAAAAGCACTTGACGTGAAAGCTGAAGCAGTACTTCTCAAGGCAGATCTCAAAGCAAATGATATTGATCTTGTCAAAAATCGTATGGCAAGTATTTCTGAAAAGTACAAAACACTTGAAAAAGAGTCTCAACACGTCTACTGGGCCTCATTTATCCCCTATGTCAGCGATTTTAAAAACGGTATTGAAGCAGGAAGATATACGATTAACGCAGGGATAGAGTCAATTGAGGCGATTTACCCCTATGCAGATCTTATCGGGTTCAAGAAGGGCGAACAAAATTTTTATGAAAAAAGTGCAGAGGAACGACTTCAAACAGCAGTCATAACACTCGACAAGATGCTTGAACGCATAGATGTTGTCGCACAAAATATTGACGAAGCAGAAAAACGCATCTCAACAATCGATCCCAACCGGTACCCTGAGCAGATCGGGAAGTATCAAGTACGTTCACAAGTAACTGCATTGAAAGATCAGTTCCAGGGTATGGCAACACTCTTTGTTGATGCTCAGCCTCTTCTCAAAGAGCTCCCTAGTATATTGGGTGCAGAAGAAGAGAAAAATTATGTCATTCTTTTTCAAAACACAGCAGAACGCCGCGCAACAGGTGGATTCTATACATTCTTTGCAGTTTTCAACGTGAATAAAGGTAAGCTTTCAATCAAAGACTCGAGTGATATCTATGATCTCGATAATAGTATAAACGTACATCCGCCGGCTCCAGATAAAATTGTCAAATATCACAAGGATGTGAAGAAGTTTTATATTCGCGATAGTAATCTTTCTCCTGATTTTCTTGAGTCTGTGAAGCTTTTTGAATCTCTTTATGAGAAAGCAGGCCGACGCGTTGAGTATGATGGTATTATCACACTCGACTCAAAAGTACTCGTTGACATGCTCAAGATCTTTGGTGACACGCAGGTCAATGGTATCAATTTCACTGCAGAGACAAATGCAGCATGTGACTGCCCTGGTGTGATTTACACGCTTTTTGATATTGTAGATCGACCAGTCCACTATGTGAAAGTTGATCGGAAGCGCATCTTGGGAAATCTCATGCTGGAGCTCTTTTATAAAGCAGTAGGTTTTTCACCTTCAAAGTACTGGGGCCCGATGGCACAGGCAATGTTTGACAATCTTGATGAAAAGCATGTGCTGATGTACTTCACGGATCCTGCTATCCAGAAAGCCGTTGAGAAGATGAACTACGCTGGACGTATACAAGAAGTTGATGGAGATTTCCTCCATGTCAATAATGTAAACTTCGCCGGTGCAAAATCCAACATGTTTATTGATGAGCAGCTAACATCAGAAACAATGTTTGAAGGCGGTACGGTGAAACGGCTGGTTACCATGAAGTTCAAAAATCCGCATCCTCACTCTGACTGTAATCTTGAACGCGGCGGACTCTGTCTCAATGCAACACTTCGCAACTGGATTAGATTCTATGTCCCAGAAGGTTCAAAACTTGTCTCTTTCAAGGGTTCAAAAACGAAGACCCTCACATATGATGAGCTTGGAAAGACAGTCTTTGAAGGATTTATGACCGTTGATCCAGAGGGAGTTGCAACTGTGACTGTTGAGTACACACTGCCATCATCGATTTCCGAAGATAATTATTCGCTGTATGTTCAAAAACAGCCTGGCGTAGAAAAGCAGACGCTGACGGTAAAAATAGGTGGAAAAGAGCAGTACGACAGTCTCTTTACGATTGACCAATCGATTAAGTAATATTCGAACGGTCTATCCTATGCACGCAACCATACGTTTTGAAGGCTTTGTTCTCAAGAGAAAGGTTCTTCTTGATAAGGATATCTTCCTCACAGTTTTTACCAAAGAGCTGGGGAAAATCGTCCTTGTTGCAAAAGGAGCACGAACGCTTACCTCACGTCGTGCGGCTCATCTTCAGACTGGGAATTTGATTAAAGGTAACATTTCTTCCTCACATGATCGTTACTTTCTTCAATCAACAGATTTAATCTCAGGTTTTCTTCAACTCCGCACGACACCACATATAGATTATATTTACTCATTCCTCGCTGTCATTGATCGCCTTATTCCAGAAGGAGAACCAGAGCTTGAGATATTTACTATCTTGAAACGATACTTTATCCGACTTTCGCGTGATGAAGATCCGTCAGAGATTCTCCGCTCTTCACTCCGTGATGTTCTCAAACTTTTAGGGTATGTAGATGCTCAAGAATCACTCGCAGAACTTATTGATATTGCTGAGGAGAACATGGGAATGAAGCTGCCTCCACATGTTATAATGTAGGTCATGGATGAGATTGTTTCACTTGCAAAACGAAGAGGATTTATCTACCCAAGCTCAGAGATCTACGGGGGGCTTGCCAATGCGTATGATTACGGCCCGCTTGGGGCGGAACTCATGCGAAATATCAAGAATCTCTGGTGGAAGAAATTTGTTCAAAACAGGAGAGACATGGTTGGGCTTGATAGTCAGATAATTTTACATCCAGAGACATGGGTGGCGTCAGGGCATGTAGGCGGCTTTAGTGACGCCGTGGTCATAGATGTAAAAACTCAGAAAAGATATCGTGCAGATCATCTTGTTGAAGCGTGGATCGAAGGGAAGGATGAGTTTAAAGACATGGTTATAGAAAAGTTCTCACTCGAAGAACTTGGAAGTTTTATTACAGACCATAAAATTACGAGCCCGAAAGGAAACGAAGTCTCAGCTCCAAAAAAATTTGATCTTCTGATGAATACACATCTGGGAACTCTCGAAGGTCAGAAAGATACTGCATACCTGAGAGGAGAGACTGCCCAGGGAATTTTCAGCAACTTCAAAAATATCCTTGATACGACACGCGTGACGATGCCCTTTGGTGTTGGACAGATTGGGAAAAGTTTTCGCAATGAAATCACATTGGGTCAGTATATTTTCCGAACTTTTGAGTTTGAGCAAGCTGAGATTGAGTATTTTTTTAATCCAGAAGAAACAAGCTGGGAAGACCTTATGAGTATCTGGAAAGACTCAATGTGGAACTTTGTAACCAAGGAGCTTGGCATAAACGAATCACACATACAATGGCGTGAACATACCGATGAAGAACGTAGTTTTTATAGCAAACAAACATTTGACTTGGACTATCAATTCCCTTTTGGCTGGAAAGAGCTGTGGGGTGTCGCATATCGAACTGATTATGACCTCACTCAGCATATGAAGCATTCGGGGAAAGATATCCGTTATACAGATCCGCATACAGGTGAGAAATATACACCACATGTCATAGAGCCTGCAGTTGGGCTCAATCGGATGCTATTCATGGTTCTATGTGATGCATATCGGGAGATCGATGGACGGACAGTGCTTGCACTCAATCCAGCTCTTGCACCATATCAGGCTGCCGTTTTCCCGCTTGTTGCCAACAAGCCTGAACTTATTGAGAAAGCTGAATCAGTGTTTGAATCACTGAGCTCTACAATCCCTACTTACTGGGATGCCCGTGGGAATATTGGGAAGCGCTATAGATACCAAGATGAAATCGGAACACCGTTCTGCATTACTATTGACTATGAAAGTATTTCTTCGCATACTGTTACTATCCGAAAAAGAGATAGTATGGCACAAGAACGCGTCTCAATAGATGCACTTGCTTCATATATCCAAACAAATCTTTCGGAGGCATTATAATTTTGTTCTGCATCTCATGAATACAATCACAAAAAAATATTATATAATCTGGGCTATTGTTCTTGTTATTATTCTTGTCGGTGGTTTTTTTGTCATCAAAAAGAAGGCAACGCCAAAGCAAGCACAGGATAAAGAGTCAGTCTTTGAAGAGCCAACAGAGAATATTGAGCCTGTTGACTCGTCCGTCATTGCCACTATAAAGGGAAAGACAGATGCCTTGATCACCATCAGCAATGTGCCAAAAGGTACCAAGGGGATTGAGTATGAGCTTTCTTATAATACAAAAGCAGGAAGCATCGAAGGAGTATTTGGCATGATTGAGGTGAAGGGAGATACGGCAGAAGAGAAAATCACATTTGGGACGTGCTCATCAGGTGTATGTAGATACCATGATATTGATGGACCCGTGAGTGGAACGTTTATTTTCTCAGGGTCATATGGAGAGAGAATGCTTGAGAAGGAATTTGATCTATAAGTTCATGTACAATAAAAGGAGGTGAATAAAAACCTATGCCAAATATAAAATCAGCAAAAAAAAAGATGAAACAAGATATCTCTCGCACAGCACGCAACGAAAGTCAGCGCGGAAAAGTGGAGTCAGTCTTGAGATCAGCAAAGCAGGGAGTGTCAAAGAAAAAAGAAGAGTTTGTAAAGAACGCGTACTCCGCAATTGATAAAGCCGCCAAGAAGAAGATCATGCATAAAAATAAAGCAGCCCGCCTTAAAAGGCGTGTTACGAGATTAGTTGCACAAGCTGCATGAAGTACCTCATCAACTTATTTCCAGAACGATCCAAATCACTATCCGAAAATATTGTATATTTCGGATTCCATTATTTGAGATATATTCTTGTTATCACGCAGTTTGTTGCAATCTGCGTCTTCTTCTTTAGGTTCAAGGTTGATCAGGAGATTGTTGACCTCAAAGACACCTTGTACCAAAAGCAATCAATTGTAACCTCAACTGCAGATCTCATTGCGCGTGTACAAGAAATTGATTCGAAGATGAAATCTATCAGTCTCATCATTGATGAGCAAAAAATATTTCAAACTCGATATTCCTACATCATATCAAGCATTCCTTCGCAGGTGACCATCAGCACATTCAGCCTTTCCTCGGATGCAATCGAGATTACTGGTAATGCACGTACCGTTGAGCCTATTAAATCCTTTTATGATGGACTCATCCGTGAAAATAGATTTGGAACAATTGACCTCTCAAATATAGAAAAAGCAAGTGATGAATTTATTTTCTCATTACACTTAGCTGAGTTTAAAAAGTAATATGGATAAAAAAAAACTACAAGCGCTTTTGATGGACAAGCGGGTGCAGGATTATTCGTATCTGATAGTTTTCTTTGTCATTTTTACCGTCTTTGTTTTTTTTGCCATACGCCCGAACATTTTGACTGCATTTGATCTGCAAAAGGAGCTTCAAGATCTTCGGCTTAAAAACAATGAATCAGAGGCTGTTATTTTGCAGATAGTAAATTATCAGTCAATACTTGAAAATTATCGCGATAAGCTCGTACTTCTTGATGAAGCTGTGCCGTCTTCACCAGGACTTGCAAAAGCAGTTGAGGATGTGCGTATCCTTGCAACCAATCTCAATCTCGAGATTGCTGCTATGAATGTAGACAGTATTGAGTTTTCTGATCAAAAAGGAAGTGGGGAAATTCATATCTTTAATATTAATCTCACCTCAACAGGCACCTCATCTCAGGTTTCAGAGTTTATGACAGCACTGTTAAACCAGAGACGGTTAAAGTCTCCGGAATCACTTGATATGTCAACTGACTCAGATGGTAGGATTAAAGTAAACCTCATCATTAAAACATATTATCTATGAAACAAAAAGAAGTATTAGTCCTTGTTGTCACAGTATTTTTGACCGTTCTTGCATGGGTTCTCCTTGAAGTAAAGAGTATCCGTGAGATAACTCCGACTGAGGCTGAAATTGATTCAAAGAAACTCGAGTATACTGTACATACAGAGATACTTGATATGCTTTCTGAACGAACACCTTAAACTATTATGTACGCAGAATTATATACAAAAAATCATTTCAGACCGGCAAAGATGCTTGTTGGAGTTGCATTGTTTGTCCTTGTGTCTGTGGGGATCTTTATGTTTACACAAGATGCAACACCGACTCGTGCTTCAAAGAAGCTACTTCAGGCTCATGAAGTAGTGAATATATCCCCTCGCCAGATTGGTGTTTTTTGGCAGGTTGATGCACCAGATTCAGGGTGGCTCCTGTATGGCGATTCGCCAGATACATTAACACGTATTGCTCTTGACGAGCAAGACTCAGCTTCTTCAAAGAATGATCGGATGTACCATTATGCACTGATCCGATCTGTTGAGCCAGATACACAGTATTACTACAAGATTGTGAGCGACAATGAGCTTATTGCTGATCTTGATGGCAAGGCTTTTGAGTCACAGACACTTCCAATCGATGCTCCAAACTCAAACCTCACCCCGATTTACGGTAAAATACTGCAGCAAAATGGTACACCTGCTCAGGCTGCGTTTGCACTTGTTCGCATTGGGAACGCGCATCCGCTTCTCTCAATAACTGGTGCGACAGGAGAGTGGCTTGTGCCGATTCAGTATGTTGTGAACGCAGCGACACAGTCGCCGCTTTCAGTAACAAATGATACGATTGCAACGATACAGATGTTTGACGAGCAATCACGTTCTTCCGTGCGAAGCACGATAGCTCAAAGCCGACCAATCCCACAGGCAGTGACGCTTGGGACAAACTACTCATTTGTTGATTCAGAGGAAGTCCTCTCTGCACAGACTGCGATCAAGGAGAATGTGCCAGAGAAAGTCGGGAGCTTTGGCATAACCTATCCCAAACATAATGCGATTATTCCTGGGATAGCACCGCTCATCAAGGGAACAGGGTCTCCGGGCGCACGTGTTGAGGTGACAGTACATGCAACTCCAAAGATTGTTCTGAGGGCATCAGTCAATGACCGAGGTGTGTGGAGTGCACCAGTGACAGTGACGATGGATCCAGGAGAGTACTCACTGACCGCACGCTCGACAGATGCAGCGGGTCGAGCAGTCACTCAAGAGCGCGTATTTACGTTGATCAAATCAGGTGAGCGCGTCCTCGGAGAATCAACCTCTTCGCCATCAGGGACACTTACTCCGTCACCTTCAGTTGCCGTGACCACTGCAACTCCTACTCTGACTTCTGTCTTGACTCCTACACCTCCTCTCGTCGTGACTGCGACTCCTGCACCACCTGTGAGCGGGATATCCATTATGCCGTATATGATGGCAGGAGTGGGGATGTTTATCCTTGGACTTGGTGTGATTCTTTTGCTATAATACTCGTATGGTACACACTCATTCCCACAAGAATTTTTTCTTTTATTTTTACTTTACCGTCTTGAGCGGTGTGGGAAGTTGTGCCTGAAACAACTTGAATAACCACCCCGCTCACGAGGCGGGGTTTTTTTATATGAACAATTCAACAGTAACAATCATCGCGGGACCATGTTCAGTCGACGATCAAAATATCAAGGAAATACATGAGATCGCAGAGATTGAGGTTAAAAACTTACAAGGCAAGAAACAGCGCGCCGTTGCAGGAACGCGCATTGTAGGTCTCAAATCACGTACAGAGCTTGAAGACTCGGGTTCAGGTATGGGTATTGATTATGATGTGTACCGCACAAATATTGATATTATTATGGAGGGTGGTGGGATAAAAGACTTGGAAGTTCTGCCAAGTGCGTATATTGCCGAAGACATTGTAAAAAAGACTGGACTCCTCATTTCTACCGAAGTGATGAATCCGATTATCCAACTGCCTTCATTTGAAGGACGTGTTGGGCGTGGGAAGTTTATGCCATGGAACCCATCAGTCAATCAGCTCGGCTGGCATGTCGAGCAGACTGCTCTCTTTGCCAAGCGAAATGGTTGGCATATCGGACTCAAGAACGGCAAATGGATTGGAGATCATCTTCATACATCAGATCATGAAGAGTATCAAGGAGTGACGACGATGGAAAAGACGTGGGCGGGACTTGTCAAATATATCGGTGCTCACGATCAAGATACTATCCTCATTCACCGTGGAGTTGATGTGCCGGGAAAAGGAGATTTCCGTGGAGCAGTTGTCCACAATATTGCAAAGCGGGTTAAACATGCAACAGGCGCAAAGCTGTACTTTGACCCAAGTCATTCATACGGACCCAAGCTCCGCTCACACATTGTCGGAGCAGTAATTGAAGCATTAAAAATGAAAGCAGCACCAGACGAGTATCTTTATGATGGAGTTCTTATTGAGACGGGAACGTCTTCAACTGATACCGAGCAACATATTACTGTGCAAGAGCTTCGTAATCTCGTCAAAGAAATCGCAACGTTTCGCTCATTAGTTGCACCACAATTATGAGTATGAATACTTTAAGAAAACAAATTGATGAGATTGATCACAAGATTATTGATCTTCTCGCACTGCGAAAAGATGTAGTGTCCGAAGTTGGGAGATTAAAAAAGAAAAAAGGTACAGGAGTATTGGACAGCACAAGATGGGAGCAGGTCTTGATCGATCGGAAAGGGTATGCACGCGATCGAAACGTTTCTGAAGAATTTACTGCACACGTTTGGGAGCTCATTCATAGATACTCATTGAAAATTGAGCACTCAAATGAATAACGCGATCTCAACAGTTGGAGTTGTCGGTTACGGACGATTCGGATCTTTTTTTACTGATCTTATTCTTCCAATGGTTTTTCCCAAGGCTAAAATACATATATTTTCTAGGCATCTGAAAGACGAGAGTGCAACAACGATTAAAGAAGTATCTCAATCTGACCTTATTATTCCAGCCGTACCAATCAGAAGTATGAAAGAAGTGCTTTCAAATATTTCAAAACACATAAAAAAAGATTCCATTGTTATGGAAGTATGCTCTGTCAATCTGTATCCAGTTCGCCTTATGCAAGAAATTTTACCGAAAGATGTATCTATCATTTCATCACACCCTTTATTCGGATTATCCTCATTTCTAAATGTTCAGAAAGATTTGTCAAAATTACCGATGGTCATTTACCCAGAAAGGATTGACGAAAAACTTTATAGAGGAATTTTTGATTCCTTTGCAGAAAAACTCAATGTAATTGAAATGTCTCCGGATGAGCACGATAAAAAATCTGCTCAGTTTCAGTTTTTATCTCACTTTCTCGGTGGAGTTCTGCATAAGCTTGAGTTAAAAAGAAGTGCAATAGATGCCCAATCTGGTGCACGTATGTTTGATATGATGGATGTGATAAGTCGGGATTCTCAGGAGTTGTTTGAAGATATGTATATATTTAATCCATATGCCAAAAAAGAGTTAGAAAAGTTTGATAGAGTTTACCAATCTATGAAAGATACATTACACTCATGAATGTATATTACCTTGGACCATCTGGATCATACAGCCATACTCTTATTCAAAAGCTTTTTCCAAACGAGGAGGCTGTTCCATGTCGAACGTTTGCCGAGATCGTACAGTACGTTCAAAAAGATCAAAAAAGCTATGGACTTCTGGGAATCGAAAACTCAATCAGTAGTTCAGTGCATGAGAATATAGATTTATTTTTTACTCACAACCTTTATATCGTCGGCGAGGCATGCATGAATATTACACTGAATCTTATAGGTCTTGAAGGAGCTACTCTGCCCGATATAAAAACAGTGTACTCATATCCACAGGCACTTTCACAGTGTTCTGGATTTATAAAGAAACACGCAGTAAAAGTTATCGAAACAACAAGCACTACAGCCGCGGTTGAAGAAGTTGACACTCTTCAAAATAAGACAGTTGGGGCGATTGCAGGACTTGAGTCTATTGTGGGGACAGAGCTTGTCGCACTCAAAGAACATATTGGCAATGATTCCCACAACATGACACGATGGGTCGTGATCTCTCAAGAGGCACATTCACGTGACGAGATGACAAACAAAATGACTATCATTTTTAAGGTAAAGCACGAGCCGGGAAGCTTGGTGCGCGTCCTTCAAGCGATCGCAGATCATGCGGGGAATTTATCAAAGATTGAGTCGAGACCGGTTGCTGGCTCCAACTGGGAGTATGAGTTCTGGGTTGATATTGAGGTTCCAGATGGGAGTGCTCAGGTATTTGAAAACCTCATGCAGAACGAAGCATTATCATTTCGCGTTGTAGGCGCATACAGAAAAGGAAAAACATTCTAATAAATACCTATGAAAACAGTACAGATCAGTATTCAATCCCACAAATCAGAGTACCAAATACATATTGGTTCGGGACTCCTTGAGAACATAGAAACGCTTGTGGCACTGGAAACATACAGCGCCATCTATATTATCACTGACTCCCATGTTGCACCGCTTTATCTTTCTGCATTGAGCACACATCTTCTAAAAATATTTGAAAACGAAAGAATTTTTTCGTATGTATTCCAAGCGGGAGAATCAAGCAAAACTATAGAAACAGTACAGAAGATATATGAGGATATGGCTGACAAGAACCTCGATCGGCACGCGCTCGTCATCAACCTTGGCGGCGGCGTCGTCACAGATCTTGGTGGTTATGCAGCAGCTACCTTTATGCGAGGTCTCCCATGTATCAATATATCAACAACTCTTGAAGGGATGGTTGATGCGAGTGTTGGGGGTAAAACGGGGGTGAATTTGGGACATCTGAAAAATTATATCGGAGCATTTGTACAGCCAAAAGCAGTCATTATAGATATTCAAACTCTCAAAACATTGTCTGACCGTATACTTCTTCAGGGGTATGCCGAAGTGGTGAAACATGGGCTTATCGCAGATCAGAATCTTTTTGAAGATGCGGTTAAAGCGTCTCCTCTTGAGATGAGTGACGAGTCACTGATTGATGTGATTGAGCGTTCGGTCAAGATAAAAGCACGGCTCGTGCAGGAAGATGAAAAAGAACATGCAGCAAGAAAGTTGTTGAATTTCGGACATACCATCGGACATGCCCTTGAGTCGCGTGCCATGCAGGCAGCAAGTCCTCTGTATCATGGAGAAGCAGTCTCGATTGGAATGGTTGCAGAAGCGCATATTTCGTATACATCGGGCATGATCTCAAAGATAGAATTCAAAGCTATAGAACAAGGATTGCGTTCTGTAGGACTGCCGACACGGTATGAAGGAAAAGAAACAGCTGACGAGATCTTGTCAGATCTGAGTTCTGACAAAAAAAATGAGCATGGGAAGATCAGATGGACGCTTCTTTCAAAGATTGGAACGGGTGAGTTTAATATCGCGATTTCAGAAAAATTTGTGAGAGATTCTATTTTATATATTCGCTCGTAATCAATCATGAATACTCAAATCTTAATTGATCCGCTCACATCACCTATTTGCAAAGATATCACAATTCCTGGTTCAAAAAGTATCACAAACAGAGCGCTCATTATGGCAGCACTTACAGATGGTGCAGTCGCATTGAAAAATTCTCTCATGAGTGATGACACTGAAGCAATGATCGAATGTCTTCAAACATTGGGAATTGAGATTAAAGTCGAAAAAAATTGTATCAACGTTCTTGGAAGTATCAAAGATGCTGTAGACAAAAACTATAATCTCAATGCTCGATTATCCGGTACAACGATTCGTTTCATTCTTGCACTTTCAGTTTTGATTCCAGGAATAAAAAAACTCCAGGGAGTTGGAAGATTGAATGAACGGCCAATCAGAGGACTTGTGGATGGGCTGAGACAGCTGGGTGCAGAGATTCAATATACAAACAAAGAAGGGTTTCCTCCTCTTGAAATAAGGCATGACAAAGTACATTCTGATCGGATAGCTATGGAGGGGAATGTGAGCAGTCAGTACTTTACAGCAGTTCTCCTTATCGCCCCATATCTTGGTGGTCTAGAAATCAAAGTTATCGGCGAGCAGATATCGAAGTCGTATATTGATATCACGATTCAGATGATGAGGGAGTGGGGAGTCGAAGTCACGAATAATTCGTATAAATCTTATAATGTCCCAAAAGGTGGGTATCATATTCAAGAATACACAGTTGAAGGAGACTACTCTGCAGCCGGATACTTTGCAGCAATTGCCGTGCTTACCAAATCAAAAATTACGTTAAAAAATGTAAAGCAAAACTCGACACAAGGAGACAAACAATTTCTTGAGATATTAAAGGACATGGGGAACGAAGTTGTTTATCACGATAATGAGGTCACAATCGCTGGAAAAAATACTGTGCCTGTTGATGTCAGTATGGAGGAGTGCCCAGATCAAGCACAGACACTTGCCGTTCTCGCTGCGTTTGCAGACGGCGTGACGACTATCCGCGGCGTGCGCTCGCTTCGTGTCAAAGAAACTGAGCGCGTCAAAGCAGTGCAGGCTGAACTTGCCAAGATGGGAATCCGGACGGAGTCACCAGATGAAGATACTCTTATTGTCCACGGCGGAGCACCAAAATCAGCTACAATAGATACGTATGACGATCATCGGATGGCGATGAGTTTTGCCGTTGTGGGTGCAAAACTAGAAGGAATGAAAATCAATAATCCTGGTGTCGTGAAGAAAACATTTCCAGATTTTTGGAAGACGTTAAAAAAAATTGGAGTTGAAGTTAAGATATGAAAATAATTCTAATCGGGTTCATGGGATCGGGAAAGACGACTATTGCAAACAACTTAGGGAAGAAACTAAATCTACCTGTTGTTGATACTGACGATCTTATCGAAGAGAAGTCAAAGATGAAGACTCCAGACATTTTTGATAAGTACGGTGAAACTCGGTACCGTGAATTTGAGATTGAAGTTGCCCGTGACATAAGGGATATTGAAAATCATATAATCGCAACAGGCGGAGGAGTTATTTTAAACAAAATTATCATAGATTATCTAAAATCAAATGGTGGAATAGTTGTTTTTCTTGAAACGACATTCGAAGAGATTCATAAACGCATCAGAGCCCACAATAGACCAAGACCACTTTTTCAACATGTCGACGAAGCGCGAAAACTCTATGATTTCAGACTTCCGCTTTATAGATCATATGCAGATGAGATAGTTATAACAGATGGTAAATCAGTTGAAACTGTTACAGATTTAATTATAAAGAATACAGCATGAACATCTCAGGAAAGACAAAACTATGTATCATAATCGGAGACCCCGTCAAGCATTCCCTATCTCCTGCGATGCATAATGCAGGATACGAGGCACTTGGCATTGATGATAAGTTTGTTTTTATTGCGGCACAAACTGACGTTCGAGATATTAAAAAAATCGTTGAGGCAGTACGCGCGATGGGGATCAGAGGACTCACATGCACGATGCCACACAAGATTGAAGTCATGCCATTTCTTGACGAGATTGATCCTATTGCTCAAAAGATTGGAGCGGTCAATACTGTTGTGAATGAAAATGGACACTTGAAAGGATATAACACTGATTGGCTGGGAGTAGTGACGCCACTTGAAAAACACGTCAGTTTATCAGGAAAAAAGGTAGCAATTATAGGTGCTGGCGGTGCTGCCCGTTCAATGGCATTTGGTGTTCTTCAAAAAGGAGCAACGCTTGCTATTTTCAACAGAACGCTTGCAAAAGCTGAAAGATTGGCACAAGAGTTTGGCGCACAAGCACGGAATATGTCACAGATAGAGCTCGTTAAAGACTTTGATATTATTTTGAACGCCACCAGTTTGGGAATGGGAGAGTATGTTGATAAAACGCCTGTACCAAAAGAATATCTGCACAACCATCATATCGTGTTTGATGCGGTATATGTCCCGCGAGAGACTCAGTTGATGAAGGATTCGGCCGAACAAGGCGCACGCATTATTTATGGATCAGAAATGCTCCTTTATCAGGGAGTAGCACAGTTTGAATTATATACTGGAGAAAAGGCGCCGATAGATGTAATGAGAGAAGTGTGTAGCGTGTAACGCACATCGTTCGTCGTTCAAAGTTTTTAGAATTAATTAGGTTACACGTTACGCTATACACGTTATACGATTAAATATGAAATTCAAGATGTGCACGCCAGTGAGTGGTACAACGATTGAAGAGTTTCTCGTCAATCTTGATAAAACGCAAAAGGTCTCAGATCTTATTGAGCTGCGCACCGATTCGATTCGTGCGCTTTCGATGGATCATATAAGAACGATTCGAGAAGCCACTTCAAAGGAAGCAATATTCACCTGTCGATCGAAAGATGAGGGTGGGTTATTCAGCGATCCAGAGGCTGAGCGAGTCAGAATTTTACAACGTGGGATTGGACTTTTTGAGTATGTCGACATCGAGCTTTCGACTGTCCAAAAACATGATTTTAGCTGTGACGATGGAACAAAAATCATAATCTCGTATCATAATTTTGTAGAAACGCCGAGCTACTGGGATATGCAAAAGATACTATTTGAGATCAATAAATATAAACCAGATATAATAAAGATTGCGACGATGATTCATGAAGAGTTTGAAGTGAACAAGCTGTATCGTCTGCTTACAAATAAACCACATTCTGAAGAGCGGATTGTCATTGGGATGGGGGAAAAAGGCAGAATGACTCGCATTATCGGACCACTGCTTGGGAGTTATTTGACATTTGCATCGACAGAGTGGTGTGAAAGTGCGCCCGGGCAGATAGAATTGAGTGAGATGAAGAAAATATTAGAAACGTTTCACGTTACACGTTCAGCGAATCACGACATATGATCAGATTTATTACAGCCGGAGAATCACATGGACAAGGCTTAACGGTAGTTATTGATGGAATGCCAGCAGGTATCCCGATTTCAGTTGAGTACATTAATCACGAACTTGCCAAACGTCAAAAAGGTGCAGGTTCCGGAGGCCGCATGGCAATTGAGACGGATGTAATTGAGTTGTTGTCAGGGGTGCGATTTGGGAAAACTATCGGCAGCCCTATCTCGATGGTGATTTGGAATAAAGATAACAAGAATTGGGGAGAAAAGATGGATCACGAAGATCAATCTCAAGAGGTGAAAGATTCAGCACGCGTGACTGCGCCTCGACCTGGTCATGCTGATCTTGCAGGAGTACAGAAGCATGGGTTTGATGATGTTCGCAATGTTCTTGAGCGCGCTTCAGCTCGTGAGACTGCCGCGCGCGTGGCGGCGGGCGGCGTATTCAAACAGTATCTTTTGACAAAAGGAATTGAGCTTGCAAGTCACACGATTCAGATTGGAGATATTAATGTAGATTCGATAGACTACGATTTTGAGGATATTCAAAATACATATGAAAAAGATCCTGAGATCAGGTGTATTGATCCTTCAAAATCTCGGGAGATGAAACAACTCATTCAGCGCACTCGCATAGATAAAAATACCCTTGGTGGAGTCGTCGAAACATGGGCCGTCGGCGTGCCTGCCGGTCTGGGAGATTATGCTCAGTGGGACACAAAGCTAGATGGGCTCATTGGACAAGCAATGATGAGCATACAATCTGTGAAAGCAGTTGAGATCGGAACAGGAGTTGCGAATGCGGGTAAATTTGGTGATGAAGTGCATGATGAGATATATCATGACGACAACCATTATTTTCGCAAAACCAATCGCGCCGGAGGAATCGAAGGAGGAGTCACAAACGGCATGCCAATCATTGTGCGAGTTTATCACAAGCCTATCTCAACTCTTTATAAGCCACTTCGAACCGTTGACATAGTTACAAAAGAAACGGTTGATGCAACAGTCGAGCGATCTGACATATGTGTTGTGCCTCGTGCAGGAGCCGTTTCTGAGGCGATGCTGGCGTATGTGTTGGTGAATGTGGTTATATAGCTAAACTATTTGTAGTTCTACTCCAGTCAGCCATTGAAGAAAATCTACTTCAGTGTTTGGTATGTTTTTTGATCCAATAGGTTTAAATGAGTCTTTGGAAGTTTGTTGCAATTGAGCAATGATATTTAACATGTTGACAAAGTCCATCCCATATACACAATGCTCGCACATATTGGTAATAAAGTTATCTCCCAACACATGTCTCAATACCATAATTTCCCTTATATATAAGCCAAGTTTTGCTGGGTTTATTTCTACCGCTGTTTGTAAAAACTTTGTAAAGTTATCAAATAGATAAGCAACTTCACGTTGACTGATTGCTTCAAATGGCTCCATTTCGGGATTATGAAGTGCTTTTATCCTGAATGCCCGAAGCCCGCCTTCCATCTGATCTAGAAGGTCTTTATTATTGAGATATTTAACTTTGCCACCTGCATATCATGAGGAACTGTTTGTTTAAGGTTTTTCATAAGAAAACTAATGTCATGTTTATTTTGATTTGAGAGGTCTTTTTGTGCATCCCATTCAAATCGAATATCAGTCATAGTTATATAACTATATCACATTATATATTTATTCCTTTCTTTTGGGTAAAGAGTCGTGAGTGAGGCTATGCTAGTGTCGAAGAATTTAACAGCGCTTGTAAATCCCCCAGCGTAAGCTCGTGGGTAGTTCATTGCAAATTCATGGCTGACAGATTAGTCCTCAATCTCGAAACGTACGAACTGTAGATGTGTTTCATATGCATAGTTACTCATCAGCTATTGACATTTCTGTATTCTCTTCCTATATTTATTTTTATGATTACGGATGCGGATATTGTAAAGCTAAGCAAAGTATTTGCAACAAAAAATGATCTCGATAGATTTGCAACAAATGATGATTTAAAGAAATTTGCAACTAAAGATGATCTGCATGACATGAGAGTTTACCTTAGTGACATGAGAAAGGATCTCAATGTTATGCGAACAGGCATTAGAGATCTGGGAAATGAACTTGGTATCGTGAAAAATGATGTTCATGGATTGAAGAATGGGCTTGTTGAAATGGAAAAACGGATGACAAAAACTATTGTGGGCGCTATTGTTGAGGTGTATGAAGTGTTTGAAAAGCAGGATCGAGAGCTCAATACTTTCAAGTACGAGCACCAAATTGTCATCAAAGATCATGAATCACGTATTAGAGTCCTCGAGCAGCCTACACTCTAAGTTTTCATATTTTTGACAAACAGCTTTCAACACAACATAAGAATAGTAAGATTTTTCCTTTTGCATTCCTTCCCCCTTTCCCGTATAATACTTTTCATAATATGAAAAATCATCTATCATTCATTTACGTTCTCCTTATCACCCGCTAACGCGGCGAGGAGCTTGAATGTTCGATAAGCACCCCGCCAACAGGCGGGTTTTTTTGTATATTAAAAACTTGTCATTCAGAATCCGCTTAATAGTAGATGAAGAATCCATGATTGTGTATGGATCCTTCGCTTACACCTAGGATGACAGAAGAAATAAAAATTTGAACCATAATAAATTACTAATTATTCATTAATCATTATTAATTCAGCAACATATATGTCCCATATCCAAAACACATCATTCCCATACGCTTACTTTCAGAAGGAAATTATCAAAACAGAAGATGCAAAGGTCTCAATCATGACCAATGCTTTGCAGTACGGGACTGGAGTATTTGGTGGAATGCGAGGCTATTTAAACAAAGAAAAAGGCTTTATCTCGATATTTCGGATGGAAGATCATTACAAGCGCTTTTTGCAATCTCTCAAAATTATTGGCGTTAAATTCGAGTACTCCCACAAAGATCTCATGAAAATCACGATGGATCTTATAAAAAAGAATAATCCACAGACTGACACCTATTTTCGTCCGTTTGCATATGCGGGAACTCTCAATATTACTCCAAATCTGACTCGTGATGAGCCGCTCGACTTTGCACTTTACATGATTCCATTGGGTGATTACTTGCCGACTGATAAAGGTGTGACAGCGATGGTTTCTTCGTGGAGACGAGTTTCAGACAATGCCATTCCGTCTCGAGTCAAAGCGTCGGGATCTTATATGAACTCTGCTCTCGCCAAAAAAGAAGCGATGACCTATGGTTATGACGATGCAATCTTTTTAACTGAAAATGGACATGTTGCAGAAGGATCTGCCATGAATATTTTTATTGTTCGAGATGGCGTTCTTATAACACCACCAAAAACCGATGATATCCTTGAAGGGATCACACGTCGAACAGTAATACAGCTTGCTCAGGATGCAGGGTATGAGGTTGAAGAACGCTCAATTGATCGAACAGAGTTATATATTGCTGATGAAGCATTCTTCTGTGGGACAGGCGCACAAGTTGCATGGATTTCTGAGATTGATACAAGACAAATTGGAGATGGAACACGAGGAAAGATCGCAGGAACATTGCAAGATCTCTTTTTCTCAGTCGTTCGTGGAAATGAGAAAAAATATGAACGTTGGTGCACAAAAATTAGGAGTTAACACTTTGTCATTCTGAACGAATGTGAAGAATCCATGTATTATTTTCTGGATCCTTCGGTTTCACCTCAGGATGACAATGAATAATATGAAAATTTCTGGTTCTCAAGCGTTGCTTGAGTCACTCATTGCAGAGAAGGTAAAAGTCCTATTCGGATATCCCGGAGGGGCTATTATGCCTGTGTATGACGCGCTGTATGATTACGGTGATAAACTCAATCACATTCTTGTCCGTCACGAACAAGCCGCAGGTCACGCCGCCGAAGGGTATGGGCGTCTCACAGGAGAGCCGGGAGTGTGTCTCGTGACATCAGGACCAGGCGCTACCAACCTCGTCACGCCACTTGCTGACGCGATGATGGATAATATTCCACTTATCGCAATATCTGGACAAGTTCACAGCTCGGTTATCGGCACCGACGCATTCCAAGAGGCGGACGTCATTGGTATCACCGCACCTATTACGAAATGGAATTACCAAATATCAGATGCACGTGAGATCCCGGAAATCATGGCAAAAGCCTTTCATATTGCACGGACCGGTCGACCTGGTCCAGTGCTTATCGACATCACAAAAGATGCACAGTTTGGGATGATGGAATTTTCATATCCTGAAAAAGTCGAGATCAGGAGCTTTAAACCCACGACTCACCCACATAAAAAACAGATTGAGATTGCGGCTCAGATTCTTGACAAGGCAGAACGTCCACTTGTCCTTGTCGGACAAGGAGTACAGATTGCAAAAGGGCACAAAGAATTACAATCATTTTTAGAAAAAGGGGGATTTCCAGCAGCGTTCACCCTACATGGACTTTCAGCACTTCCATCTCGTCATCCACTGCATGTTGGGTTTTTGGGAATGCATGGGAACTATGCACCAAATAAATTGTCCAATGAAGCCGATGTTATCCTTGCTGTCGGAATGCGCTTCGATGACAGAGTGACGGGTAGACTTTCAGATTACCTGAATGATGCAACAATCATTCACATTGACATTGATCCTGCAGAACTCAATAAAAATGTGACTGCAGACGTGCCGATTGTCGCGGATGCAAAAATTGCATTGACTGAACTTACAAAATCAATTAAAAAGAATAACCATGAAGCATGGGTCTCAAAATTTCATTCTTTATTTAAGGAAGAGCATGATGAGGTTATAGAGCCCAGTGTTCGCCCAAAATCAGGAGCGATAAAGATGGCTGAAGTCGTGCAGATGCTCTCTGATCTGACAAAAGGAGAGGCGGTCATTGTCGCTGATGTTGGACAACATCAGATGATCGCGGCAAGGTATTATCGCTTTACGAAGTTAAATAGTATGATTACATCAGGCGGTATGGGCACGATGGGATTTGGTCTCCCTGCAGCAATGGGAGCCGTGTATGCGAGACCAGATCAAGACATCATCTCAATCTCAGGAGATGGCGGAATTCAGATGAATATTCAAGAGTTCATGACACTTGTTCAGGAGAAGATGCCAGTCAAAGTGATTATTCTCAATAATGGATTCTTGGGTATGGTGCGCCAATGGCAACAGTTATTTTTCGAAAAAAGATACTCAATGACGAAGATTCAAAGCCCAGACTTTGTCGCAGTTGCAAAGGGTTATGGATTGAGTGCGTCGAGAGTCGAAAAACGAGAACTGTTGAAATCAGAACTGCAAAAAATGTTGGAACACAAAAGCCCATACGTCCTTGAAATAAAGGTTGAAGCTGAAGAAAATGTGTTTCCGATGGTTCCAACGGGGGCAAGTGTCGGCGAAGTGAGACTAAGATAGCTTGTAGGAATTAGGAATTAGGTTGTAGGTTATGAAAAATATATATACCATCACCGCGTTTACAGAAAATCAGCCTGGAGTGCTGTATCGCATCGCTGATCTCTTTTTGCGACGAAAAGTAAATATTGAAAGCCTCACTGTGTCAGAAATTGAAGAAAAAGGTGAGGCGCGTTTCACCATTGTTGTGCATGCAGAAGCTCTGCTTGTTGAGAAAATAGTGAAGCAGCTGTATCGCATTATTGAAGTCATAAAAGTGATTGAAAGTACTGATGACGAACTCATTCCTCGCGAAATTGCACTAATTAAAGTAGATGCAAAAGATATGAAAAAGCGACAAGAGATCGAGCACCTCATGGGAATCTCTCAAAACTGTCGCATCATAGAAGTCGCAAAATCGTATCTAGTTATTGAAAAAACAGGGACCGAGATCCAGATTGATTCATTTCATGAGCTCTTGAAACCATTCGGCATTAAAGAATTAGTCCAATCAGGGAGGATAGCAGTGTTTAGATAGCTTGTAGGAGTTAGGAATTAGCTTGTAGATTTATGGAAATAAAAAGTTATAAAGATTTAATAGTTTGGCAGAAAGCAATGGAATTAGTCGTCATAATCTATAAAGTGACTGACACATTTCCCGACTCTGAAAAATATGGGTTAGTCTCACAGATGAGAAAATGCTCTATTTCAATTCCATCAAATATTGCTGAAGGGAGAAGAAGAGGGTCAAGAAAAGAGTATCAACACTTCTTGAGAATTGCATTTGGCTCGGGAGCAGAGCTTGAAACGCAAACCGAGATTGTAAAAAGATTAGAAATTGGTAAAAAATTAGATTTTTCCGTAGTCGACGCACTATTATTATAAGTTATGAAAAATGCTTAATACCATGATTTCTCGACTTGTATAACTACAAGCTACAAGGTACAAGCTAAATCCTATTATGAATACCGTCCACATTTTCGATACAACTCTTCGAGATGGAGAGCAAGTCCCCGGTTGTCAATTGAATACCGTTGAAAAAATCGAGGTTGCAAAAGCCCTAGAAGAGCTCGGCGTTGATATTATTGAAGCAGGTTTTCCTGTCTCTTCTCCGGGTGATTTTCAGTCAGTTATTGAGATATCAAAAGCAGTCTCAAAACCTGTTATCTGTGCTTTGACCCGTGCTGTCAAAGGAGATATTGATGCTGCAGTCGCGTCCCTTGAGTTTGCAAAGAAAAAGCGAATCCACACCGGCATCGGCGCGTCAGATATTCACATTAAGTATAAATTCAAATCTACTCGCGAAGATATATTGAAACGAGGAGTTGAAGCCGTGAAGTATGCAAAAAAGTTTGTAGAGGATGTTGAATTTTATGCCGAAGATGCAGGACGCGCAGACCTTGAATACTTGGCACAGATGGTTGAAGCCGTGATTAAAGCCGGCGCAACTGTTATCAATATTCCCGACACGACAGGTTACAATCTACCACATATTTATGGAGAGAAGATCAAATATCTCAAAGAAAATGTATCAAATATTGATCGCGCGATCATCGCCGTTCACTGTCACAATGATCTTGGTCTTGCGACAGCAAACGCACTTGCCGGTGTAGAAAACGGCGCTCGCCAGGTAGAGGTTACAATGAATGGTATCGGCGAGCGCGCTGGAAACACATCTCTTGAAGAAGTTGTGATGATTATGCGAACTCACAAATTGCCTTATGACACGAATATTAACACCAAAAAAATTTATCCAACAAGTCGCCTCGTCTCAAAACTCATGAATATGCCGGTGCAGGCAAATAAAGCGATTGTCGGAAAAAATGCATTCGCGCATTCGTCAGGAATTCACCAAGATGGTGTATTGAAACAGCGTGAAAATTATGAAATTATAAATCCCCATGATGTCGGTATCGCCTCTTCAGAGATAGTGCTTACAGCACGTTCAGGACGCGCTGCTTTAAACCATCATTTGGAACGTCTTGGATATACCTTGAAAGCAGCTCAACTGAAAGAAGCATATGAAAAGTTTTTGGAGCTTGCTGATTCAAAAAAACAAATTACCGACGAGGATTTACATATGCTCATGGGAAAAACGCTGACGACACCTAAGAGGCTCAAAGCGACGCTGATTGAAGTTGTCTGCGGATATCCCTTGAAGCCTATGGCAACAGTCAAGATGCTTGTAGATGGAATCGAGTTTATTGCATCTTCAAATGGAAATGGCCCAATCGATGCGTCATATCACTCGGTTAATTCAACCATTACACAGGCAAAGCTCATAAAGAAGATGCCGGTATTGAAAGAGTTTTTGATTCAAGCGGTGACTCAGGGAAGCGATGACATAAGTCGCGTGAATGTGCAAATCGAACATAAAAACAAAGTATTTTATGGATTTGGTTCGGACACGGATATAGTTGTCGCAGCGGTAAATGCATATGTTGATGCATTGAATAAATTAATTTAACACACAACATGAAACATGTAACATTAAGCGATATTGGGAAAGCGGCTGAGAGATTAAAAGGAGTGTCGCTCAAGACGCCACTTCAGTATTCAAAGCGCCTTTCAACGTTTTATGACGCAGAAATTTATCTGAAGCGCGAAGATTTGCAAGAGGTCAGATCCTTCAAAATTCGAGGCGCTTATAACAAGATGGCGTCATTATCAGTAGATGAGAAAATTCGTGGAGTAGTTTGCGCCAGCGCAGGAAATCATGCGCAAGGTGTCGCATACAGCTGTCAAGTGCTTAAAATAAAGGGAACAATTTTTATGCCAACGGTAACTCCCAATCAAAAAATAGACAAAGTTCAGCAGTTTGGAGATGGTTATGTAGATATAAAACTTGTGGGAACAACTTTTGACGAGGCAAGTATCGCCTCTCGAGTTTTTGCTGAAGAATATAACACTGTATTTGTTCATCCATTCAATGATCCTTTAACTATCGCTGGACAAGGCACTGTTGGGAAAGAAATATTCGAAGATCTGCCAGATGTTCAAGTTGTTATTTCATGTGTTGGAGGAGGCGGACTTATCTCCGGAATAAGTACATATTTTAAGGAGAGGGCGAATGATACGAGCAACCCCAATTCGCTACGCTTCGAAAAGGTGTGCGATTTACGAGTTTTCGGAGTAGAGCCCGAGGGCGCAGCAGGAATGCTTGAGTCGATTAAAGCTGGTCACGTTGTTTCTCTTAAAAAGATAGATACATTTGTTGATGGCGCGGCAGTTGGCACAGTCGGGGATTTGAATTTTGAAATTGTGAAAAAGAATGTCGATAAAATAATTTCAATTCCAGAAGGGAAAGTGTGCAATAGTATGATTGAGCTTTATCAAAATGAGGGAATTGTTGCAGAGCCTGCAGGCGCTCTTTCAGTCGCTGGACTTGACGATCTTTCACGAGAAATTAAAGGCAAAAAGGTTGTATGCATATTGAGTGGAGGAAATAATGACATCTTGCGTTATCCAGAAGTGATGGAGCGGAGCCTGGTCTATCAAGGACGAAAGCATTACTTTCTCATTGAGTTTGCACAAAAGCCAGGACAACTCAAGAGATTTGTCAACAAAGCGCTTGGTCAGACAGATGATATTGCACGTTTTGAGTATATTAAAAAAACGAATAAAGAAAAGGGTCCGGCGCTTGTTGGTATTGAACTCAAGGATAAAAAAGATTTGATGCCACTCATTGATAGGATGAATTTAATTGACCTTAAATATACAAAGTTATCAGAGAAAGATATGTTATATCAATATTTAGTGTAGTTTATGAGCAAATCATGCAACGGAGATTGTTGTTGCGGCAACGATACGAAACCATTAAAAAATCGAAGTGGAGCTCTCACCAGTATCCACGGTTCGCCTGATTGGGTAAAAAGATCTCCCGCACGTGCGATGATGCGTGGTGTGGGATACACTGATGAAGATTTTGAAAAGCCGCTCATTTGTGTGGCAGCTCCATACACAGATGCAGGTCCCTGCAACGCACACATTGACGAGCTCGCACGAATTACTGAAGAAGAAGTAGTCAAAGTGAATGGCAAGCCATACATGTTTGGGACACCAGTAGTCACTGATGGAGAGACGATGGGTACCGAAGGAATGAAGTACTCACTTGTTTCGCGCGAACTCATCGCCGACTCGATTGAAATGATGTCAGAAGCATACTTTGCCGATGGCACAGTTGCCTTATCGGGGTGCGATAAGACAATTCCAGCATCGCTTATGCCACTTGCAAGAAATAATTCAATCGGGATTACTCTTTACGGAGGAACAATTCTTGCAGGCCACCTTGATGGAAAGGACTTAAATATTGTTTCTGTATTTGAAGCAGTCGGTGCACAGACTGCTGGAAAAATGAGTCGAAAAGAGTTTGACGAAATTGAAAGCAAGTCATGTCCGTGCGCAGGCGCATGTGGAGGGATGTTTACGGCAAATACCATGTCAAGCGCGCTTGAAGCGCTCGGCATGTCAGTCCCGGGAAGCGCGTCTCGACCTGCAATGAGTCGAAATGGCCATGTTTCTGAGAAGAAAATTGAGGACATCGCAAAAACTATACAAGCTCTTTTTGGAATGATGAAGAAAAATATTCGAACAAGAGATATTCTGACTCGAAAAGCATTTGAGAATGCAATTGTCGTCACGCAAGCGCTTGGTGGGTCAACAAATGCAGTGCTTCACTTACTTGCAATTGCACATGAAGCAGACGTCAAGCTTTCAATAGAAGATTTCGAAAAGATCGGAAAGAATGTGCCACTCATCGGAAATTTTAGTCCTGCAGGGGATTATATGATGGAGCATCTTGATGAAATAGGAGGAATTCCTATGGTGATGAAATTGCTTCTTGAAGCAGGATTAATTCATGGAGAATGTCTTACAGTTACAGGTAAAACAGTAGCTGAAAATCTTCAAAATGCACCTGAAAGACCTGAAAATCAAAATGTAATTTCTTCATGTGAAAAACCATTTTCACCAGCAGGTCATCATCTGGCAATCATGAAAGGAAATCTGTCTGAAGAAGGAGCGGTCATGAAACTTTCTGGAAAGATGATTACGCAGCACAAAGGACCAGCAAGAGTTTTTGAATGTGAAGATGACGCAATGAACGCAATTCTGGAAAACAGAATTCAAAAGAGAGATGTCATTGTCATCCGCAACGAAGGACCTGTTGGAGGTCCAGGTATGCGTGAGATGCTCGCGCCATCTGCCGCACTCATGGGAGTCGGACTTGGAAAAGATGTTGCCATGATTACAGATGGACGCTTTTCAGGAGGTACACATGGCATCATGGTCGGACATATCGCACCAGAAGCTGCAGTCGGCGGCCTTATCGGGCTTGTCCATGAAGGAGATATGATCGATATCGACGTCACGAAACGAGAGATTAATTTATTAGTTGAAGCACATGAGATTGAATCGAGAAAAAAGAGCTGGATAGCTCCTGAACCACTGTACAAACGAGGGGTTTTGGCAAAGTATGCAAAGCTTGTCTCAAGTGCGTCAAAAGGAGCGGTTACAAGTTGAATTATAAACTATGAAACTCATTCACACAGAAAAAGCACCAAAAGTCGTTGGTCCATATTCACAAGCTGTAGAAGCACAAGGATTTGTATTTTGCTCGGGACAGATTGGAATTGATCCAAAGACTGGAAAACTGGTTGAAGGATTGGAAAGTCAAACAAAACAAGTTTTTGAAAATCTGAAATCGGTACTTGCTAAATCTGGTTTATCACTTAAACATGTTGTCAAAACAACAGTGTACCTTGCTGATATACAAGATTATGCGAAAATGAATGAAATCTATGCAGCATACTTTGCAGATCATAGACCAGCTCGTGCAGCATTTGCAGTGGCAGCGCTGCCTGCTGGTGCGCTCGTGGAGATAGAACTTATTGCAGAATTATCAATTTAAATAAATACATGACAAAAATGAATTTTGGAGGCGTTACAGAAAACGTCATAACCCGTGAAGAGTTTCCAGTAGAAAAAGCGAAAGAAGTATTAAAACATGAAACTGTTGCAGTACTTGGATATGGAGTCCAAGGACCTGGACAGGCGCTGAATATGAAAGACAATGGTATACACGTGATTGTCGGACAGCGAAAAGGATCAAAGACATGGGATAAAGCTGTTTCTGATGGATGGGTTCCAGGACAGACATTATTCGAGCTTGATGAAGCTGCAGAAAAAGGCACGATTATTCTATACCTCTTGTCCGACGCAGGGCAAAAAGCATACTGGCCCACGCTAAAACCACTTCTTACCAAAGGCAAAACACTCTATTTTTCTCACGGATTTTCAGTGACGTTCTCTGAAGATACGGGAGTCATTCCACCACAAGACATTGATGTTGTTCTCGTTGCGCCAAAAGGGTCTGGGCTTACCGTCCGGCGCAATTTTCTTGATGGTTCAGGGATAAATAGCTCTTATGCTGTACATCAGGATTTCACTGGCAAAGCAGAGGAAAAAGCACAGGCACTTGGCATCGCTGTCGGATCGGGGTATTTATTTGAAACAACATGTAAGAAAGAAGTTTTCAGTGACCTCACTGGAGAGCGAGGAATTCTTGTTGGTGCGCTCGAAGGGCTTTTTGAGGCGCAGTACAACGAGCTTCGTAAGCATGATCATTCACCATCTGAAGCCTTCAATGAAACGGTCGAAGAGTTGACTCAAAGCCTTATCCGGCTTGTTGGCGAAAATGGTATGGATTGGATGCTCGGTAATATCTCAACAACCGCTCAACGTGGAGCGCTTGATTGGAAGGATGCATTTAGAGACGCGGCAGCGCCAGTTTTTGAAAAACTTTATAAAAGCGTAGAATCTGGAGAGGAAGCACGACGCACGCTTGAAAAAAATGGAGATCCTGAGTACCGAGTAAAACTCAAACAAGAACTTGATACCATTCGCAGTATGGAGATGTGGCAAGCGGGAAAAAAGGTTCGAGAGTTACGACCAGAAAACAATAAACAATAAGCAATAAACATGACACAAATTGTGAAAAAGACATTGTTCGACAAAGTTTGGGAAGCTCATGTTGCTTTAAAAGAAGATGCATATCCAGATGTGCTGTACATTGATGCGCATTTTATACATGAAGTCACCTCTCCTCAGGCATTTGACGGGTTGAGGAATAGAAACATCAAAGTGGCACGCCCGAGTCGTACATGGGCTACCGCCGATCACAATGTTCCAACCAAGGATCAACACCTCCCCATCAAGGAGTTACTTTCTCGAAAACAAGTAGACATGCTAACCGAGAATTGTAAGGAGTTTGGCATTGAGCTTTTTGGACTTGGTCATCCTTGGCAGGGAATCGTTCATGTGATTGGTCCTGAGCTTGGTATTACAAAACCAGGAATGACTATTGTTTGTGGAGATAGTCACACATCTACTCATGGAGCATTTGGAGCCATTGCATTTGGCATTGGCACCAGTGAAGTTGAGCAAGTTCTTGCAACTCAATCCATTCTTCAAAATAAGCCAAAAACGATGAAGATCGAAGTAAATGGCGAGTTGCAAAAAGGAGTTACTGCAAAAGATATTATCTTATACATTATCTCAAAACTTAGCTCCTCGGGAGGAACGGGATATTTTGTGGAGTTTGCTGGATCCGCAGTAACCAATCTTTCAATGGAAGGCCGCATGACAGTGTGTAATATGAGTATAGAGATGGGAGCTCGAGGCGGCATGATCGCACCAGATGAAAAAACATACGCATATATGAAGGGAAGAGAATTTGCACCCAAAGGCAGTGATTGGACTGAAGCAGTCTCTCACTGGAAAACTTTACCAAGCGATGAGGGAGCAACGTATGATCGAGTTGAAGTATTTGATGCCGCAGACATAGAGCCCATGATTACGTATGGAACCAATCCCGGTATGGGAGTGAAAATTAATGAACAATTGCCAATGAATAATGAAGAATTATCAGATTCTGATAGAAAGCAATTATTAAAATCATTAAAATATATGGGGTTGAAAGAAGGTCAGAGGATGATTGGTCAAAAGGTAGATTATGTATTTTTTGGTAGCTGTACAAATGCTCGAATTGAAGATTTTAGAGAAGCAGCATCACTACTGAAAGGAAGAACAAAAGCCCGACACATTGAAGCAATCCTTGTCCCAGGCTCAACACAAGTTTTAAAGCAAGCTCGCAGGGAAGGTTTAGATAAGATATTTATTGAAGCTGGATTTGAGCTTCGCGATGCAGGTTGTTCTGCATGTTTGGGCATGAATGAGGACAAGATCCCTGCAGGAAAATACTGTGTTTCGACAAGTAATCGAAACTTTGAAGGGCGCCAAGGACCAGGTGCACGAACAATGCTTGCGAGTCCATTGACAGCAGCCGCAACGGCTATTCGAGGTGTCGTTACAGATCCGAGAGAACTATTATGAAAAAAATAATTTCCACAGCTATACCATTACCTCAAGAAAATATAGATACCGATCAGATCATGCCGGCACGTTTTCTCAAAGCAACTACCCGTGAAGACTTTGGACAAAATCTATTTATTGATTGGCGCAAAGATTCTGATTTTGTGTTAAATAATACTAAGTACTCGGGAAAAATTTTAGTGGCAGGTCGCAATTTTGGTTGTGGTAGTAGTCGCGAGCATGCGGCATGGGGACTTGTTGACTATGGTTTTAAAGTTGTAGTCTCAAGTTTTTTTGCGGATATTTTTAAAAGCAATGCGCTTAACAACCTTTTATTACCCATTGTGGTCAGTGATAAAACATTACAGCAGCTGTTTGAACTCATCGAATCAGATCCAAACAGAGAGTTTACGATAGATATAGAAAAACAACTATTTTCATGCTCTTCGAGCTCTTTTAACGTGGAGTTTGAATTGAACCCGTATAAAAAGTTATGTTTTATGGAAGGAATTGACGATGTGGGATACCTGCTAAGTAAGCAAAAAAATATTGAAACATTTGAAACGACCAGAGTATCTGATTATTCATTCACCAAGAGAAATCTATGAAAAAACATATTGCAGTTCTTCCAGGAGATGGCGTGGGTCCAGAAATTATTGAAGTTGCAAAGCAAGTGCTTGATGCTGTTGCTCAGAAATTTGCACATGAATTTTCATACACATATGCAGATATTGGCGGTGTTGCGATAGATAACACAGGAGATCCATTTCCTGCTGAGACTGCAGAAATCTGTCTCAAATCAGATGCGATTCTTTTTGGTGCAATCGGTGATCCTCGTTTTGACAATGATCCATTATCAAACGTTCGACCTGAGCAAGGTCTTCTCAAAATGCGAAAGACATTGGGACTTTATGCAAATGTCAGGCCTATTCAGACGTTTGAAGCAACACTTGACAAGTCACCATTGAAACGAGCAATTGTTGAAGGCGCAGATTTTGTAGTCATCAGAGAGCTCATTGGAGGGATATACTTTGGAAAAAAAGGAAGAAATAAAGCAGGAGACGCCGCATTTGATACATCGAGTTATTCTGTGATGGAGATTGAGCGAGTGGGGAAGTATGCATTTGATCTTGCAGAAAAACGGCACAGGCATCTGACTCTTGTTGATAAAGCAAATGTCCTCGAAACCTCGAGACTTTGGAGAGAAACAATTCAAAAAATGGCATTGGAGTACCCAGATGTCATCGTAGACTATGTATTTGTAGACAATGCCGCAATGCAGATTATAAAAAATCCTACATCATTTGACGTAATTCTGACAGAAAATATGTTCGGAGATATTTTGACTGATGAAGCCTCAGTGATTACCGGCTCAATAGGAATGCTTCCCTCTGCCTCTATCGGTGAAAAGACATCTCTGTATGAACCGATTCATGGATCATATCCGAAAGCTGCAGGTCAAAATAGAGCAAATCCCATTGGCACAATTCTTTCAGCAGCACTCATGCTTGAGTACTCGTTTGAGATGATTGAAGAGGCGCGAGCAGTTCGTGAAGCTGTTGATACGACTTTGGATCAGGGTTTTGGAACAAAAGACATTGTATCGGAAGGATATATTGGGACGCGTGAACTGGGGGAGAAAGTTGCAGTAGAGATTATTTCTTCTTGATCACGTCAAACCCTGTAAACGGAACGAGAACTTCTGGTACTTTGATAGAACCATCAGCTTGTTGGTAGTTCTCCAGAATTGCAATCAGAATGCGCGGGGCAGCAACTGCGGTGTTATTAAACGAGAATGCATACTCTGTTTTTCCTTCACTCGTTTTGTATCGGATATTGAGCCGTCTTGTCTGAAAGTCTCCCATGATTGAGTTTGACATTGTCTCACCATACGCATCTCTCGATGGCATCCACGTCTCTATATCGTACTTCTTGAGTTGCGGCTCACCCATGTCTCCCGTGCACATGAGGAGTTGTCGATACGGAAGTTTGAGATCTTCCAGAATCTCTTCAGAATTTGCCTCAAGCTCTTCATGGAGCTCTCGTGCTTTGTCTATATTATTGGTTCCAAGTATTACCTGCTCGATCTTCCAGAACTCATGGAGCCTATAAAGTCCTTTTGTATCTCGTCCGTATGCTCCCGCTTCTTTGCGAAAACATGGTGAAAAGCCGACATATTTTTTCGGTAAATCTTTTTCTTGCAGTACCTCACCTGAGTGATATGCAGTGATAGGAATCTCAGCGGTCCCTGATAAGTACATATCATCTTCATTGAGCTTATACACATCCTGCTCACTACCCCATGGAAAGTGTCCAGAGCCGATGAGAGTGAAGCCTTTGACGATGGATGGCGCAATAAACGGCGTATATCCTTTCTTACTCAGTTTTTGAAAAACGTAGAAAAGAAGCGCCAGGTGGAGGATTGCTCCTTCATTTTTGAGAAAATAACCTCTGAATCCCGAGACTTTTGATCCTCTTTCAAGATCAAAGATGTCAAGCGCTGTACCAAGCTCTATATGATCTTTTGGTTTAAAATCAAACTTCGTCGGCTCTCCCCATTTTTTGAGTTCTTTGTTTCCTGTTTCATCTTTTCCGATCGGCACTTCGTCAAGTGGGACATTGACAATATACAGCAAGAGATTATTGAGCTCATTTTCAGTTTCCTGAAGTTTTTTTTCAACGATCTTTAACTCATCTTTCAACGCTTTCCCTCTTTCAATCTGTTCTGGAGTTGGCGGTTTTTTTGAGGCGATTTCATTTCTTTCTTCACGTAGTTTCTGTGCTTCTTGAATTATTTCTCTTCTCTCAGTATCAAGTTTCAAGATCTTATCAACATCAACTTCACGATTTTTGTGCTTTGCTGCATCCTTTATTTTTTGTGGGAAGTCTCGAATATACTGAAGGTCCAACATATAGGTATTGAATAGTTAATGATGCACCAATTGTATCACAGCTCGATGTCAGTTACTTTATCACCATTGGGGATTCTCAGCTGAATATATCGATGCAGTTTCGGGGAGATGCGGTGGATATAACGATAAATACTAACCATGATAAACACACTTGCATAGAGTATCGTAAAGAAGTAGCCTATCACATGGTCAACCAGTGTGATATCTTCCAATGTTAATACTAACAATATACTTAGAAGCAGCGTGCCGAAGGTGAAAAAGATAATTCGTGTCACATGAGTAATGATAAAGACTATAGTCGAAAAAACGCCGAGCGTGACAGCGCAGGTCGTGAGAAGTGCAATCTGATGAAGCTTGAGAGGGTCAGGTGTTCCTTTGAGTAAATCAAAAAGTAGGAGCAGGTAAAACATAAGAGCAGTGGGAATAAATGTCAGCTTATGTCCAAATGGCCAATGGAAGAAGTAAAGGACGTCACTTGTTTCCGGCGTTGGTTTATCTTCAGGCATGCTTTTCTCAATACTAACTGCTGCAATATGTGCGCCAATCCCGATCCCGATTACGAGAGAAAGGATGGTAATGGAAAAAATAACAAGCATCTCCCATTTGAGCTCCCAAACAAAGCGAACATTCAGAATATTTGAGTAGATTGCAAGGACTGCGATAAGCCCAAGAATGGGACTTACAATGTTGCCAAAAAAGAGCTCCTCTCGCATATTAAACCGCATGCGACGAGACTCTTTTTTACTATAGTAATATCGATTTGTGAAAATCATGAGGAGCGTAAACGCAGGGAGGACGACATAGAGGAAAAAGCTATTGAGATTCAACATGATGCTATTATATCAAGCTCCCATTCTTGAAATCCGATCTCACGCATCTTTTCTCTCGCATGTCTTTTTCCGCCGAGCATTTTCTCAAATCCTTCTGCAGTTTCTCTCAGATCGTACGGAAAGACAATCCACGCATCGATACTTTTTTGATAAAAATCTGGAACAAATGAAGTCTTTGGCTTGATATATGGTGCAAGAGTATAAAGTTTTTTGACATGACGTTTCTCTGTAAAATACTTGATAGCAATTTCAAAAGTGGCGCCTGTATCTGATACTTCATCAATAATGAGAATTTTTTTATCTGATAGATCTTTCTGAGGCTCTTCAGTAATTAGGGGAGCTTTCTGTTTCTCCATATCATAGTAAGAAGAAAGAGTTATGTGAGATATTGGCAGCGTCCCGAGAAGGTCTGAAAATATTCTGGAGGCAACGTCTCCACCACGACAGATCGAAACTATCTGATCTACTTCCACATCTTGTAGCTTTTCTTTGTAGAGATTAAGGCAATCTTTCTCAAAATCAGTCCATGAGAGTTTGTGGAATGTGATGTTGTTCATGAGAGTATTGTAACAAAGAACAAAATATGAATTCATAGCAATTACATATTGAGTGTGTGTAATATATATTCATCAGTCAACATAGCTGTATAATGACGAAAATGACTATTGCATGCCTCAATTAATGTTTTTAGAATCAACTTCTTCAAAACCAATTGAATTGGCGCATGAAGAACAAGATGATTGCGGAGTTTGTGCTGTCTACGATTCAAGAGATCGATCATTTGAGGAGGCGCTTCGAGTCCTCATGATCCAGGCAAATCGAGGCGAACATAGCAATGGCATTGCGTTTATTGATCAGTCTGGCGAGCTCAGGGTTGAAAAGCACGTGGGTAAACCTGATCCAAATCTATATTCTGAACGCTCAGTTGCCAGATTTGCCCTTTCTCATAATAGATATACTACTTCCTCAACCTCAGATGTGCAAAATGCGCAACCGCTAGTTGCAGAATATAAAGATCAATTCGGCAAAATTTGGAGCATGGCGCTTGGTCATAATGGAAATGTTCAGAAGGAAGAAATCAGATTAGATCAAGACCTTCCCGGAACAAGTGATACGGCACATATTGCTCAGTTGATCGTTGAGTCTGAAGGAAGAAATTGGCTAAAAAAACTTCGAAATTCAATCCCACAAATAAATGGATCGATGAGTTGCACGATGCTTACAGATGATGGAATCTGGGCTTTTCGTGATTTTCGTGGGAACAGACCTCTCTGGGTAGGAGAGTACGAAGATGGAACTGTACTCGTAGCATCTGAGACGCATGCACTTGAAACAAGAGCTGGGAAGCTCAATAAATATTACCCAGTCGCCCCAGGAGAAGTAATTCACATCGATCTGGATGGCACTATCACACATCATCAAATTGAAGCTCCAGGCGATATGCTATTTTGCTCGCTTGAAGCACTGTATCTCGAGAATCACCTCTCACGACTTGAGACAGAAGGCTACCCCTTGACGACAGAAGCTCGGACATCTCTCGGAGCACGACTTGCAGAAGAAGATCTGTACCTAAGTAGTAAAACCGAAACAGAGCGGGAACATTTTGTGAGCGTTGGTATTCCCAATGGTGGTATACCATATGCAGATGGGTTTGCTAAACATACTAGGATAGAAGTCGTACCTTTTTTGATAAAAAATGAACTTTACGGCAGGTCATATATTACTACAAATGGCAATCACGCTGAAATAGCTGCGAAAAAGATAGAAAGTGTTGAAGATCAGGTAGCGCGTCTTGTCTCAATGGGAGCCACTGACATATTTGTTCTTGATGATTCACTCATCAGAGGGAGTCAGATTGCTCCAGTGGCACAACTTATCGCACGAGAGCTTGCAAGAGTTGTACTTCCTCATGTCAAAGTACATGTCAGGATCTGTGCGCCAAGAATAACCAATCGATGTGATCTGGGGATTGTCATTCGAGAAGAAGAGCTCTTTTACAATACGCTTTCAGAAAAATTACGAAAATATGACATTGAACTTTCTGAAAATCCTGAAGAACATCTTGGGCAATTATTGAAGTTCCTCGGGATTGCATCGTTGCAGCACATAAGTCGTGAAGGTCTTGTCGAAGCATTGTCTGGACAAAAACTTCCAGAGGGATTCAAGTTGCTTGCGAACGCGTATGGATCGTTGGGTTACTGTATTGCATGCATGCAAACTGCTGAAAACCCACAACAAGCTAAGGAGTTTTATAGAGATAAAAAGCCAATTTCTCTTGAGTTTTAATTCTTGATAGAATCAATAACCTTTTCCAAAAGCTTCACCATCTGCCGACTACCATTTTTTGCAGCAGCCAATACTTCTTTGTGCTCGTGTTTTACAAAGGCAAGGTTTGTGACATAAGATAGCCCAAGAACTTTCATGCCATGTGATTTTGCAACAAGCGTCTCTGGGACAGTACTCATCCCGACCACGTCGGCTCCAATTATTTTCAGCATCATTTTGTCAGCAGGAGTCTCAAACTGTGGTCCGTGTGCAAATGAATATATGCCCTCATGAAATGGAATAGCATTTGTCGCACAAATATTTATTGCGTGTCTTCGCAACTTAGGATCAAATACTTCCGAAAGATCAAGAAATTTTGGACCAACGAGAGGTGTCTTTCCACTTAAAAAAAGAGTTATAAGATCAGAGAGGATTATAAAATCTCCAACTTTGTATTTTTCGTTTATTGCGCCAGCTGCAGAAGTGATTATCAGGTTTTTGACGCCGGCTTTGGCGATGAAGTCGATTGGCTTTGTAGTGATCTCGGGATTTAATCCTTCGTATAAATGAATTCTTCCCGCCATAAATGCAACTGGCTTCATTTTGATTTTTCCAATTATAAGCCTTCCTTCATGTCCGGGAACTGTTGTTTTAATCCCAAATACATCACTGTATGAATATTCTTTTTCAATATTTACTTTATCTAATACTTTATCCCAGCCCGAGCCGAGAATGACGAGGGTTTGAGGGAGAGAATATAACAACCGGACTTTCATAGATTATAGATTAATGATACGAATTTATTCCGAATGGTTCAACTGTAACTCCGGCAATAATTCTTGGTAAATCATTTGTCTTTCCATGTCGCGATATCATGACACCTGCTGCATAAATCGTGTTATTCATGTATCCCAAGCCACCCATAAGATTCGGATCAAGAACACTTGCAACGAGTATATTTAGATTTTTCACGCCTGCATAATGACAGTCTGAAGTAGCTTCTGGACGTATCATTCCAAGGGCGAATGGTATTGCGGCTTCATCTATGGGGACAATATTTGCTGCTTCGGTATCAATCCCGATGCGATAAAGCATTGTTCTGAGTAACCCTCCGACTTGCTGTAAAGAAAGATCTGTTGCTGTAAGCATCTTACTGCTCAATAGTTCAGAAGCAAATAGTCGAAGGAATGGTAGCGATCCTGGGCTTGCGAGATTCAAATACATTTCAATCGACGTTGGTTTTCCTGAAAAGAATGATTTTTGGATCTTTTCAAGAACAGATGAGAGGCTGGGTTGACGCCCTTTTTCGCTCATAGCATATATTGTAGATAATTTCTAAAATCTCCACCATATCCCGAAATAGCTGGTGCGCCGAGTTCTCTTGCGTCAGAAATATCAGCACAGGCGAATATAAATGCATGATTATATCCTTCTAACGCGTTGTGGATATCTTCTGCTTGCCTTACCCTCCCATAGTAAATTGTCAACTACAAGCACATTACTTGGAAGGGCTTTAAGCGTTTCTATGTCTAGAGCCGGTTTTGTTTTATCAGCATATGCGCCTTGATTAGAATAAATGATTGGGGCATTTATATTAGCTGCAACTCCCCTTGCAACAGCCCACCCAGAACGTGGCATTCCGATGACGGCAATATTTGCTCTAGCCCCAAATATAGTGGGAAAAAATATTTTGAGCGTATGGAATGAGTGCTTTGCAAGATCTATATAACATCTTTTCAACAGCATTCATACCAAATCCAGGGTCACGATAATGTTCGCTTGCTAATTCTTGCATACCGAGAGAAAAAGTGTAATCATGAAGCCATCTACTTAGGCAGGGATTTGTAGTTGCAAAACTTTCTTGCGCTGAATAAAATTGAGTATTTAAATAAATCGGTTTTAGTTCGCTAATGTTTGACATACTCATTCCCACTCAATTGTTCCTGGCGGCTTGTTGGTGATGTCATAGACAACCCGATTGACCTCTGTGACCTCGGTCACGATCCGAACGCTCATCTCTCCCAAAATCTCCCAAGGGAGCTTGGCAAAGCCCGCCGACATCACGTCTTTTGACTCGACAGCGCGGATGGCAATTGTCTCACCGTATGCGCGGTCATCACCTCGAACACCTGTGGTCTTGATTCCGGTAAATATTGCAAACACTTGCCAGAACTCGTCGACCTTTCCAGAGGAGTGGATAACCTCTTGCACAATTCTATCAGCTTGTCTCAAAATTTCAAGCGTATCTTTTGTCACATCTCCTACAATCCGTATCGCAAGTCCCGGACCTGGGAACGGTTGTCTATGAGTTATTTCTCTTGGGAGTCCGAGGATTTTTCCTATTGCACGGACTTCGTCTTTATAAAAATTGCGGATAGGTTCAAGAAGTACGATCTTCATGTTTTCAGGCAGCCCGCCAACATTGTGATGACTTTTGATATTTTTTGCGTGCTTTGATCCCGCGCTTTCTATGACATCAGGATAGATCGTCCCTTGGACGAGAAATACTGCATCAAGTTTCTTTGCTTCATCCTCAAGCACGTCGATAAATGTCTTTCCAATAACTTTTCGTTTTGTTTCTGGATCGGTAACGCCTTTCAGATTATTAAGAAATCTATCTTCTGCGTGTACTATCCTGACCGTCATATCATAATTACTCTTAAAAACCTTCTCAAGCTCGTCAGTCTCGCCTTCGCGCATGAGCCCTGAGTCAATGTAGATTGGGGTAAATTGGTCGCCGATTGCCTGGTGCACCATCAGACATGCGATTGAAGAGTCAACTCCTCCTGAAAGTGCGCCGATAACATGTGCATCTCCGACAGAATCCTTGACATCTTCGATGAGTTTTTCAACAAATTCTTTTGAAATTGGGTGATCTTTTGAAGTAAGTCCACAAATATGTGCGAAGTTTTTGAGAATTTGTAGACCAAATTGAGTATGTACGACTTCAGGATGAAATTGAATTCCATACATTTTTCTAGATTCATCGGCGATTGCAGCGTAAGGTATTGTCTCCGTTGTGCCAATTGTTTCAAATCCTGTTGGGAGTTTGGCAAGCTCGTCTCCGTGGTTCATCCATACATTAAATGAATCTATGTCATTCTGAGGTATAACCGAAGAATCCATTTCCTTACTGGATCCTTCGCTTCGCTCTGGATGACAAAAATTAAAGAGAGGAGATCTTTTCACAATCGTGAGTGTAGCTGGTCCGTATTCTTTTTTCTTTCCAGGTTTTACCTCGCCATCGAGGACATGTGCGATTATTTGTTCTCCATAACAAATGCCAAGAATTGGTTTTCCAAGAGTAAATACTTTCTTGTCTATTGTTGGTGCAGCATCTTCATACACACTTGTGGGTCCACCTGAAAAAATGATTCCTTGATACTCAAGATCTTTGATTTCCTCAAAAAAATCTTCAGGATCGACTATTTTTGTTTCGATTGAAATTTCGCGAAGTCGTCTTGAGATAAGATGAGTGGTTTGAGAACCAAAGTCAACTATTATTAACATTTGTAGTTTTCCCCTCCATTGGTAACCAAAATATCATGTGGGTGGCTTTCGGAAAGCGAGGCTTGAGTGATCTGAATAAATTTTCCATTTTCTTGTAACTCTGAGATTGTCTTTGTCCCAACGTAATACATCCCAGACTTAATTCCTCCGTGAGCTTGGTCCACTACGGACTGCACAGGACCATTCACTGGCACAAGTCCTTCGACACCTTCTGCGACAAGTACGCGATCGTTGTAGCTTTTTCCATGAAACTCGTCTTCAGATTTGATCTCTGTGCCCTTTTTCATAGCAGCAAGTGATCCCATGCCACGGTAGGATTTAAATGTATACGACTCCTTGTTCTTCTTCAAAATTGATTTAAAGCGAGAAGGAACTTGATTTTGAGTGAGTTCAACATGTTCTCCAGGAGCTTCAGTGCATGATGCAAAGAAACTTCCCATCATGACAGTATCTGCACCAGCGGCGCACGCTTTAAGCATATCGCCCGAGTACTTGATCCCGCCGTCTGCAATCACCGTGACTTCAGTGTCTTTGACCGCGCGTGCCGTCTCAAGGATTGCGGTGATCTGAGGGACTCCCATGCCAGAAATGATTCGTGTTGTGCAGATTGCTCCCGGACCCATGCCCACACGGATGCCATCAACTCCAGCTGCAATGAGCGCGCGAGCTCCGTCATATGTTGCGGTATTTCCTCCGATAACATCAACATCTGGGTATGTTTTTTTGAGATATAAAATCGTCGCTATGATATTGTCAGCATATCCATGAGCTGAGTCGACGACCAAGATATCAACACCTGCTGCAATAAGTGCTTCGGCGCGCGCCTCAAATCCGGTATTTGCGCCGATTGCTGCACCGACGTGCAATGATCTATTTTTTGTATCTTTAACCTTTTTCACTTCACTCGCCTGATCTTCAATACTCAAGTTTCGATGAATGATTCCGATTCCTCCAGAGGTCGCAAGCGCTATTGCGAGTGCAGATTCTGTGACTGTGTCCATCGGAGCAGAGACAAGAGGGGATTGAAGAATGATATTTCTGGTGAGCTTTGTCTCAAGGGTGATATCTTGGCGTTTAAAGTCACTGTATCCAGGGATGAGGAGGACGTCATCAAAAGTGATTCCTTGTGCGATTATTTTGTTTGAATGATTCATTTTTTATAAATATAAATTACTTTCTTTTACTTTCATCGGAATGAATGTTGATTCAAATCCGCAATTAATCATCTCTTGAGCTTGCTTCGCGGTGATAATCTTCCGACTCAAGAGGTACTCAAACTGGAGGCGCAAATGACCGTTTTCTAGTGTCTCAGGCCAGTCGGTATTTATCGTTATTTTTACCATATTCTCAAGCAGCGTTGTCACAATATGTCGGAGCTCTGCATCATCTTTGACAGCTTTTGTGAGGAGATTTCCAATGGGGCAGATTTCAAGAATAATATCTCGTTTGACTAGCTCTGCCATCAACTTTTTATCATACGCTGCTTTGATTCCATGTCCAATTCGTGAAGGATTCACGTACTTTATGAGCTCCCACATATCATTTGTGTCATCAGTCTCTCCTGAGTGTGCGGTGACATTGAGTCCGTGTTCTCGCGCATGTGCGACAAGCTCTGCATAGGCTTTGAAGTGAAAGCCTTTTTTGTTATAGTTTGCAAAATCAATTGCGATCACCCCCCGATTGCGGTACTTGATAGCTTTTTCGACGATTATTCGGTTCTGCTCAAGCGTAAACTGCCTGTCAAGACAAAAGATGAGTCCAGCTCTGAGTTTTGGATACTCGAGAAGCGCGCGCTCCATCCCACGAAGCATTGCCATAATAGCGTGATCAAGATCTACCTCTCCTTCTGCATTGTGTTTCATCGGGTTTCCTCGCAGTTCATAAAGTTTGATACCGCCCGAGCGATATGCACCACCGAGTGTTTCATACACCGCTGTCTCAAGGGCGCGAGTTCCCGAAGAAAGTTTATTCAAAATAGGATGATAGATATCATCAAGATACTCTTTCAATGTCATTTTGCGGTCAGAAGAAAGGACGATATGACGGACAAACTCATGATAATCACGTTTGGGAAGTTTGTATCCTTCGCTGTTTGCGATATGCCAGTAGGTATGAGGCGGAATGGCAGAGCTTATATGAGCATGAAGCTCGGGAAGATTGGAAAGTAATTCTTTGTATTCCTCCATATATCATTATACATGATACTATAGAAAATGCAAAACAACGCAACATGTAGCATGTAGTATGAAAAAGCTTAGTTAATCTGAAAACTCACACAGTGGATACTTCCTCCACCTTTCAAATACTCAGTCATTGGTAGGGTCACAATACGGAATCCACGTGCGATGAGCTGGTCTTTTAACTCATTGGACACGCCCTCTCCCATGATGAGATTTTGTTCATAGACGAGAAGATTACAGACAAGTTTTTTATTGTCCTTTTCTGAAGTCTCAATAACAGTGTGGAAATGATGCCTTAACACTTCCAGACCATCTGGTGAAAGTGCGCGTGCATTCACAAGCACTGTATCCTCATTGAGCGGTGCAACACAGGTGTCAAGATGATAAAAATACTCATCAGGAAGCTCAATTGGGACAATCTCTGTTTTTAGAATTTCACTGAGCCGTGGAAGTGCCTCCTTGGATGACCGTTTGCCATAACCAAAGAAGTATTTATCATTCATTTTCAAAAGATCTCCTCCTTCAAAGAAAACATCTGATTCAAGAGTTGCAATTTCAAACCCTTTTTCGCGGAAATATGTTTCAGCAATATCTGCCTCACGTGCACGTTCAGGATACTTGAATGAGGCTTTTATGAAAAGATTTTTTTCAGCCTGCCCGAGATCTGTTGTGAATACTTGGTCAGGAAGATTTTGATCGGGGGTAAGTTCGTCAAACTCAATCCCCAGTTGGTCATACGCATAGGTGAGTGTGTTGTATTGCTCAATTGCTGCATCTTTGATGATGCCATTTTCTTGATCCATCCAAGGATTGATCTCATATCTGATATCATAGAATGTAGGTGGACAAAGAAGGAGTTTTTTCATAGTATACGTTTCCAAAATTATACACATGATAAAATAATAAAGTCAACAGTTTAACAATATATTTATTCATTTTTACGAAATATGTCAATCATTGGAACAAAAATTGAAACATTCACGTCAAAGTCAGGAAAAGAAATTACCATTCGGTTTATGGCGGAACATGATGCAGCAGAGCTGATGAGGTATATCAATGAAGTTTCTTTGGAAGATACATTTATCACATTCTCAGGTGAACAGGTTAGTCTTGAAGAAGAAGAGGAGTATTTGAAAAGTGTCTTTGAGAAAGTTGAAGATCATAACATGTTGAAGGTTGTTGCAGAGTTTGAAGGTAAAATTATTGGTGCTGCAGATATGACGCGCGATTTGGTTGGCAAGAAAAGATCTTATCATGTGGCAGGTTTTGGACTTTCGGTTGCCGCACTTTTTCGTGGAGAAGGAATTGGCGAGAAGTTAATGAGAGTTACGATAGAGCAAGCGAAAATTTACATCGAAGGATTGAGAATTATCACATTAACTGTTTACGAACCAAATAGTGCAGGGCAATCACTTTACAAAAAAGTGGGGTTTGAAGAGTATGGCAGATTGACGGGGGGAGTGCTGTATAGAGGAGAGTATTTCGATGCGGTGAAGATGAGCCTGCAAATATAAAAAAATCGTTTAGTTTTTTGCTTCTGTCGCAATTTGGACCATAATTGCCTTATTTGTACTTGTAGTATTAAACTGCCAATCGTGATAAATTGTTGATTCAGACATCTCCAGAATGGCACGATTTATATTTTTTACATTTTTTTGACCTAGACCATGAACATGTAAGTTATTAACATTGTATTTATTCATGGATTGTAGTTTCCGTACTATAGCCTCTTTTATTTCTTCGACAGTCATTGTCGTATTGATAAATACAGCAAATGGGTATTCATTCACTATGATCTCGTACATATATTTAAACTGTTCGACAGAATTTGGCTGGTCTTGCAACTCTTTATACATCTCTAAAATTAAAGTTTCATAGTATTTTGCAGTAAATAAATTACTAATATTCCTTCCCCGTTGTCCATAGTCTTGGCTTATTTGATGCCTTGTCCATACGTACTCCTTCAAGTCATGTTCGAATTGATATCGCAAAAGCAAACAAGCTTTTAGTATCAAGATGTCGTTTGTAGGAATATATTTTGGTGCTAGCTTAGCTAATTTGTTCAACAAGGAGTTTTGCAAGAGGTTTTGATTGACCAGAGTGTCTGAAGAAGATGAAAAATTTCTTTCTATAAAGCGAATGTTTCCCTGCTCAAATTCTTCTAGCAGGAGTTGTTTGAGTTTGAGCTCTCCATATTGTTCAATCGCCTCTTCCAAAGATAATTGTGGGTTTTTTTGCTCGCTACCAAAGTTAAATTGAATCTCATTGTTCGAAAAAAGATTTACATTCTTAAAATGGAAGTGGCTGGTTATATTAAGAAGTTTCTTTAACCATTCCATATCAATTATCTGTTTAGGGAATGATTTTTTGCATATTCAACAAGATTTTTTATATTAGATTTAAGAAAGATAGTAGAACCATGTATTACCCCAGCAAAATCATCAATCTCTACATTTTCTCCATATTTAGTCAGCACAGTTTCATTTTTGTTTTCCACATCAACCAAGAGCTCATCTTTAACGGTTTTTCCAAATAATGAAAGAATAAATTTTTTAACCTTTATGTCTTTGCTGTCAAATAAAATGGTTATCATGGGAGGGTATTATATCAAAAATTAAGATAGTTTACTACTAATAAGGTACACTTTAATAATAAAGAGAATATTTATTCTTGTCAAGGCAAGAGTATTGTTTACTGTCTATTAATAAAATTATTTCTTCAACTCATCAATCTCAGTAAAAACGGTGATCAGTTTCTGAATATGTTCTTTCATATCGACTCCAAGTCCTTCGACGCCCATGCTGATTTCTTCACGATCAATCTTCGCAGCGAATGAAGGATTTTTAAACTTCTTCATGACGGATTTTGCTTCCATTCCAGTGAGCCCAGTTGGGCGCATCAGCGAGTACGCATAAATAAGCCCCGAAAGCTCGTCACAGGCAACAAGTGTAAAGTCCAGTTTCGACACTGGTGGAGTTGTCGTCCTTTTTGAGCCATATGCATGTGCTGAGATTGCTTGAATTAATTCTTCAGGATAATCCCATTCAGCAAACCATTTCAAAGATTCGTTTGGATGTTCGTCTGGAAACTTGTCATAGTCAAGATCATGGAGAAGTCCGGTGATATACCACAGATCTGCATCTCCACCAAATTCTTTAGCATACATTTCCATAGATTGTGCAACCATGAGAACATGAAGTCTTTGGTACGGTTCCTGTACGTATTCTTTCAAAAGTTCGTTCGCTTTTTCTCGGGATGGGAGGGTAGACATATTAGTGTTAAATTATGATAATTATTTATACAGACTAAATTTCTTTGTTAAAGTATCGATTGTTTTATCATCTCCAAAAACGCCGATTCCAAGATATTTCAATTCTGCTTTATTTTTCGTCTTCAGATCAGCAGACAACTCGTCATCAGTATTGAACTCTATCATTTCTTGGGTATAGGCGAGGTGTGGCAATCCGGTTTCTTCAGCTTTTTTAAGGAAGTTATACATCTGTCCGGGTTTCCCAGAAAAACTAATCACGGGATACTGAGAGTTTGGAGGAATTGAGTCTCCATCTTTGGTCTCAAATCTAGGAACACTACATAAGTTTTCTTTGCCAATGAATGCGCCAAGGTATGCGGTTATGTGACCAACAGTGTTTGTTAGTTGCCATCCTTGAACTTCTCTATTCAGAAGTAGTACCATTTTTTTAGAAAAATCTTGTGATTTTGTTTTGCTTATTCCTTTTGTTTCTTTTTCATGAGATTCGAGCAATGGTCTTTTTTCATTCTTGTTTTTAGCACCCAAACTCAATTGCGGGTAAATTAGTTCGGTTGAGGTATCTACTTCATGTCTCATCTGTGGGAAAAGAGTTCCTTCTCGGGCAGTTACTCCCTCAAGGAACCAGAAGAGTCTTTCACTATGAGCATAGCCACTTGTTGGTGGCATTCCATACTCCAACATCTCGACATAATCGATATCAAGCATCTGTGCTTCATCATCACCTTTTTCACGGAGATTTTGCTGTCCGAGGAACTGATCAAGTTGATACTGAGGGTCATTGATCTCTGAGTATCCGTTTCCGAGCTCACTACCTGCAAGGAGGATGTGAAATCTCTCCGTGAGTCTTTTGTCCTCTGTTTTTGCTTTCGCAAGAGGAGACATGAAAGCAGGCTCATTTATCAGGAATGCTGGTCCAGATATATCTCGGCGAATGACCTTCCAGAGGTTGTCGATGAGTCGATTCCTATTGATTGCACCAGTCAATTTCACACCTTCTTTTTTGATTGCTTCTTGCATCTTCTCATCCGAATCTTCAAAAATATCTACGTCGAATCTCTTTTTAATTGAGGTTGCATAATCTATCTCTTTCCACTCATCAGCAAGATCAAATTCATGATTTCGTGATGAAAATTTAGTTCTCCCATATACTTTCAAGGCGATATCTCGAAGCATTTTTTTCAGCATCTTCATATTATCTTGGTAGTTTGCATATGCCCAGTACCACTCAATCTGATAAAACTCTTGAAGATGCTCGTCAGACAACCCTTCATTTCTAAAGTTTGGACCGACTGTAAATATTTTTTCAAATCCACCACCGACAAGCCTTTTTTGATACAACTCTGTCGAGATACGAAGGTAAAAGTCTTGGTCAAGTGCGTTGTGATGAGTTGTGAAAGGAGTTGCGTCAGCGCCACCGGTGACATGCTCCATGACTGGCGTCTCGACCTCCATGAATCCTTGTGATTCCATGAAATTTCGATTGGCTTTCCAAAAAGCTGCTTTTCGCTCAAAAACAGATCTTCTATCTGTATTCACTACAAGGTCGATATATCTTCTGCGAAACTGCTGCTCCTTATCTTCAAGTTTGTTCGGAAGGGGGCGAATGCTTTTTGTGAGAATCACAAGTTCTTTTACAAAAAGAGTTATCTCACCCTGCGATGTCTTGTCAATTTCACCCTTAACTTGGATAAAGTCTCCGATATCAATGAGTTTGAGCTCGTCCCAACCAAGGAGTGAGTTTTTAAGATCTTTTTTCAGAATATCTTCTTTGAGAGCAATTTGGATATTCCCAGATTGGTCTTGAAGATCCCCAAATATGAGCTTACCGTGCTCGCGGATATTCATGAGACGGCCTGCTAACGTTGTAGTTTTTCCCTTTAACTCATCGAATGTATCATGGACAACAGCATGCTCATACTCTTTTTTTGACACAGCAGGATATGGATCTATCCCAAGATCGCGAAGTTTTTTTAGATTCTCGAGTCGTTGATTTCTTTGACCGATGAGATCGCTTGAGTTTTTGTCCATTGGTATATTACATTATAAACAATTCAAGTAACATGTAGCATGTAACACTCATTTATATAAAAATGAGTTATTTCTTGATTTTGATGATCTTGTAGTTGAGTTTCCCTGCAGGGACTTTAACGACAACATGATCACCTTCATTTTTTCCAATGAGAGCCTTGCCAATAGGAGAAGTAGCAGAAAGTTTTTTTTGCATTGGATCGGCTTCAAACTCACCGACGATGGAGTATGTTTCTTCTGTCCCATCCTTTTCGACGGTGACATGTGTTCCAATTGAAATACCAGCAGATTGTTTCACTTCAACCACTTCACCACGCTTCAAAAGTTCTTCGATCTCTTTGGAACGTCCATCGACAAATTCGAGCTCTTCTTTTGCAGCATGATACTCACTATTTTCAGAGAGATCACCCATTGAGCGCGCGAGTCCCAATCGATCGATTGCTTTTTGCTTTTTATTTTTCAAAAGATCTTCAAGCTCTTTTTTCAGGCTTTCAAACCCTTCTTGTGTAAACGGTATTTTCTGTGTGTCTGTCATATAAAAAAATCCGTCCTAAAATCTTCGCGAGCTTGCGTATGGTCAGGATGGATGATAGAATAATACCTTAGAATCATGAGGTTGTCAAATAGGGAAGATCTAAATGGTGGCCCCGTCGTCTAGCGGCCTAGGACGCTAGGTTCTCATCCTAGAAATCACGGGTTCAAATCCCGTCGGGGTCACATTTTTTCTTGGGTCCGTAGCTCAACGGTAGAGCAGTAGCCTCTTAAGCTATTGGTTCCGAGTTCGAATCTCGGCGGACTCACAAAGTATTACCGACCAACCATCTCATTCAAAGCCTTTTGAGTTTTTATTAAATCTCTATTTTTAAAAACTGCAATCATCGTCGGACTTGCACCTACGTATATTCCAGGAATTTGCAAAGGCATGGCTCCTTTAAATACATTAACGTGGGAGAGTTATGGCAGAATTCCTTTTGCGAGAGAGCTTGCTGGGGGTATTGTTTATCTCAAATCAAAACTCGAATCACTATCAATAGTTGATTTCCCGGCAAGGCAGGATCGGAATGTGATGAATTCTGAGTTTAAAAAGAGATTAGAACACAATATGGCTGAAGCAGTGCGAAATGGAACTCAAGGAATAGTTCAAGATCTGTATCTGTATACAACGGAATGGGGATTTGATAGTTCAGAAATTGCTTCAAAAGTAAATCTTTACTATGGAAAGCATGACAAAAATGTATCGCTGAAAATGGGTAAGTACTATCGAGATCATATTAGAAGCAGTACATTAAAAGTGTACGATGGAGGGCATTTGGGATGGATGGAATTGGGGGAGGAGATTTTGAAGAGCATAAAGTTGTAAAATGAGATCTTCCCATGTTGAGGTGGTCTATTTTTTGATACACTGGGAGTGACATATGGACACTTCAATTCTCACAATGTACTGCGAAAGGGGACTTGCCACAGGACTTATCTCAGAGCCTATCAACACAATCACGAACCTTGCGTTTCTTGTTTTTGGATACATGGCGTATCGGCTTTTTAAGGAAAAAGGAGTTACGAATCGTGGGATTTTAATGCTGCCTTATTTATTCGGATCTATTGGGCTCGGGAGCTTGTTTTTTCATACATGGAGAAATACGACAACAGTCATATTCGATGCAGTTCCGATATATCTTTTCATTCTTTTTGCATTATTCCTACTTTTGAAGAAACTATTTCGCTCATCTCACGCGATCATGATTCTTTTCATTTTTATCATCATTGAGATAAGTCTCTCAGCGTATGTTCCAAAAGACCTTCTCAATGGATCAATTCGTCATGTAGTCGCATGGGTTTTTATAAGCGTCGTCGCGTATTTTGCTTATAAAAAGTATAAATGGATCATCAAAACGCCATTGGTCTTCCTTCTTGTATTTTATGCAGTTGGAATATTTTTTCGGAGTATGGATATGGAGTTGTGCTCATTTATCCCAACAGGCACACATTTCATGTGGCATATCTGTACTGCTATTGCCGGATATCAAGCGATGAAGATACTTGCTATAATACATGAAAGTAAATAATTTTTTTGAATACCTATGAGCTCATACCTCTATCATGTCCAGCTCAATATCGACTTCCATAATAAGCTTTTTTACACAGAATTATTTGAGTATCTGGGGTGGAGTGTGATTTTTGAGAAAGAGGATGTTGTCGGGTATAAAAGTAGGACCTGTGGAGACATATGGTTGGTGGATTCAGAGAAAATGGAGCTCAGTGATTATGATGCAAGAGGGTTAAACCACATTGCATTAAGAGTAGATTCAATCAAGGACGTCGATACCTTTCAAGCATTCTTAAATAAAAAAGGTACTGAAACCTTGTTTGATACGCCGAAGTATAGACCAGAGTTTGCATCAAGTGATACCGATACGTATTATCAAATAATGTTCAAAACCGCAGATAATATACTTTTTGAAGTGGTGTATATTGGGAGAAAATAAGCGTTACATTTTTCTTGAATCATACGCCCAGTGCAGAAGTGCTTGTCTTTGTTTTTTACGACAACTCATGTCATGCGGAACGCAATTCTTGCGAATTTGTGCGATATGTCTGTTCATTGCTTTCCATCTCTTGATTTGACGTTCGTCATCCATCGTTCTTCTCCCCATATAATATCTACAGTACCACTGAAACCATCCGCGAGGATCCTGCTCATGAATCCACCCTTTTGCCTGCCATACAGAAAGTGGCTGGCTCGCATCAACCTTGAAATAATTGAGATTTGAATCCTTCTCATCGGGTGAAAGTTTTGCATTTTCAAACCAATTTCTTGGAAACTCATCCTGATCTAGCAGGTATTTTCCTCCAAACACACCGAGTTCAAGCATCTCTTTTGGGGAAAGTTCAGGTTTAAAATCTGGGTCAAAGTTTGTGCCCATGGGCTCGAGCACGGTATATGCGTGTTTCATAGTCATATTTTACATTGTATGCTAGGAAGTGGTAAACTTAAAGCTGTTATGAAAATCAAAAGACCCATGCTGCTGTTCAATTCACTATTGTTCTCGTACTTTGCGGGTTTTATTGGTTCTTTTGGCACAGCATCATCTATCTCGACATGGTACACATTTCTCGTGAAGCCGAGCTTTAATCCTCCCAATTATCTCTTTGGTCCTGTGTGGACAGTGCTTTATTCCATGATGGGAGTGTCATTATATTTAATTTGGGAAAAGGGATACGAAAAACAAGAAATAAAGAATGCAGTAAATATTTTTCTCATTCACCTCGGAGTCAATGCTCTGTGGTCGATCATCTTTTTTAGTTATAGAGAGCTTGGCTGGGCACTCTTCACGATAGTGATTCTTTGGGGGATGATCATATATCTCATCAAGATTTTTTGGAAGATTGATCGTCGTGCAGCATATTTACTTACTCCTTATTTACTGTGGGTGAGCTTTGCGACGCTCCTCAATTACTCGATTTGGATGCTGAACTAACCTATGTTTGAAAATATACTTATAACTACTCTTTTAGTAAGCTTTGCGGTTCAGATAAGCTTCTTTGTATATGCGGGGATAGCCAAATCTGATAAAGTCACAGACTTGTCCTATGGGCTGACGTTTATCATTCTTGCATTTTTCTCACTATTTGCGAATCAAACATTCTTTACCTATCAATGGATGATGCTTGTGATGGTACTTATTTGGGGAGTGAGAATTGCAACGTACCTTTTTGTCAGAATTTTGAAAATAAAAAAAGACAAGCGGTTTGATGGTATTCGGGAAAACTTCATTTCTTTTGCGATGTTTTGGCTTTTTCAAGCGCTTGCTGTCTGGATCATCAGCTTGCCGAGCACGTACATTCACTCACTGCAGATCGATCAACCTTTGGTCATGATGATGTTTGTTGGGGTGCTTATATTCGGTATAGGGATCGTGATTGAGACTTTTGCCGATGCACAGAAGTTTATCTTCAAAAATAATCAAAAAAACAAAGGGAAGTGGATTGCGACAGGACTGTGGAAGTATGCAAGACATCCTAATTATTTCGGCGAAATGATGTGTTGGTGGGGGATATTTATATTCACAATTCCGTTTCAATCAGGTGTGACATGGTTCACTATCATAGGACCATTGACTATAACATACATTCTTGTATTTGTAACAGGAGTGCCAACTCTGGAGAAAAAATATAATGAACGTTATAAGGATAATAAAGAGTATGCAGAGTATAAAAAGAGGACGAATTTACTCGTTCCATTACCTCAGATATGACCACGGACAACTCCTTTCACGAATATATCATTCATGATCCTCTCCATCATATTTCTGGGATCTCATAAAGGACACCTCCGAGGTGTCCTTTAACGTTAGAGATCACCTCCGAGGTGGTCTTGTGCTGGACATGTTACAATAAGCACATATGTCTTCAGATAACACTTTTCACGAATATGTCATACACGATCTCCTTCATACTATTTCTGGGATCTCATCGCGTGGCATGTTCGGTGGATATGCTATATACAAAGAAGGTGTCATTTTTGGACTCATCGCAGATGATGAGCTGTACTTCAAGGTTGACGAGCTCGTGCAACCCAATTTTGAAAAAGCAGGCAGCACACCGTTTACGTACCAAAGAGCGGGACATCCCAAAACAGTTATGCCATACTGGAAAGTTCCAACAGATGTTCTCGATGATAGAGATGAGCTTGCCACATGGGTTGATCGTTCAGTTGCCGCGAGCAGAAGAGGGAAGAAAGTATGACACTTATAGAAAAACTTGAGAAAAAAATCAGCTGGATTGCAATCCCCAACCTCACATTCTACCTGATTGGTGTACAAGTCATCGGTTTCTTTTTAATTACCCTAAATCCTCAGAATACTCAATTATATGAGTACAGCGGGAGCATGCTTCTTCGCGGTGAATGGTGGAGGCTCGCAAGCTATCTTATGAAGCCAGTATCTCAGAACATCCTCTTCTTGGGTCTAGCGATGTATATTTATTATCTCTATGGAATGGCCCTTGAGCGTGTCTGGGGAACATTCAGATACACCCTTTTTATCCTGATTGGATTTATTTCAACGCTCATTTTTTCTTTTATTTTTCCATTTACGTGGATTTCAAATACATTTATTTTTACATCATTGTTTCTTGCATTTGCATATCTTTTCCCAAACTTCACGCTGATGATTTTCTTTATTCTTCCTGTCAAAGTGAAGTGGATAGCACTCATAACATGGATTGGGCTGCTCGTTAGTATCATAGTGAGTCCTGCTGAGACAAAGCTCCTCACCGTGGCTTCTCTCTCAAACTTCTTTCTCTTCTTTGGTCACGATTTATGGTACCGGATGAGAAGCTTGATTCAAGGAAAAACAGAGACCGTGCGCACGAAAATTATTAAAAGCAAACCGGACCATGTCTGTGCAACATGTCATAAAAACAATATTGACAATCCTGAGATGGGAATCCGTTACTGCAATACGTGCATACCTTCTACATGCTACTGCGAAGAACACATTCACGATCACCCTCACATCTCTTGACGAGAAACGCATGACTTCGTTTTAAAAAACGACTAAAGAGAAGAATGCACATTATTATTTTTTCACTCATATGATATACCTTGATGGAAGATGGGTTGAGGACCGAGGCGCAACAATTTCAGTGATGGATCTTGCAGTTCTTCGCGGATTTGGAATCTTTGATTTTCTTCGGACCTATGGCGTGCGTCCTTTCAGACTTGAGGATCATATTGAGCGCTTCTTTAATTCGGCACGTCACATGGGGATGAAGCCAGTATATTCCGAAGAAGAAATGGTGGCAATTACCAAAGAAGGAATTGAAAGATGCGGCTTCGAGAATACAAATATCAAGATGATTCAAACTGGCGGCATCAGTGCAGATGGATTTACTCCTGCCGCGAAACAAACATTTTTTATGTATTTTTATGAAGCTCATGAGTATCCTGCCGAGATGTACGAAAAAGGCGTTGCCTTGAAGACCTCACGGCTCATGCGACAGGTCCCACTTGCAAAGACGATAAACTATGGGGCAAGCATCACCGAAGTGATGAAGGCGCAACAGACAGGGTTTGTGGATATTCTTCATACAGATCACGGAGGAAATATATATGAAGGGACGAGGAGCAATTTTTTTGCAGTAAAAAAACGAACACTTATTACTGCAGAAAAAGGAATTCTTGAGGGGATCACACGAAAAGTTATCCTTGAGATTGCGAAAGAAGAGAGTATTCCTGTCGAGTATCGTTTTGTGACAAAAGATGAACTCTCTAAGATCGATGAGGCATTTACTACAAACTCGAGTCAAGAAATTGTTCCAGTGGTGAAGATTAATGATATGAGAATTGGAGACGGTAATGTGGGTGATGTGACGATGAAGTTGATGAAAAAATTTAAGGAGAAAGTAAAGAAATAATCATAGTATCAGCCAAAGAAAAGGGCGGCGCATGTGCGCCGCCCTGATTGTTTTTAGTATGAGATCCCCGTCTACCCGAGGATGACTAGTTTACGCTCCTTGGACTTCAAAGAGTTTGTCATGCATCTCCCAGAATTTTCCTTCGTTCTGAGCGCAGACTGTAGCTTGAGCTGCTTTTTCTGCGTGAGGATGCAGGTTGGTGAGCGGCAGATGCTTATATACGATAGCAACATCTTTTGGATACTCAGTTTTGATCTGATTGACTGTCGCATATGCGCGTGAGCAGAACGGGCACTCAAAATCTGAGAACTCGACGATTGTCACTTTTGCGTCTTTTGGACCAAAGCGTGGTGAGTTTCCAAGTGCGACTTCGACTGCTTCAGGCTTGAATGCTGGATTCTCAGGAGTACTACAGTACTGTTGGAGCTCTTCTGAATAGTCAGTACATGCGCCTGTTGCTGTTCCATCAAGCTCTTTTTGGATGATCTCTCTGAATGTCTCGATTGGGAATGCACCTCCGAGGAAGCGACCGTTTATAAAGAATCCGGGTGTCCCTTGGACGCCAAGACTTGCTGCTTGATCCATCTCAGCTTTAACGACGGCTACCGTTGCATCATCAGACAGGCATTGTTCGAAATCCTTTTTATCAAGACCAATCTCATCTGCATATGCAATAAGGTTTTCATCTGTGAGCGGTGAGTCTTGGGCTACTGCTCCACCACCACCATTTTCCTTCATGTCCTTGACTTGATAAAACGTATAGACTTGGAACATGATGAGCGCAACGATAAGAAGCGTGAGTAGATTGAACTGTTGACTAAGTCTTTTAATCGAAGACTCAATCATATGATCCGCCTTTTTTGGTTCTTCAACAAGAACTGAGTGAGAGGGTGTTTTCTTTTCGACTTTCTTTGTTGGCATCTTTAATAATTGAAAATAATAATGAATAAGTGCAGTCTCTGAACATCATACATGAGTTTTTTCGAAAAAGAAAGAGGATAAGATTAGATCATACTGGTGCCGTTTGCGAGGCTTGATTGCACCGGCACTAGCTCTGGTGTGCCATCAATATCTGCTGCCAGAATCATTCCTTGTGATTCCCGATCCATCATTTTCTTTGGTTCAAGGTTTGCAATAAACAGGAATTTTTTTCCTTGAAAGTCCTCCGGAGCATACCACTTTCTCATGCCAGTAAAGATTGTCACAGTGCCGTAATCTTCACCAAAGTCAACAGTCAGCTCGATGAGCTTATTTGAATCTTCCACATTGATGGCATTCAACACTTCACCAACTCGGATATCAATTTTTATTAAGTCAGCAAACGTTGTATATGGTTGTTTCATAGATAACAAAATTACATCGCATATACGCGATACATATTACTTCCAATCCTCTTGATTTTCTGAATCGATATTTCACCAATCTCACTCGTATTTTTGACATGAGGCCCGCCGCAGAACTCTTTTGAGTATGCAGATTGTATATCATTTTCACTTCCTCCGATACAATACACACTTACTTGATCTGGATACTTTTCTTTGAAAAATGAACGTGCTCCGATTTTCTCTGCCTCTTCCTTTGGCAACACGACATTGGTCACTGGCAGTTTTTCAGCAATTTTCTCATTGATAATTTCTTCAATTTTTTCCTTATCACCTTCCTTGATGCCGTTCACTGAATAAAAATCAAATCTCAATCTTTCAGCTGTGATATTCGATCCTTCTTGTTTCACAGAGTCGCCAAGAACATCAAAAAGCGCTTGGTGCAAAAGATGTGTTGCTGTGTGATACTTTACTGTTTGCTCTGAATTATCTGCAAGTCCGCCCTTGAATCTCTCACCTGCTGAGGCTCGAGATTTGTTGCGATGATTCTCTACTTCTTGTCGCCATTCATCAATATTGATCTTCTGTCCTCGTTCCTCAAGGATTTCCTGTGTAATCTCAAGAGGAAATCCGTATGTCTGATACAGATCAAATGCTTCCTTTGCATTGACCGTTTGCAGTTTCTCAATCTGTTTCAAGCCTGTTTCGAGGGTTTTTTCAAATTTTTTTATCTCATCCGTCACAACGGGAATGATTTTTTCGCGATCAACTTCTTTGTCAAGATACACTCCATCGTACGTTTCGAGGACTTGCTCAATTACTGGAGCTACCGCGTCAATAGAAAACTCATTATTTAGGCTTCGAATTTTGACAAGAGCTCGGCGTAGAAGTCTTCTTAATATATATCCTTGTTCTTTGTTTGATGGTGTAATTCCGTCTTTAATTATGAATGTTGCGCCTTTCATGTGATCTGTGATGATTCGCATCGCAGGTTGCGTTGATTTGTCTGCATATGAACGGTTTGTCGCTGACTCGACACTTTTTATTATTCTAGAAAATGCATCTGTATTGAAAATATCGGGATCATCATTTGCAGCAGCAAGAAGTCTTTCAAGCCCTCCACCAAAGTCTACGTTCATTTTTGGCAGGTCTTCCAATGACCCATCTTCGAGTTTTTTATACTGCATAAAGACCGAGTTTCCGATTTCCATAAACCGTCCACAATCACAGTTGGGATGACATTCATCTCCGAACCGTGCGTCGTGTATCGTTCCAAAGTCAAAGAAAATTTCACTTGATGGTCCACCCGGCTCGCCAGCTGGCATCTTGTCTGGCTCGCCTGCTCTTGACCACCAGTTTTTGCTTGCAGGATACATCCGTATTCTATCTCCAACTTCGGCTTGTATTCCAACTCCCGAAAAAATCTTTTTCCATGCTTCGATACTTTTCTCATCAGGTGGGGCAGCATCATTTCCTTCAAAAACCGTGACATAGATCTTGTGTGGGTCAATATCAAGTCCAATTTTTTTGTCGGTCAAAAATGTAAACAGATTCTTGAGCTGATCTTCTTTGAAGTAATCGCCGAGTGACCAGTTTCCCATCATTTCAAAAAACGTATCGTGTCTGTTGTCACCGACTTCTTCGATATCTTGAGCTCTGATGCAGGGCTGAATGTTGAAAAGCTTGTCACCTTGTGGATGGATTTTCCCGAGAAGGTATGGTACAAACTGTTGCATACCAGAACCGGTAAAAAGAGTTGTCGGATCATTTTGTGGGATAAGCGAGATTGGAGGCACTTCGGCATGACCTTTTTCGATGAGAAAAGTTGCAAATTTTTTCCTAAGCTCGCGATGGGTGAGTGACATAGGTTATAATTATAACAAATCACATGAAAATACAAACATCAGATAAAGATTCATATCAATCACTCATTGAACAGTTCAAGCTCCCTGAGAGTACTTCTCACAAGGGTCAGAATGGGAAAGTCATGATCATTGGTGGATCTCCATTATTTCACTCTGCTTCCCTTTGGGCTGCTGAGATTGCTTCTCACTTTGTAGACATGGTGCATTATGCTTCAACGGAAGAAAACAATGCCGTGTTTCTGTCACTCAAAAAAATATTTAGAAATGGAATCATTGTCCATCAAAAGGATATTCATGATTATGTCAAAGAAGATGATGCTATACTCATCGGACCGGGGATGGAACGAGGAGATATGAGCTCTGGGAAGTTCACTCAGCAGTTGACTCAAGATCTCCTTTCGAATTTTCCTGACAAGCAGTTTGTACTTGATGCAGGAGCGCTTCAGATGATGGAGCTTTCATGGCTTGTCGATTTGAAACATCGACCAATCCTCACTCCACATCAGTTTGAGTTTGAGAAGCTCTTTGGCACTGCAGTTCATTCATTGCCTCACGAAGAGCGAGTACGTGTTGTGAAAGATCACGCAGAAAGAAATCGGTGCATCATCCTTCTGAAAGGCGCGATTGATATTGTCTCAGATGGTCGCGCCGTATACACAATCGAAGGTGGGAATGCAGGACTTACGAAGGGTGGAACAGGGGACGTGCTTTCAGGACTTATCGTTTCACTTCTTGCGACTCAGAAACCACTGTTTGCTGCTGTTATGGCTTCAATTCTCGAGAAAAAAGCAGCTGACCAACTGTTTAACACGAAGGGTATCTGGTACAATGTTGCCGACCTTATCGATACCATACCTACTATTTTAAAAAATCTGATCTATAATTAATATATGAAACGAGAGACAATCATAGCAATTAGTTTTGGCATACTTCTTGGGGCAGTTGCTGGTGGAGTTGTCTTATTTAAGACAAATGCCAATGATCAAGCTAAAGTGATACCTGTTGCGACAGATGGTAAAAAAGTTGTCACGCAAGCTCCTGATTCAGGAAGTACGCGCGCACAGCTCGTGATCTCTGAACCAGTCGGAAACACAGTTGCTTCATCAAAAACAATCAAGATTGTCGGGCGTGCTCCAGTAGGCAGTCTTATCATTGCTCAGTCACCGACTGCTGAAAAAGTCCTCAAGAATGAAAAAAATGAGTTCTCCATGGAGTTGCCACTTGCAGTTGGTGAGAATGTCATCAACGTAAGCATGTATGTTGGTGGTGGAGTGCCACAAGAGCAGATATTACGAGTTTATTATGTCCCATCCGAATGAAATACTCAAGCACCATTTTGACATTATGCGCTTTTACAGTGATCGCGCTTCCTGTCTTTTCACAAACAATAACGGCAACGCCCTCAGGATCTATGAGCGATGAAGTCGACAAGCTTAAAGAAAAAGTTGCAGAAAAAGTTGAGGAACTGAAGAGGACTGAAACCGCGACCGCTGGCGTTGTGACCTCAATAAATAAAGATCAGTGGAGAATCAAAAATACCGCAGGTGAGGAAGTCGCGGTGACAATAGACGAGGCACTTACTGACTTTTTTGAAGTGGCTGGGACGAAAATGACCGACCTAATTCAAGAAGATGTTGAGGTTGAAAACTATGTCTTTATTACTGGACCTTTGATTGGCGAATCAATCACGGCAAACAGTGTATATAGAGACGAGTCATTTATAGTCTTATCAGGGAAGATTGTTCAAGTCAATGCAGATAATTACTCGATACGTGTTCTCACGGTTGACAAGACCGAGTATGTTCTCGATATTGAAACAAAAACTAAGCAAGAGATTCTTGATATTAAAACATTGGCGCCGTCAAAAATTGGCTTTTCAAAGCTCAAAGAAGGTGACTCGGTACATTTTGTCATAAGGGCAGATTCAACAGATTCAAAAAAGACAACGTACTCAGCTGTGAAGATTCTCGTTGTCCCGAACGAGTACTTTCTCCAGTGATAGATTCTTCACCATGACATAACTTCAGTTGCAAATTATTACTTGTTCATTAGAATGGTATACATATGTTGAACTTCATTACAAAATACTTCGACTATAACCAAAAAGAATTAAACCGCATCTCCACGCTTCTTACGAAGATAAATGATCTTGAAGACGTGACGCGAGATATGAACGACGAAGACTTTAAGACTCAGACTGAGACCTTTAAAAAAGAGATTGCATCAGGAGAAATGACTCTTGATGACATCCTCCCACATGCGTATGCAACAGTGCGAGAAGCGGCATATCGCAGTCTTGGACAACGGCACTATGATGTACAACTGGTTGCTGCGATTGCGATGCATGAAGGAAAAGTTGTTGAACAAAAAACAGGAGAAGGAAAAACGCTCACTGCAACTGCTGCTCTGTATCTGAATGCGCTCACGGGAAAAGGCTCGCATCTTGTGACTGTCAATGATTATCTTGCCAGGCGCGATGCTTCCTGGATGGGACAAGTTTTTGATTTCCTTGGACTCACGACATCGGCAATCATCTCAGGAGAATCGCTTCAGTATGATGCAGAGTATCACGATAAAAATAGTACAGACTCGCGTTTGACACATCTGCGCCCTATTTCTCGGAAAGTCGCGTACGAAGCAGATGTAACCTATGGCATAAACTCTGAGTTTGGGTTTGACTATCTCCGTGACAATATGGCACAGGCGACAGAGCAGCTCTCACAGCGAGGATTTCATTTTGCGATCGTCGACGAAGCGGATTCTGTCCTCATTGACGAGGCACGCACACCTCACATCATCTCCGCGCCGTATGATCAGGACACCTCTCGGTACTATGATTATGCCAAGATCGTCAAACAACTTTCAATTCAGGATGAAGATTATATCATTGATGAGAAACTCCGAACAGCTCATCTGACAGAAAAAGGAATCACGAAGATTGAGAAGATTCTCAATGTTGAGAATGTCTATGAAAAAGACTTTGATACGTTGTTTTACGTCGAAGCAGCACTGAAAGCGCAGACTCTTTTTGAAAATAATAAAGATTATATTGTTCGTGGTGATGATGTCATCATCGTTGATGAGTTTACGGGACGACTTCTCGAAGGGCGTCGTTTCTCGGAAGGACTTCATCAGGCAATTGAGGCAAAAGAAGGAGTCGCGATCAAACGTGAATCTCGGACTCTTGCGACAGTCTCTCTTCAAAATTATTTCCGCATGTATGAAAAGCTTGCGGGCATGACAGGAACTGCATCAACAGAAGCAGAAGAGTTTAACAAGATTTATAACACCGATGTGCTCGTTATCCCGACACATCGGATCCTTGCACGAACGGATCATCCCGATCTCATCTATAAAACACTCAAGGGCAAGTATGATGCAATTGTCGAAGATGTTGCCGAGCAGTATAAAAAGGGTAGACCAGTTCTTGTTGGTACAACATCTATTGATAAGAATGAACATCTCTCTCGGCTTCTCCATCAAAAAGGAGTTCCTCACGAACTTTTAAATGCAAAAAATCATGAGCGAGAAGCTCATATTATCTCTCGGGCAGGCATCAAACGTGGTGTCACGGTCGCGACCAACATGGCAGGGCGGGGAGTTGATATCGTGCTTGGTGGAGAGATCGATAGGTCACAGTTTAAAACAGATAAAGAGTTTGCAACAGCACAGAAAAAATGGCAAAAAGATCATGACGAAGTAGTCGAGCTTGGTGGGCTGTATGTCATCGGCACAGAGCGACATGAGTCGCGACGAATTGACAATCAACTTCGCGGACGATCAGGACGTCAGGGAGATCCAGGAGAGACGCGATTCTACGTATCTCTTGAGGATGATGTGATGCGGATATTTGGAGGTGAGCAGATCTCAAACATGATGACGATGCTCAAGTTTCCAGAAGATCAACCGTTGTCACACAGTATGGTTTCACGAGCGATTGAACAGGCACAAGTCAAGGTCGAAGGGTTTAACTTTGATATCCGCAAGCATCTTGTCGAGTACGATGATGTTCTCAATCGCCAGCGAGATATTGTGTACTCATTGCGGCGCAAAATCTTGAAGTTTCCCGAGCAGGATCCGAAAGCATTCCGCGAGACAGTGTACCGCGTGATGCATGAGCAGGTAGCCGCTATGTCTTCAAGCTTTTTTGCTCTCAAAGATACGAACGAAGAGGTTCGTTCACAGTTTGAAGCAGATGTCCAAGTTCTTCTTGGAGCAGATCTAACTAAAATGGATACAATTTTGCTGAATGAAGATGAAGGAGAGTTTGAAGATTATCTTGTCAAGCAAGCAGAAAAAGAGTATATGTCAAAGGAGAAAAAAATGGGAGTTCACTGGAGTCATATTGTCCGATCAATGTTCCTTTCGACGATCGATCAATTTTGGACGCAGCATCTCACCGCAATTGATGACCTTCGACAGGGTATTAATCTTCGTGGCTTTGCCCAGATGGATCCACTTGTTGAATACAAGAATGAGGCGTTTATGATGTTTGAAAAACTGCTGTCAGACATTAACTATGAAGCAGTTCGTCGGACCATGAAGGTTGAGATCCAAGAAGCGCCAAAGCCTGAGGAGCTGCAGGAAACCCAAGAGCAGATGCGCCCGATGCAGTTTAAGTCTGCATCAGGCGTGAATCCATTCACTGGTGCGCAAACTGAGCTTCCATCAGAAACACCTTCGACAACTCCTCCAAAGAAGAGTTTACCACGTGCCCCAGTTTCTCTTGAAATCTCACCGAAAAGAAAGCCTCTTGGGCGCAATGAGCCTTGTCATTGTGGGAGTGGGAAGAAGTATAAGAAGTGTCATTATCCAAATTAAGAATATGAAAAAAATTGCATTTTTTCTGTCAGCGAGTGATATTTCAGAGGAGTTTAGAACTCCAGCTCTCGAACTGGTAAAACTCATTGTTACAGCAGGATACGGATTCATTTATGGTGGCACAGATACTGGACTGATGCGAGAATCTGCCGAACTTGTCGAATCTTTACATGACATATCATTTTTTTGAAGTCTCAAGCATTAAGAACGATTTGAGGATTGCGTCTTGTTGTCCCTTTAGATTAAGCCAAGTTACACAAACTGATATAGTTAAAAAGCTAATAAAGAAGATTAGATAATAGCTAAAAAAATATATCAAAGTTAAAAATAGATTCGCCCAAATTAAATTTGCCCAAAGTGAAGTTCGTGATGAAAAATGAGTTGGAAGAATGTTTGTTTTAGTACTGTTTAAATGATTGTCCATCAGATAAAATACTTGAAATATGTCTTCTTTAGAATCTTTAGAAATAAGTTTTCGCTTTATTAATATTTTATTTACTTTTTTCCAAAGATTGCCCTTATTGTTATCAGCTATGACAGATTTTATTACTTTCTCATCTAGGAATGAAGTACGAATAATTTTAGTTAAACCTTGAAAAACAAATCCCACCAATAGAGCCAGGCTTATAAAAACAATTATGCTTATGACAGATCCGTCATTTGATCTGAAAAACCTGTACAAATTGAAATAACTTCTAGAACTGTACGCAATAAGAAGTATAAAATATGTCCCAGGAAGCAAGTTATAGAAGAAACCAGTCAAATTATTTGCAATGTCCATTGAGAGTAATATATAGTCAATGTTTTATCTTGTCAACTCATTACGATAAAAATACACCTCGGAGGTGATCACCTCCGAGGTGTAATGAATGCTATAATTGACTCATGTCAAACACTCCATTCTTTAGCATTGTGATCCCAACGTTTAATGAGGAGAAGTTCCTTCCTCAGCTTCTTCAGGACCTTTCCGATCAGACAGAGAAGGCATTTGAAGTCATTGTCGTTGATGGAAACTCTGAGGATAAAACCTTTGCAGAGGCTCAAAAATTCAAAAAGAAGCTTGCGCTCAAAATTATCAAGTCTTCAAAACGAAACTTATCATTCCAACGAAATTTAGGTGCCCAGAAAGCTTCTGGATCATATATTATCTTCATTGATTCTGATATGAAGCTCGGGAGTGATTATTTAGAAAACGTGCACACATCTATTAAACGTTCAAAGCATCTTATCTATCTTCCAATACATATGCCATATGATGGGACACCCTCTGATAGTGTGTTGTTTCAAGTTTTGTCAGTTTTTGTTGAGATCAGCCAGCTGAGCATGAAGCCGTTTACCTACGGACCTTCTGCTATCTTTGAGCGAAATTTTTTCTTTACACTTGGAGGATACGATGAAAAGGCATTTGTATTTGAAGATCATGAGCTTATTCAAAGAGCTCGCGCACGAGGAGTAAAGGCGGAATTGCTTTCAAAAATAACAGTGTATTTTTCATTTCGGCGCTTCAAGAAAGAAGGAAGAGTGGCTGTGTTGAGTAAGTATCTTGTTGCGGTGATACACCTTCTTGTGAAGGGCAAGGTTGATAAAGAAATCTTCCAGTATGAGATGGGTGGTAGTGCCAAGTACCTTCTCAAGAAGCCGGCCGCAACAGATCTCAAAGTGCAGGTTCAAAAACATTTAGAAAATCTGAAAAGATTGCTTGATTAGCTCATCATTTCACCGTGACGCTTTTTGCCAAGTTTCGCGGCATATCAGGGTCATAGCCTTTTTCGAGTGCAAGATAATACCCCAGAAGCTGTGCGATGACAACGTTTGGTATGATTGTCGCATCTTCACAGTTCTCCACTTCAACATATACATCATAAACAGGACTATTTTTACTCGAAATGCCGATGACATATGCTCCGCGCGCCTTGACCTCATGCGCGGCGGAAAGTGTGTCTTCGTATGTCTCGTCTTCAGGATTAAAGATAATGACAGGTGTCCGTTTTTCGATAAGCGCGATCACGCCATGTTTGAGCTCTCCTGCGGCAAACCCTTCGGCATGGATGTATGACACTTCTTTGATCTTGAGTGCAGCTTCGAGTGCCGTGGCATACGAGACACCACGTCCAAGGACAAAAATATGTGAGGCTGTTGAAATCGATTGAGCAAGTGCACGCATTTCTTGTTTTCGTTTGAGAATTGACGCTATCCCAATTGCTGCTTTTTCAATATTTTTCAATCCTTCAGCACGAGTATCATTTAATTCATGAGCAATGAGGTACAGCATCGCAATTTTGGCAGTGTATGCTTTGGTTGAGGCAACAGCCTTTTCAGGACCTGCACCCAGAATGAGAGAGGACTTTGCCATACGATGCAAGGTTGAGTTTTCAACATTGGTTATGGTTAAAAGATGTACTTTCTGCTCGATTGCTTTTTTGACACTTGAGATCGTGTCAATGGTCTCTCCTGACTGGGAAAGAGCAATGACGAGTGAGGTATCTTTGAGAAAATCAAGAAGGTAGGAAAACTCAGAGCTGATTGAAAAGTTGACATGGCGCTTTGCAATTTTTGAGAAAAGATAGGTGCCTGCAAGGCACGCATATGAAGCAGTGCCACAGCCAACAAGGTATGTTCCAAAGGATTTTTTGATCTTTGTTGCAGCTTCTTTTATCCCCGCGCTTTGAGTCGCTGCAATGCTTCGAATGATCTGCGGCTGTTCGTGAATCTCTTTCATCATAAAATGTTTGTATTCACCCAGATCTACTGCTTCAGAAGTATAATTCAATGTCGAGTACTTGATTGGTTTTGCTTTGCCGTTTGTATCAAAGAGTTCGATACCTGCTGTCGAGATTTTGAGCATCTCATCATCTTCGACAAAGTACACATGCTTGGTATAAGGAATAATAGCCGAAGCATCAGATGCGATAAAGAACTCCTCACTTCCTTTGCCAATAACGATTGGCGAGCCATTCTTAACGATATAGAATAACTCTTCTTCCGGGAAAAAGGCGATGACAGCATTCATTCCTTTTATACGAGTTTGGAGTTGGTAGAACGCAGTTCGTAGATCTTTCGTTTCTTTCAGGCTTTCTTCGAGTAAGTGAGCAATGACTTCTGAATCGGTATCTGATTTGAAAGTATGACCTTTCTTGATGAGCTCACGTTTCAACTCTTCAAAGTTCTCAACAATGCCATTGTGCACAACAGCAATTTTGTTATCACAGCTGAGATGCGGATGAGAGTTTGCGTCAGTCACTTTGCCATGAGTTGCCCATCTTGTGTGACCAATGCCAATGTGAGACTCAATTGAGGGGAATGTAGCATCGCCAATCTTGCCAATATGTTTTTCTACAAAAAGAGTACCATCATTATTTTTAATAGCTACTCCCCACGAGTCATATCCACGATACTCAAGACTTTTCAGTCCCTTGAGAATGAGATCTCCTGCCTGGTTATTTTTGCCGATGTATCCAAAGATTCCGCACATATATGAGTCGGTAGATGGTGGTTCGTAGCTCGTAGCTAAGAATTCTTATAAAAATGCTTAATAATAGTATTCTGTATTTTATCAAAGTATATACCCGTCACAACAAGGGTCCAGCCGAGAATGGGGAGTCCAAACGGAACCACCTTTGTCAATATTTTCGTGATTACGTACTCAATCCGTATGCTTTCGCGTACGGTGATGAGAGAACCGATCGTCTGTTGTTTCAAGGGTTCAAGAATATGTTTACTGTACTCAAAGGCAAAGAGAAGTATGATAAACCCCCAGAGCATGAGAATACTTTTTCGACTTGGTTTGTAGAATGCCCATACCGTTACTGCAATGATTGCTATGCTGTAAAACACGGCAAGATAATTGTGAATCAAGATGAAGTATATCGTATAGAAAATGTTTTGTTGAGTATCGGGTGCAATCATAAGTGAGTCGGTAGTTTGTAGTCCGTAGTTAATAATTTACGAAAAAAGGTCTATTTGGTCAGATGTTCCTTTTGAATTCTCTTTTTTTGGCGGTGCTGGTTTTTGTATTTTTGGGTCAAGGTCTGCATAGAGTTTTTGTACTAAAGTGAAAAGTTCTAGACTGCGTAAATCATCTTGCATCCCATCACGAAAACCTGAAAAGGCAAGTGAGGACTGTGGGGGATTTACATCAACATCGCGGACGATGGTCGCGATTTTTTTAAAGAGTAAAATCTTATCTTTGTATTCGGCAAGTGTCTCACGCCATCTTAGATTCTCCACATCCTGCAGGTTTTCAAGGAGGTCTTCAACACGAGGATGCAGCGCCAAAAGTTTTTGTGCTGTCTTGGGACCGATTCCTTTTGCCGTATTATAATTATCTGAAGAATCTCCTGCTAGTGCCTTGTAATCCGGAATATGCTCTGGCATTACACCAAACTTCTTCAACACTTCATGCGGTGTGAAGAGATCAAAGTTCGTAACACCACGTTTTGGTGCAACGAGAAATACAATATCGTCAGTAAGCTGGAGGAGATCCCGATCTCCCGTCACGATGAGAACTCGTTCAAACTGCGCTTTCAATCGCTCTGCAATAGTACCAATCACATCATCTGCTTCAAAGCCAGGCTTCTCTAGACAGGACACGCCACCCTTATGTAACAGATCCTTGATGAGAGGAATCTGGACTTTCAACAGATCATCCATTGGTGGACGTTTAGCTTGATACCCTTTGAATAGTTTCTTTCGAAAGGTTTGCTTTGGGGTGTCAAAACATACAGCAAGATGTGATGGCTTGAAGTCGATGATGGTCTTTTGGAGCATCAAGAAAAAACCATAGATTGCGTTTGTTGGCGTGCCGTCTTTGGTGCGAAGGGTCTCCGGAAGTGCATGGTATGCACGGTGGATCATTGCATGCGCATCTATGAGAAGAAGGGTTTTCATAGATACATTGTACTTGATTTCAGATGCACGGCAACTCAGGATTTTCGTTTTATTGCTTTTGAATCCTTCGATTCTTTCTTCTTCCCAACGATTTTTTCGAACTGATCTTGATCCATGCTTTCTAGCACCACAAGCTCGTCAGCTACTTTTGCAAGGACCTTTTGGTGTTTCTTTACGAGAGAAATCGCTTTTGCATATGCTTCATTAAGAATGGAACTGATCTCTGTATCAATTTTTGCCAACATTTCTTGTGAGATGTCATTGCCTTGCATGCCTTGCGTATACTCTGTAATGTCCATCGAAGCACCAAAGTTTACTGGTCCAAGACGGCTCATTCCAAAGTCCATCACCATGCGACGTGCAATGTTTGTTGCCTGATCAAAGTCATTGGCTGCGCCTGTTGTAATCTCTTTGAACGCAACTTCTTCTGCTGCGCGTCCGCCCATCATGACTGCCATCCGTTCGATCAGTGCTGTCTTTGAAGTGTGAAGTTTGTCTCGTTCTGGTGGGATAAGGGTGTATCCGAGCGCCATACCTCTGGAAACAATAGAAATGCGATGCACTGGATCTGTATGCTCTTGAAAGTGTGAGACAATCGCGTGACCTGCTTCGTGATACGCGGTGATCTGCCGATCATAATCTGTCTGAAGTCTCTTTTTCTCTGGTCCAAGTTTGACTTTGGTTGCCGCATCTTCTATATCATTCATGATGACTTGCGAGCGACCTTCACGAGCTGCTGTGATTGCCGCTTCATTCAACATATTCTCAATGTCAGCTCCTGAAAAGCCCACGGTCCGACGCGCAACGCGCTGCCAGTTGACGGAGTCTGCGACAGGTTTGTTCTGTGCATGAATTTTGATGATTTCAATCCGCCCTTCAAGATCAGGGTAATCTACAAGGATTCTTCGATCAAATCGACCCGGACGAAGAAGCGCTGAGTCAAGAAGATCTCCACGATTCGTTGCTGCAATAACAATCACTTGTTCGTTTGGAGTAAAACCATCCATCTCAACAAGAATTTGATTGAGTGTCTGTTCGCGTTCATCATGTGAAGACATGACACCTCGTGACCTTGCTCGTCCGATTGCATCTATCTCATCGATAAAAATTATTGCCGGAGCATTTTGTTTTGCCGTTGCGAAAAGATCGCGCGCACGAGCGGCACCAATCCCGACAAGCATTTCCATAAACTCTGAACCGGCAATTGAGAAAAATGGGACACTTGCCTCGCCTGCCACTGCCTTTGCAAGAAGTGTTTTTCCTGTTCCTGCAGGACCGACCAGAATCACTCCTTTTGGAGGTCGCGCGCCGAGTTTGCGATACTTTTCCGGTTTTTTGAGAAAGTCAACGACTTCTTCAAGCTCTCTTTTTGCTTCCTCAACTCCGGCAACATCCTTGAAGGTGATTTTTGAAGTTTCTTTATTGAATCGTTTTGCTTTTGACTGCCCAAACGAAAAAACAGAGTCCTGTGATCCACGTGCTTGGCGGATCATAAACCAGAAAAATCCAAAAAGAAGAACTGCTGGAATGATGCTTCCAAGGAGTGACCACAGCTGAACATTGGACTGAGTGTCTTCGACAACAAGGTTCACCGAATTCAGCGGTACACTTGAGTCATTGAGAATCTGTCTAAAATTATCACCCGGTTCGATGTAAGTGACTGTTTCGCTTTTATCTTTATAGGTTGCCGTCACCTTTGTTTCTGAGACGTTGATCTCTTTAACTGTTCCTTTTTCGATCGAGCTTATGAGCTTGGAGAGGGAAATATCTTCAGCAGTGCTGCCTTTTGAAATAAGAGGACTAAATATCGTGAACAGAAAAAAGCCTGCAAAAAGAACGATAAAGAGGGTTTTTAAATCAAACTGAATTTTTATTTCTGAGATCTTCTTTCCTCGCTTCAAGGGTTCTTTTTGTTTTTTCATACGGAAACAATTCTAACACACTCTGAGGGCATTTTCTTCATGTATAATATTGCCTGTTATGACAAGAACAATTCAATTAAATGCGTCAAATTTTTCCGAAGTCAAGAAAGAGACATTGAAAGTGCTTTCATCTGGTGGTCTCGTCGTCTTCCCGTCAGATACGGTGTACGGACTTCTTGTTGATGCGACCAGTGAACGAGCCGTTGAAAAACTTATCGCCTTCAAGAATCGAGCACCAGGAAAAGCTATCTCCGTCTTTATCTCTGATTTCAAAATGATGGATCGGCTCGTCAAGGTTCGAACACTGTCGAAAGCGATGATCAAAAAGTTGTTACCCGGCCCGTTCACCATTATCTTTGATTCGCGTCACAAAACATCTCAGAAACTCGAGTCAGAAAAAGGAACTCTTGGTGTGCGTATTCCTGATTATGCTCCCGTGAATACATTGGTAACTGAGTTTGGAAAGCCAGTGACAGCTACTTCTGCAAATCTCGGCGGACGGCATCCGCATTACTCAATCACATCATTGCTCAACCAACTTCCTGAATCAAAGAAGCAATTAATCGACCTTATTGTTGACAGCGGCAAACTTCCTCGCAACAAACCATCAAGCGTCATCGATCTACGGCAGGACACTGTTGAGATTCTCCGGCACGGAGATATTGTGTTTAGTGAAGAAGATGAGTTTATCTCAACATCTGCAAAACAAACACGTCAGATAGGGGAGTATGTTTTGAATCAGGCACTCAAGAATTCACAGGGAAAGCCAATTGTTATCATTATGAAAGGTGATCTGGGGACAGGAAAGACGGAAATGACGAGGGGGATTGCAGGCGTTTTGGGAATTGAAAAAGTCGTTTCTCCGACGTATGTCATCTCATATGAATATCCGGTAACAAACAAGGTACGAGGTACGAGTTTCGAGTTATTCGTCCATGCAGATCTTTACAATATCGAAGATCCGGAAGAGTTCAACCATCTTGGTCTTACTGAGTATCTTACTAAAAAATCGATTATGGTAATCGAGTGGGGAGAGCGAATGGGCAAGTTGTACGATGAGTTCAAAAAGCGTGCTCATGTAGTATTTATTACTATTCAACATAAAAATGAAATAAATCGGAGTATACAAGTTGGAGAACTTTCATGAACATCCTCGCAATAGATACTTCAGCAGATGAGACATCGGCGGCGGTTGTCTGTGGCCGCCGAGTACTTTCGCATGTTGAGTACTCTCAAATACTTCTTCACGCCAAATGGGGTGGAATCATGCCTTCGGTTGCCCGGCGTGCCCATGAAGAGCGGATAGACCAAGTGATTGAAAAAGCATTGAAGAATGCACAATGCGCAATGAATAATATCCATGCAGTCGCTGTGACATATGGACCTGGGCTTGCAATTGCCCTTGAGGTTGGGATTGATCGCGCACAGAAAATAGCCAAAAAATACTCCATTCCTCTTCTCAAAGTCAATCATATGGAAGGGCATCTTTACTCTTCATTTCTCCAAAACAGCAAAGGAAATCCAAAACGAGAGTTTGAGTTTCCGTACCTTGGATTACTCGTTTCTGGAGGACATACAGAACTTGTCCTTTTCAAAAATCATCTCACGTATGAAATTCTCGGCGAAACTGTGGATGATGCGGCAGGTGAAGCTCTTGACAAAGCGGCGCGGATGCTCGGGTTTGCATATCCGGGAGGTCCTGTCATTGAGCAGCTTGCACGTCAAGTGGAAAATAGAGATACATATATTTTCCCCCGCCCGATGTCAAAATCCAAGAATCTCAATTTCTCATTCTCAGGATTGAAAACTGCTCTTCTCTATAAAACTCAAAAAATGTCTGAAGAAGAAAAGGCTGAGTCGATCGCTGATCTTGCAAGCTCGTTTCAAGAAGCTGTTATGAAATCACTTGTCAAAAAGACTGAGAAGGCAGTTATCCAGACATGCATCACGAATCTTGTCGTTGGTGGAGGAGTTTCAGTGAACGAACGGCTCAGATATATGCTGCGTAAGATGGTAAAAACGTATGAGGGAACCGTGTTCTTCCCACCGTATAAATATCTAAACTTTGATAATGCCGCGATGATCGGGATTGTTGGTTCAATTCGAGCAGAGCGTGGGCTGTTTGAACACCTTCCGTTGGAAATAGAGCGCGTGCCGCGGCTGTCGCTCTTGCAATCAACGGTATGATTTTATATACTGAGTCGATTGTTATTATATTAACTCTATATAGAAATGTTACAACTCAAGAATCTGCATGTATCAATCGATGAGAAAGAAATCCTCAAAGGAATTGATTTTACATTTGAAAAAGGAAAAACGTATGCCGTGATGGGACCAAATGGTTCGGGAAAGTCGACACTTGCATACTCGATTATGGGACATCCACTATACGAAACACGTAGCATAAAGCACCAAGCATCAATTATTTTGAATGGAAAAGATATCTCTGAAATGGAGACAGACGAGCGTGCACGAGAAGGAATTTTCCTTTCGTTTCAGACACCACTTGCGTTGTCAGGAGTAAAGGTCTATCAACTTCTTCAGCTTGCGCTCAATGGAAAAAAAGATCCTCTAGCAATCCGCAAAGAAGCTCAGAGCTATGCGAGAGAGCTCGGAATCAGCGAAGAGTTGTTAAATCGACCACTCAACGAAGGAGCTTCCGGAGGTGAGCGCAAAAAAATGGAAGTACTACAAGCTGCTGTTCTTGGAAAAGATCTCTTGATCTTTGACGAGGTGGACACAGGAGTTGACGTTGACTCCTTGAAGCGAATTGCTGAGTTCCTCACCACGTATAAAAAAGATAAAACCTATATTGTTATCACTCATTACAATCGCATTCTCCATTACCTCAAGCCAGATCAGGTTCTTGTCATGATGGACGGCAAAATAGCAAAAGTCGGCGGTCCAGAGCTTGCGACGATGATTGAAAGTGATGGATACAAGAATATGTAGAGAACGAATATACCCGTTCTTTACTTATGTAGTGGCGCCATTTATGGCGCAATTAAACATGTTCGATAAATCGAACCACTACAAAATACAGGTAAATGTCGCCACACAATTTATTTATAGATTTAGTACAGAATCATGTAGAGAACGAATATATCCGTTCCTACAATTAATGCATATTGATGACAAGCACACAACAACAAGACGACCTCCAGTTTGACTACAAGTACGGCTTCTCGATGCCAGAGAATGCGTTTTATAAAGCTGAAAAAGGGCTTGACGAAGTGAAAGTCCGAAAGATTTCTTCGATAAAGAATGAACCGAAGTGGATGACGGATTTCCGCGTCAAAGCATACAAGATTTTTCGTGAGAAAAAAATGCCGACATGGGGTCCAGATCTTTCTAAAATCGACTTCGACAATATTTTTTATTACTTGAAGCCGATAGAAAATCAGTCGAAAACATGGGAAGATCTGCCAAAGGAAATCAAAGATACATACGACAAAATTGGTGTACCCGAGGCTGAAAAGAAGTTTCTTGCAGGCGTGTCTGCTCAGTATGAGTCAGAAGTTGTGTATGAAAGTGTCAATAAAGCGCTGACCAAACAAGGAGTCATTTTTTGTGATATGGATACAGCACTTCGCGAACATGAAGAGCTCGTAAGGGAGTATTTTGGCACGCTCATTCCTGCCCATGACAATACATTTGCAGCATTGAACTCAGCAGCTTGGTCCGGTGGGTCATTTGTATATGTTCCCAAAGGTGTCAAGGTTACACTACCACTTCAAGCATACTTTCGGATAAACTCAGAGCGGTTTGGACAGTTTGAGCGCACATTGATCATCGCTGAAGAAGGGAGTGATGTTCATTATGTCGAAGGATGTACGGCACCTATTTATACAACAGACTCACTGCACGCCGCAGTCGTTGAAATCTTTGTAAAAAAGAATGCACATGTCAGATATACTACCGTCCAGAACTGGAGCAAAAATGTATACAACCTTGTTACAAAGCGCACACACTGCGCCGAAGGCGGCTTTATGGAGTGGATTGACTGCAATATCGGAAGCCAGATCACGATGAAGTATCCTAGTGTGTATCTGCACGGAGAAGGTGCACGTGGGGAAGTGCTTTCAATCGCATTTGCAGGCAACGGTCAGGTTCAAGATGCAGGCGCAAAGATGATGCATTTTGCACCAAACACTTCGTCTCGGATTGTCTCAAAATCAATCTCGAAAGAAGGGGGAAGGACATCCTATCGAGGACTTGTCCAAGTATTTCCAGGAGCAATCGGTTCATCTGTTTTTGTTTCTTGCGACGCGCTCATTCTTGACGCAGAGTCGCGATCAGACACCTATCCGTATATGAAAATTAAGGAGAGCGACGTTGAGATTCAACACGAGGCAACGGTTGAGAAACTAGGTGACGAAAAATTATTCTACCTCATGTCTCGTGGGCTTTCCAAACCAGATGCCGAAAGTGCTCTTGTTCTCGGATTTATGGAGCCCGTCACTCGTGAAATCCCACTTGAGTACTCGATTGAACTCAATAGATTAATTCGGTTAGAAATGGAAGGAAGTGTCGGATGAAATTCATAAACCTCAACAGTACAAAACAAGAACGCCTCACTTTTGACACAAAGGGTGAAAAATATGTGGTCTTTTTTCACAATATTTCAGGAAAGCTTACTTTTGAGATTGCCGAGTCAAACATTGAAGTATTTATTTACGGACTGTTTACCGGAAAAAATGCTGATCAATATCATATTGAGACGATCCAGCATCATACCGCACCTGGATCGTTGTCTGATTTGCTCATCAAAGGAGTGTTTGAAGATACATCAAAGTTGATCTATCAAGGACTTATTCGACTTGAAAAATCCGCTCAACAGAGTCATGCTTATCAAAAAAATCAAAATATCATCCTCTCAAAAGGCGTGTTTGTTGACTCTCGTCCTTTCCTTGAGATTCTTGCAAATGACGTCTTTTGCACACACGGATCAACAACAGGAAAGCTCAGCCAAGATCAGTTGTTATACGCGCAAACACGTGGTCTTACCCAACAAAATGCTCAAGACATGCTCGTCCAGGGATTTATTGATGAGGTATATAATAAAGTAGAAGCCCATGGCGTCACGCTTGAGCGATAATCAATTCAAACTCGCATCAGTATGCTAAATCCTACACAGATAAAAAAAGATTTTCCGATATTTACCCACCATCCAGATCTTGTGTACCTTGATTCAGGAGCTACTTCATTAAAACCGCAATCAGTCATTGAAAAAATCACTGAGTACTATGCACAGTATTCGGCAAATATTCATCGAGGTATTTACAAGATATCTGAAAAAGCGTCAGAAGAGTACGAAGATACGCGTTCTGTCATTGCACAATTTATCAATGCGCCTTCACCTTCAGAAATAATTTTCACTCGTGGTACAACAGAGGGCATAAATCTGATAGCGGCAACTCTCGGGGCTGACTTAATCGAAGAAGAGAATGAAATCGTGACAACGATCATGGAGCATCATGCAAACTTTGTCCCGTGGCAACAACTTGCACATAAATATGGTGCAGTGCTGAAAGTAATTGGTATTAACGATCATTTTGAGCTGAGCGTTTTATCAAAAAAAGATAGACGAGGAGAGGATGATCGATTTAAGATCGATCTTTCAGGCGTTGTCACACCAAAAACAAAAATTCTTACGTTGACCTACATCTCAAATACTCTTGGAACAATAAATCCTGTCAAAGAGATCATTGCTGCCGCAAAAAAGATCCACCCTTCGATAATTACCATAGTTGACGCGGCACAAGCTGTGCCGCATATGAAGGTTGATGTCCAGGATCTCGGCTGTGATTTTCTTGTGTTCTCATCGCACAAAATGCTTGGACCCACTGGAGTAGGAGTTCTGTGGGGAAAATATGAATTATTAGATAAAATGAACCCATATCAATTTGGTGGTGATATGATTCGTCGTGTCGCCCTTGAAGAAACAACATTCAATGACGTGCCACACAAGTTTGAAGCAGGAACACCGCATATTGCCGGTGTTATCGGACTCAAGGAGGCTGTGAAGTATCTTGAGTGTGTAGGGTATGACAATATTCGAGAGCATGAAAAGAAATTGACCATGTATACCTTGAGGAGATTGAGTGAGGGGTTTGGTCCTGATATTACATTTTACTCGCCGCGACACATTGAGTATATGGCGGGGATCATCACATTCACACTCAAAGGAATTCATCCTCATGATATTGCACAGATTCTCGATGAGAAAAGCGTATGCGTCCGAGCAGGTCATCACTGTACAATGCCGCTTCATACTTCTTTGGGTATTGCAGCAACAGTGCGGGTGAGTTTGAATATTTATAATGACGCGGATGATGTTGATCGGTTGGTTTCGGGGTTGAAAAAAGTTAAGAAGGCGTTGGGTATTAGAAGTTGATGTCAGGAAATAATAAACGATACACGAGTATGTCAATTTACGCTGATATCATCCTCGATCACTACCAGCATCCGAGGAACAACAAAAAAATATCTCATACCAAGTCCACCTCCGAGGTGGTCTCGGTGGATGTTGATAATTCACTCTGTGGAGATACACTTCACATGGAGATTGCTTTTTCAGAAGGAAAGATTACAGACATTGGCTTTACCGGAGAAGGATGTGCGATCTCGATTGCAGCAGCATCTATGCTGACCGAGTATGCAAAAGGCAAGAAACGAGACGATTTGGTAGACATGAAGCATGAAGATGTGCTAGGATTATTGGGTATTGAGCTGACTCCCAATCGGATGAAGTGTGCACTGCTTTCATGGGAAGCGCTCAAAAAATTGCTTATTATTCATTATTAAATTTTTATGTCAGACGACCAACCATTAAAAGACCAATCAAACCCTTCAGGTCCTGTCACTGTTCGTGATCTAAAGTTCCATGTAGATCGTGATCTTTGTATCGGAGCTGCAACATGTGTCGCCATTGCACCTCAAACATTCATGATGGACTCGGAAGCAAAAGCCATAATCATTGACACAGCAGAAAGTGACACAAATGAAACTATTATCGATGCAGCAAGAGGTTGTCCAACAGCTGCGATCATCATCGAAGATGAAAAGGGTAATAAGATTTATCCTCAGTAATTGAATTTTTTCCGAATGAATACAGATAATGCAACGACTAACAATAATGTATGCGGGTGCGGCGATTGCTCGTGCAACACCAGCACTTCTCGTCCATGCCCTGAATGCGGGAAAAACTCCATCAAAGGCATGCCAGGAGGGCGGGACGCGACTTGCACGAACTGTGGATATAAAGATCCGTGTTGTTATGACTAGGTAGTTGTGTAACGCGAATCGTGCATCGTAATTCGTTTAAGATTTGATAATTTACTAACGTTTCGTGATACACGCTATACGACTTATGAAATTCAACTGGAAAATTGGCGGAGAGGCAGGCTTTGGGATCATGACATCTGGTCTCACCTTTGCAAAAATTGCGACCCGCTCGGGCTATCATATCTTTGACTACACGGAGTATCCATCCCTCATTCGAGGCGGGCACAATACCTATGAAGTCGCTTTCTCTGATGAACCTATTCGCTCTTCAATCTGGCATATTGACATTCTTGTATGTCTCAATAAAGATTCGTACGAACTCCACAAGCATCGATTGTCTGCACAAAGTATCATAATCTATGATCCTGAGATGTTTGAGATTGAGATGCAGGTGATCAAAGTACCAGTACCATTCTTACAGATTAAGAAGGATGAAAAGATCCAACAACAGATGGTAAATACCATTGCTGTTGCAGCAAGCCTTGCGGTTCTAGGTGGTGATGCGACACTTCTTGACACAATGCTTCATGAAGCATTTGATCGCAAAGGGGAAGAGGTCGTGAACTTCAACTTGAAGCTCGCAAAAATAGGGTTTGATCATGTGTTGCATTCAGGAGTTCAGACGCTTTCAGTTTTAAACAAAAAAAATACTCCAAAGAAAATGGTCATAAACGGAAATGAAATGTTCTCGCTTGCGTCAATCCCTGCTGACTGTCGGCACTATGCATCCTATCCGATGACACCTGCCTCATCAATTCTCTCCATCCTTGCGGCATGGCAGTATGACAACGGCATGGTAGTGAGACACCCAGAAGACGAGCTATCGGCGATCAACTCAGCGCTTGGCGCTTCGTTTGCTGGTGCACGTTCTTCGGTGGGTACATCTGGTGGAGGCTTTGCACTCATGGTTGAGTCGCTATCCTTCGCGGGTATTGCAGAGATTCCGATTGTTGTATTTCTCTCGATGCGTCCTGGTCCCGCGACCGGTCTTCCGACGTGGACTGAGCAAGGGGATCTGATGTTTGCCGTACATGCAGGGCATGGTGAGTTTCCTAAAATTGTACTCGCGGCGGGTGATATCGAAGAGATGGCTCAGCTTACCCTTGAAGCATATGACCTTGCAGATATATATCAAACAGCTGTGATTCTACTTTCAGATAAATACCTTTCAGAATCCCACAAAGATGTCTCAAAAGATGAGATGGATGCACTTTTTGCAGCATATACTCCTGATCGTGGGAAGATTGTTCATCAAACTTCGGCCATTCCCTACCTTCGATTTGCACGCTCCGAAGACGGCATCTCAGAGATGCTTCTCCCAGGCCAAAAAGATATTTTTTATCAAGCAAATTCTTACGAACACATAGAAGACTCTCACACAACCGAGGAGTCTGATGCTCGGGTTGAACAAGTTGATAAACGGAATAAGAAAACTGAAACATATCTTAACACACACTTCAAGATGCCTCTTGTCATCGGAGAATTAGACACAGCAGAGACTGTTCTTGTGACATGGGGAAGCATGAAGGGTCCGACCCTTGACGCGATGCAAATGCTCAAAAATTCACACAGTATTGCACTCATCCACTTTACGCATCTTTATCCCATGGATGAAATACGTGTAAAGGATTTTTTCAAAAAAACCGAGGGAAAACGGATTATTCTCATCGAGAATAATTCGCAGGCACAGTTTGGACAGCTCCTCAGGATGCAGACAGGGATCGAGATCAAAGAAAAGCTCTTGAAATATGATGGGCGTCCTTTTTGGCCCGAGGAGATTGCCGATCACGTAAGAGGGATATCGAGTAACAAAAATGACATTTCACACTCACAAGCAGATGTATTGCGCAAATTAGAAAAACAGATTTAATACTATGTCAAACGTACAATTTGATGGATATACACCTACATGGTGTCCCGGATGCGGAGATTGGGGAATTCGCGTTGGTATAAAAACAGCCCTTCAACAGATGAATCTTGATCCTTCAAAAGTGCTTCTCTCTTTTGATATCGGGTGCTCAGGAAATATGAATGATTTTTTAAATGGATACGCTATGCACGGACTTCATGGACGCGCAATCCCAGCAGCAATCGGCATGAAAGTCGCACGTCATGACATGACCACCATCGTTATCGGTGGAGACGGAGGGTTGTATGGCGAAGGAGGAAATCACTTTCTGCATGCATGCCGGGGAAATCATGATATTACGGTCATCGTCCATGACAATATGGTGTACGGTCTCACGACCGGTCAATCTGCTCCGACTGCAGAGCATGGATACAAATCCAAATCAACACCACGGGGTATCATCGAAGAGTCGGTCAATCCGCTTGCCCTTGCGATCACTCAAGGTGCCACATTTGTGTCACAAGGATTTGCAGGTGATGCACGTACGATTATCGAATTGATAAAGCAGGCAGTCGCACACAAGGGGTTTTCTCTTGTCAATATTTTGCAGCCTTGTGTGACGTTTAACAAAGTCAATACCTATCAATTTTATTTACAAAAGACATACAAACTCGATGAGTCACATGACCCGACAGATATGTCTCAAGGGATAAAAAAAGCACTTGAAGTTCATGATCTGAAATTCCCTCTAGGAGTGCTATACAAGACAGAACGTCCCGCATATCACGAGCAAATTCCGCAGCTTGCGGAACCTCTTGCTGTTCGTCCAAGGTTTACCGACTTCAAACACTTTGGTGATGAATTTGTGTAGATATATTGACAACTAGCAATGAATAATCTATACTGCTAACATATGATATCCTTGACCAACACAAAAATCCAGAATTATCCTATCATAGCGATCCGAGATGGCATTGTTTTCCCTTCAGCAGAAAATGTTCTTGTCTTTGGACGAGATAGAAGCGTGAATGCGATGAAGCGCGCGATGGAAGAGGAAAAAAAGGTCGTTCTCGTTATGCAAAAGAAAATGGATGTTGATGAGCCTTCAGCCAAAGATTTGTACACTACAGGCGTGATCGCACAGATTGACAAGGTAGCAACTGGTGAAAAAGGTCAGATCAATGCACTGGTCAAAGGTCTACAAAAGGTTGAAATTACTGCCTTTACTCAATCTGATCCGTACTTTGCTGGAAATATCGAGTTTATCGAAGAGCTTGCGCTGGAAGACGAAAAAATCCTTGCAATCGTCAAATATATCTCAGGTCAGATAAAGAAAGCAATTAACCTCGGAAAGACGATAGACTTTGTGTTTCTCATGAACATTCTCAATATTCAGTCTTCTTTGAGCTTTTCTCATCAGGTTGCGATGATCCTTGATATTAAGACAGAAGATAGACAAGCCCTTCTTGAAGAGTCAAGTCTCAAAAAACGTCTTGAAAAAGAAGTCGAACTTATAAACAAAGAGATCAAAGTCCTTGAGCTCGAGCACAATATCTCAAATAAAACGCAAAAGAAGTTTGAGAAAAACATGCGTGATACTTTTCTCAGAGAAAAAATGAAAACGATCGAAGAGGAGCTCGGAGACAAGGGAGATAACCAAGAAGTCAACGAATATAAAAAGAAAATCAAAGACTCAGATATGCCAAAAGAAGTTCGTGAAAAAGCTGTCAAAGAGCTCAAGAAGCTTGCCCAGATGTCTCAGTATAATCCCGAGGCTTCATATATCAGATCATATCTCGATTGGCTAGTTGAGATACCGTGGCAGAAAGCTTCAGAACAAAATATTGATCTCAAGATTGCAGAGGCAATCCTCGATGAAGATCATTTTGGATTGAAAAAAGTAAAGGAACGTATCCTTGAGTTTCTTGCCGTCATGAAGCTGGAAAAGCTGGATGAAGAAAAAGAAAATGCTAAGAAAAAAAAGAAGGGTGACTCAACAGAAAAACGTGCACAAAAACGTGAGTCACAGCCATCAATTTTATGCTTTGTCGGACCACCAGGAGTCGGAAAAACATCACTGGGAAGATCAATAGCACGTGCGCTTGGTCGTGAATTTGTTAAGATTTCACTTGGTGGTATCAGAGACGAAGCAGAGATCCGTGGTCATCGTCGTACGTATGTTGGAGCACTTCCTGGTCGTATGATTCAGGGAATCAAGCAAGCAGGCACAAATAATCCTGTCTTTATGCTTGACGAGATTGACAAGCTTGGACGTGATTATCGGGGAGACCCGTCAGCGGCACTCCTTGAGGCACTTGATCCTGAACAGAACTTTGCATTCTCAGATCATTATCTCGAAGTTCCATTTGATCTTTCAAAAGTCTTTTTCATTACAACTGCAAATATGCTTGACACCATCCCTGACGCGCTCCGTGATCGTCTCGAGATTATTCACTTTGCAGGATACACAGAAGATGAAAAGTTTAGCATTGCAAAAAATTACTTGATTCCCAAACAGATAAAAGCGCATCATGTGCCAAAGTCAAAAGTCGCTATTACTGACACCGCACTTGAGCTTGTTGTCCGCAGATTTACTCGTGAGGCAGGAGTCCGTGAGCTTGAGCGACAGGTCGCGACGGTCCTTCGAAAGATAGCACGTGAGATAGTCGAGAATAAAATTAGGTCAAAAAAGAGTGTCAAAGAACAAGATGTACAAAAATATCTTGGACCGTATAAATACTCAGCTCAAATGATTGAAGAACATGACACCGTTGGGATTGCAACAGGTCTTGCATGGACTCAAGCAGGAGGAGATATTCTCTTCATTGAAGTTTCAACGATGCCTGGAAAAGGCGGACTTACACTGACAGGAAACTTGGGAGATGTCATGAAAGAGTCTTGTCAGGCTGCACTCACGTATATCCGTTCGCGCTGGGATCTTTTTAATATTGATAAAAAATTCTTTAGTGAAACAGATATTCATGTTCATGTTCCCGAAGGAGCAGTCCCAAAAGACGGTCCTTCAGCAGGAGTATCAATCGTCTCATCAATGGTCTCGGCACTGACTGGTATCCCTGTCAAACGAGATGTCGCGATGACGGGAGAAATTACCCTTCGCGGTCGAGTCACCGAGATTGGAGGACTCAAGGAAAAGATAATTGCAGCACACCGTGCACAGATCAAGACCGTTATTGTTCCTGAAGAGAATCGAAAAGATCTTGTAGATATACCTAAAAATGTACAAAAGGATCTCAAATTTGTGTTTGCAAAGCGTGTGGATGATGTGCTAAACGTCTCGCTGGCGTTTCCTACAAAGAAAAAAATCTATCCGTCACGACCTCAACTGCAGATTGAAAAAGAAAAAGAGCCGGTGAATTAATGAATTTTTTTGTAAATTGTTTCAAAAAGTGGGACAGTATATAAAATGAATATTCAGAGCATTCAACAGCAAACCACACCAATTTTTGACCAATACAGCATTGCTTATGCTGGTCTTTTTGGAAGCACTTCAAGGGGTCAAGAGACATTAAAAAGTGATGTAGATATCATGGTGAAGTTCGAAAAGCCGTTAGGTATGTTTAAGTATATGGAGTTTATCAATGCTTTAGAAGATAAGCTTCAGCGGAAAGTCGATATAGTTACAGTAAATAGCATAAATAAGCACGTTAAGCCATTTATTATGAAAGATCTTCAAACTCTTTATGAAAAATGATGTCGTTTACTTAAAGTAAATTTTAGATTCTTCTGAAAAGATAACACAGTTTATTGATGGACTATTATACGCAGATTTTATTTCTGATCAAAAAACACAAAGTGCCGTGATTATGCAACTTGCCCTTATTGGCGAGCTTGCAAAAAGAGTTACAAAAGACACACAATCACAAATTCAACTTCCATGGAAAGATATTGCAGGATTTCGAGATAGAGCTATTCATGACTACTATCAAATAGATGTAGAAATAGTATGGCAAACTACTATTGATGATCTTCCAGTGCTTAAAGAGTCAATTGAACTTTATTTTATAAAAACTTCATAGCATCAAAGAAAAGCCACAAATCACATCACTCGTGCCCGGAGGAGCATATCACGAAGTTTGTAAGCAACATTGTAAATAGGATAGAGTAAGGGTTTTATGACGAGGTCATAGCTTCCGACAAACTGCACAAACTCAGTCCCATATCCTTCTTTGAACCTAGTAAATCCTGCCCATTCTTTCGACTTGTCATAATCTGGCTGAAGTGATCCCCACATATCAAAACGCGTGGCACCCATTCGTTTTCCAAAACGGATTGCCTCCCACATCAGGAGATTTGAAGCCATCAAATTCCTTTTCTGTGCAGAAGATCCGCCGTAGGGATAGTAGAGGATATTATTGAATAGAAATAGTTCATATGCTGCAAGCACAGTGCCTTCATGTTCTGCGAGTAGTATGTGTGCGATGTTGTTTTTCAGATTGTTCCAAACATTTCTATGATATGACCTATCATGTCCGTGATAGGTCTGTCTACTGACTGTTTCAAAGTAGAGCTCTGCAAATGTTTCAAACCCTTCAGGACTTGAGTTTTCGAAGATTGTCACGCCATTTTTTTCAGCATATCTGATGTTATATCGTGTCTTTGATTTCAGGTTCTTCATGAGCGCGTCCTCAGATTCTGTCAGATCAAGGATCTGTGTCCAGTTTGGAAAAAGGGGTGTTGGGGAGGTCACGTAGTTCGTAGTTCGTAGTTCGTAGTTTGCAGGGTTATATTGATTTGGTTCGAATTTTATAAAGATCAGATTATGTTCTCGACCATATGCCTCCAAGTATTTCAAAAGTTCATCGTCTGGGGAGACAGAGCGCGCACAGTATCCGATTGAGTATGTCGTGTGCGGGATGTCATGAATAGTTATCGTGAAGACTTTTTTCAGCGTATCTCCTTCATAACCACCAATGCGGATTACTTTTTGTCCTGTTGCATGGCGAGCTTCTCCCCACTCCCATGATTGAAGTGGGTGTGTGGAAACAGTATTGAACAGCGCTTTGTCAAACGAGTCTGGGAGGATCTTGTAAGTCATAATTCAATTATACAGAGGGAACTTCCTCTTGAATGACTTTCAATGTTTCTTCTGCACATGCTTTCCATGAGAATTCTTTCACACGAGATAAGCCATTTTTTACCAAAGATCGTTGCAACTGTGTATCCAAGCATATACGCTCAAGCTTTTCAGTAAGTTCAGAAGCATTCTGTGGATCAAAGTAGAGACATGCATCTCCACCTATCTCAGGAAGGCTCGAAGCATGTGAGCTCAGTACGGGGCAACTATGAGCCATTGCCTCAAGAAGCGGTATGCCAAAGCCTTCATATAGAGATGGCATCACAAAGCAAGATGCGTGTTCATACAGTACAACCAGCTCTTCGTCAGTTGCAAATCCCGTGAAGACTACTGAGTCTTCAATTCCGTGTGTGACAACAGCATCATATATCGTATCAAACATCCAACCTTTTTTGCCTGTTATCACAAGGGTGTAATCCGAATGTTGATTTCTAAATTCTGCAAATGCCAAAATCAGCGTTGGAATATTTTTCCGTGGCTGAAGCGTACCAACATATAAAATATACTTCTTTTTTTTGAGTGAATATTTATTCAAAGTCAGCTCCGCATTTTCTTCAGTTTTTCTTTTTCTAAAACCATTGTAGATAACTCTGATTTTTTCATTTTGCACGTGGTACCACGTGAGTACATCCTTTTTAGTTGTTTTAGAAACAGAGATGATTTTTACTGCTCTATTGATTGAAAAAGATGTCCAGTTGCGGAGTTTATATAAATCTTTCCGTAAAAACTCTTGTGGAAAGTAAAAGTATGAGAGATCATGGATTGTTACAACAAGGGGAACTTTCAGGAAGCGTGGAGAGTAATGAGCGGGGGCAAAAAAAATATTGATTTTCGAATTGAAAAATAGATGGATTGGTAAAAATACGTGAGACCATAGTATGCGTCCCGAAACAACTTCATATTTATAATACGTTGATTCCTTCGGCATCTGGTCATGGGGTTTCATCCGTAGAAATACACGAAATTCGGTTTCAGCGTTTGCCCTTTTTGCAAAGTGTTTTAAAAGCTCAAAAGCGTATACAGAAACTCCCACTTTTGAGCTTACATTTGCTTCGTTTCCATCAACTCCAATTATCATATGTCGTTTAACTTGTAATTTCAAGAGCGCCATACATGTCGCCACTACATTTTTTTCTTCAAGGAACGGATATATCCGTTCCCTACATGTCTAGCCTCTTCACAAACGTATCAAAATATCTCTTCCATGTAAATTTTTCAGAGTGAGCTTTTCCTTTTGTTCTTAAATCTTCTCTCAGCTTTTCGTCATCAAAAAGTTTCTGAATCGCATCTCGTATTGAGTCCACATCCATTGGATCAAAAAGTAACGCTGTTTCTCTGGCAATTTCTTTCAGGGATGATGAGTTGCTTGTCCCGACAGGGCAGCCATAACTCATTGCTTCTATGACAGGGTAGCCAAAGCCTTCATAAAGAGAGGGATACACAAAAAAGAGTGCCTGTTGATAGAGTAGCTGTAGGTGTTCATCTGGTACATATCCGAGAAATACTATATTTTCGCTATTATTTTGATGTGCACCACCCCAACCGGTATCACCAACAATAACAAGCTGCGCAGTCGTATCTGTCTTTTTGAATGCTTTAATAAGTCTTTCAATATTTTTTCGTGGTTCAAGCTTTCCAACAGTCAAGATATAGGGCTTATGTAAAGGATAAAGGTCGGTGATTTTTCGAGGTACTTTTGAGCTTGAAGGTACGGGAATGCCAGTATATGTTACCAGTATTTTTTTTGAGTCAATGGAAAATTCGTTGAGGAGATCGCGTTTAGTTGATTGAGAAACACACACGATGAGATCTGATTCGCGTGCGACGTGCTGAAGTCGTTTCTTCTGTGTTTTTACTATTGAAGGATGAAGTGTCTCAGGGTATTTTTTATAGACAAGATCATGTATGATGGTTGCTTTTTTTACAGAAAGTGGAGGCTCTGCCCAATCTGACGTGATAAACCAATCCATATTTCCTGGAATGTTATAGAGCGAAGGAAGTTTTGTGCTTACTGAGCGCATGTCATTCCAGTACCATGAGAGAAACGTTGGAGGGTATTTATATAAACAAAGTACATGTTTTTTGGCACGAATACGTTCGGCAAGCTGTGGATCGAGAGTTTGTCTAAGAGATGAAAAATAAAAGTACCAGGTGTTTTTTGTATCAAACTCAAGAATTGCATTCACAACACCTTCGGTGTATCTGGCTACGCCAGAGCCTTTGTAGACAATTTGTGAGATATCTATGCCAATAATCATGTGGAATTAGGATGAACTACTTATGACTCAGTCTGACTGTGAGTGTGAATCACCTCAGTGTACACTTGTTCAAGCTTTTTTGCGATTGCTTCCCAGCTAAATCCATTACTTACGACCTTGAAGGATGCTTTTTGGATCCTGTGGTATAGCTCTGGATTATTGATTATCTCAACAGTTTTTTGAACAAATTCTTCAGGGTTATGTGCGATGAGAACGTGTTCTCCATCAGTGACACCAAGTCCCTCCACTCCAATGTCAGTGGAAATGACTGGAAGTCCTGCTGCCATACTTGCGAGAATCTTGAGTCGTGTTCCTCCGGGACCAAAGATAGGTGCGATAAAGACTGTCGAGTTGTGATACAGGTCTTTCACGAGATGCTCATCTCCCACGTCCAGGTTGACGATTTTTATGTTTTTGTGTGGACTTACATTGAGTTTTTCAGCCGCATTTTGTCCGGCGATGATAAGATCAAGGTTTGGAAGTCGTGCATGAAGCATTGGAAATACTTCTCGAATCAGGTACTGTGCGGCTTCGACATTTTGCAGCCAGTAAAAATTGCCTAAAAACAGAAGTTGAGGATTCGTCGTATCTTTGACGGGAAGCGTTGAAACAAACATCTCATCCCCTGCGCCGTTTGGAATGACTTCAGGTTCAATTGTCGGCACGATATGTTGGATCTCTTTCTTATCAAACTCAGAGACTGTCGCGACAAGATCAGCTTTTTTCCAGTAGTATTTTTCCCAGTGTTTAAGTTTAAGGATATCAAGTTTGAGTGGAATTCTCATAAATAGAGGGAGAGAAGCAATATAGTGCTGATACACTTTGTATTCGATCGTTTGTTCAACAAGGAGCACAGGAATATTTGTTTTGGGAATATGTGGCATGATATAAAATGTTTCAGCGTGAATAACGTCAAACTTCTCAGTCTCAAGAAGCTCTTTAATTTTCTCGACAGCTTCTGTTGAAAAATTACGTACTACAAGAAAGGGAAGACTTGAAAAAATAGATTTAAGGATATTGTCAGGTTGCCATGGTTTTTTTGGACGTTTGCAGAGATGTATTGCGTCACAGTAGCTCTCAAGATGCTGTGCGTATTTTTTTTCTTCATCATCCTTGTACAGTGAAACAAGAGTGATTGAGTGGTTTTGCCCCAGATATTTGAGGAGGTACAGTGTCCTGATTTGACCGCCTGAAGCAGGCGGGTAGGGCAAGTACGGCGTAAGCATGAGAATCTTCATGAGATGTGTGTCAAAGTAAAATCATAGTGAATAATTCATTTTCTACAACTGCAGTGTAGCCCGCTTCTTTGTAAGATGCTGCAAGTTCTTTATTGGTTGTCACAAGATATCTATAGCCAAGATCTTTCAGTTCGGGGAGTGATTTATAAATTGCTGGCGCTCCTTTGCGATCTGAGAGGTAGAGGAGCGTCGTATCACCAAGTCTGTCGGTCACAATCTTGTCATCTGGGCTTGTAAATATTTTGATAAGCTCAGCAATACGAGGAAGATCTTGAGGGTATGTGTAGTAGTCCTTGACTTTGTAATACGAAAAGAACCATGATAGAGCGAGCATCAGAATGACAAGTGGATAGATCAAAAAGCGATTGTACTGCTTTGCAGAAAGCTCGAGTACTTGAGCAATTCCAACACCAGAGATGAGCGCGATTGCAGGAAAAAGGATTGTTTGGTAGTACTCATGTTGGACATTTCCTCCTTGGAAAGTGAAGAGATATATCATTCCAGATGCAAAGATTGAGTGGATAAAAAATCGTTTATACTTCCCGATAATGCCCATACAAAAGAAGAATGTCCCAAAGACTCCAAGCATTGCAATACCTATCCGCTCCATAAACATCCAGCGGAAAAATGCAGGGCGGAAAAATATTTCTTTGGGTCCTTCAAATGTATTGACTGTCGTGAGAAGCCAAGCACTTGCGGGGACTCCTTCGGGAAACTGCATGATGTAGATTCGCCAGAGAACAAGTGGGACAAGTCCAAGGATGAAAAAGTAGTACGGCTTCCAAGATTTGAATACATCAAATTTATACGAAACGAGAAACAGGTACAGAGCAGTCAGTCCGTAAAATATAGTTGTTGGTTTTATCAAAATAGAAAGTGCAAAAAATGCGGCACCAATTGTGACAAGAAGGAGTTGAGCTTTGCTTTTTTTCTTGACTCCATGAGAGAGAAGTAAAAGGCTCAAAAGCATGCATGCAACAGCCATCGACTCAGGAAGGACAACTCGTGAGAAGAATACGAAGTAGGGGAATGTTGCATATATTGATGCTGTGGCGATAGCTGCAATACGATTTTTCTCCTTGAGAGCAAAGTAATACATAATGGCAACAGAAACAAGTGAGAAAAATACTGAAACAAGTCTTCCATAAATCTCGAGACTCACAATAGGAAGATAGCGTACAAAAAATGCGATCAGGGCATTGTAAATCGGGAGCTCGACCATCCTAAGTCCTTCGGGATTCTCTTGTCCTGTTTGGATGTTAGAGATGTCATCATAGACGGGGCGAAAAAGGTTTATTCCATCTCGAGCATAGTTTCGTGCGACAGCTGCAGTATCAACTTGACGAAATGAGTGGAGATCTGCAAGAGGTGTATCAATTTTGTATAGTCTGAGAGTTAATCCAACAAGAAGTATCACACATAAGATAATATAATCTGTTTTTTTCATGTATTAGATCTTAAGGTTTGTGATTTTGAGTTTTGAGTAAAAGAATGGAAGCGATGCATAAAATATTCCTGCCATAAGCCAGAAGGTATATGCAAGTTTTGAAGCTTCAAAGATATCTATGTATGATGCGTTGACAAATACACCGATAAACGCTGCGACAAATCCATGAAAGAGGTATGATGTCTTTGTGGACATGCGTCTTGCTGTCTGCCATATCGGCCATGCGATTGCGGTCAAAAGCCCGAGGAAGAGTGTCGTCCCCAACAGTCCTAGCTCGCCAAGCCAACGGAAGTAATCCCCATCAGTCGCCTCACCAAGTGAAGACGGGCCGCTTCCGAGCAAGATATTTTGCGTAAAGGCACTCCATGCGCGTGGCCATGAAGATTGGAGCCGTGTAGAGATGGAGATGTCTGGAAGGTACTTTGTGATCGGAATTTGTCGCAAGAAAATACCATCGACTGCGTCATTGATTTCTTCAGGTGTATAGACTTTTCCAGATCTATCTGCTTCATACAGCAGTGAATCGCGTATTTGATTTCGCGCAGCAAGCTCCTCTTCAGGTTTCAGAATAACTGCGTTCTTGGCCGTCGTTTTATATCCAGATGAATCTTTTGCACCAAAATCACCAGGCGGGAGATCGTCAGGTTGCAGTTTTCGTGCGACAAATGTGTCTCCTGTCTGACTATCAATAAAGACTTTGGTTGGTTGAAATGTTCGCGAGAGGCGATTTGCCAAGTTGTCTGATAATGGTGTCAGAAGAGCAGTTATGATGAGGACAAAGGCAAGTACTTTAAACTTTCTTACATATACCAGATAGAGTGCAATTGAAGAAAGAAACGCGATGTATGATGCACGTGAAGCAGTAAGAACTAGTACGCCAAGTGCGATCACGACAAGTATCATGTACTTCTTTGATCCCGTATAAAGATAGAATCCTATGAGGAGTGGCATAAGGAGAATGAGGTATGCAGCAAGATCATAGTGTCCTGCAAACGTTGACGAGACACGCGCCCACGAATCAAGGACAAGGAGATAGCCTTTGGCATATTCGGGATTCATCGTCTGGACAGCAGGCCATCCGATAAACTTTTGTCCAAACGCATAGATTGAGACGACGAGAAGGACTGAGAAAATGACATTCATGTACACGAAGAAGTCCTTTTTAGACTTTATTGTCGCAAAGACCACAAAGAAAATGAACATATACTCAATTCTTCGGAGACTATGAAGTAGACCAAGGTGATTGATAATCACCGTATCTTGAACAAAATACCCCCACAGATATGAGGCAAAAACGGCAATCCAGTAGGCGACAAAGATCCAGACCATTCGTTTTGATGGAAGGGTCACACGTTTTCGAAAAAACTGAATGGCGAAGATGAGTGCAACAAAAGCTACATATATGTCATCAACTCGGATTGCGATAAAGGTGTAATTGATCATCTTCAGAGGAAGCTTGGGATACAGCGGGATGACGAAAATGAACCCAAAGACGGCAAGTTTGAGAATATGTAAGTCAAGCCAATTCAACCAGTTTTTGAGCTTTTGCATAGGTTTCGACGATGTGGGGCTTGCCAAGAAGTTTCCCCACCAAAATTGCTATCTGTGCCTTTAATTGTAACATACGTTTCACCATCGCTTGTTGAAAACGGTTTCCATGTTTTTTATAAAAATAAAGAAATCCTCGATAAACTTGGATTATTGGAAAGCTCTTTCCATCACTTGAAGCCGATCCGAGATGGACAAACTGCGCCTCAGGTATGAAGTATGTATTGTACCCTTTTTGTGAGGATCGATATAAAAGATCAATCTCTTCCATATACATGAAAATATCTTCATCAAAGCCGCCCATATGCTCAAATGTTTTTTTAGAAGTCATAATGCATGCACCAGAAACCCAATCTACTTGCCGAGTTTCTTGGGGAGAGTACCTCGTGAGTCCCCAGTGGTCACCCTTCAGAAAGAGAGCGCCAAAGATGACTGGAAGAGAATAAAATGGTCCGCAAGAAGCTTGTTCTGAGCTATCTTCATTGAGAAGTTTTCCGCCAACAAAATCACCCTCGGGAAGTGATTTGATTCTTGTGAGGAGCTGATCTATGGCTTTCGACTTGACGATGATATCTGAGTTGAGAAAAAGGAGGTACGTTCCTCGTGCGTGTTTTGCCGCACGATTATTCCCTTTTGAGAATCCAGTATTTTCCGCACTCTCAATCAAGGTCAAGTTTTTATGCTTTGACTGGAGGATCTTCAACATTTTCACAGATTCATCTGAAGACGCGTTGTCGAGAACAATGATCTCAAATTTCTCAGTCTTAAGAATTGTATTCTCGTAAATTGAGTCAATGGTTTGCTTGGTGAGCCGTGCAGTGTTGAAGGAAAGGATTATGATGGAGAGCTTGTGTGAGGTCATAAGATATATTATAATTCATATGTTGTTTATCGTGTAACGCGTATCGTATATCGTACACTATGTATGTTCATATCTCGTGTTGCATGTTTGGCTGGGTAGCTCAGCGGTTAGAGCGATCGTTTCATAAGCGATAGGCCGAGAGTTCGATTCTCTCCTCAGCCACCACTTCCATTATGAATGAATAATGAAAAATGAATAATGACAAAATTCTCTTTACCTTTTCAGGGAAAGTGTATCGACATCTTGGACGAGGAAAAACGTTAGGTTTTCCTACTGCAAACATTCACATCCCAGACAGTACTCCGAAAGGGATTTTTATTGGGTTTGCAAAGATTGAAAAAGTCACATACCCCGCTCTCGTGTTTGTGGGAAGACCACTCACCTTTGATGAAGATGATCTGAAAGCCGAAGTATACATTCTTGATTTTGATAGAGATATTTACGAAGCTGAGATACACGTTGAAGTGGTAAAAAAGCTTCGGGAAAATATCAAGTTTGATTCGGAGGACGAGCTGATCCGGCAAATTGAGCACGATGAGAAAGAAGCGAGGGAATATTTTAGTATAATGAAGTAGTTACGAATTACGAGTTACAAATGACTTATTCAATCACCGAACAAAATAAATTAACAGACAATGTCTATAAAACTGGCATTGAAGGACTACTCTATTATGATCGTACTCTTCATGGAGATGATCGAGGGTTTTTCTCAGAAGTGTCTCATATTTCACAGATTCAAAAAATCACAGGAACGGAGTTTATGATTAAGCAGGTCAATCATTCACGGTCTGAAAAGAATGTTGTCAGAGGTATCCATGCTGAAGATTGGAATAAATTTGTCTTTATCTCCTCAGGAAAAGCATTTTGTGCAATTGCTGACCTTCGTCCTGATTCATCAACCTATAAAAAAGTTGAGACGTTTGTCCTTGGATTTGATGATACCTCACTTCATGGAGGACTCTTCATCTCAAAAGGGCTTGGCAATGCAGTGGCGGTCCTCGAAGGCCCGCTTGATTACATTTATTTTGTCGACAAGCTCTACTCAGAGCGTGATCCTGCAGGAGATACAGCGATTTCATTATTTGACCCAACTCTCAATATTGAGTGGCCGATAGATAAGAAAGATATGATTATTTCGGAGAGGGATAGGAATAGTGTAAATATAGTAAGAGTTCACAACTCTTGACACAAATTCTGTCATGCTGAACCTGCCGGCAGGCAGGGAATCTATATTTGTTTGTGGATCCTTCGTCACGCCTACGGCGGACTCTGGATGACACAATCAACCTAATAAAATTTGTCAAGGATTCTGAACTCTTACTAAATATAGACAGAATAGCTGAGCAATATACTGATTTTTTAAATATAAAGATAGAAAGAATTGAAGCGTTGGTTAGTAAGAAAATAATTTCTCGAAAACTGGCAAATCAACTAATGTCTTTCTATATAAAAAAAGAGCTTGTCGACGATATATCCTCGATCTGCAAGTTAGAAAAGAACAAGAAAGAAAAGCATGTTTTTATCTCATATAAATCTAAACAAACGCAGTACTCCGATATATGAAAAAGCACATTGAGAAAAAATTAATCTTAAATGAAAGTGAAGAGAAGCTTACTTTAATCTTTCGTGAAGTTGAGAAGGGTAATAGTGACAAGATGAACGAAAATCATGTTACTGAAGTGCTCGATCAAAGACGTAAACTCCACTAATACATCCATGAGGAAAATATGCAATCGCACGAAAGGTTCAAAATTAGTCAAAGAAATCGCTTGGTTATCTGGGTGGGGGTAATTATTTTTGTTATCTTTATCCTGCTATTGGTAGCAATTACCATGAAGGAATACTTACCTGAAGCATTGAGGATTGTGGTAGCATTTCTAGGTGGAATAGGAATCGGCAGAGGTCTCAATAGTGAATTATTACCACATCAATCAAATCAATAAATTTTTGAGTCACCAATTCTTTTTATAATACCTCTTCCTCGCCAAATTCTTCGGTAGATATTCAAGATCTGATTCGCCATCTCGCCACGGATATCGCACATGACCCTTTCCATACCCCTGTTCCTTCATCACCTTGTTTGAAGCATTTCTCAGGTGAAGGGGGATGGAGTCAAGTTTCATATTTGATACATCATGAAGTGCATCGTTCAATCCGTCATAAGATGCCGTCGACTTTGTTGCAGTAGCAAGATACGTCGCACATTGCGCGAGAATGATCTGCGCTTCTGGCATTCCAACCATGTGGACTGCCTGCATAGTTGAAGTCGCAAGGACAAGTGCGGTCGGCTGAGCATTGCTCACATCTTCCGAAGCAAATATCACCATGCGTCGTGCGATAAATACAGGATCCTCACCAGACTTGATCATGCGTGCAAGGTAATGCAGTGCGGCGTCAGGCTTTCCGCCGCGCATAGATTTTATAAATGCAGATATCGTGTCATAATGTGAGTCACCTTTTTTATCATAGTAAAGTGATTTTTGCTGAAGTGCTTCTTCTGCAACTTCGAGGTTTACTCGTTTTGCGATCGATGCTGCAAGCTCGATCGCATTGATAGCAGAGCGCGCATCGCCATTGGCATATGTCACAATATGTTTTAAAGCATCTTTTTCAAAAAGATGATTTGGATATTCTTTTACTGCACGTTTGATGACTTTCATCATTTCTCGATCTTCGATTTGTTTTAGTACATACACATGAGATCGTGAGATAAGCGGCGCATTTACTTCAAAGCCAGGATTTTCAGTTGTCGCACCGATGAGCGTGATTGTTCCGTCTTCGACAGCGGGAAGAAATGCATCTTGCTGTGCTTTATTAAATCTATGGATTTCATCGATAAAGAGAAGTGTTTCTTGTTTGAAAAAATCTTTTCTCTGACGTGCGTCTGCAATCACCTCTCGCACTTCTTTTACTCCACTTGTGACTGCTGAAAAGGGGATGAATACCGAGTCAACAGATGCAGCAATAAGGCGTGCAATTGAAGTTTTCCCGCAGCCGGGAGGTCCCCAGAGAATCATCGAATGAATTTTCTTGTTTTCGATCATGCGGCGGATAGGTTTCCCTTTTCCGAGCAGGTGTTCTTGTCCCACATATTCTTTTATTGTTTTTGGTCGAAGCCGATCTGCCAAAGGTGTATCCATGTAACTATTGTACAACAAGAGGTTTTTAATCACTTCATTCATGTATACTCTAAATATATGATCACTTCATACTCACTTAGATCACATCTTCCAAAATACCGATTTATTCTTTTTACTGGCATCATTGCATTTATCCTTGCCTATTTCATCGATCAGTATTATATTTTAGGAAAGGGATGGTGGTTTCTTCTAGAATTAGTTGAGAGTTGAAAGTTGAGAGTTATGAATTACGAGTTGCGATACACGTTACACGACCTATGATTTTCCGACTTGATCGGTTTTTTTTCGATGAAAAAGATGTTGCGACATTTGTGTTCGCGCTTGTTCTATTGGCAAGCTACTTCCTCTCAATTCCTCTCCTTCCGTTCAAATTTGGATCTCTCGTTGTCCTTTGTCTATATCTCATTATCACTCGATCACTAAAAAGCAGCATGACTTTTGAAGGGTATTTCTTAATTACAATCCTTGGTCTCATATTTTCACTGTTCTTATCACCGTATGGAGTAGGGATATATCTTCTTGTCTCTACATTAATCTACGTGAAATCAAAGAGGGTTTAATCATTCCACCCTCACAGTTTGTCTCGCTTGTCCTTCTTGATTACAGTCTACGCAGTACTGACCAAATATATCTTTCATGATGGTCTTCTCACGCATCTCAATTGCAGGATTTCCAGGGTCGGGCAGATACTGATCAGTATCTTTGTTGACTGGTACTTGTTGCCGAGATACATTGGCAGTTGAGTTCGTCCCTTGGATCAAGTACTCAAAACGTGTCGGGCAGTTATATCCACTTCCTGATTTCCCCGCAATGACACCGGTATCAGTACATACTTGCATACCTAGGACAGTTGATGGCTTGACAGGAGGCAAGTCAGGCTGCGTTTCAAGGAGTGAACTCATAACAGAGTTCCATATAGGAGAGGCACCAGTGAGACCGGACGCAACACCTTGTGCCATCGGTGTGAAATCATTGTTTCCGACCCAGACGGTCACGAGAAAGTTTGGAGTATATCCGATCGTCCAGTTGTCTCTGAGATCATTGGTTGTACCCGTCTTCACAGAAACAGTCCGTTTCTTGACCACAAGATCAGAGTTTGGACCGAATGATGGTGTGCGGGCACCGTTATCCTGCAAGATATGAGAGATAATAAACGCCGTGCCTTCTGAGATTGCCTGATTACCCTTCATAACGAGCGTGTTTGGGCGCTCAATAGCAGCATGGACGTCTTGAACGAAGTTTGGATCTTTATATTCATACAGGACGCGGCCTGATTTATCCTCAACTTTCAGGACATAGTTCAGCTTGCGCGGCTTCCCTCGATTGGCAAACGCTGAGAATGCCTGTGCCATCTCGGTCATCTTCACTTCACCGCCACCAAGCGTGAGCGCAAGTCCGTATCTCTCAGGATCCTTGAACGAATCAATGAGAAACGCCGAGCTTGATGCAATAAACTCCTCAAGGCCGTTAAAAGCAAGCATCTTGACTGCAGGAATATTGTACGAATTGGCAAGCGCATACCTCAACTGCACGGGTCCGTGAAAGGAGTTGTCATAGTTTTTTGGGCAGTATGCTTTGGGTTGTCCAGGGCTTGAGAAACAAGTTGGAACGTCTAGAAACATTGTTGACGCAGTCACAATCCCACGATCAATGCCAACCGCATAATTGATCGGCTTGATTGATGATCCAGGCTGTCTTGTTCCTGCTGTTGTGACATTAAATGCGCCTGATCCGCCGTCAAAATAATTCACCGAGCCGACCATTGCAAGGATCTCTCCTGTCGGCGGGCGGGTGACTAGGACAGCGCCATTGGTGACTTTGAGTCGTGTCAAAGATTCAATTTCATCTGTCACAGCTTTCTCTGCTTGTTCTTGAATCGCAATGTCAAGAGTTGTCGTTACTTTAAGTCCGCCTTCTTCAAGCTGCTTCAATCCGTACTCCTGTTCAAGGAGATCTTTTACTTCAAAGACAAAGTGAGGCGCTTTAATATTTGTAATCGGCGGAAGCACCTTTACATCTTGCTTCAAGGCGCTGTTCATCTCTTGCTCACTGATATATCCTTCCTCTTTCATGTTGCGAAGGACGCTGTCTCGGCGTTTTTTTGCGCGGTCTGGATTGGTATGAGGAGAGTATAGAGTTGGTGCTTGTGGAAGACCGGCGAGGAGCGCTGCTTCATCAAGCTTGAGCTCTTCAGGCTTTTTGTTGTAATACGTTTTTGCTGCTTGTCCAATCCCATACGATGAGCCTCCGTAAGGAACTTGATTCAAGTACATCGACAAAATTTCATCTTTTGAAAAAATTTGCTCGACCCAGACAGCGAGGATAATTTCTTTAATTTTTCGTTGAATTGTCCGCTCTGGAGTGAGAAGTGCGCTTTTGACGAGTTGCTGAGTGATAGTCGAACCACCTTGAAGGTTCTGTGTTTTGTACGAATCTCTGAGTGCACGTAGCATTCCCGACACAATAGAAATCCCCCCGTGTTTATAAAAATTCTTATCTTCAATGGCGATCGTCGCCTCTTTCATGTATGTGGGAAGATGTTCAAGCATCACTGGTGTTCGATTCTCATCACGATATACCTCATAAAGAAGAACGCCGTTGCGATCATAGATCTGACTGGAGATTGGGACTGCTCGAAAATCTCGGAGTGAGTAAGGGGAAGGAAGGTCGGCAAAGATATAGAAATAGATGAAAATAGCGGCACCAAGAAATGCAATCAGCCCGAAAAGACCGATAGCTGAGAAGACCCAGATGTGTTTTTTTTTAGGTATTTTTGGGAATTTAAATTTCATGAGAATATTAATTATACCTGTGCGGTGACTTTCAATCGTGGAAACAGTGGTTCTATCTTCTCAATGCTCCCTGATGTCGCGTGTTTTATTTTTTCAGCAGTGTCGGGAAGGAACGGTTCAAGAGTACATCCGATTTCATACAGCTCCTGGAGCCAATTCGTCAGAATTTCCACGCGCGCTTCAGCCTCAAGCTTCCACGGTTCTTTGACGTTCACATTTTTATTCAGATTTCGGACTTTAATCCAGAGATCCTCAAGCGCAGCATTAAACTCAAAATGTCGTGCCTTCTCAAGAATTTTCTGATATGCTCCCAGATCTTTTGTATCGATATTCAGACCGTCTTTATGCGCTATTGTTGTAATGCGCGAGATGAGATTCCCCAGCTCATTTGCGAGATCCGCATCATAGAGCTGCTCCATGCGCGTGTATGAAAAATCTCCATCGGTGAGTGACGGAATCTCCTTGAGGAGGTAATATCTGACGGGATCTGTTCCATATGTGGAGACAGCTTCAAATGGATCAACCACATTGCCGAGAGACTTGCTCATTTTTTTCCCTGACACTGAGATAAAGCCATGTACATATTCATGTGTTGGGAGGAGGATCTCAGCGGAAAGGAGCATGCCTATCCAGTAGATTGCATGAAATTTGATGATGTCTTTTCCGATCACATGAATGCGGTTGGGATTGTCAGACCAGTATTTTTTGAACAACGCATCTTCACCTCCGAAGCCAAGCGCAGTAATATAGTTGGTGAGTGCGTCAAACCACACATACATTCGTTGAGAATCATCACCTGGGACTTGGATGCCCCACCCCTTCATCCGCTCGTTGGGACGGGAAATCGAAAAGTCTTCAAGTCCTTTATCAATAAAGTTGAGCAACTCTTGCTTGCGAAATGTTGGTGCAATCCGAAGCATATCTGATTGAATGACATCTCGGATTTTATCTTGATACGTTGAGAGTTTAAAAAAGTAGTTCTCTTCAGAAACTTTTTCAAGTTTGCGGTTGTGGTTGGGGCAGATGTTGTCTTCAAATTCTCCATCTTTATAAAACGTCTCACACCCAACACAGTACAGACCAGTATATTTTTTCTTATAAATATCTTTGGCACACTTCTCCCAAAAAACTTGCGCACCAACGCGATGTTTTTCTGAGGTTGTGCGGATAAACTGATCAAATGATAGGTTAAGAGGGTTTTTGAGATCCTGGAACTTTTGTGAGTTGCTGTCTACAAGGTCTTGCACGGGAACTCCTGCTTTTTCAGCCGACTCTACATTCTTTTGAGCATTCTCATCGGTTCCTGTCAGGAAATATGTGTCATATCCACGAGCACGAAATGTACGCACAAGTGTATCAGACTGTACAAGCTCAAGCACGTGACCGATGTGTGGAGCTCCATTTACATACGGAATTGAGGTAGATACAAATGCTTTTTTCATAGAGTAAATTATTTTTCACCTTAGCGCGGAATTAACCGCGACACTGCCATTATAAACGAAAAGAGCAGTAATGTATTAATAAGATCAAAGCCGACAAGGGTATTGAGCGTTAGGAACAGCACAAAAAAGAGAGATAGAATAGCTGTCGTGCGGAGAGAAAAGAAATAGGTCAGAATAAGTGACACGCAGATTGCAATGAGGAGAACTCCAGCCAATTGAATAAGAAATGTTGTTGGTGGGACAAACCAAAGCATGGCAGATGCTACTCCAACCAAGATGAAAAGCACACCTATTTTACTGTCGGCAAGATGGTGTCGAATATGTCGGGTACGCTTCATAATACGGTTGCAAGTTTATATAGTATCTATTATAATCATACACATCTCAGGTTTACTCCTTGAGATTTTTTGTTCAAGATTTTCAGCATTATAGATTTATCTCGATATGGCACAAGCACAAATCCCAGAAAGCAAAAACGAAATCATTGATATGTTTGCCCAAAAGTCGGGTGATACAGGCTCTCCTGAAGTACAGGTTGCGCTCCTTACCTTTAAGATTATTCGATTGACAGGACATCTCGAAGGTAACAAAAAAGACAATCATTCACGTCGAGGACTTCTCAAAGTCATCGCAAAGCGACGTCGTATCCTCAATTACCTTCAAAAACTTGATGAAGCTCGCTACAAAGATCTCATCAAAAAACTAGGTCTCAAGAAATAATTATTATTTGTGGTTGAAAGAGAAAAAAGGCTCATTATTCGGTTGGCGAACTTGAAGCAAGTTTATTTTAGAATCTTTGAAACAAAGATCCTGAGACAAGCTTGCATGCGAGTTCTCCGTGACAGTCAAACCTTCTTCACTCCTTCATCCTACACACATATGTTCGTATGAAAATGATCGAAGAATCCATTGAAATCGATGGAAAAAAACTCACGCTTCAGTTTGGCAAATTGGCTCAAGCTGCAACAAAATCAGTGTTTGCGCAGTATGGTGACACGTGCATACTTATCACCGTCACCCTTGGAAAAGAAAATCGCGAGATTGATTACTTCCCCCTGTCTGTAGAATACGTTGAAAAACTCTATGCAGGTGGAATCATCAAAGGATCTCGTTGGGTCAAACGAGAAGGAAAACCCACAGACGAGGCAGTCCTCAAAGGTCGGATCATCGATCGTTCGATGCGACCATTTTTCCCAAAAACATATAGACGAGAAGTCCAGATTGTGGCGACACTTATGTCTATTGACAACACAATATCACCAGAAGTTCTTGCAACTATCGCAGCATCGGCTGCCCTTCACTGCACACCTGCCCCATGGAATGGTCCAGTCAGTGCGACACAAGTTGGGTATATCTTGAACGAAGCAGGAGAAGGTTCGTACATCATCAATCCAACTCAAGAGGAGAGGGGAACATCTTCCCTCGAACTGTTTGTTACTTCAAACAAGGATCGAGTAGTTATGCTTGAGACCGCTGCAGAAGAGCTTTCAAATGATATTATCAAAGAAGGTATCCGTCTTGCAAAAGTGGAAAATGAGAAAATCATGACATTCATCGAAGGAATTCGAGAAAAAATAGGCATGCCTAAAGAAGAAGTCTCAGATTCTTTGATCAAAGAAGATCTTAAAAAGATCATGAAAAAAGATTTTCAAGGAGAAATTGACAGACTTGTCGCATACAAAGCAGAACGAGAGTTTGATGATGGATCCCTCATGGGTCAGCTTGTCGAAAAGGTTGTCGTAAAAACAGGCGAAGAGTACTCTTCAAAAGAGATTGCCGAGGCATTTGATTACCTCGCGAAAGATAAAATCCGCACAAAAACAATTAACGAACATGTTCGCATAGATGGACGAGGACTTGATGATATCAGACCGTTGTCATCTGAAGTCGGAATCCTTCCCCGCACTCATGGGACAGGACTGTTTACTCGTGGAGCAACTCAGGTTCTTTCAGTACTGACACTCGGCGCACCTGGACTTGAACAACTTATTGATGGACCAGAAGGTCAGGAAGTCAAAAGATACATGCATCACTACAACTTTCCTCCTTACTCAGTTGGAGAAACAGGACGTATTGGATTTACCAATCGTCGTGAGATCGGACATGGGGCACTTGCAGAAAAAGCTTTGCTTCCTGTCCTCCCTACAGAAGAAGAATGGCCGTATGTTATCCGCATCGTCTCAGAAGTTATGACCTCAAATGGATCGACTTCAATGGGATCAACGTGTGGATCTTCCCTTGCACTTATGGATGCAGGAGTGCCGATCAAACGACCGGTTGCCGGAATCGCAATGGGACTCATGTCTGAATCTGCAGATAAGTACGTCATTCTGACAGACATTATGGGAATTGAAGACTTCTCAGGAGAGATGGACTTCAAAGTCACAGGAACAACAGAAGGCGTGACTGCAATCCAGCTTGATGTCAAAAATTTGGGACTCAATGATGAGATGATCAGCGAGATTCTTGATCGGGCTCAGAACGCACGACTCAAAATCCTTGATGTTATGAACGCTGCAATCAGTGCACCACGTGACCATATTTCACAGTACGCACCAAAGATAGAGACTATGCAACTTGCCCAAGACTTGATCGGACTCGTGATCGGACCAGGAGGGAAGACTATCAAAAATATTATTGCTGTCACCGAGACAGAGGTAAATATTGATGACGATGGAAAAGTCACCGTCGCCGGTGTTGATCAAGCCAATGTTGACAAAGCACTTGAGATGATCGCAAACCTGACTCGCCAAGTGGAAGTCGGTGAAGAGTTCGAAGGTGAAGTTATGCGACTCATGGCATTTGGAGCGTTTGTCGAACTCCTTCCCGGAAAAGAAGGACTTGTCCATGTTTCAAAGATGAGCTCAAGCTTTGTCAAAGATCCAGCGGATATCGTGTCTGTCGGAGACAAGGTCAAAGTCAAGGTCCGAGAAATCGACCAACAAGGAAGAATCAACCTTATCATGACTCAGCTCCCAGACGGGACACCAGTCGAGATTCCTGACGCACCAGCAGAAGCAGATCGCGGCTCATACCGACGAGATGACAGGCGCAGTGGCGGAGATGATCGAAGAGGGCCGAGACGTGACGAACGAAGAAGGTATTGATTGCATATTGCGCATCGTATAACGTAAGTCGTGTAACGTTTACTGTTTATTACGAAAGAATTGGCGAGTATCATTCTCATAATCTTTGTTTTATTTTCTCACATCTCAGGGCACTCACCCTGTATACTTAACGAATGGGGAGAAGAAAAAAATCTAAGTTTCCAAAGCTTCGTATCAACGGAAAAACGCTCATAAATATGGTGGGCTTCTGCTTGATCTTGATTGGGCTTATCACACTGGCATCATTTACTACGCTTTTTATGCCAAGTGAAGATGGACAGCTTCTCAAGGAAATCAATATCCAGTTGATACAGCTATTTGGTGGAATGGCGATTCTTGTTCCGTTCACCATTATTCTTGCAGCAGGGCTCTTTTTCAACTCAAAAAAACTCAAGTTTGTTCGACTCAATCTTTCTGCAGGAGCACTTATCTTACTTATTTCACTGATGGGTCTTTTCCGTTCGGGGAACTGGGGAGCAGCAATTTACACAAATCTTACCATAGACTTTACGGCGCTTGGCGCGCTTTCAATCCTCTCGATCTTTTTTATCATTGGACTCATTCTTTTCTTAGATACATCAGTTGATGTTCTCACGCTTGGATTTTTGAAGCTGGCGAAGCCAATCATTACATTGTTTCAAGGGATTTCAAAAGCAAAAGGTCTCAAAATGCCTTCAATGAAATCAAAGAATGATACATCAGGTGACAACTTCATTCGAGATCAAGTGATTATCAATAAGCCTGTTACTCCTGCGGCTGTTATCAATAAATCACAGCCCGATCGTACTGAAGCTCAGAACAATCTTTCTATCAAACCTGTTGCTCAAAGCAACTCATCAACGTGGGTCTATCCCCCTTTGACTCTTCTCAATGAGATCAAGCAAAGTGAAGCAGATCGTGGAGATGTCAAAATAAATGCTCATACTATTGAGAAGACGCTTGACAGTTTTGGAATACGCACGCGTGTTACTGAGATCAACTTTGGTCCAACCGTGACACAGTATGCCATTGAGATCACCATGGGGACAAAGCTTTCCAAAATTACCGCACTTGCCAATGACCTTGCCCTTGCACTCGCTGCTCCGACAGGGCAGGTACGGATTGAAGCTCCGATTCCGGGACGTTCACTTGTCGGGATTGAGATCCCAAACATCAAACCCCAGATTGTCACACTTCGTCAACTTATGAAATCAGGTGAACTTGCAAAACGTGGTGGAGATCCACTTCTTGTGCCGCTTGGGTTTGATGTTGCAGGAAAAGCAGCGATTGCTACAATCGCTCAGATGCCACACGTGCTTGTCGCAGGTACAACTGGTTCTGGAAAATCAGTTATGTTGAATGCGTGGATCACCACACTTATGATGCGTACACGACCTGACGAACTGAGAATGATCCTCGTAGATCCTAAGCAAGTAGAGATGGTTCAGTACAACGGCTCGCCACATCTCCTTACCGATGTGATCAACGAACCGTCAAAAGTTGTCTCTGCACTCAGGTGGTGTATCGCGGAGATGGAAGCCCGATACAAGGAGCTTGCATCAAAAGGGGTACGAAATCTTGAGTCATATAACAATCTTGAAGGTATAGAGCACAAGCCATATATCGTGTTTGTGATTGACGAGCTTGCAGATCTTATGATGTATGCCGCAAATGACGTTGAAGATATGATTACACGTATTGCACAGAAGGCTCGTGCAGTTGGTATTCACCTTGTTCTTGCGACACAACGGCCTTCTGTTGATGTGATCACAGGTCTTATGAAAGCAAATATCCCAAGTCGTATTGCATTCAACGTCTCTTCTATGATTGACTCACGTGTGATCATCGACATGCCTGGATCAGAGAAACTCCTTGGGAAGGGAGATATGTTTTACCTTCCGCCTGATCAAGCAAAGCCACGACGTATTCAAGGCCCATACCTGACAGATCAAGAGGTCGGTGATGTTGTCAAATTCCTCAAGTCACAAGTACCTGTTGTTCACTATACTGAAGAGATTACAGAGGCTCCCGACAGATCTTCAATGATTGGTGGTGTACTGATTAAAGGAGGCTCTTCAGAACGTGATGAGTACTTTAATGCAGCTATTGCACTGATCTCTCAGTCTGACAAAGCATCCGCATCGCTGCTGCAGCGTAAGCTCAAGGTTGGGTATGCTCGTGCCGCACGCATCCTGGACGAAATGGAAGAGGCAGGCTATGTCAGTCCTGCACAAGGCTCAAAGCCGAGAGAAGTGATCAAAGAAGCGTTTCAGCAAGTGGGGTAGTTTTTTTATCCTTACCTTAAGTACTTCGCTATATTTGCCTGATGTTCTTCGTACGTTTTGGCGTAGTATGTATTCCCCTTTGTGTCATGCAAGTAGAACATATATGGAGTCGTAGCACGTGCATTTGCAGCGGCTTCTATAGACGCAATTCCTGGGTTTGAAATCGGTGCTGGTGGGAGTCCTGTGTTCAGATAGGTATTGTACGGAGAGTTGTACTTCAAGTCCTCAAATGTCGTTTGCTTCTTCCACCATCTTTTTTCACTTGCTTGATACCCCAGTGCGTACTGTACAGTTGCATCCACTTGAAGTGGATACTCTTCCTTCAGACGACGATAAAGTATATTTGCAACATCTTGCTTGTCACTTCGGAATGCTTCTTTTTCAATAATTGACGCAAGGGTTAGGAGTTCTGTCACTGTGAGACCTTTCGAACGAGCCTTTTGTCGAATTTCATCTGTAATTTTTTGTTCAAACGTTGTGGTCATAATGTCAACAATTTGTTGGACAGAAGGGTTTTTAGGAATAAGGTAGGTATCTGGGAATAGTGTTCCTTCGGTCGCAAGGTTATTAAACTCAGTTTCTGAAATGTCAAACGTCTCTGCCATGATCTCAGCAATCTCTTCTTTTCGAAGACCTTCAGGAACAGTTACCCAAATATCTACCGTGCCATGAGTGAACTCTTCAGCAATTTCTTTCGCATTCATTGACTGTGACAATCGGAAGTCGCCCGCTTGGATAGACCGCTCAATACCCATGTTTTTGACGAGGACATAAAATACGAGCCGATTCCTGATAAGATTTTCTGAAGAAAGATTATTTATGACAGTATTGAGATCTTGTCCAGGGCTTATGACAAACATCTTACGTTCCGCTGAAGACTTATTGACAGGAAGTGTGCCTTCTTGATAAAACAGATAGCCTGCTCCCGCAATAATGAGAGAGATGACGAAGAGTATTATGAGTTTTTTCATGCTGGTGCAATACGATAAATGGGAAATGGAATAATTGTCTCGACAGCTTCCCTGATGTTATGTTCGTGTGATGCGTATATAGTATAAAGGATATCTCCTTTTGTTACTGTGTCGCCACGTTTGACGTGGAGCTCAAGTCCTGCCTGCTTATCAGTAGGTGCGCCAAGTACTTTTGCGATCGCATTCAGGTTGTAATTATTGACTTGATTGATTGTACCAGATTCTTGAGCAACAATTTTCTTATGATACTGTGCTTTTTTTATGTCCTGCCAACGAATGTCTGGGTTACCCTGTTGCGCTTTGATGATCTCACGAAATTTTTTCAAGGCCTCTCCGCTCTCTAGCAATCTTATAGCTTCTTCACCTCCATTTATTTTCTCACCAGTTGTTTTGTAACACATATCAAGAAGTTTTCCCGCAAGCCGAAGTGATCGTTTTTCAAGCTCCATAGGTCGAGAAGCGTGCTGTTCGAGTACTTTGAGGACGTCAATCGCCTCAAGTACAGGACCAATTCCAACTCCTGCAGGTTCGCGTGTTTTATTGATGTCGACTTCGATTGTGATACCAAACTTTCGTGCGAGCGCTTCAAACTTCTTTTTGACAAGAAGCGCGTCCTTTTCGTATTTGACTTTCATCGTTTTACCAGTTGGGAGATCAATCACGAGGTGATTCGTCCCAGCAGCTACTTTTTTTGCCATGATAGAGACAATGAATTTATCGTAGCTCTCAAATGAGAGTGGCTCTTCAACTCGTATTATGACATCATCGGCCGGTGCGATGCCGAGATGTCCGCCCCAGATAATACATGCACCGATGTTGTTCACAATTTTAGTTACATACTCGGGGGTAAAGTTGACCTTTGCAAGTACTTCCATGACATCGGCGGTTCCTGCAGGACTTGTGATTGCACGGGATGATGTTTTTGGCATCTTGAATCCTGCGCTTGCCACGATTGGTACGATGATCATTGTTGCGCGCGTTCCAGCGACGCCTCCGATTGAGTGTTTGTCTGCAACAATTCCCTCAAAATGGAGCTGTGTTCCTGTCTCAACCATTGCTTTAGTCATGTAGTAGAGTTCATCATCAGAGAATCCCTCCGTGAAGCCAGCCGCGGCAAAGTATGTTGTCAGGACATCTCCCAAACGGTCAGAGGCAATCTCATCCATAATTGCATAAATTTCTTTGTACGAGAGACTCCTTCCACGGAGCTTCTTTTGGATTGCCTCTTTTGCAACACGTTCTGATGCTGTTTGTGTCATAGTATTATTCTACACCATGGTACATTTCTAACATTCTCTTGTGATATTTTTTCATCTTAAACATCATGCGGACAAGAATATACAATTCCTTGATCCCGAAAAGCCAACAGAGAAAAAGGTACATAACTGCGAAAAAGAGAGATCCGATTGCCAGAAGCATAAACACGTTTAATGTCCGAGATGTATCGAGAATGAGCCCATCAAGAAGTCGCATCAGAAAGTATGTCAACACAGCAGTATTGAACGTTGCAATACTTATCTTAATCGTTTCAATGGAAAAAAATCGAATGTTGAGTTCACCGACTTTTTTATGGAGGAGGAAACTAAGAACAATCACACGGAGAGACATGGTGATAGAGAAAGAGAGCGCGAGTGCCCAGACAGGCATATGGAACACGAGCGTAAAGAGAATGCTCAAGCACGCACCAAAGATGATAGAGACTACACTCACATAAAATGGAGTACGTGTGTCGAAGATCGCATAGAAGCAGCGAGTCAAGAAATAATAAATCGAGTGCAGCGGGAGTGAAAGGGAAAAGTACGAGAGTGTGAGAGCGGTCATGACTGTAGCATCCCAATCAAATTTTTGTCCTCCAAAGAAGAGACGCACCGTGGGGGTCCGTGAGATGATGAGAAACGCAGCAGCGGGGATCGTGAAAAAGAAAATATTGAGAACAGAATCTACTATGATCTTTCGAAACTCATCGATTTTTTTCTCTTGAAAAACTTCTGTCAAATACGGGAGTGATGCTTGCCCGAATGCCATCCCAATGACAGAAACAGGGAGTAGCTGAAGTCGTTGGGCAAGGTAAAATACCGTATAGGCACCAGGACCAAGAAGTGTTGCGAGCGTCATATCAATTGTTGCGTCAATCTGTCCAACAATTATAGTCAGTATACGAGGAAGTGCCGTACGAAAAAAGCGGACAGATTCGTGGAGGTGAGAAAGCACGAGTTTGTATCTAAACTCTGCGATATAGAATACTGGTAACTGGATCATGAAAAAGAGCATTGCGCCGACGACAACTCCGATAATCGGCGCAAGAAGGTGAAACTGATCAGTGAAAAAGTAGATACAGACGATGATTGCAATATTGTAGATAATCGGTGCCACAGCGGGGATCAAAAATGACTTCTTTGCTTGCGCGATCCCTGTGAGGAAGTTGCCTAGGACAAGAAACGGGAGCTGTCCGATAAGTAAAATACGTGAGTAGTAAATAAGCTGCAACGTCTTTGCCTTATCAAATCCTGGTGCAATAAGCGGCATCACGAGCGGCATTCCAATAATAAGAATGACTATAAAGGCCGCAAGTGCAAGCGTCACAACATTTATGACAGAGGATATGACAGTATTCTGAGATTTTGACCTGCGTTGGTACTCGACAAAAAACGGGATGAATGTGGTGCTGAGCGCACCATTGATGAGGATTTCAAAAACAAGATCTGGAATTCGAAATGCAGCAAAAAAAATATCAAGCTCTTCTTTACTGAAAAAACCACTGAGTATGCGGTATCTGAGGAATCCTGCAATGCGTGACAGAATCATCATCCCCGCAAGAAGCATGGTCGATGAAAGCATGCTTGTTTGCTTTGCAAAGATCACATCTCTCGTTTTTCTGAGTATTTTTTTCATAGGTGCCATTTCATTATAAAGTATCGATTGTCATGCGGGATCACAAGATTGAATACAGTTGACTTTTGTATCTAAATGGAGAATAATGAGCAAATATGGCATATTATGGTGAATATCGGTTATCGATGACACAAGGAGGCAGAATAGCCTTGCCAAAGAAAGTTCGGGACGAACTCGGAGAAACGGAAGTCGTTATCACGAAGGGTGAAGGCGGTTGTCTATTTGGATACGACGTTACAAGCTGGGAAGGACGGGTTAAAGAGCTATTGAACCTTCCACTCTCGGAACGAGACAGCACGGAAAACCTCGCCAAGCGAAGAGTAATTTTTTCATCGACCATATATTTGGAGGCAGACGAACAAGGAAGAATTGTTTTACCGAAAAACTTACGCACTTTTGCAATTCGTTCAAAAAAAGTTGTAATAGCAGGAGTTGGAGACCATTTTGAAATATGGGATCAATCTCAATGGGAAACATATATGTCATCAAGCAGTAACTAAAAATTATCTTCTCTATCGTAACTATTCCTAAATTTAATTCAATGCACACAACAGTATTCCTAAACGAAGCAGTAGACGCTCTCAATATTACTCAAGGAGGAAGATACATTGATGCAACATTTGGCGAAGGAGGACATGCTCAACTGATTACAGAAAAAGGCGGAACTGTCCTTGGGATTGACGCTGACCCAACACAAGTTGAAAAAGAAACGAAACTTCGAGTTGTGAACGGCACATTTGGTGAGATTGAAGAGATTGCTCGCCGTGAGAAGTTCGTACTAGTAGATGGCGTCCTATTCGACTTTGGACTTTCAATGGTACAGCTTGCGACAGGAGGAAAGGGATTGAGCTATCGCAGTCTTGACGAACCACTTGACATGCGACTTGGAACAATAGGTATGACAGCAGCAGAGTACTTGAATACAGTTGGTCTAGAACAGCTAATAGATGATCTCGGGAGGTACTCAGAAGATATGAACGCGGAGAAGATTGCACGACGAATAGTTCGCACCCGAACTGATACTGCAGTCCAAACTGTGCAGGATCTTCGAGGGTGTATTGATACAGCACTAGGATATGGCAATGGGACAGATACCTATGCACGAATATTTCAAGCGGTTCGAATCATAGTCAACGATGAGATTGAGACTATAAAAAATGGATTAGCGGGGGCTTTCTCAATAGTGAAACAAGGAGGATCTATCGTCGTGATCTCGTTTCACTCGGTCGAAGACAGAATTGTAAAAATGTATGTAAGAGGACTTGGAGAGAAAGCCAAACACCTGCGAATAAATGTAAAAAAAGTTCGCTCGATAAAAAAATTTGAACGATCGGCAACATTGCGAGTTATCACAAAAGTATGAAATTTTCTCCAAACACAGCAATTGTATGTATCATTGTCCTGATGGTAGGTATCAACATCGCAATCTTCGTACGAGGAATCGGGTTGAGCAATGAGATACATTATTATGAAAGCGAGCTTCACACATTAAAGCAGCAAAACATCGAGTTTGAGCAGAGGATATATACCATGAGTTCATATACATTGACAGCTTCTCTTGCAGCAGAACTTGATTATGGGAAGTATAATGATCCCATCTATCAAGAAGAGCAAGCATTTGCACTCAATCAATAATATGAACAGGATGAGGATTATCTTTGGAGGATATATCATCGTCATCTGTATCATTATCATCCGCCTTTTTTATCTTCAAGTTATTGCCCCTTCGTATTATTCAGCTGACTACACAAAAACCAGAAAAATCATCCCAGCGCGTGGACGAATTCTTGATCGCAATTATCAGCCGCTCGCCGTGAACCAGACCAAGTACCAACTCTTCGTTGAACCACAAAAAGTGAAGAGTAAAGGAGATCTGGTGAAAACACTTGAAGAGGAGCTTCAACTCGGTGAAGCGACACTCTCCGCACGGATGAATATGGAAAAGACATGGGCAGCTATCACAAACAATCTTTCCAAAGAAACCAAGGAAAGTATCGAAGCACGTGACCTTCAAGGGATTGGATTTGCAGAAGAAGAACAACGGTTTTATCCCGAAGCGTCGCTTGCCGCTCATTTGACAGGCTTTCTGGGGAGAGATTCAGAAGGTGGATCGATCGGGTACTTTGGTGTCGAGGGGTATTATGATAAAGATCTTGCAGGGCTTCCCGGCGTCCTCAAGTCTGAGCGTGATCTTATGAACCGCCCCATATTTGTCGGCAATCAAGAACGTGTTGAGGCAAATGATGGACGAGATATCGTCCTCACCATAGATAAATCAGTACAGCTTATTATTAAAACACATCTGAAAAAGGGAGTCGAGAAGTTCAAAGCGAAGTCAGGCTGTGTGATTGCAGTCAAACCACAAACTATGGAGGTGCTTGGATTGTCATGCCTCCCTGATTTTGATCCCGAGCAGTATGTTGAGTTCTCTGAGAAAGACTTTTCGAATTGGTTGATCTCCAGTACGTATGAGCCTGGCTCGACGTTCAAGCCTCTTGTGATGGCAGCTGCAGTTGAAGAAGGGGTCGTAAAGCCAGCTGACATATTCAATGAGACAGGACCTGCCAGAATAGGGGGCTATACCGTGAGAAACTGGAATGACCAGTATGATGGCAAGATCACCTTTACTCGACTTCTTGAGAAATCTTCAAATGTCGGAATGGTTCATGTGGGTGAGCTTTTGGGAAATGAAAAACTCCATGATTATATTGTTAATAAGTATGGATTTGGAGATTACACACAGATTGATCTGCAGGGAGAATCACCTGGCCGAGTGAAACCACTCTCTGCGTGGTATCCCATAGATGCAGCCACTATGTCATTTGGACAAGGAGTTTCGATAACCGGAATGCAGCTTGTCCGTGCATTTGGAGCAGTCATCAATGGAGGACATCTCATGCGTCCATATGTTGTCAAGGAAGTGATAGAGCATGGCGAGTCAAAAGTCCGTGAGCCCGTCATTCAGCAGGATGTCTTGAGCGAAAAGACATCTGCAATCATGAGAAAGATGCTCGTCTCAACTGTCACACACGCAGAGGCAACATGGAAAATTCCTAAAGGATTTACGTTTGGAGGCAAAACAGGAACAGCACAGATAGCTGTCGAAGGAACATACGATGCATCAAAAACGATTGCTTCGTTTATCGGATTTGCTCCTGCTGAAGATCCTGAGTTTCTGATGATGGTCGTGATTCAAGAGCCGGAGTCTTCAAGTTGGGGATCAGAGACAGCCGCCCCACTTTTTTTTGACATTGCTGAAGATCTTCTGATTTATTACAATGTAGCACCAAGGTAAGGAACGAATACATCCATTCCTTACACGATCAATCCAATATATGAGACAGATTATTCAAAAAATAAAAAATATATTTCATTTCTTCAAGGCAGTTCTTGCCAACTGGTACTATGGTTTTCCAAGTAAGAATATTACCGTGATTGGTGTCACGGGGACAGATGGCAAAACGACTACATCATCACTCATTTATCATATTTTAAAATCCTCGGGGAAGAAGGTATCTGTCATCACGACAGTCTCTGCGGTCGTTGGTGGTCATGTGTACGACACAGGATTTCACACAACTACACCGTCTCCATTCACCGTGCAGAGATTTCTTCGAGATGCAGTAGTAAATGGAGATGAGTACTTTGTCCTTGAGACGACGTCACACGCGCTTGACCAGTGTCGTGTGTACGGAGTCATGTTTCAGCATGGGATTATCACAAACGTGACTCACGAACATCTGCAGTATCACGGAACATTTGAGGAGTATCTCAAATCAAAAGCTCGACTTATTACTTGGTCAGAGTATGCATATATCAATCGTGATGATGCTTCATATGATCTCTTGAAAGCATATACTCCTCGTTCAGGGAAGACGTTCACCTATGGCCTTACTTCAGATTCAGCCTTTCACCAAGATCTTTCGCAGACATTACACGTATCGCTTCCACCATTTAATAAATACAACTATCTTGCAGCGTACGCCGTGTGTCACGAGAACGGGTTGACAGATACTCAAATATACAGTGCCATGAAAACATTTACTCTTCCTGAAGGGAGAATGGAGCTAGTATATGACGGATCGTTTCACGTTATTGTCGACTTTGCCCACACGCCAAATGCTCTTCATGCGTCGCTTCCAAGTTTGAGAGACGAGTTTATGACATCAGGGAGACTTATTCATATTTTTAGTGCTGCAGCATTCCGTGACGACACAAAGCGACCACTTATGGGAGAAGAAAGTGGGAGATATGCTGATCTTACAATTCTTACTGAGGAAGATTATCGAACCGAAGATCCTGAGAAGATAAATCGCGAGATTGCTGTTGGACTTGAGAAGCATGGATTTACACACGTTACTTCTGAGGAGTTTGGTCGTAAAACAAAAACATACACATCTATCATAGATCGTGACATCGCAATTGCAAAAGCAGTTGAGATCATCGAGCCAGGTGATCTTATCGTCCTCACGGGAAAAGGGCATGAAAAAAGTCTCTGTCGTGGAACAAAAGAGTATCCATGGAGTGACAAAGAGGCAGTTCTTAAACATATAAAATTAAGAATGAATAATGAGCAATGATACATTCATCCCTTTTAGATAATACTCTTCATGGATTTGGAGAAAAAACAGATGGCGATGATCGCCTTACATCCCAGATCATCATTCCAAAGCAGTGTCACGGTAATCATGTTGAAATTGTTACCAAGACGCAGAATCAATTAATACGAAGAATTCCTCAGTGCGACGCGTTGGTGACTGCAGATCCTGGCGTCGCACTTACCGTCGTCACTGCAGACTGCGTTCCCATCATATTTTCAGATGCGAACGCTCATGTCATCGGCATTGCTCATGCAGGCTGGCGCGGTACACTCGGAAACATTGTTGAGCGTGTGATACTTCGCATGGTTGAACGAGGGGCGTCGACTGAACATATTCATGTTGCAATAGGTCCGTGTATACACGCTTGTTGTTACAATATTTACGGCGAGCGGAAAGAACAGTTCGAACAAGCATTTTCCACAGATATCATTCAAGTAAGAAATGGGCAGTTCTTTTTAGACCTCGTTCAGGCAAATAGAGAACTTCTTCTCAGAGGTAATATTGTAGAGGAGCATATTGACATCATTGATATGTGCACATCATGTGATAAAGATTGTTTTTATTCATACCATCGTGACGGGGAGATACAAGGGGAGATGCAGAGCTTTATCATGATGAAAGACTCTTAGTAAATACTCATATATAATAAGAGCATGTTGAATGATACGAAGCATATCTTTTTCGTCGGTATTAAGGGAGTTGCGATGGCAAACCTTGCACGGATGTTTTCTCAGATGGGAAAAAGAGTCACAGGATCTGATGTTGCTGACGAGTTTATCACCGATCATACTCTTGAACAGTCCAACATCGGAGTTATCACTTCCTTTTCAGAAGAAGCACTTCCGAAAGATACTGATCTTCTCGTCTACTCTGCTTCACATGGCGGTCACAGTAACCCTCAAGTTGTTGAAGCTCTCAAGCGTGGTATTGCAGTCAAACATCAAGCAGACATTATCGGAGAGCTGTCTGGCATCTTTAAGCACTCAATCGCCGTCGCAGGCTGTCACGGGAAAACGACGACCTCAGGTATGCTTGCGTTTGTTCTTCACAAGCTTGGCGTCGCGGAAAGTCATCTCGTCGGGGTCTCACAGTTCAATGACCAGCTTGGTGGAGAGTATCGTGGAAATGAATACTTTATTTTTGAAGCTGACGAGTATGGCATTGATCCTCCACAAGACAAAACCCCAAAGTTTCTAAAAGCCCGTCCTACTCATGCAATTGTCACCAATATCGATTTTGATCATCCAGATGTATATGCTTCATTTGATGAAACATTCGATGCATATAAACAGTTTATGAAGAAGATTCTCATACAGAGTACAACCAGCCATAGCCTTGTTCTCAATGGAGATGATGCAGCATTACGAGATTATTCAGACACGCTCTCAGACAAACAGTTTTTGTTGTATGGCTCGACTCCGGACTGTGACGTATGGTACTCAAAGATTGTAAGCGATGAATACTCAACTTCGTTCAGAATTTCATCAGATATTTTCGAAGTACCTGACATCACTGTTTATATCTCTCTGTTTGGTGAAAAAAATGTCTCAAATGCAGCAAGCGTCATCACGATGTGTTTGCACCTCGGGTTTGATATTGAAGACATCTGTCGGCATGTCAAAGGATATACGGGAGCAAAGCGAAGGTTTGAGTTTAAATGGTCTGAAAATGGAATCACGTTGTTTGATGATTATGCACATCATCCTGCTGAGATTGACGCAACGATAAAAGCAATTCAAAGTCGCTTTCCCAATCAACGCCTCATTGTCATTTTTCAACCACATACATTTACTCGCACGGAGCTTTTCAAAGAAGAGTTTGTTGAAGCGCTTTCTGAGGCAGATCATGCTCTATTGCTGCCAATATTTGCTTCGGCTCGTGAAGATACCATTAAAAAAAATATTACTTCAGAAATGCTTATAGAAATCGCAAAGAGCAAACATATTCGATCAATAGAAGCGTTTTCAAACTCTGAGGAGTTGATCTTGAAATTAAAAAAAATCATCTCGGAAGGCGATATCATTTGTACAATGGGAGCGGGAGATGTGTATAAGCTGGATGGGGAGATACGAAAATTAATATGAGTTATGAGTTACGAATTACGACTGATGGATAATTTACACAAACAGTTTGGCGATCGGATAAAGACAGACTTTAATGTATCTCCATACTTCACTTTGAAAATGAAGACTCAAGCAGATTTTTATATTGAAGCCGAATCCGTTGAAGACTGGCAAAATATTGCATACATCACTTCAGCACACTCAATCCCTCTCTTTGTTCTTGGCGGAGGATCAAACATTGCCGTCACAAAAGAAGTAATTCCTGGACTTGTCGTTCGAAATCATTACATTCAAAAAAACATCCTTAAAGAAACTTCAGAATCAATTGAGATGTTTATTTCATCAGGATATCCGATGAGCCGCGTCGTCAAAGAAACAGTTGAGGAAGGTCTTTCAGGATTTCAGTACCACTTGGGATTGCCCGGAACGTTGGGTGGAGCAGTTGCCATGAACTCAAAATGGACGCGACCTGAGTCATATGTCAGCGACACACTTATCCGTGCAAACATTATGACAACAAACGGTGAGATTCGTGAAGTTGAAAAATCTTACTTTGAGTTTGCATATGACTACAGTAGGTTAAAAGATACTGGTGAGATATTTCTAGATGGAGTATTTTTACTTACCAGAGTTGATTCAGAAGAACTTAAAACTCAATCTCGGCAAGCACTGAACTACAGGAAAGAAACACAGCCATTTGGAGTTGCGACAGGCGGGTGCTTTTTTCAAAACATTTCTGAAAGCGTAAAAATTGAGCAAAATTTACCGACAACTTCGGCCGGTTACCTTATCGATCATGCGGGACTGAAAGGTACAAAAGTTGGAGCTTTCGTCGTCTCTGACAAGCACGCAAACTTTGTCATAAATACAGGTGGTGGCACGCCAGCAGATCTGGCAGTTATGTTGAATCTCATCAAATCTACCGTTTTGGAGAAGTATGAGGTAAAATTGGAGGAAGAAGTGAGAGTTATATAGGAGTTAGAAGATTAGGAATTGGGAAGTAGGAATTTCGTACAAGCTACAACCTACTGTCTACAAGCTAATAAAGTATGGACGATGCATATTTGATACACGGAGGAAAGCCGCTTCACGGAGAAGTGACTCTTTCTGGTGCAAAAAATATTGCACTTAAAGTACTTATCGGAGCTCTTCTTTTTGATTCACCAGTCGTACTTCAAAACATCCCACGAATTGCAGACATCAAGGAGCTCATACATCTACTTGAGTTATTGGGAGTGAAGGTTGAGTTTACAGGCAATACTGTCCGAATTGATCCTTCAACTCTTCGTGAGAATAGAGTGGATCTCCTTCATGCCTCAAAAATTCGTGTCTCATTTCTCCTTTTTGCTCCGCTTTTATATCGGTTTCAAACTGCAATTATTCCCAATCCTGGTGGCTGCAGACTCGGCGCACGCTCCATTGATCGTGTGGTTGATGGATTGAAAGCACTTGGCGTCTTACTCAATTATGACTCAAGAACGGGTTACTACAACAGTACGATAGATGGCAAGCCCGCAGGGACATACTCATTTCCCAAGCCATCACACACAGGAACCGAGCTCATGATCCTCATGTCAGTTTTCGGCGAGGGGACAATCACCATCAAAAATGTAGCACTCGAACCAGAGATTGATGACCTCATCTCATTTTTAAATGAAGCTGGCGCACGTATTGCTCGTGAGGGCAATGATATCGTCGTTGTCGGCGTTGAGGCACTCCACCAGACAGAGCCATTCACTATATCATCTGATCGTGTTGAAGCAATCACGTATGCGATCGCAGGGATTGCTACACACGGAGATGTGACTATTTCTCATATTGCTGATCATTACATCACATCATTTGTAGATGTGATGACCAACGCAGGTGCGGGGGTAAAACGTATATCCGAAGGTACGTGGAGGTTTTTTTATCAGCCTCTTCGTGCAATGAGCATCGAAACTGCGCCGCATCCGGGATTTTTGACGGACTGGCAACCTTTGATGGCAGTTCTCATGACTCAAGCTGAAGGAAAGTCAATTATTCATGAAAGAATATTTGAAAATAGATTTAGCTATGTTTCTGAACTCCGGAAAATTGGAGCAGAAATTGAGTATGTAGATTATCAAGTTGAGAATCCCGAAGGTCATTATCACTTCAATTATGACCCTTCTAAAAAGTATAATCAGACTATTCAAATTACAGGACCGCAAAAACTCCATGAAGGAGTCATGAATGTGGAGGATCTTCGCGCTGGTGCAACTCTTGCTATTGCAGCGCTCATCTGCCCTGGAGAGTCATATGTCAGAGGTATTCATCACCTCGAAAGAGGGTATGAAGATTTTGTAGAAAAGATCACCGCGCTCGGAGGAGAGATTGAGAAGTTGTGATGCACTCCGACATTATTCGTACCATCCTTTAGCGACATATGTTAGTCCCAGTTTGTCTTGAACATTTCTCCATGCTTCGACAGGATTGAGTAGGGTATGTGAAAAGAGTTCAATCACGCCTCTATTATACTATAGGGCACTTCGCTTTAGAACTTAAGCCCAAAGTGGATTCTAGTTTTGTGAATCAGCACTCTCCAAATTTGAGAATTTGAGCAGAATAGGGGAATGGAAAAAAGAGAAATAGTTTAAATAAATAAGATAGAATAAGGAGTATGATAAATCCCAAAGGTGAATACAAAAATATGACCAAAGAACAAGAAAGAGCTGAATTGCATCGTGCTATCTGGGCCGCTGCTAATAAATTAGTTCATGGTGGCGTATTAAAACCTGTTCAATTTATGGATTATGTTCTCGGTGCTTTATTTTATCGCTTTATTAGTGAAAACCTCACTAAGCACCTTAATGATGAAAAAAGTGAAGGGGTTGGTTTTAATTATTCCAAAATAGATGACAAAACGGCTGAATATGGGAGAAAAGAAACGGTTATAGAAAAAGGGTTTTATATTTTACCTAGCGAACTTTTTACCAATGTTTGTAAAGATGCCCGTAATGATGCGAACTTGAACGAAACTCTCGGCAAGGTCTTTCATAATATCGAGAACTCTGCGACAGGAACTGCGTCTGAAAATGACCTGAAAGGACTTTTTGATAACATAGATGTTAATAGTAAAGACTTAGGAGAAACGGTAGAAAAAAGAAACAAGCAACTGGTTGACTTACTGGATGTTATTTCTAATCTTAATCTTGGGAATTATCAAGATAATACTATTGATGTATTTGGAGATGCTTATGAGTACCTCATTTCAATGTATGCCGCTAACTCTGGTGATAAAGGTGGAGAATTTTATACACCACAAGAAGTTAGCGAGCTTCTTGCAGAGATTACAACCGTTGGTAAAAAAGAAGTAAACAAAGTATATGACCCGTGTTGTGGTTCTGGATCCCTGCTTCTCAAATTTGCTAAAGTTCTTGGAAAAGAAAATGTTAGACAAGGTTTTTATGGGCAAGAAAAAATACTCAAGACTTTCAACTTAGCTCGTATAAACATGTTTCTTCATGACATTAATTATAATAATTTTAATATTGCTCTTGGTGACACTTTGATTGACCCCAAACATTGGGATGATGAGCCATTCGATGCGATTGTTTCAAATCCACCATACTCAATTCATTGGGAAGGTGATGCAAATCCGCTACTTATCAATGATCCTCGTTTTAGTCCCGCTGGAGTACTTGCACCAAAAAGTAAAGCGGATCTTGCATTTACCATGCACATGCTTTCGTGGCTTTCAACCAGTGGCACAGCGGCAATTGTTGAATTTCCTGGAGTCCTCTATCGTGGTGGGGCTGAGCAAAAGATTAGAAAATATCTTGTTGATAATAATTATGTGGATGCAGTTATCCAGTTGCCACCAGATTTATTCTTTGGTACTACCATCGCTACCTGTATTATCGTGTTAAAGAAAAGCAAGCAAGATAACAAAGTATTGTTCATCGATGCATCAGCAGAATTTGTACGAGGTGGAAATAAAAACAAACTGAGTGAAGAAAACCGTACCAAAATCTTAGATGCATTTAGTACACGTAATGACATTGAATATTTTACAAAGTTAGAAGACCACAAAGCTATTTCCGAAAATGACTACAACATCGCTGTTTCAAGTTATGTTGTAGCGGAAGATACGCGAGAAGTTGTCAATATTACCGAGCTTAATCAAAAAATTGCAAAAATCGTGGCACGACAAAATGAACTGCGAACTGCCATTGATGAAATTGTGGCGGATATTGAAGGTACTAACTAAATCACTATGAAAAAAGGCACTCAAAAAAACGAGATAATAATCTATGAAGGTGACAATGGTCAGCCAAGAATTGAGGTGCATATTGAAAATGAGACCGTATGGCTCACTATTGATCAAATGTCAGAATTATTTGATAGAGGTCGCTCAACGATAAACGAGCATATTCTTAATATTTATAGTGAAAATGAGCTTGTAGAAGCTGATTCTGTGAGTAAAATCGGGAATACCGATTTTTCTACAAAGCCCACAAACTATTATAATTTGGATGTCATCATTTCAGTTGGGTATCGTGTTAAATCCCTGCAAGGCACCCAATTTAGAAAGTGGGCAACGGCACGCCTCCGCGATTATATCGTCAAAGGTTATACCATCGATTCGGATCGTCTCAAAAATCTTGGCGGAAGAAGTTACTGGAAAGAATTACTCGATGAAATTCGGGACATCCGTAGTAGTGAAAAAGTTCTGTATCGTCAGGTCCTTGACTTGTATGCGACAGCCATGGATTACAATCCTGAGACAAGCGAGTCTGTGAAGTTTTTCAAAATTGTCCAAAACAAGCTTCATTTCGCGGCTCACGGGCATACAGCTGCGGAAGTTATTTATCTGCGCATAGATTCTGACAAACCATTTGCGGGGCTTACACATTTCAAAGGTAGTGAACCAACTCAAGCTGAGGCGATGATCGCCAAAAACTTTTTGGAATTAAGTGAGTTGAAAGTTTTGAATAATCTTGTTTCCGCTTATTTTGACCTAGCGGAAATCAATGCCATAGAAGAAAAGCCTATGAAGATGGCGGACTATATTCGTGAACTGGATGCTATTTTAAAATCAGCGGGAAGAAAATTATTAATCCATGCCGGCAAGGTAAGTCACGAAAAGGCCACAGAAAAGGCGGCTCTGGTATATCGTAAATACAAAGCAAAAAACCTAAGCGGAGTAGAAAAATCCTATCTGGAAAACATCAATTCTCTGCAGAAAAAAGTGGGGAAGAAGGTGAAGGGGAAATCTTTTAAATCTAAAAAAGCATTATGAAAATCAAACAAATCATCATTCAAAACTTTAGTGGCATAAAGGAATTATTTCACAATAGATTTTTTCTCTTGGTGTTATTCTCCTCGGTATTCATTTTTTTGAATTGGTTTTTTGTGGGTAATTTATTCCCCGAACCAAATACTGCCAATCTTTGGTTTTATTCGGGTATTTTTATGGTGCTATTCTCAATACTCTTTATTGAGCCTTATTACACATCACCTAAAAATGTGATTACAAATGTAATTCCATTATTGCTCGTGTTTCTTTCAATAAAAAGTAGTTTTGAAAATGCTGTACCATGGTGGTCTGCAATAACTGTTCTTTTGATACTTTTAGTTTCATCTATTTCCGCAGTTGCTTTGGAAGATAAAAACAAAAGTCCTGATCATAAAAAGAACAAATTTGCAGAATGGTTAAAAAACTTTGTTGTTCTGTTTGGACAAGGCAAGGTTTTGTATTCAGCAGTTTTTCTTTATTTTCTTTTTACATATTACTCAACACAAAGTCCTTACACTTTAATTTTGCTTGTTACTTGGTTTTTTATTTTAGTGATAGACCCGAAAAAAATTAAAAGCACTTTTGATAGGAAAAACAAAGAGTTGGACGAAAACGCACTTGGCGAAATTTTTGGAGTGCAATCAAGAAAAATCTTTTTGGTAAAACTATTTGAGGATAGAATAAGTATCAAAAAATTCGATGTGGTTAAATTTCGATACTCAATGCAAGATTCAAAAGATATGACTATAACCGGTATAGTTTTTGATACTTATTTACTTAATCAAGAAAAATGGGCAAAAGTTTTACAATTGGCGGATCCGAAAAAAGAAGACGAAAAATTAGAAAAGAATATAGTTTATAAAGTCTCTGCGAGTGATGAGACAGTGAAAGAACTAAAAATAAATGATTTAGCGGGTGTCGTTATTGACGGCTCAACAATCGGCAAAATTAAATTTGAATATTCAAAAAAGAACGATGATCTTCAGGAGGGAGATTTGCTTGAGCTGAGCATTGGTGAAAGGCGATTGTTTTACCAAGTCATCGGTGGAAATACAGAAAAGGAGAAACTGGAAGCAAGAAATGAGACTGGATTTATTGAAGGTGAAGCAATTCAGCTTGGTGAATGGCAAAATGATAAGCTGTCTTTCCAAAAATTTGGTTGGGTGCCGTCAATAAACACCCCTGTATTTAAAACTACCGCTTCAGACATTACTGTTGCAGAGTTTAATTACCCGAATTACCAACTTGGGAAAATTCCTAATACTATTCTACCGTCGGTCATAAATCTTGCCGAAGCTGTAAGTCATCATATAGCACTTCTTGGCGTAACAGGTTCTGGGAAGTCATTTTTAGCACGCGAAATAATTAACCAAATTAAAACAGACACCAAAGTTATATGTATTGATTTTAATAAAGAATTTGTTACGGAATTATCGCCTACACCAACTAATATAATCAGCGACGATAATGCTACTGAAATATCGGAGAAAATTGATTGGATCAATAATGAGTTAGAGAAATTTGGAAACCTACAGGATAAAGCTAAAATCGCAACGGAAAAGGGCCATATAAAAGCAACGATAAAAACTGAAATAGAAACTTTTTTGGGTGATACGACCTGTAATATCAAGGTATTTGAACTACCAGATGTCAGTAATACCACAGGCATATTGGACTATACAAAATATTTTTTCAAGGTACTTTTTGAAGTTGCTAAGGAAAGAAAGACAGCCAACAACACGATTAAGATGTGCGTTGTTTTAGAAGAAGCACACACTGTTATTCCTGAATGGAATTTCTCTGGAAGTAGTGATAAGGCGTCGCAAAGTTTGGTAAATAGTATCGGGCAAATAACTTTGCAGGGTAGAAAATATGGAGTTGGTTTTCTCGTGATTGCTCAACGCACTGCAAATGTGTCAAAGACCGTGCTAACGCAATGCAATACAGTTATCTGTTTTCAAGCATTCGATGAAACCACCTTTACCTTTTTGGGTAATTATATTGGTAAAGATATGGTTCAAACGCTTCCTAATCTAAAGCAATATCACGCGGTTGTTGCAGGTAAAGCAATAAAAGCGAATGTGCCGATGATTATTGATTTGAAAAGGGATTAATAAGTTGAATTTAAAAAATTAATATGACAAACAATCAACCAAAAATCGAAAAACTAATTACCGAACTCTGCCCGAAAGGTGTGGAATTTAAGGAGATACAAAGTGTTTGCAAAAACATCACTTCAGGTGGTACTCCTTCTACTTCAAGAATAGAATATTATGGTGGTAAAATTCCTTGGTTAAGAACTCAAGAAGTTGATTGGCTTGAAATTTATGATGCTTCAATAAAAATTACAGAAGAAGGATTGAACAACTCTTCTGCAAAATTAATTCCTTCAAATTGTGTAATTGTTGCAATGTACGGTGCGACTGCTGCAAAAGTAGCAATAAACAAAATACCTTTATGTACCAATCAAGCATGTTGCAATTTAGAGATAGATGAAAAACAAGCAGATTATAAATATGTCTTTTATTGGCTTTGTAACGAATATATAAATTTGAGGAATCTAGGCGAAGGTTCTCAATCAAATATAAATGGTAAGAAAGTAAAAAAATTCCTAATCCCTCTCCCACCCCTCGCCGTCCAAGAAGAAATCGTTAAAATTCTTGATAATTTTACAGAGCTAGAATCAGAGCTAGAATCAGAGCTAGAAGCAGAGCTGGAGGCGAGGAAGAAGCAGTATGAGCATTATCGTGATGTGATGTTGACGTTCGGGGATGAGGTTGAGTGGAAAAGTTTGGGTGAGGTTGCGAAAACTTATGATGGAACACATCAAACACCAAAATATACAACTACAGGTGTCCCGTTTGTCAGTGTTGAAAATATTAAAAATATTTATAGCACAAAAAAATGCATCTCATCGGCTGATTTTGAAAAATACAAATATAAGCCTAAGGAAGATGATTTATTTATGACAAGAATTGGTAGTATTGGAATTTGTGCCGTTGTTGAAAATGCAGACCCACTTGCTTATTATGTTACACTTTCACTAATACGACCAGACCAAAAACAAGTATTAACAAAATATTTGAAGTTTATTATTGAGAGTGGAATTGGTAAAAGCGAATTATATAAGCGAACTTTAGTTAATGCGACACCAATAAAAATTAACTTAGGAGAAATTGGAAAGATTAAAATCCCCCTCCCCCCCCTCACCGAACAAGCCCGCATTGTCGCAATCCTAGACAAATTCGACGCCCTCGTAAACAACATTTCCATCGGTCTACCTGCTGAACTCAAAGCCCGTCGCCAACAATATGAATATTATCGTGATAAACTCTTAACATTTAAAGAATTAAAAAAATAAATTATGGCGCTAGATAAATACTCAATTCAACACAAATCAGTCGACAATCTTCTCAATTT